>Ga0228536_1000035_pt1 | contig 342758 bp, 308 predicted proteins | sample SJ1Smetagenome_FD_168611 | JGI IMG/M metagenome (GOLD analysis project Ga0228536, IMG submission 168611) | Enriched culture of PCE-dechlorinating microbial communities from Ithaca, New York, USA - SJ1.S | ecosystem: Engineered > Modeled > Simulated communities (microbial... > Unclassified... | reverse complement strand
CTGTTCTGTCATATCGCGTCACGGGATCTCGGTCTGTCCGTCACGGACCTCGCGAGACTCCTCGGTATGACCCCGTCGGCCGTGACCTACGCGGTGCGAAGGGGCGGGAAGACAGCACAGGAGAGGGACTTCAGGCTGGAATGACATATTTAAGGACGTCCCCGGCGGTTTTCAGGAGAGGGACTTCAGGCTGGAATGACATATTTAAGGACGTCCCCGGCGGTTTTCCGTCCCCGGCGGTTTTCCGTCCCCGGCGGTTTTCGGCGTTTTTTTTCTGGCGTCTCTCTGGCGTCTTCTTTAAGGACGTCCCTGGCGTTTTCCAAAGAGGGAGGAGCTTCGCTCCGCGCAGGAGGACCGCTCCCACAACGCCTCTCTCCTCGCTATGGCGAAGGACCGCGAAGAGAGGATGAAGGCCGTTGCCGACATCGTCTCGAAGAACGAGTACGAGAAGGCCGTGAACGACGTCCTCACATACGACAACAACGTCCGTCAGGCGACCCACAGGATCGGGCAGCTTACCCACGAGATCGCCTATATCAACGAGAACTTTAAGGCCGTGAACCTCAAGGAGTTCTCCGACAAGCACAAGACCGTGACGGAGATACGGGCGGAGATCGACAAGACGACGTTCCGGAACCAGAAGCAGAAGATCCTCTCCCCTGTGGACGGGTATGTCTCGAACCTCTACTTCCACACCATAGGCGGTGTGGTGACCCCGGCGCAGAAGCTCATGATCATCGTCCCCATGAGCGCCCCCCATACCATCAAGGCCTCCGTCCTCAACAAGGACATCGGGTTCATCCGTGACGGCATGGACGTGTCCGTCAAGATCGACACCTTTGATTTCCAGAAGTACGGCATCCTCGCCGGCACTGTCCGGAGCATCTCGAAGCACAGCATCGAGGACGAAAAGCTGGGACCGGTCTACGAGGTATTCGTCACCCCGAAGGAGACGACGCTCCTTGTCGAGGGGAAGAGGTTGCCCATCACCTCCGGCATGAGCCTCACCGCGGAGATCAAGGTGGGCAAGCGCAGGGTCATCGAGTTCTTCATCTACCCCATCATCAAGTATCTGGACGAGGGGATAAAGGTGCGGTAAGCGTCCAGATTACCCCTTTGCCGGCGAATGACCAGATCGGCAGGAAACAGGTGCCTTTCGGACACAGAATGTTCCCCCTCCATGGACGGCCGGAGGATAGTAGGGGTCAAGTTCAAATGGGTGAAGCAACGGGCACAATAACCCCCGTCCCTTAACATGGCCGACCCGTAACTTCCCACGGGTTCTTTCTTCGATCAATCAATAGAATAAGCGAAAAGTTGATTCGATCGGTTGTCTCCCGAAATCTCTCTATCAGGGTCGGCGGTCTTTGCAGTTTGCCTTCCTGGGTTCTCAAGAATGTGTTGTGCAGGTCGGGGGATTTCGGGTTGTGGTCTGGTGGAGATGGAAAGGGAGACAGGATGGAGAGATACATGTTGCTTTGGATTGTGCGGGACGAGAGATACGGCGGAGACATCCGATGAGTCTGCCCAGATTATACCTCAATTTTCTGTTGTTGCTTGACCTGTCGCTGCTCTTGCTTGTTGTCGCAGGGTTGTTTCGGATGAACAAGAACACAGGTTTCTTCTTCAGGCTCGTAACACCCGTTGAGAGAGCCCCGGAGAGATTGAGAGGCCTCATTGGTAACCGTAGGGTTATTCGAGCTGTGATCGTTCTTTCTCTCATGTTGCTTTTCTGGGTTACCGCTGGGAACCCCAAATATGCCTGGACAGGGTTTTTCGCCACGCTGGCGATGATATTCCTCTGTTTCAGAAGGCTCTCGCCGGGTCAATTCCTGTTGATCTGTTGTGTGATAGGCCTGAGCTACCGCATAGCGTTCCATATGACGGAGTTCATGGTGATGTATCTGCTGACGATGGCACTTTTGACCGTCACCTATCTCATGAACCGTTACATGTTGTCGGAAATGTTCAGATCTGAAAGGACGAAAGCGGCGGTGTCGGTCTTCGTGCTCCTCCTGCTGACAATCGGTTCGATGGTGATAACGCTGCCCATTTCATATCGCCTGAAGGGACTGGGATGGTTTTGATGATACATGAAGGATGGGGAAAATAATGGTTCAACCGGGGGAGGTGCGCAGTGCCGAAGGTTACAGTATATGTGAGGGTTCCCACAATGGATTCCTTGAAAACCGACACTTACAATCATTCTTTCATTCAGCTCGGCGACAGTCCGACCGAGGTATACGGTTTTGAGCCCGTGGGAAAACCGGCCACGACGCAGCCCGGCAGGGTCGTAAATGACAGTTGGCGGTTGAATGCCGGCGATTACCAGGCGAAGATGACCTTTGAGGTGACGGATGAGCAGTACGGCAGGATAGTGGATGGAATAAACAAAGCCATGAAGGATCCGCCGAACTATAATGTATTATCGAGCATAACCGGAGATCCGGACGACCGACAGTGCTCAATGTTCGTGAACGACCTGCTGAGGTCCGCAGATGTCAGAACTGGCCTCACTGAGTACGAAACGCCCTACGGGCACTATTTTCATATCAAGACCACGGAACTGTCAGAACCGATGAAGAAGATCATGCCCGACTTGAACGAAAAGACCGACATTGACAGATTCATCAGGAACTTCTGGGGAGTTCCCTTTTCCTCGATTGAGGATGCGGTGAGGAATTACGTTGAGACCGGCCGGTTGGATGAGAGGTTTCTGCAAGGCGGTGTTGGTGATAACGACGGAGTCGGGCAGGATATGGCAAACCCGATTCAGACCGCCGCTCTGGAGAACGGACAGGACGATGAGGAGGATATGTACGCCCATTCGTCGTTCTCTCCCGGGTGCTGAGTTCTAAAACACTATCGTCTTTGCCCGCCGCAGGAGCAGGCCTTCCGTGTGTTCCTTCTCCTTTTCCAGACCCTTCTTTCCCATCATTGCCTTGGTGTAGATCTTGCCCTGTTCCACTCCGGGCTGGTCGAAGGCGTTGACGGAGAGGAGGTGGCCCATGAGGGCGGTGACCATCTCGAAGAGGTAGAAGAGGGCGCCCAGGTTGTAGTCGCTCACCTCGTCGAGGATAAGGGAGATGTTGGGGGTCTCTGCCTCCGTGAGAGACAGGCGGGTTCCCTGGAATTCGGCGTGGAAGAGGGACTTCATGTCCTTGTTGGCAAGGTATTGAACGTCTTCCAGGTAGTCGAAGCTTGCCGGGATAGGGACTTCCTGCGTGGCGCTGTAGAAGAGGATGATGCACTTGTCCCTGGGGCCTTCGACGTAGAGCTGGAGCTGGGAATGCTGGTCCGTGACACCCATCGATTTCGTCGGGGTCGGGCCGAGACCCTTCTTGCCGAGGCTTTCCGCCTCGAGCTGCCGGAACCAGTCGGCAAAACCGGCGAGCCGTTCACAGTAAGGCATGACGACGTGTATCTTCTTCCCCGCCTTGTCCATGAGGTAAAGTATGGCGGCGAGGACGAAGGCCATGTTCTCTTCGCCGTCGTAGCGGACCGTGTGGGCGGCCATGCCCGCGGCGCCCGCCGACAGCCTCTTGATATCGAGCCCCATGAGGGCCGAGGGGAACAGGCCCACCGGGGTCAGGACGGAGAACCTGCCGCCTATGCCGTCAGGCAGGTTGAGGACGGGGTAGCCTTCCTTTTCCGCTATCCTGTTGAGAAGTCCCTTTTCCTTGTCGGTGATAAGGACTATCCTTTGCCGGTAGCCCGCGGACTTGTGCATGAGTTCGTTGAAGAGCATGAATTGCGAGATCGTCTCCGGCGTCTCTCCCGACTTGCTGATGACGACGAGGAAGGTGCGGTCGATGTCGGGGATGACCGTCTCCACGATGGCGGCCATCTTGTGGGGGTCGATGTTGTCGAGGATGAAGTACCGCGGTCTGCCGTTGCGGAAACGCTCTTCCATGTTGTGCAGGGGGTGGAGAAGGGCCTCGAATATCGTCTGTGTTCCCAGCGAAGACCCACCTATCCCGAGGATGACGAGGTTCTTGATGTCCATCGCCGCGGCCTTGTCGGCAAGCGACAGCATCTCGTCGAACTGGAACTTCGTCTCCGGGAGTGTCATGAAGGCGAAGGGCTTTGCAAGGAGTCTCGCGTAATAGTCGCTTATGTTCGCAAGAGTCGTTGTGAGCTCACCCGCGTCGATGCCGTTTGCCCCGACCGCCTCGGTGAGCGCGTACGTCAGGTCCATCGTTATCGTCTTCATCGTTTTTCCTCGAATACGCCCATGTGGCGGAATTTCTCGTAGCGCATCTGCTTGAGTGTTTCAGGCTCGGCCTCGACGAGTTCCTTGAGATGCCGGTCCAGTACGGCGCGCGTGCTGTCGAATGTCTTCTGCCAGTCCCTGTGGGCCCCGCCGAAGGGTTCCTGGATGATCTCATCGGCGATCTTGAGCTTGAAGAGGTCACGGGCCGTCGGCTTCAACGCATCCGCCGCGAGAGGGCCCTTGGTCCCGTCCCTCCAGAGGATGGCGGCGCAGCCCTCGGGGGATATGACGGAATAGGTCGCGTTCTCGAGCATGAGAAGCCTGTTGCCGACGCCGATGCCCAGTGCCCCTCCGCTTCCGCCCTCGCCGATGACAATGGAGATGGTGGGGACGCCGAGGGAGAACATGAAATAGATGCTCGATGCTATGGCCTCCGCCTGCCCCCGCTCTTCAGCCCCGACACCGGGGAAAGCGCCGGGCGTATCGATGAAGGTGATGATGGGTTTGCCCCATCTCGCTGCCATGTCCATGACCCGCATTGCCTTGCGGTAGCCGTCGGGGTGGGCCATACCGAAGTTCCTGTGGGCCATCTCGCGGACGTCCTTGCCTTTCTGATGGCCGATGACCGCCACGTTGACCCCTTCGAAGCGGGCGAAACCGGCAACGAGCGCCGGGTCGTCCTTGAACTTCCTGTCGCCGTGAAGCTCCACGAAATCGGTGAAGAGACTGTGGACATAATCGAGGGTGTGCGGGCGGTTGAGGTGCCGCGAGAGCTGGGAGCGCTGCCAGTTCGACAGCTCGGAGTATGTCTCCTTCTCTATCTTTGCGATCTTCTTTCTGAGGGTCGAGAGCTCCTTCGCGTAGTGCGGATCGTTCTCGTCGTAGAAGCGTTCTATCTCAAAGACCCTTCTTTCCAGCGGTTCGAGCTTCTTTTCGAAATCAAGGTAGTATCTCATCTATGACCTCTACGTCCATGCCTTTTTTGAAGTGCTTGAGGATAACGTCTTTCCGTCCGGGGTCGATCCTGACGTTCTTAAGAGGGACGGACCTTCTTTCCCCGTTGAGCTGGAACTCGAGCAGAACGCCCGACCTGCCCCGGAGGCTGAAAAGGATATCCTTCAAGACCCTGAGCTCATCCTTCCTGATCACCTCGCAGTGTATCCGTATCCTGACGGTCTTCAGGAGCTCACCCGTCAGCGTTTCGAGGAGCGCCACGGCCTTCGCCTTTATGCGCGCCCCGCCGTCCTCGGACCTCTCGAGTGACCCTGTCACCATGAGGGGCTTGCCGCTCTGGATGACAGAGTGACTCTTGCCGTAGAGATCGGGGAAGCAGATGACCTCCACGGTGCCCTTCGTGTCCTCCAGGGTGACGTACGCCATCCTGTCCCCCCGCCTTGTCGTTATCTCCTTCAGGGCGTTCACGATGCCCGCCATGCTCACGTCCTGCTCGGCGTCCGCCTCCTTGAGGCCCTGACTGTCGTAGGGGGTGAGCTCGGCGATGAGCTTTTCGTAGGGTTTCAGGGGATGCTTGCTGAAATAGAAACCCAGGGATTCCTTCTCTCCAAGGAGGACCTCCTCATGGGAGAGTTCATCCATGGCGGGGATGTCGAAGGAGACCGTCGTCTCGGCGATCTCGGCCTCTCCGAATATGCTGCCCTGCTTGTGGTTGCTCTTCGTGTCCCGCTTCGTCAGCCTGTCGAGCATCTCCTGGGCAAGGTAGAGCACCTGGGACCTGTTGAGGCCGAGGCTGTCGAAGCAGCCCGCCATGGCAAGGCTTTCGATGACCTTCTTGTTGACCTTGCGGGAATCGATGACACTGCAGAAGTGGACGAAGGACTTGAAACCTTCCGCCTCCTCGCGGGCCTGAATGATGCTCTCGATGGCTGCCTCTCCCACGTTCCTGACGCCGGAGAGCCCGTAGCGGATCTTCGAATCGACGATGGTGAAATCGCTCTGGCTCATGTTGATATCGGGAGGCAGGATCTCTATGCCCGACTCCCGGCATTCCCCGACGTACTTGACGAGCTTGTCCGTGTCGCCCACCTCGGTGGTCAGCATGGCCGCGAAATAATGGATAGGGTAGTGGGCTTTCAGGTATGCCGTCTGATAGGCGATGTACCCGTAGGCCGTGCTGTGGGACTTGTTGAACCCGTATTCTCCGAAACGCTGTATGACGTCGTAGATCTTCTCCGCCACGTCCTTCGGGACGTCGTTCGCCACGGCGCCGTCGACGAACTGCTGCTTGTACTTCTCGAGCTGTTCGGGGATCTTCTTGCTCATGGCCTTGCGCAGCGCGTCGGCGTCCTTCATGGAGAAGCCGGCGAGCACGGAGGCGATCTTCATGATCTGTTCCTGGTAGATGATGACGCCGTAGGTGTCGTGAAGGATATCCTGGAGCTTCGGCGTTTCGTAGGTCACAAGCGACGGGTTGTTGCGGCGCTTGATGAACTCGTCGACCATGCCGCTTTTCAGGGGACCGGGCCTGTACAGGGCAATGAGCGGCATGATGTCGTCGAACTGTGAGGGCTTGAGTTTCGTGAGAAGGTCGCGCATCCCGCGGCTTTCAAGCTGGAACACGCCGGAGGTGTTGCCCGACGAGAGGAGCTCGTAGGTCTTCCTGTCGTCAAGGGGAAGCCGGGCGATGTCGATCTCGATGCCTTCGGCCTTAAGGAGCTTCACGATGGTATCCATGAGGGTGAGGGTCTCAAGACCGAGGAAGTCGATCTTGATGAGACCGATCTTCTCGATCATCTTCATGTCATACTGCGTCACCGTTTCATCGTGTTTGCCCCTGTACAGCGGAAGGTACTCGGAGAGGTGTTTGTTGGCGATCACGATGCCCGCGGCGTGCGTCGATGCGTGGCGTGCCAGCCCCTCGACGACGCAGGCGTTGTCGAGGAGCTCCCTCACGCGGTCGTCCCTCTGGTACAGGTCGCGCACCTCGGGTTCGTCATTTATCGCCCGTTCGATGCCGCGGTCCGCGGTGGTGATGAGCTTGGCTATCTTGTCGACCTCCGCGTAGGGCATGCCGAGCGCCCGTCCCACATCGCGCACCGCCGCCTTGGACTTCATGGTCCCGAAGGTGGTGATCTGGGCGACGTTGTCCTTGCCGTACTTGTTCGTGACGTATTCGATGACCCTGTCGCGGCCCTTGCGGCAGAAGTCGACGTCGATGTCGGGCATGCTGATGCGCTCCGGGTTCAGGAAACGCTCGAAGATGAGGTCGTACTTGATGGGGTCGATGTCCGTGATGCCGAGGCAGAAGGCGATGAGGCTGCCCGCCGCGGAGCCGCGCCCGGGCCCCACGGGGACGCCGTGGGTCTTCGCGTAGTTGATGAAATCGGCGACGATGAGGAAATACCCCGAGAACCCCGTCTTCCTTATGACGCCCGCCTCGTAGCCGAACCTCTTGCGATACTGATCGAGAAGCTCTTCGCCGAAGGAATCGTAGGCCGCCCGTATCTCGGGCATCCTCTTCTCAAAACCCTGCCGCGCGAGGTCTTCGAAGTACTCGTCGAGGTCCATGCCGGCGGGAGGGTGGAATTCGGGGAAGTGGTAGGTGTTCGTGTCGATGGTGACGTTGCACATCTCGGCGACGCGCATCGTGTTGGAAAGCGCCTCGGGATAGCGGGAGAAGGCGAGCGCTATCTCATCGGGCGACTTGAAGTAGAACTGATCCGTCGAAAAGCTCAGACGGTCCTTGTCGTTGATGGTCTTTCCCGTCTGGATGCACAAAAGAAGCTCGTGCGCCTTTGCCTCCTCGCGGCGCAGGTAGTGGCAGTCGTTCGTCGCGACGATGGGTACCCCGTAATGGGAGGAGAGTTCGATGAGCCGCTCGTTGACTACCCTCTGCTCGTCGAGGCCGTTGTCCTGGAGCTCGAAGAAGAGCCGGTCGCCGAAGAGGGAGAGGTAGTAGTCCACGTGTTTGCGGACCATCTCGTCGGTGCCCCGGAGGATGGCGTTCGGTATCTCTCCCTTGATGCAGGCGGTAAGGCAGATGAGACCCTCGTGGTAACGGCTCAGTATCTCCCTGTCGATGCGGGGGTGGTAGTAGAAGCCTTCGAGGTGTGCGAGGCTGATGAGCTTGAGGAGGTTCTGATATCCCCTGTTGTCCATCGCGAGGAGGACGACGTGGTAGGCTACGTCCTCGCCCTTCACCCTTTTCTGGTCGAACCGGGAGCCCGGGGCGATGTATGCCTCGCAGCCGATGATGGGTTTAAGCCCGCGCTGGTTGGCCTCGAGGTAGAATTCCGCCGCCCCGAACATGTTGCCGTGGTCCGTGATGGCACACGCCGGCATGCCGTATCCCCGGGCCGTGTTGAAGAGGCGGTCGAAGCGGATGGCGCCGTCAAGGAGACTGTACTGGGTGTGGAGATGGAGGTGGACGAAGTCGGGCATGTCCCGTCACTCCCATTCGATCGTGCTCGGCGGTTTCGAGGAGATATCGTAGACCACCCTGTTCACACCCGCGACCTCGTTGATTATCCTTCGCGCCACCGTGTCGAGGGTTGGGTAAGGAAGGCGCGCCCAGTCCGCCGTCATGGCGTCCTCGCTCTCGACGACACGCACGGCGATGACGTTGGCATAGGTCCTTTCGTCGCCCATGACGCCGACGGTCTTCACGGGTATCAGTATGCCGAAGGATTGCCATATGTGCTTGAAAGCGGGGTTGTGCTCGATCTCCTGGCGGACTATGCTGTCCGCCTCCTGGAGTATCCGTACCCTTTCTTCCGTCACTTCGCCGACGATCCTCACGGCAAGGCCGGGCCCGGGGAAGGGCTGTCTGCCGACGATGTACTCGGGGACGCCAAGCTCGCGCCCCACCACCCTGACCTCGTCCTTGAAAAGCTCCCTTAAGGGCTCGATGAGGGTCATCTTCATCCGTTTCGGCAGGCCGCCGACATTGTGGTGGCTCTTGATCGTGGCCGAGGGTCCCTTGAAGGAGACGCTCTCTATGACGTCGGGGTAGAGGGTGCCCTGGGCCAGGTACCGGACGGAGCCGTTGCGGGCCTCTTCCTCGAATATCTTGATGAAAAGCCTCCCGATGATCTTCCGTTTCCGTTCCGGGTCCTTCACACCCTTCAAAGCCCTGAGGAACGCCTCGCTGGCATCGACGTACTTGAGATTGAGGTGGAGGATGTCCCTGTAGGCCGCGATGACCTCTTTCGCCTCGTCCTTCCTCAGGACGCCGTTATTGACGAAGACGCACCGCAGGTTGTCGCCGATGGCCCGGTGGATGAGGGCGGCTACCACCGAGGAATCGACACCGCCGCTCAAGGCGCAGATGACCTTCTCGCCTCCCGCCTCCCGGCGTATCTTCTCCGTCGCGAGCTCGACAAAGGACTGCGGCGAGAAGAGACCTTTGAGCCTGCATATCTTGTAGAGGAAGTTCTTGAGGATGCGCTTGCCCTTCGGGGTGTGGTGGACCTCGGGGTGGAACTGGACGCCGTAGACGGTGCCTTCCGTGTTGCGGACCGCCGCGTAGGAGGAGTTGTCCGAACGGGCGAGGGTGACGAAGCCGCGGGGGAGGGTGAGCACCTTGTCGCTGTGGCTCATCCAGACGATGTCGCCGTCCTTCACGCCGTCAAGGAACCGGTCAGCCTTCTCGACGTAAAGGTGGGCCTTGCCGAATTCACGTTTCGGGGCCTTCTCCACCTTTCCGCCGAAGCACGTGGCCAGGAGCTGGAGGCCGTAGCACACGCCGAGAACGGGAACGCCGAGCTCGAAGACCGACCTGTCGCAGATGGGTGCGTTCTTTTCGTTGATGCTGGCCGGCCCGCCGGAGAGGATGATGCCCCGGGGTTTCATGGACCTTATGGTGTCAAGGTCCAGGTTATAGGGGTATATCTCGCAATAGACGCCGAGTTCGCGGACCTTGCGGGCTATGAGCTGGGTATACTGGGAGCCGAAATCGAGGATCAGGACGAGTTCCTCGTGGTAATCGCGGTGGTGGCTTTCCATATCCTATTCGATCCTGTAGTTTGGTGCTTCCTTGGTGATGATGACGTCGTGGACATGGCTCTCGCGCAGGGCCGCCGACGTTATCCTGATGAACCTGCGTTTGCGCTGGAGGTCCTCTATCGTCCGGGTGCCGACGTATCCCATGCCGGCCTTGAGGCCTCCCACAAGCTGGTTGATGGATATCGAGAGGGAGCCGCGGTAGGGTACCCGGCCCTCGATGCCTTCGGGGACGATCTTTGATTCCGGCGCGTCCTCGGGAATCGAGTAGCGGTCGCGCGTCTTTCCCTCGCGCATGGCTTCGAGGGAGCCCATCCCGCGGTAGACCTTATACGTTCTGCCCTGGTAGAGGACCGTTTCTCCCGGTGTCTCGTCGGTGCCGGCGAACAGGTTCCCTATCATGGCGGTCTGTGCGCCGGCCGCCAGGGCCTTCGTGATGTCGCCGGAGAACTTGATGCCCCCGTCCGCTATGATGGGTACCTGGTGTCGTTTGGCCACGGACGCCGCGTCCATGATCGCCGTTATCTGCGGTACGCCGATGCCGGCGACGATCCGAGTGGTGCAGATGGAGCCGGGGCCGACGCCGATCTTGACCGCGTCGCACCCTGCCTTGATGAGGGCCTCGCAGCCCTCGGCGGTGGCGACGTTGCCCGCGACGAGCTGGGCGTCGGGGAAGTCCTTCTTGATGGCCCTGATGGACTCGATGACGTTCTGCGAATGGCCGTGGGCCGTATCGACGACTATGACATCGCACCCTGCCTTGAGGAGGGCCTCGACGCGCTCGTCCCTGTCCGGGCCGACGCCCACGGCGGCACCGACGCGGAGCCTTCCCAGCTGGTCCTTGCAGGAGTTGGGGTACTTGCGCATCTTTTCTATATCTTTAATGGTAATGAGCCCTTTGAGGTCAAAATTCCTGTCCACCACGAGGAGCTTCTCTATCTTGTGCTTGTGGAGGATCTTCTTCGATTCCTCGAGGCCGATCCCCTCCTTGACGGTGACGAGGTTTTCCTTTGTCATGACGTTCTGGACCTTCCTGTCGAGGTTCGTCTCGAAGCGCAGGTCCCTGTTCGTGATGATCCCCACGAGCTTCGTCCCTTTCGTGACGGGTATGCCGGAGATGCGGTAGCGGGACATGAGCGCCAGGGCATCCCGGATCCTGTTCTCCGGGGCTATGGTGATGGGGTCGACGATCATGCCGCTCTCGGATTTCTTGACCTTTTCCACTTCGTGGGCCTGGTCGGCGACGGTCATGTTCCGGTGGATGATGCCGATGCCTCCCTCCTGGGCGAGGCAGATGGCGGTCTTCGATTCCGTGACCGTGTCCATGGCGGCGCTGAGTATGGGGATATTGAGCCGTATGGCGGGCGTCAGATAGCTGGAGACGTCCACATCGGCGGGCATTATGTTGCTTGAGGCCGGCACGAGCAGAACGTCGTCGAAGGTTAGTCCTTCCCTGAAATCTGTCGGCTCTTTCTCTGACATGATTCACCTCATGGGGATAGTATACGTGTTTGTGTGGTGCTCTTTATACAAAAAAATGTATGCGCTGTCAGGTGTTAGCTCATACATAAAAGGCTTGCCATTTAATTATGGTTAAGTATAATGCATAAGGTTCAAATAATCAAAATAAATTTCCCGTTGGGAACCGTCCGCCATCGATGATAGATACAAAGGATAATACACTTCTCGAGGTAACCGGTCTCAATACGTCCTTTTTCACCGGCGAAGAGGTCATACAGGCCGTCAACGATGTGACCTTCACCGTCGAGAGGGGGGAGGTCTTCGGTCTTGTCGGGGAGAGCGGTTCGGGCAAGACGGTGACGGCCCACTCCATCATGCGCCTTGTCCACCCGCCGGGCAGGGTCGTCTCGGGAAAGATCATTTTTGAAGGCAGGGACCTCCTGAGCTTAAGTGAAAAACAGATGGAAGAGGTCCGCGGCAGCCGCATAGGGATGGTCTTCCAGGAGCCCATGACGGCCTTAAACCCTGTCCTGAGGATCGGTGAGCAGATCGCCGAGACGATCGAGGTACACGGGGTTCGCCAGGGGAACGAAGTGCGGGAAAGGGCCCTTGAACTCTTGACGAAGGTGGGGTTCGACGACCCGGAAAAGAGGTACATCCAGTACCCCCACCAGCTCTCGGGCGGGCAGAGACAGCGCGTCCTCATGGCGATGGCCGTCTCCTGCGATCCCTCCCTCGTCATTGCCGATGAGCCTACGACCGCCCTCGACGTCGCGACGGAGTCCCAGATACTCGGCCTTACCCGGGGCCTCGTCGATTCCCTGGGGATGTCCATGATATTCATCACCCACGACCTGACGATAGTGAAGTCCATGGGCCGGTCCGTGGGGCTCATGTACGCGGGAAGGATGGTCGAGAGGAACGGCGTGGAGGATTTCTTCAGGGAACCCCTTCACCCCTACGGCCGGGGCCTGCTGGAATCGATCCACGGGTTCTCGGGAACCGCAAAGCGTCTCAAGGCCATCCCGGGTTCCGTGCCCAAGCTGTCCGAGCTGCCGGCGGGGTGCACGTTCCATCCCCGCTGTCCTTTCGCCATGGATGTGTGCAGGGGGGATGAGCCGGTCATGAAGGAGGTCGCGGAGGGTCAATGGGTCCGCTGTTATCTGTACTAGACGTCAGGAAGCACTACGAGGTCCGCAAGACCCTTTTCTCCGTGGCCAAAGAGACGATACGGGCCGTCGACGGCGTCAGTTTCCATGTTGGCGTCGGGGAGACCCTGGGGGTTGTGGGCGAGAGCGGCTCGGGAAAGAGCACGCTGGCGCGGTGCGTTCTGCTCCTCGAGAGGCCCGACAGCGGAGAGATTGTTTTCGACGGCGTCAATCTCCTCACGGCGGGGAGCGAAGAGGTCAAGAGGCTGCGCAGGCGGATGCAGATCATATTCCAGGACCCCTATTCATCGCTCAATCCGCGAATGAAGGTGCGCGAGATCATCGCCGAGCCCGTCCGTTTCCATGGCATGGCGAAGGGCAAGACGGACGTGGAGGCACGGGTCGGCGAGATATTAAGGAGCGTCGGCCTCGATGAGGACTTCCTGAAGAAGTATCCCCACGAGATGAGCGGCGGGCAGAGGCAGAGGGTGGCCATAGGCCGGGCCCTGGCGACCGAACCGGCCCTTGTCATCGCCGACGAGCCCGTCTCCTCCCTCGATGTCTCCATACAGGCCCAGATCGTCAACCTTTTCCTCGACATCCGGGAGAGCTTCGATATCTCCATGGTCTTCGTCTCTCACGACCTCAACATCGTCCGTTTCCTGTCGGACCGCATCCTTGTCTTATATAAAGGTAAGGTTGTGGAGACCGGCGGCCGGGACGAGGTGTTTCTGCACTCCCTCCACCCCTATACGCGCATGCTCATCCGGGCCTCGCAGGGGGACTTCGCCTTGAAGGAAGAGGGGACGAACGGTGCCGAGCCCCTGGGATGCCCGTACTATGACAAATGCGAGGACAGAAAGAGGGAATGTGCCGCCGCGGTCCCGGAGCTGACCGGGGATGAGGACCATAGAGTTGCCTGCTTCCAGGCGTCTTGACCTCTCTGCCGGACAACGGATAGAGTTGTCTTTTTTTTCTCCTCCGGTCTTGACCGCATCAGGGATTAAGGAGCGGCGAATGCCTGCCGGCGAACCCTTCCCGAAGGTGGATGCCTTTTCTCGGAAATGTGACGAAAATCATTTACATCGTTAACGGTTGTGCTAAACTAGCGATAATTAGAATTACTAACTTACATAATTCCCAGGAGGTGTAGTATGGTAAAGCTTCACAAGAACAAGAAAGGTTTTACGTTGATCGAGCTTCTCATCGTTATCGCCATCATCGGCATCCTCGCGGCGATAGCACTCCCGGCGTACATGGACTACACGAGGAAGACGAGGCTTACGGAAGTTACGAACACAATGGGTTCTATCAAGACCGCCATCATCGCATGGGTATCGGAGCAGCAGAGCACCGCAACCCTGAACCTGGCAGATGATACTGCAGTGAGAGATACCCTTGGTGTTACGGTACCGACGAAGTATCTCGGCGGAGTAACGGTGACCGCGGACTCCGCTGCTGGCAATGCCACGATCACCTGGACAATTGCCAACATTCAGGGCATTACGGCTGGTGCCGGACTTACGCTGAGTTGTGCTGGCGACCAGAACTTTCAGACTTGGACCTGGGCGCCTGCGGGTGGCTTAGAGGCGAAGTACGTCCCGAAGAACTAAGAGTGCAACCAGGCGGGGGGCATTAACGCCCCCCGCCGGAATTTTATGAATTTCATGGATCGAAAAGGCTTTACTCTTTTGGAGCTGCTCATAGGCGCTGCTGTCGTTTTTCTGTTGGTTCTCATAGCCCTTCCCATGCACGCCATGCGCAGCAAGAAAACTGAGCAGGTGAGTGTGAAGGCGCAGCTCAACTGCATCAGGGAGGCGGAAGAGTCTTACAGGTCGCAGCACGGGCGCTACACGGATGACGGCACTAAACTTGCGAACTGGAAACAGGGGACAAAGAGATACCATTTCAGGATACGCCATGCCAGTTCCACCCGTTTCGTCGCCGAAGCAAACGGCGATCTCAATAACGACAGGATAAGCGACGATACCTGGACCATTGATGAGAACGGGGTTCTGGCAAACGTAAAGTGAGTACGAGAAACGATGCATATCCTACATCTGACAATTGTTTTCGTTTTCGGAGCGGTCATCGGCAGTTTTCTTAACGTCTGCATCTACAGGATACCAAGAAAGAAATCCATCATCCACCCTTCATCGGCATGCCCCGCGTGCGAAAAGCCGGTGAGGTTCTATGACAATATCCCGCTTGTGAGCTATCTCGTCCTTAAGGGCAAATGCAGGGATTGCGGGGCAAAGATATCCTTCCGCTATTTTCTCGTCGAGCTCATCACCGCCGTTGTCTTCATGGTGATCTATCACCGGTGGGGGCTCTCCTACGAGTTCTTCATCCAGATGTTCTTCACGGCGATCCTCATCGTCGTCTCCTTCATTGACTACGATTTCCAGATCATCCCCGACATACTGAGCGTCGGGGGCATGGTCGCGGGATTGATCATATCCTTTCTGAGGCCCGGTTTCCAGGTGATGGAGGCCGTCTGGGGCGTGCTTATCGGCGGCGGCGTCCTCTTTGTCATCGCCTACGGCTATCAGCTGATCACGAAGCGGGAAGGCATGGGCGGCGGTGACATCAAGCTTCTCGCCATGATCGGGTCCTTCAGCGGGCTCAAAGGGGTGCTCTTCTCCCTCATAGGCGGTTCCGTTGTCGGCACCCTCGTCGGCATCCCTCTCATGCTTATGAAAGGCAGGGAGGAGGGTGGCAGGTACGCCATTCCCTTCGGCCCCTTCCTGTCCCTGTGTGCCGTGCTGTATCTGTTTGTCGGGCCCGGGGTGGTCCATGCAGTCAGTGAATTCTTGATGCATCGATAGGGGAGAGGGTACATGAAAAAGACCTGCTTTGTTCTCGTTTGCCTGATGTTCCTGGGAATCTCCGCCTTCACACAGGCAGCGACCAACAACGACTACTGTGTTAACCCCATATTCACAAGCAATGCGGTAAAGCCCAACATCCTCATTGTCATGGATTTTTCGGGGAGCATGCAGTTTCCGGCGTATCTACCGGAGAACTTTTACGGTTACAGCAATAAGAGTGTTGCTCTCTGCGGAACGTCCGACATAAGCACGACAAGCAATTACTCGAGGAGATACGACAAGGACCGTGATTATTACGGTTATTTCGACACCACGAAATACTACGTCCAGTCATCGAGCAAGTACTACGAAAGCAGCTGTGGACCCGATCTGACGAACAGGATGGGAACGGGAGCAACCTGCATATCGGGTAACTTCCTCAACTGGCTGACGGCCACAAGGACTGATGTCGCGAGAAAGGCGCTCACCGGGGGAAGGTTCAATACCGGCGGAGGAGCGACGTTTCTCCAAAGCGAGGGCGGCGCGTACGTCATCAATGACTATCTCAATAACTGTAAGTATACGGTGACCGCGGATAGTGGAACGGCGCAGCGTTATCTCTCCATCTCGAACCTGGGCGGGGGGACCTGCAAACTCAACGGAGTCTCGAACCACAATATTTTCGCTGTTGTACCTTCGGGCGTGACCGTGGAAGGTGTTGTTCAGAGATTCTACCCGAAGGCGCACATGGAGTTCATGGTCTATTCCTCGGACCGCAACAGGGTGGGCCGTCTCCTGACGGCAAAAGACTCTCCGCTCTCAACCATGGTTTCGGCCATCAACAACGAACAGCCCTATGGCGGTACGCCGACAGGCGAGGCAATGTGGGAGGCATACGATTTTTACAAGCAGGAAGAGCTGAACTCCTATTACAACAACGCAGCCTATATCAATAAGGGATCGCAAAAAGATCCCTATTACGATGGTTCCACGCCAGTCTGGTGCCGAAAGGGGTTTGTTTTACTCATATCTGACGGCGTTTGGGATACTACCGCGGGGGGGCAAGACCCGATGCGGGTGGCCCACAAAATGCGCACCGAGGACTTGAGGTCCGACTTGACCGGGGACCAGAATGTTACGACATATACGTTGTATGCCTTTGGTACGGGGACGGAAGGGAAGAACGCCATGAAGGCAACCGCGATGTTCGGAGGATTCGACCGTTCGACGACCAGCAACTACCCTTATCCGTATACCACGTGGCCGTCGAAGGATAGCCGATACATAAACTTTCCCCTGACACAGTGCGACCATCCGACGCGATGGGATGCGCAGTGCGTCCAGTGGGACAAGAACAAGTCAAACCTTCCCTACAACTATTTCGAGGCCGATGACGGCAACCAAATGGCGACTCAGCTCGAGGCCGCCCTGCTCGACATGCTCCGGCGCGCTTCTTCCGGTACCGCAGCGTCGGTTCTCGCGTCCGCTGAAGGCAGCGGCGCGAACATCCTGCAGGCCTTCTTCTTTCCGAAACGCATGTTTGACGACGCGGAGATAGACTGGACCGGAGAAATGCAGAACCTGTGGTACTACATAGATCCGCAGATAGGCAACAGCACTATCCGGGAGGATACGGTGCGCAACAATGTCCTCGATATTCTCAGTGACGACATTATCGAGTACGAATTCGATGTCGGTCTCGGGAAAACGAAGGTCAGGAGATACACGCCCAACGCCAGTGCTCAGAAAGGCTCAGAAGACAACCCTTCCCCTGTTGAGCTCGACGAGGCCAGGAACCTGTGGGAGGCTGGCATCATGTTGTGGGCCAGGGACCTGGCGACATCTCCACGCACCATCTATACCACCGTGGATGGGGTGAACCGTATCAGCCTCAGCACGTCGGAAGCCTCCTCGAACGGCACTCTCCAAACCTATCTTCAGGCGACGGGCAATCCAAGTCTGGCTCAGGATATTGTTAAATATGTGCATGGATATGATACCCTGGGTTATGATGGAACGGCGTATCGCAACAGGACGGTGACGACGTCATACTCGGGCAGCATCGGTACGAACGTATGGAAGCTGGGGGATATCGTTTCATCGACACCCCGGCTGAAGGCTTCGTTTCCTTTGAATTCCTATCATCTCTACCCTCCGGAAGGGTATAACGACCGTACCTACTACCAGTACGTCAACGACGTGGATGCATCGGGGAACGCAACGGGTAGTTACAAACAGAGGGGAATGGCTTTTGTGGGCGCCAATGACGGCATGTTCCACGCCTTCGAGCTGGGAAAGCTGACCTTCAACAACCTTTCGGCCAATGAGGCGGCCCGTCTGGAGACTGTCGATGTGCCCCTTGGCACGGAGCGATGGGCCTATGTGCCGAAAGGGGCTCTGCCTTATCTCAAGTACCTTATGAACAACGATTACTGCCACGTCTTCTACGTGAATCAGCCCACAGTTATCGTCGATGCCAGTGTCAGCGCTGGCGGGTCTTTGAGTCAGGATCCGAGCTACACGAAGACGCGATCGAGTTGGAGGACCATCCTTATCGGCGGTATGGGTATGGGCGGAGCCTGCCGCGACAGCACATCGAGCTGCAGCACGACAAGCGATTGCGTGAAGACCCCCATCACGGGTGTCGGGTATTCCTCGTACTTTGCCTTTGACATAACGGACCCGACGAACCCCGTACTCCTCTGGGAGTTCTCCAGGGACGACCTTGGGTTTTCGACCACAGGCCCCGCCATTGTGCGGATAGGAGATCCCGCGAAGAACGGAAAATGGTTCGCCGTCTTCGCCAGCGGTCCCACCGGCCCCATAGATACGACCTACCATCAGTTCATGGGTTACTCGGACCAGAACCTGAAGTTTTTCGTTCTTGATCTCTTGAGCGGGCCGCAGGCGGCCGTGACCGTTATCGACACGGGGATCACGAACGCCTTCGGAGGGAGCCTCGCGAATTCCTCGTTTGACGTGGACAGGGGCGACCCGAACGCATCGGGTGCCACGCCGTACTCCGATGACGTCATCTACATGGGGTATACGAAGAAAAGCGGAGCGACATGGACAAAGGGCGGGGTTGTTCGTCTCATGACCCGAAACGATTCGAATCCCACAAACTGGGTCGTCAGCACCGTCATAGACAACATAGGTCCTGTAACGACAAGCCTCACAAAGCTGCAGGACCGCAGGAATAGGAAGCTCTGGCTCTATTTCGGTACGGGAAGATACTTTTACCGCCTCAACGACGGACTGACGATCGACGACCCCGACAGCCAGCAGGCTTTTTACGGAATAATCGAGCCCTGTTATATGTCATCGACGAATATGATGAACCTCACGTGCACGACGACGCGTACCGTGGGGGACCTTCAGAACCAGACGGGTTCATCTTCCAATCTTGCCCCCACGGCGCTCGGCTGGTACATCAACTTCCCGACGCCCGATTCGGGCTACAAGGCCCACCGCGTTCTCGCCCAGCCCGTGGCTTCATACAACGGTGTGGTTTATTTTCTGACAAGCTCGCCGTCGACAGACGTCTGCTCCATGGGTGGGTACACGTATCTCTGGGCCGTCTGGTACAACAACGGCGGTGCCCCTCCGGTGGAGGCCCTGTCAGGGATGGTCGTGACGCAGCTCTCGACGGGTCAGATCGCGACGCCTATCTTGAAGACGACGAGCGGCGCGTCGGCCCTGACCATGGCAGGCGGAAAAGCCATGGCGGTAGGTCAGGGTGTGAACATCGGCGGAGGTTTCTCGCTTCTGGGTCCGCCGAAGCCGTTGAGGAAGATACTCCATATGAAGGAAAAATGAGAGATCGCAAGGGTTTCACGCTCATAGAGCTTCTTATCGTCATCGCCATGGTCGGGATCCTTGCCGCCATCGCGGCGCCGAACATGTCCGGCTTCGTGAGGAAGAACAGGATACAGAACCAGACGATACGGATCTACAATGACATCATGAACACGAGGATCATGGCAATGAACACAAACCGGACCCATTTTATTGAGTTCGGCCTTGCCGGCAACCAGTACCGCGTTGTGGAGGACACGGACGGGAACAACGCCAACAATGCGGGGGGCACGGATACGATACGGCTTGCGAGGACGGCCATAGTCCCATTCACCTACGCGAACATCGATCCCGGAATGGAAGCCATCGAGATCCAGGCCGGAGCCTTTACGAATGACCTCGTGACCTTCGATACCCGCGGGATAGCGACGGGGCTTCTGAACGTGTCCGGGGGAGCGATCTGCATTCCTTCGGTGAACCTCAGGCCCAATACGAACTGTATAGTCGTCACGCCCACGCGGATCAGGATGGGAAAATACAGCGGAGCAGCGGGAGGGTGCAATGCCGCGGCGTGCAATTAGGAGCAGGAAAGGCTTCACGCTCATCGAGCTTCTTGTCTCGATGCTGGTCCTCTCCATCGGTCTCATGGCCATGCTCGACGGACTGGCGAACTACATAAGGATAAACATGGAGAACCAGATGCGCAACGAGGCCATGCGCATCAGCGAGTCAACCCTGGAGACCCTGCGCAATGCCAGGTTCGGCGACGTGCAGACCCACGCGGTGGTGATCGCCTCTCCCGAGGTCAGGAGGGTCCGGAACATCGATGTCTCCTATACCGTCACCTGGACGGTGAGCAGCGTTGCCGCAACGGGTGTGACGACGCCGACGACGGTGGCGGTCCGGGTGAGTGTTACATGGAATCACCGGAACATCGCACACCGGCATGACGCGGCGTCGATCATCAGCACCGATGCTTGAGGTGAAAGGACCCACGATGAGTGATAACAAGGGATTCAGCCTTCTGGAGATACTCATTGCCATAGTGATCATGGGTATCATCATGGCAATGAACAGCCAGCTCCTTATGGATCTTATCAGGGGACAGCGCCAGCAGGCGGGTGTTGTCACAAGCCAGTTTGAAACCTCTCTGGGTCTCGAGATGCTAAGAAGCGACGTGGCCAACGCGGGGTTTGGCCTCCCCGACGAATTCACCAACGCTCCCGGGACATACACGGAAGCAACAGCCGACCCTGCCCAGCAGTTCAACAGCACTCCCAACGTGCCAAGGGCCCTCATGCACAGTAATAACGTGGGGGCTTTCACGGGTTACATCGCCAACTCCGACTACCTAGTCATCAGGTCACCAGCGGTCGGCATGAACACGGCCTCGGGGAAGTGGACGAACATCACCGGCACATCGGTGCATATCTGGAATGATGTGAACCTCGATATGGTAAACGGGCGGGATTACATGATCGTCATAAAGCCCCGTTCGGCCCTGGGTGGAACGTCCCGGCTCATTGTCACCTCCGGTGGCGCCTATTCCCCCCAGTACGTTACGTCCGCACTGGACGCCGCTTTCCAGCCCTCCGCGGCCACGGGGGAGCGGTACCTTGCCTTCGGCATCGAAGACAGTGTCGCTCCGACGATGCCATTCAACAGGGCGGATTACTATGTCAAGCAGCCGGCAGTCGCGAATGCAAACTGCGCGCCGGGCACGGGAACCCTCTACAAGGCCATTGTCAAACATGGACCTGCGGGAACGGGAGGGGCCACGGAAGAGTTTCCCCTTGTTGAATGCGTTGCCAACATGCAGGTTGTCTTCAGGCTGGACACGAATCTGGATGGAGTCCCCGACCAGACGGTGAACAATATATCGGGTCTCGACGCTCTTACCATCAAGGAACAGGTCAAGGAAGTGCAGATATACATACTCGGTCACGAGGGCATACAGGACCGGGGATTTACGTACGGCGGGGCCAACCCCGTCACCGTGGGACCTTCCGTGGTCCTGGGCACCAGCGTCAATCTCAGCGGTTTCGGTGCTAACTGGAACCATTACCGGTGGAAAACATACACCTTGATCGTAAAACCGAAGAGTTTCTACTAGCGAAGGATTGGGTGAGGACAGAATGGTACCCCGGCGTGATATGAAAAGAGACAGGATGAACCGCGGCGTTGCCCTCGTATCGGCATTGATTGTTGTGTCCGTTGCCGCGGGCATCTTTGGGGCAGTCATGTACTACGCGATGACGGGGACGGAGCTTTCCGGTCTGCAGAGGAAGTACCAGAGTTCAAAGGAGGCCTCCCTCGGCGCCATCGATATCCTCACAAAGGACATTCTGCCCCGCGTGATGTCGGGAACAGACCTCTCGGGGGCTGTGACGGGCATGGCGAACCCCAGCGATATCCTGTCGGCGATTCAGGCTGACGCCGGGAAGGATGCCTGTTTTCGCGCCAAGCTGACGGGTGTCACATCGACCTGGCCCGGCGGGACCTGCGACAGCGGTAGTGACGCCACCATCAATCCCGATATCGTCTTCAACCTGAAGAGCACCTCCACCTCGACGAGACCTTTCGTGGTAAACATGAAGATAGTGGACACCGTTACGGGGAACTCGGACAAAACGGGCACAATACTGGAGACGGCGAGCGGGGTGGTTGACGACGCGTCTTCCATCATCAAGATCCAGCATTTCCCCTTTCTCTACACCATCATGACGGACGCGCGGCCCCAGAACAGCACGACGGAGCGTGCCAACATCGAAGTCCTTTATGCCTACTAAGCGACCCGCACGACCCATAAGGCCTATCAGGTCGTCCCCGTCGACGGTGACGAGGGGCGGCAGCAGGAAGGTCCTCGTCATCATGGTCGTCATTGTGCTTGCCATTCTCGGTGGTCTTTACTGGTTCCTGAGCAGAGGTCCATCGGGACAGACGGGGCAGCCCTCCGCACAGACGGTCGTTGTTGGCGGACAGGACGAGTCAACCCTATCCGGGGCATCGGCGGACGCAGGCATTGTCATGGGGAAGGCGAGGCTGCAGCTCGAATCCTCCGGTGACAGGGACGTCGTCAAGGTTGTCATCGACAGGCCGGCCGGAACGGAAGACGCGGACATTGTCTACAGGTTCGAGTGGACCGTGAATGGCAAGCCTGCGGGGGACGGAGGCGACAGCTTGAGCGGGTTCAAGCGGGGAGACAGGGTGGCGGTGAAGATCACGCCTTCCCGGGAGGGGAAGACAGGCTCGGCGAGGATCCTCGACTTTCTGGTACAGAACACTCCTCCCAGGGTAACCCCGGGGCAGGATATGAAGTTCGAGGGCAATACATTTACTTACCAGGTCAGAGGAACAGACCAGGATGGTGATGCGCTATCATACGCACTCGATGACGCGCCCGAGGGGATGACAATAGATCCCCAGAGCGGAACGATCAGATGGCAGCTAAAGGACAGCGATTACGGTGAGCGGACTATAAGGGTAAAGGTCAGCGATGGAAAGGGAGGGGTTGCGAACTACAGTCTCAAGGTGGATTTTCAAAAACCCTCCCCGCAAGGGACAGCCGGAGACAACGCGAAATGATCATTCAAGCACTTTCTCCTGCAGTTGATATGATTCCTTGATTTTATTAGCCATTACAAGAAAATAATTGTACCGCAACGGCAGGATGATACACTTATTTGTTCCATCATGTTGAATGGTTAGGAGTAAAACGTGAGGAAATTAGATTAATATGAAGTCTAACATGGAAAAAAATGTGGGTAAAAAAGTGTTGACAAAAAAATCGGCTTCTGCTACGTTGTCAACATGATAGGGGCACTAGAGACGTGTGTTGTGCCCTTTTAAAGTTACATCTGATGCATAAAGGGAAAATGCAGCCCGGGAGGCCGGGTGCATGAAGCGCGTACAGGGTGGCTATGGGAAATCCATTTGAGGCGTTCGGTACCTTATTCCTTGTTGTGCCCATCGTGGTCTACCTGTTTGGCAGCTATGTCCTTTACAGGATAGGCAGCAAGTTCGGGATCGGTTCCTTCTGGCACTATCTCATTCCTTTCTACAATATGGTCCTCATGTGCAGATGCGGAGACGTGTCGGCCTGGAACGTCCTCGGGCTCATGATTTTTCCCATCAACATATACTCGACGATCAATATATGGGGCAGCATTGCCGAGAGGCTCGGCAAGAGCTACTGGCTCTATGGGATCACCACGCTTATCTTCGGGATACCGGTGCTGATCCTCGCCTTTGATTCATCGAGGCCGGCGGGCGGAGAGATATTCGTGCGCGAGCCCTTTCCGGCTGAGGCGGTCCCGCCGGAGACCCCGGTGCAGTATGGAGAAGATAAAGGCGCCGACGGCGCAGGCGGGACGGAGCCGCCGGTGGCGGAGACGGAGAACGCAAGCCTTCTTGAAGAAGGACCCGTGCCCATGGTTGCCGACATCAGGCAGAAGAAGTACAAGAGCAAGAGAAGTATCATGGACTCCATCAAGGAATCGGGGATGTTCAGCAGTTTCGTCATCAAGCAGGTCGACGAACTGGTTGGTGTTGACATCGGCACGACATCCATCAAGATATGCAGTCTGAAGAGTTCGAAGGGTTCCTTCTCGATCCAGAACATCGTCAAGAAAACCTACGAGCAGGAACTGATCAGCGACGGCCATATCGTCGACATCGATTTTCTGGCCCAGGAGTTGCAGGGAATATTCAAGGACAACGGCATCAAGTCGAAGAACGTGGCCTGCGCCCTGTCGAGCTATTCGGTGATCCCGAAGAAGATCACGGTCCCCTTCATGGACGACGAGGCACTGGATAACATGATCAGCGTCGAGGTGGAAAACGCTATCCCCTTCCCCATGAAGGACATCTACTACAGCTATTACGTCATCGGCGTTGACTCCGAGAAACAGAACATGATGAACGTGAAGATAGTGGCGGTCAAGAGGGAGATAGTGGACGCCTACATCGCCACCTTCAACATGGCGGGACTCAACCTGCAGATACTGGATGTCGACATGTTCGGCATATCGAACGTGGTGGAACAGGTCTACGCACCCAGGGAATTCTCCGTACTCATCGTCGACATAGGCGCTTCCGTCACGAACATCGCCATCCTCAACGGAGAGAACATCGAATTCACGCGGGAGATCCTGATGGGGGGCAAGTACCTTACCACCCAGATACAGAGGTCGATAAAGGTGAAGTACAAGGAGGCGGAGGAGAAGAAGGTTGCCGCCGACGCGGACGTCACCTATCTTTTTGAGGATTTCATCTTCAACATATCGTCGGAGATCAACAAGACCGTCAGGTTCTACCTGGCCACGAAACCGAAGGAGAACATCGGGAAGATCTTCGTGACAGGCGGCTCGTCTCTCCTGCCGGGGATAAAGGAAAAGATCGTTGATGAAACGGGTATCCCCGTTGAGGTCGTCGATCCCTTCCTCCTTGTTGAGGCGGGGGCCCAGACGGGCCTGTACGGGGAGCTCAAAGAGGTGATGGTGGTGCCCGTCTACCTGTCAACGCGTGTAACGGAGCTTATGGGATAGATATGATAAAGGTCAACCTTCTACCCTACAAGAAGACGAGAACGAGCACCCTCAAGATCAATATCGTCACCTTCGTGCTGATGCTGATCATCGGGAACATATTCTTCTGGGCAGTTTTCCTTTACAACGCACGGGAGATCAGCGATTACGAGAACAATATCAGGGCAACGCGCCAGGAACTGGCGAAATTGCAGCCCTATTACCAGGAATACCAGAGAATACAGGCCGCCAAGAAGGAGATAGAGCGGCGTATAAAGGTGGTCAACCAGCTGAAGGCAGGCAGGGCGCTTGCGGCACGGTCGTTCCATGACCTGTCGACGACGATGAAGGAAGGGGTGTGGCTCAAGTCTTTCAAGAGAAAGGACGACAAGTTCGAGATCGAGGGAAGGTCTCTCGTCAATGAATCCATATCGGATTTTATGGAGACGCTGGCGAGCCTGCCCTACATGAAGAACGTCGAGTTGAAGAGCATACAGGACGTGACGGAAGAAGGTCTCGTGATCAAGAAGTTCATCGTTCAGGGGAATATGTCCTTATGAGAGTCGGGTTCGAACCGAAAAGCCTGGGAAAGAAGATAGAGAAGATACCACAGAAGTATATTCTCATCGTCATGATCGTCCTCGTCATTGCCGTCCTGGCAGGGCTCTACTACTTTCTGATGATGCCGCAGTTTGAAAGGAAAGCCAAAGTGGCCAGGGAATACGCCGATCTTCAGACGGAGCTGGGCCGGCTCAAGAGCATTCAGAAGAACATCGCGAAGCACCGCCAGGAATACGCGCAGATGCAGGAGCTTCTCCAGGAGGTCATGAGACAGCTTCCTGAATCGAAGGATATCCCCAACCTCTTGAGGAGCGTGACCTCCGTGACTGAGGAGACGCGCCTGAAGGTCAAGCAGTTTGAGCCGAAGCAGATAAAACACACGGATTTCTACTCGGAGCTGCCTTTTGAGATGAAATTCCAGGGAAAGTTCAGAAACCTTGCGGCCTTTTTGGACGGGGTCAGGAAACTTGAGCGAATCATAAGCGTCACGGATTTCTCAGTGGACTCGAAGGGACCCCCGAACAATATCACGGTCGAAGGTTCGTGCAGCGCCAATGCATACGTATATCTGAAAGAGCCGGTGAAGAAGGCGCCGGCTCAAGGAGCGAAAAAGGCAAATGTCCCTCCTGCGAAGAAGTAGTCTTGCGATAAGCATCTGTCTCTTTCTGGGCATGACCTGCGTGTGCGCACAGAGCCCCGCGGCTCCGCCTGCCGCAAAGAAGGAAACCGCAAAGGAAGGGGCCACGAAGAAATTCGACGTCGAAGATTTTGCCTATTCCGAGGAAGGCCGGGACCCCTTCCAGCCCGTCCTGCTCCTGAAGGCGAAGACCTCACGGGGTGTGAGCGTCAGGTCGTCGAAGGAGAAGATGGAATCAGAGAGGGTCGGTTACGAACTGGAGGAATTGCGGTTCGTAGGTGTTATCAGGAGCGGGACCGGCATGATAGCGATGATGGAAGATGTGCAGGGGAAAGGTATCTTCTTCAGGAAAGGGGACCACTTGAACAAGAACATGTGGGTGATGGAAGTTTCAGCCAGCAATATGGTGGTTGGCTACAAGACAAAAGGGGAGACAAAGAAGATCGTTGTTGACATCCCCTCGAAAAACTGAAGGGTGACTTATGAGTAGAAGAATGGTGGTGGTGGTTTTTCTGTTACTTTTAATCATACCTTTATTGTGCTTCAGTCAATCGGCGAAACGGACGTCCCCTGTTTCAAAGGTCTCTTTCGATTTCATGGATGCCGACGTAAGGAATGTCGTCAGAATCCTGGCGGAGGTCTCGGGAAAGAACATCGTCATATCCGATGCCGTCAAGGGAAAGATAACAATGAAGCTCGACAACGTCTACTGGGACGAGGCGCTGGACCTTGTCGTTGAGACGGGAGGTCTGAGAAAGATAGAGGCCGACAGCGTGATCCGCGTCGTCACCGTCAAGGAGCACGACGATGAGATCAAGAGAAAACTGGGCGAGCGTGAATCCTTCAGAAAGGACCGTCTCGAGAGGCAGAAGATGGGCGAGGAGTTCGTGACGGAGACCGTATACCTGAGCTACGTCAGCCCGGCCGACATGGAAAAGATGCTCAAAGGCGGCAGCGAAGCGTCGGCGCCGGGGGGTCAGAAGAAAGGCTTCCTCTCCGAGTTCGGAACCATTACGCAGGTGAGCTGGAACAACGCCCTTATCATTCGGGACACTAAGGAGAACGTCGCCAACATGGTTCGCATCGTCAAAGAGCATGACATGAAGCCGAACCAGATACAGATCGACTGCAAGATCGTACAGGCAACCACGAATTTTTCGAGGGAACTGGGTGTGCAGTGGGGAATGCGTTCGAATCAGACCTCGGGAGCCCTTGGGAACAAAGAGGTCTTGATATCGGGTGGACGGAGTTTTTCATCCGCTACGGAAGGCGGGACGGGAACCATGGTATCCACGGTGAATCTCCTTGGATTCAGGGCGAGCGGCTCCATCATACCCTACAATGTGAACCTTCCCGCCGCGGTGGGTGCCGGGAGCGGTGGAACCCTGGGATTTTTCATAGGAAGCGCCACCGATGCCTTCCAGCTCGACGTGCAGTTGTCGGCCCTCGAGGACGAGGGAAGGGGAAGGATCCTCTCCAATCCCAAGGTCATCACTTCGGACAACAAGAAGGCGATCATCCAGCAGGGCAAGTCGATCCCCTACAAGACATACTCCCAGTCAGGGACGCAGACGCAGTTCGCGGAGGCCGTCCTCGGGCTGGAGGTGACCCCGTCGGTGACGAAGGATGGTTTCATCAAGCTTGAAATACTCGCCAAGAAGGACCAGGCGGACTTCGTGAACACCTCTGAAGGCGTCCCTACGATAGACAAAAAGCAGGCATCCACACTCCTGTACGTGAAGGACGGCGAGACGGCGGTCATCGGCGGCATCTACGAACGTGAGGAAGGCTCGAGCGAGAACGGCATTCCCGGGTTGAAGAACATCCCGTTGCTTGGGTGGCTCTTCAAGAAGCAGACGAAGATAGACGACAGGACGGAGCTTCTGATCTTTATCACGCCGAGGGTGGTCAAGAACGTTTACAGGAACGAGGGCTAAATGAAAGCTATACTGGCAGTAGTCGTATGCTTATCGGTTCTTATATCGGCCAATTGCGTTGCCGCCGCTGAAAATGACCTTGTGGTGGGGCAGATCACCGCCAGCCTTGAGAAGAAGTTCAAGATGCTCATCGGTGACAAGGCTTTCACCAACCTGGGGACGAGGTCCGGGGTCATAAAGGGCGATATCCTTACCGTTTATCACGAATCGGACACCAACAGGGTTGATCCCATCGGCGAATGTGCAATAGTCGAGATCTACGAGTTAAGGAGCGTCTGCGAGGTCATCGCCATGAAGAGGGAGATCGGGATGGATACGGTGACTATCAAGAAGCCGACCTACGATGACGCCCTGCTGTTCCCTCCCATCTTTGCATTGCTGACGAAGGTGGTGGAGCCATACTCGCCGGAGAAGCACATCGTCGTCTACGTCCACGAGTTCTTCGATGAGAATCATAACATCACGCGATTCTCGGAGAAGATACGAAAGGAAGTGATGAAGGTCTTTTTTCAGAAGAAGAGGATGAGATCCGCCGGCAAGTCGATAAGCCCGGCCGTTTTTGCGTACCTGCCGGGCGAATACAACGAATACAACAGGGCGATCGAGGATTACCTGAAGCGTGACCGGATAGACGTTATCATAGCCGGGACATACAGGACCGTGGGCGACAAGGTCCAGTTGTCGTTCTACAAGATAGACAAGAACTGGGAGGATATAGCCCTCGATACCACCATCACGGCGAAGCCATATGTCGCGATGGCCGCTGAAGTCACGGTTCCCTTCAAGGAAAGGAAGAAGGAGAAGGCGGTTGTCTGCGATATCGTCTACAAGCCCGTGTACCACAAGACCGACAGCCGGGACGAACGCAACAGGATCATCAATTATGAAACGCAGAACAACCCCATCCTGGAGTATACCCTCCGGCGGGCGGAGTTCAATATCGTAGCCCCCGTCGATTTCTCCCTTAGTATCGACGGCAACGAGATACGCTTCGACAAATCCCATGAGTACCGTTTGCCGCTCACAACGGGAGAACATGTGATCACCGCGTCTTTTAAGAAGGGTTTCTACTACAACGACACCTTCCTTGTCGCCCTGTCGGAACCTAATGCAGTGAAAAAGACAGCCGTGCTCTCCGTTGATAAACCGGAGGATCTCGTCATAGAGATAGAGGCGAATCCGCTTCCCAAACAGGAGAACATCGTCTTCAAGATGTACCGGAAGGTCACGCGGAGCACGACGGTCGTGAAGCCCGTGCTGAAGAGGGAGACCTTCAAACCGGTGGAGACCTTCAAGGACTAAGGGCGTCTGTCCCGCCGGTCCGCAGGGTCATCAGATGGAAAATCTCGTGAAATTTCTGGCGCGCGTAGGTCCCTTCCCGCGCAGACATGCAGAAGCATTGATCCAGGAAGGCAGGATCAGAATCAACGACGCCGTGGCATCCTCTCCATCATTGCAGGTGGGCCCTGAGGACCGTATTTCCATAGACGGCCAACTCGTGACCGCCGAAGCGATAAAGATCTATATAGCTCTCAACAAGCCCGATGGATACATGTCGGACCTCAAGGACGTGAGGGGAAGAAAGCTGGCGAGAGACCTTATCAAGCACGATTTGAGGCTCTTTCCGGTAGGAAGGCTCGATTATCATTCCGAGGGCCTCATGGTCTTCACCAACGACGGTGACCTCGCGAACGAGGTCATGCACCCCCGTTATAATGTCACCAAGGAATACCTCGTCAAGTTCAAGGGCCTGCTCCCGAAGGAAGCCGTCACGAAGATGAAGAAGGGCATACGCATAGAAGGCGAGGTCTACCAGGCCGAGGACGTTCGCCTCGTCAAGAAGTCTCTCGCGAACGTCTGGTACAGCATCGTCGTCAACGAGGGAAAGAACAGGATGATACGGAAAATGGGAGCCGCTCTGGGCCATCCCGTCCTGAGACTCAGGCGCATCCGCATCGGCAAACTGCGCCTCGGCGACCTCAATCCCGGCGAATACCGCCACGTAGAAAGAAACGAGATAATCTAACCACCGGCCATTCCCGGCTGTTACTCAATTGACACCGCACGCCGCCGTCTTCATTTTTTACCTGAAATCCGGGACCTGAAACCTGAGACCGTTTTTGATTGGCGGAGAGGGTGGGATTCGAACCCACGACCGCTGTTGATAATAAAGGCCCCGTGGGGTGGTTCTGTATTTTATCTGTCGATTTTCTTCTGTCGAATATCAACGACCTTGCCCTTCCGGCCGTCGAGGTATTCCTTTTTCTTGGAATCGGAAGGGTGCATATACACGTCGGTGGATCTCCCGTCCTTGTGCCCCAGGATCTCCTGGATATACTTCTTCGGGGCTCCTTGCTCGGCAAGCTGAGTGCCCAGGGAATGACGGGTAGCGGCGTAGAGGTCTTCCGGTACGGTCGTGTGCCGGCGCCACCGTTTACGGCAAAATTCGGGGAGATATCCTTTCCCCGTGGCGGGGTTGATGAAGATGAACCGGTCGGCGTCGATGTCGTTTCCCATGGCCTGCAGGATGAGCTCGTTCGCCCTTTCCGACAGGACACGCCAGGTCTTGTTCTTCCCCTTCGTGGTGTCGATGAGGATGCCGCGGCTGTACGTCCTCTGCACGAGGATGCGGCCCTTCGAATAGTCTCCGATCTTGAGGGCACAACCCTCGGCGGGCCTTAACCCGGCTTCCATAAGGAATTCGAAGAAATCACGGTAGGGCTCGGGGATCTTCAAGAGCTGCTCCTCCTGCTCGTCTGTCTCAAGGGCGGTCCGCGGTACGCTGTCCGGCTCCTCGATATCGGGCATGACCGGACATTCCTTGAGATCGCCCCACCTCACGAGCCAGTTGAAGAAGGCGCGCAGACAGTCGACCATGTTCTTCTTGTATTTCGAAGAGAGCTTGGAGGGCAGGGCATCGTACCACTTCTGGAGATGCTTCATTCTGATGTCCCGCACGTCCATGTCATAGAGGGGAGGGAAGTGGACCCGGTAGTAGACGTCATACACGTGCTGAGTCCCGGGGTGGTTCCGCTTGGCCTTCTGCTCCTGGAACTTCTCAAAAAGGATGGTAAAGCGCCTCTCGTTCGTGTTGATCGGCATCCACTCGGAAGGGTCAAAGGTGTGCGCCTTGATCGCCCGGTTGATCTCCACCTGGGCTGACATGGCGGTCGTGACGGTGTACGGTTCCCCTTCCTTGTCATAGAAGAAGCGGTATCTTTGTCCCTGGTGGTCGATGCGGAAAAAGACCTTTTTGTAGCCGCATGAGCATGTCTCGGCAAGAATATCCCGCTTTTTGCCACACTTCTGGCAGGTGATCGTCCCCTTGAGATGCATGAGGGGATTATAGAACTGGGGTCGAGGATCTGTCAATTCAAATTCCTATTTTGGGAAGAGATGCCTAAAACACCCTTTCACTTGACATCGATGCCGTGGTCAATTATCCGTCAAGCCGTTGTTACCTGGTAGACCTCTTCCACGAGGGGCACCCTGTAACCCGTATTTAAAATTATCACGCCCCAAACGATGTCCCCGTTCTTCCTGAACATCGGCTCTATCGACAGGAACTTCTTCCCGGGGACCGCGAGGAACTCAGGGATCTTGCTGTCGGCCTCGTCCTGGTTGCAGATCGTGAGGCCGAGGTAGACATGATCGTATTCTCCCCTCCATCCCACAATGGCCTTAGCCATGATATGAGGCCGTTTTGTCAGGATTAGAAAGGTGTGCTGTCTTGCCAAGGCCATATTAATGAGCGCCTGATTTTGGAAATCAAACGGCACATCCTCATGAAACAAATCGTTCCACACCGCGAACACGGTCGGCTTCCGCGTCCGCAGGGGGATGTCGAGGCGGTCAGGGTGCGGTGTCACCTTCTCCGGCCACCGGTGGAATCGTTTCCCCATTGCCATTGACCAGCAGTGATCACACCCTGGCGAGCAGGGGGTACAACCGTCGACGAGAGACCACGGGCGATCCCAGTATCTGCCCTTTGAGTTATCCACGTTCTCTTGCCTCCTTATTCTTTCCGAACACCGCAACCTCCAGCTTCGCCAGGGCGAATACGCTCGGTTTCAGCTCGGCCGGTGTCTCGGCATATTTGACTCTGTTCAGGTGCAGCAGTTCCGCCCGGCTTACCAGCGCCAGGTTCTCCAGGTCGAAATTCCTCTTGTCGCCATCCTTGAATACGACCGCCATTCCCTTGGGTACCGGGCCGTGGGCCTGCTCCCATATGACGATGTGCTTGAGCTTGTAGCGTGTCGGGAAGCCGGTGTAGGGATCGGTCTCCGCGATCTTCACGAGGATATACCCGTCCTTCGAGTCGATGCGCTCTGTTCCGATCGGTTTCCTGCTTCTCGGTACGTTGCCCTTCTTGAAGCTGGTCTTATTCGGGCGCATGACTCCCTTGGTCCCTGCGTTCCAGGGGCGGCTTCCCTTCTCGAAGCAGCCGGTCCTGCCGGACCTGATGCGGTGGTTGCGGGTGAAGGACCGTATCTGGCCCACGGTGAAGCTGGTCCCGAACGCATCGTTAACTGCCGCCGTAAGCCGTTCCTGATCGAGTAGGCGATAGGTCCCCTCGATGAAGGCTGCCTGTTCCTGCGTGAAGATGCGGTATGTCCCCTTGAAAGTGCCCGTCGGCCGGCCGCAGGTGTGGCCGCGGTTCGACAGGGCGCACTTGACTGCGGTTTCCGTCTTATCCGTGCCGAATTTCTTGTTGAAGGCGGCCGTCAGCTCGGGTATCCGCATCTTGCGGTATCCCTTTTTCAGGAAGCGAATCTCTTCAGGGGTGTAGTTACGCCGCATCCTGCTTCTTTCCTCCTTCAAGCATCGGCGGCAGCTTGCCGATCTCCCTCTCCGACATGGCGACCTCGGCCTTGAGCGCCAGGTGGGCGTTGTTGATGATCTCCCTGGCAACCTTTGTCACGGCATCGGCCCTTGAGATCTCAGACTTCAGCGCATCGCCCTTGAGGTCCTCATCGGAAAGTCTCTCGATCTGGCAGAAGAGGTGATCGTTCAAATCTATGAGCCTGTTCTTTGACATGGTTCATCTCCTTTTATTGGGGACCGTCGGCCGCGAACCCTGCGATAGGTTTCCTGACGGTCCCCGTTGGGGGGTAGTTTTCGGAAGCTGCTTGATGACGTACCATACGGCTTGCGCATACTCGCGGCCACGGGAACTTGGTCACTGTTTATAGGCATCGAGCCGGCAGTCGGGCATGGCGAACCAAACGAGAGGGGCAGCGCGCCTGGGAGCCTTTTTCTCCCTGGGGAAAAGCTCGTCCTGGCGCTCGTTGACCACGCCGGATCCGGATGTCTTCACCCTGTCCGTGATGATGTCCATGGATACGTTGTACTCCATGTCACCGGAGCCGGGGCCGTTTTTGAATTTCAGGCTGATCGGGACGGTGAGCGTCTTGTCGCACTTGAGCCATGCCTTATCCAGGTCTTCTTTGTGCTCTGAGAGGAGCATTCTGATCTTGTCGGATACCGCTTCCACGGTCTTTTGTCCTATTGTTGGCACTTATGCCTCCTTATATGAGTTCTCTGTCTTCTGCGAGCCACTCCGGAATGGTGATGGTCAGCACGTCGCCCTTCTCAAGGCCTTCAAGGTCGACGCTGGCATCCGTTATCTGGCTCTTCGGTATCCAGTCCTCGATTCCGTCGACCTCTATGAGGATGGCGCCGGCGCTGCTTGCGATAAAGGTACAGGTGATGTCGACTTGTTCTTCCATGCTCAGCTCTCCTTCTTTATGGTCAGTAGTATCTCTTTCGGTACCCGGCCAGCGAGGTCGACGCCGCTCTCGAGGATGAGGCGGATGAGGTCCTTCTTCTTGAGGGTGTCGTACCTGTCGGTCTTCATCTTCAGGGTCCCCGCGGCGAACTCCTTCACCTTGGGGTCCGTCAGGATCTTCAGCTCCTTGCACAGATCGAGGATCTCGGGGATGGTCTTGCGCTTGAGATACTCCTCGTGGAGCCGCCACTCCGTTTTCAGGTCGACGCCCAGGTGCTTGGCCATGAGGTGCTTGTGACTGAGCATGGAGCCCATCTGCATGTCTTCGAGGGTGAGATAGAGAGAGGCCCGCCGGATCCACGTTATGAGTTCTTCCGTGGCCAGATCCTCGAGCTTCTTCCAGATCTTCTCATGGCCTTCCCATGCGTAGACGTGTTTCATCTGCATTTCGTTAAAGAACATGCTCCTGGTGCGTTCACTGTTGGTGATGAGGGCCAGGGCGATGGTGCGCATGAGACGTTCGTCGTCGAAGGGTAGGGAAACGGCAACCGCAGGGATCCTCTCCCGGTAGAAGCGGTCCTGGAACTCCGGGCCGAGGTTCTTCGACGGTTTCGCGTTGCTGCCCGGCTCTTTGGTCTTTGACTCCGATCTGAAACATGCGGTGCTGGTGCAGGCCTTATCGTGGTGTACCTGTCCGGAACGGCGGTAGAGTATCGTGACGAAGGACTCGCAGTCCTTGCACTTCTCCCATGGCGGTCTGCCCGTGTAGAAGGATTCGTACTTGTCGTAACCGGTCTCTTCCTGGAACGCAAAGCCGTTCGTGCCGCATTCCTTCGCGATCTTCGTTTCCGCCCAGTTCTCGGTCAGGAAGGCCCGCTGTTTCTCGACGAAGCAGGCCGGGTTCATGCAGTTGACATTCTTCTCGGAGAAGTCGTCGCCGAAGAGGGACACCTGGACCTTGCTGTTGGCAGAGCAGGATGAGCAGCCGGCCTCCTTAGTCTTGAAAAGCGCCCCGCCCAGGGGGATGGCCATGCTGTCGATGTTGACTTTGACGCGATCCACACGGAGGTCCCAAGCATCCTTCATATGACGCTTATGAAAGCCCTCGACCTTGTCCGGATCCAGACGGAGGAGTTGCTCCAGGACGCCGAACGCGATCTTGCCGTCTTCCCACTCCTTGAGGATCTGCGCGGGCAGTTCCAGAACCCGGACGCGGCGGCGGATGTAGCGGGCACTGATTCCGGAGCGCTGTGCCAGGTCCTCGATGGCCTCGGGGCCCTTGGTGTCTACGTACGCCTTGAAGCTCCTGGCCTCCTCGGCCTCGGTGAGATCCTCGCGCTGCAGGTTCTCGATGGTCATGATGTCGAAGGCCTCGTCCTCCGTGAGGTCTTTGACGATCGCGGGAATGACCTTGAGGCCCGCGATCGTGGCAGCTCTCCACCGTCTCTCGCCGGCGACGAGCTCGTAGCCCTCCCCGGTGTCCAGGTTGATCCTTGGCCTGACGATGATGGGCTGCAGGATGCCGTGCTGCTCGATCGATGTCACAAGCTCGCTGAGCGCATCGAGACCGTCGTTGCCCAGTTTACGGGGGTTCTTCGGGTTGGGAGCGATCGCACCTACTGGCAGGTACTCGATGCTGTCCTGACCGTCCACGGGATCCGCAACGGGGGCTGTCTTTTTGTCGATCACTTCGGCGAGTTTCTTTGCCATGGGTTCTCCTTTTATTCGGGGCGCGGGGCAGGTACGTGACCCCGGCTCTTATGCGTGTCGTCGGCCTTCAAACCTGATTTCTCTCGGCCGGTTTTTGCAGTCCGGCCTATCCGCTGCCTTTCAGCCACCCGCGCCCCTTTCGTGTGGGTCGTCATGTTACGCCGCCATGGCGGTCTTGATGTCCTTGTCCAGTCTCCGGAGTGTTTCCAGGTCGATCTTCATGAGGTCCTGAGGGTAGCTCTTCCTGATTCTCATTTTGACGTCCGTGGGAAGACTGTTCAGAGCCGGGATGATGGCGCCGAAGAGGGCGGCCTTCTCTTCCTCCTCGGTGAGTCTTGATCTTTCCCCGGTCTCTTCGGGCTCCGGGGGGTCTTCCGGTTTTTCGGCTTCAGAGGAGGCCTGTGCCTCTATGGTCGGACCTGAGCCCGTGGGTTCCTGCTCTCTCGGCATCCGTGTCCCCAATGCGGCCGCCGCTCGCTGACCACGTCCGAGCATAGCCTGTTCCTGGTACGCAAGCGCGAGCTCGGCCATGTCGATGTTGGCGTCGAGGTAAATGAGGTCCTGGTCCTGCTTCTTGGACTCGCCTGAGTCGAGGTCGACGCGAGAGATTGTGTCCTCAATCTTCCTGATCGTGAATACCGGTGCTCCGTCCCTGTACAGGCTGGCCAGGCGGCCGCTCGTGATACCCTGCACCATCATCATGGTCTGTCGGATCTGCTGCAGGGAGTAGATGGACGTTGTTTCGATCCTCCAGAGGCCCGCGCCGACGGTGCCGGGGATGATGCACTGAATGTAGCCGTGGAGCTTGCAGTATCCTTTCTGGTAGACCTCGCAGGACTCGGGGCAGCAAGGGCCGTGAACGTGCATGGGTCTTTTCCCAGGGGTCGGACGTTCCTTCGGCTTACGAGGCAGAGGGGACGTGCAGACACGCTGCATCTTACCGTCGATCTCGCGGTAGTCGCTGAGGAACTTGGCGCCGTTCGTGCCCCAGTTGACCAGCTTGTGGGGTATGTTCTGAAACCAGTCGTTGAACATGAAGACGATCGGCACACTCCGGATCTGGCCGTCGGAGTCGTTGTAGAGCTGGTGCAGTTTCTCGGCATTCAGCGGGTTGATCTTGCAGTCCGACGGTCGGACCGTGAAATAGTCCTGGTTGGTGGGAATGAGCTTCGACTTTCCCTTGGGGTCGTTGCCGAGCTTCCGGTCGATCTCGTACCACAGCGCGCCCTCGGCCACCATACGATTATAGATGTCCTTGTCCAGGTCGGTGCATCCGGATTTCAGGATCTTGATGCCGGGCCGCAGCTTGCCGAGAAGGGGCATTCTCTGCGCTATGTCAGTGCTTCCGAGCAGATCGTCTCTAAAGTCTTCCATTGTTACCTCCTGTATTGTTTCTGCCCTTCGGGCAGATATGTTTTCTGAGTTCCATGTCAAGGAATACGAGGCCGCCGAGGCGGGTCTTGATGACGAGGATCTCCTCGCCGCAGTGCCGGCAGAGCTGCGTCCGGACCTGTCTCGATTGCGTGAGCCGCTGGCGGACAATGTTTGCTATCATGAGCTCAGGCATTGGTGATGACCTCCACGCCGTTCTCCTTCGACAGACGGATGACACCGTCTGCCATGGCCATGAGCTCCGGGCTCTGCGTGATGCAGATCTCCCGGTCGTAGCCGCCCAGGGTGAGGACCCGCCGTTTCATGGCGAAGAACTCCTTCTTCTTCTCGAAGTCGAGGGCCCCGTCCTTCTCGTCGGTGTAGATGGTCTTGAACTGTCGGCCGCTGGCGGTCTTGTTGTAGATACATATGGCTTTCGTGACCGCGTCCTCGATCCATGTCTTTTCCCCTCCGGACAGACGCTTGATGGACTTCTGCTCGTCTGTCTGGTTGTCGAAGACGGTAATGTCGAAGACCTCCTTCATCCCGCCGGCCGCCTTCGCGCTCTGCGTGTCGATGCGGACGGCAAAGCGGCCGCCGAAGACCTGCAGGAGTTCGTTGGCGATCGCAGATATCTGCGGGCCTGCGTCGTCCAGCTCCAGGGCGATGATGCCGTCATTGCCGAAGGCCTTCTCCAGAGTGGACCACTGGCTGATCTCGTCGTTGAGGTAGGTGATGCGGGCGCCGATGGTGTCGAGCTCGCCCTTGGCCTTGTCGATCTGTTTGAGAGTTTCCTCGAGGGCGCCAAGGTGCTGACGGTGTCCGGCCTCGCGGGTACGGGCTTCCTCGATCTCCTTGCGGTGATGGGCCTGCTTCCCGGCCAGTGCCTCCTTCTCCTTCTCGTAGTCGGGACCGTTGTCGCCGGCGTCGAGGAGCTTCATGTTGAGCTGGCCTATGGTCTCGCGGATGGCAACGAGCTCTTTGTTGACCTCGACTGCGTAGGTGGCGGCTTCGGTCTCGCAGGCTGCTACCTCGGCCTCGGTCTCCTGCATCTGCTTCCGGAGCTCGGGGAGTTGTACCTCAGCCTGTTCGGCGAGAGGAAGACGCTCGAGGGATTTGTTTATCTCCTGCAGGTCTGCCTCGATGGACTTCTGGGTGAGGAGGAGGTTGGTCTTTGTGTCCGTGACGGCCTTGATCTGGCCGCGGATAGCCGCGGGATCCCTGCGCTGTGCCTTGAGAGTAGTTATCTCAGCCTCGAGGTCGATTTCGTCCTGCGCGGGTTTGCTGTATAGTTCGATGTCCCGCTCGAGCTCGGGGATCTTGCTGCGGTCAGCGACGGCAGCCGCCATGAATTTACAGGCCGGGTTATCGACCGGACAGCCGCTTGACTGGATGTATTCGGCCTGCTTCTGTGCCCTCTGGAGCTCTCGCTTCAGATTGTTCTCTAACAGATTGGTGCGCGAGAATTGTTTCGCTTTAAGGCTGGACTCCTTCTCCGCTATCGTCTTGTCGGAAGAAAGGATATCGTTCAAAGCCTTGTTCATGACCTCAAGGGAGGCGTCGACGTCCCTGATATCGGTCCTCGTCGCCTCGAGGGTCTCTTCCTTCGCTGTTTTCTCTTCTGCCAGGTTCCGAAGATAGGGCAGGCTGGCGACCTGGGCCTCAGCTGTGGTTATGTTCCCTTTCAGAGTGCCCGCTCTCGTTGCCGCGGCCGCGGCCTTTTTCGAGAGCTCCATCCCCTTGGTCTCCGCTGTCTCGGACATCTTCCGATACCTGACGTTGGCCTCGTTGAGCTCCTTCTGGATTTTGTCGACCTCCTCGCGGGCCTTCTTCTGCAGCCCGATCTTGACGTCGACCTCGTTGATCTGCTCCTGCAGGGTGATGGCCTCCTGCTCGTGAGATTCGATCTCGCCGGCGATGCAACTGATGTCGGCCTGGGTCCCGGCGATGCCTGCCATGGTCTCCGGTTCCCTGGCCACGGTGTCCTGCAGCCGCTTGCGGTCTACCATGGCGACCTCTACCTTGCCGGAGAGGTCCTGCCTCACGCGGCGGGCCTTCTCGCCTATGGCCTGCAGGTGGGAAATATTGAGGAGCTCGACGAAGAGGTCCTTGATGTCGCCCTTGCTGTAGTCGCTGAGGGCCTTCGCGTTCTGCGCCCTGAATATGGACGTGAAGAACAGTTCCGGGGACCCGAGGACCTCCTCGACGGCGCGGTCATAGGCTTCGAGTTTGCCGTCGACGCCGGGGTACTTGTCCCATTCACCTTCCCGGCCAGTTGCAGGGTCGGGATTGTCGCGCCAGGTGTACAGGTACGCCTCGGCCTTCTTCCGGTCCGTGTCGATGAGGATCTTGCTCATGTACGTCGCCCCGTCGACCTCGAAGATGAAGACCTTGACCGCGTCGCCATAGGTATGGTCGTAATATGAGAATGCTGTGGGCCGGTAACTGTTGCCGGCGCGATAAGGCATAAGGCGGTACGGGTGAAGATTGTCAAGGATGGTGGTCTTGCCCGATCCGTTCGGGGCCGAAAAGACGACGATGCCGTTCAATGATGTGAAATCTACCGTCACTTCGTCGAGCCCCATACCGGCCTTGATGCCTTTGAAATTCTTAAGCAGCAGCTGAATTGGCTTCATTGACCCTCCCTTCATAGACGTGCTCGATGATCGTCTGCGGATCCTCCGTCTCCTCGAGGAGCGCCAGCTTCTCGGAGATCTCCGCGGTGATGCCCTGACCCGTGGTCTCGCCCCACTTCAGGAGCTTCTCCTCGAGGCTGCCCAGGCGGCTGATACCCTCGGCCCTGACGCGGACCGTGGGGATGATCTGCTTCTCGATCTTGACCTCCGCGGCGCCCCTTGCCATGGCCGCGTCGATAATGGCCTGCTCGTCGACCTTGCCAATGTCGGATTCCGCCACCTCGTAGACGATCCTGACCAGGTCGCCCTGCTGGACGTCCTCGACTACCTCGACACCCGGGAGGCCTTCGGGGCGTTTCGTGCGCATCGCGCGGGCCGGGGTCTCAACAAAGCGAGACTCGGCTAAAAAGGGCACGTGGCCCGTGGTCATCACGTTATGTTTAATTTCGTGGACATAGAACCCTTTTTCCTCCTGCTCCCCATAGTTCAGCCTCGTGATGCTGCCGGAATAAAAGATGTTGCCCCATTCCTGGCGTTTGTGGATGTGACCCAGGCAGTATAGGTCGCACTTCGCCAGGTAAAGATCCCCGGTCGTGTATTCCAGATCCTTGCCGGCCATGGTCTGACCGGTGGAGAGCTGCGAGCCCGTCACCGTGCCGTGGCCGATGAGGATGGTGGGGATGCCGAGAGCCCTTGCCTGTTCGTTGATCACCCCCCAGCCCTGCAGCACGTCACGGACCAGATCCATGGTTTCGCGGCCGGTGTCGGTGACGGACCCGGAGAGGGTGGCCATGACGTTGGCCTTGTTGATGGAGGGGAGCGTTGAGATAATGGCAACGGCTCCGTGAGCTATTATTCCATCCTCCTCGATTCTTACCATGTGGCGGTCCCCGTAGACGTTTGTGATTGCGAATTGCTCAAGTCTGTCAGTGACGTAGGTAGGGTGGGCGGTTCTGAGCTTGGCCAGGGCGTTGATGCTCCCTTCTGCGTCGTGACTGGTGGTGCCCCTGATGACGACGGTCGGCGCCACGTTGGCGCATTTATAGACGAACTCGATCGCCGCGAGACTCGCCGGGCTGCCGAGCTGGACCCCTTCGTCGAAGAGGTCGCCGGCGATGGCGATAAGGTCCGGCACCTCATCCATCGCCTTCCCCACAATGAAATCCCCGCACTTCATGATGTCCGCGAGAAGCTGCACCTTGTTGTTGAAGTGGACGTCTGCGATATGGAACACTTTCATAGCTTCCCCCCGTTCCCCAGCTGTATGGGCATCGGCTCATCGTCGATGCCGTAGGCGCCGGCAATCGCCTTCGCCTTATCCCGGTTGACCTGTATGGTTATGGTGCAGGCGACGTCCTCCAGGTGACCGGTAAGGGTGACCGTGGAGGGGATCGACGACTCGAACAGCTGTACCCCTGTGATGCGACCCGAAAACAGCATTGACATGGTTTGCCTCCTCTCAATTCGCGGGGCCGGTACCCGGCATGAGCCCGGCCCCGCTCTGTGGGTACTACTCTTGTTGAGATCCTCCTTTCCCCCGCCAGCAGCGCCAGCAATACTCCGCACCGGGAATTTTGGCTACAAGGTTCTTCTTGAGATACCGCCCGCATTTCTTGCACTGCCGGTCGGATAGGTCTGTGTTGGTATAGGGTTTCTTCATCTGGATGACTCCTCCCCCTCTCAGGAGCCGATGTCGGCTGCGCACCTTCGGTTTGCCGTCCGACGCTCCTGGAATTTCTGCTGGATCTGTGCGTACCTCTCGGGGTGAGCCGCCTTCCATGCGGCGACGTTGGCCCGGTTGATCTCCCTCTTACAGCTATCACAGTAGGTAATCCCCCTGGGCACCTCGATCCGCCTGCAGTGTGCACACAGCTTTGTCTCCTCGGTAACGCTGACGTTTCTTTCCTCGCTGACGAGGCCCCGCGCCTTCAGGTCCTGGTGCTGGCGCAGCATCTCGCGTTTCTTGAGGCCCCGCTGCTCATTTCCGGAACGCGGTGGAAACCCGGGATAGAGGACGTAGCCGCAACGGCAGGCGAGAGCGTCGACCGTGGGGTCGTCCCGGTACATTCTGTAGGTTTGGCAGTGGGGGCACAGAGGAGAATTTTCACGCATTATTTGCCTCCCTTCGCCTCCATGACCTTCCTCACATACCCTCTCGCTCCGCCTGAATAGGCGTGCAGGGCCTTAGGAAGATTGCCGTTATGCTTCCTGAGATAGTGTGCCAGGACATAGGACCCGGCCCTGACGTTCGTCTCGGGGTCGAAGAGGTCTTGTTTCCTGTAGGCTATCTCCGCCCTCCTGAGTTCGTCCTTCCAGACCGACCACCTGACTTGCATGAGTCCCTGCGCCCCGCACCTGCTGACGGCCTTCGGATTGCCGGAACTTTCGACCTTGATCATCGCCTCGATCAGGGGGCGGGACGGAGCTTGTGTATTGACAGGATGTGGCTGCTCCGTCCCTGTGGGGGTAGAGCAAAGTAGCAGGCACAGCAGGATGAAGGCGGGCAAAAGTTTCATATGTTCACCATCAGGATCGGTATGATCGCCGCGATGGAGATGATAGCCACGGCTGACCAGACGAGGTCTGACAAAGGGTGGTCGCTTTTGTGGGTCATCGAGACCTCCTTGGGTTGGGTGATCATCATGTGGAAAGAGTAAACAATCATCGTTTACCTGTCAAGAAAAAAATAAACAAAGATTATTGGTCAGACGGACAAGGAGACGACCCGCGGGTCGCTGAAGTGAAATTATTCCTTGCCTTCGTTGGGAGAACGCCCACGAGATACAGGAGGGATTGCTCCGGCTGGGGCGGTATGCTTAAGTGTGAACCGATCTCAGAAGAAGTACCATGCCCCCACTCGGTACTGATCTATGACACCCGTGCTCTGCGCCAGACCGGCCCCGGCTCCAACTCCACCTCCGGGACCGTTGTAGGAAGTGAAGATCCGCATCCATTGGAGGCCAAATCGGATGGATTCGTTGGCGTCCCAAAGGATGCTGGCGGCGTAGCTTTGCTGCATGTTAACCAGATTTGGCAGGCCGTTGCGGGACGCCGAACTGAAGTTGCGCTTTACGTAACCGTAGATTCCGTTGACCGACAGGGCATTGGTAAGCCACCAGCTGGCTTGGGAAAAAAGCCCGAAGTACTGAGGGGCTTCCGTCCACCAGTCTCCCGTGCGACTGGTGAAGGTGTAGGTGCCGGAATCGGCATCGCGGGAGAGGAAATTGCCGGCGCCACCGGAATCCTGGCCGATGAAGAAGCTGCCGTTGAGGAGAAGGCCCATTTGCTTGCTGCCTCTCCTTTCCGCAATGATCGGCACTGAGTAGCGGAATGTGGCTTGCCAGGCGTTTAGGGTGTCGTCCTTGATCCTTGACCGATCGGCGGGGTCCGTGCCGGGCTCCTTGTGTCTTCCGAAGTAACCGCCGAGGGCAAACTTCATGTTGTGAGGGCCGATCCTGCCAGCACGGTCGGTCCAGTAAGCGAACTCGCCCATGAGACCGGGCCAGTCGCTGATCGCGTAGCCGTCGTTGTATCCGCGGATCACACCATAGGCATCCGTTGCTGATATCGCCCCGAACATGGCGTTCAGTTCTTTCGTGAACAGATATCTGAATGCCACCTGGGGCTGCCTCACGCCCCGGTTGTACATGGCAAAGTCGTTGGCGCCGATCGCGGCTACGTAGTATGGCATGCCCCACTGCTGCCAGTTCTGGCCGATCATCAACTCTGCCTTCCGCCAAGACAGCGTCAGGAAGGCGTGCCGTATCTGAAAACCACCATAACGATTGTCAGTGTCGACACCACGGAAATCCCCCTCGATGAAGGCGCTCGTCTTGGCGCCCCACAGGTCGGGACCCTTGATGAGGAAATTGAAGCGGGTCTCAGCACCGCTCATGAAGGTGTTGCCGTACTCGTCTCCGAGCACAACCCTGCTCAATGTACTGGTCCTGTAGGCCCCCGCCGGATCGGCCGATGTGTTCTGGGAAGACCAGCCGAAGTCGTACTTCACATAACCGCCGAACGTGACATCATACCTGCTCGTTATCCCGCGAGCGTGGAGGGCGATCGGAACGAGAAGGCACACAGCACAGACAACCAGCACGGACCGCACCATTATCATCTATTCCTCCTTAATCCGGGGGAAGCGGACCCAGAAACGCGGAGCATCCCCGGAAGAAACCGGCAATAAAGGCAAGCAATATTCCGACCACTGCAAGGACAAACCACACACGGACAGTCCATAAGATGCTTGTTGATATCACCTTCCGAACGGAGATGCAAAAAAATCTTATTATCGAAGGGTTAGATTTGGGGTTAGGAGGAGCCCCCTGCCGGGCGGTGTCAGGGGTCGTCTCATGAAGGGCGCTTCGCAACCTCTCGGCAAGCTCCGGATCTCTGGCCGAGAGGTTGCGAAGAAAAGAGTAGTTCAAAACTGGAACACCGATTCAACTCTGTAATTACCGGGAACGGGCTTGCCGTCTCTATAATACTCGGCAGGTCTGATCCTATCGCCCTGATATGTGGCGCATCCCCCGAGGATTCCCAGCAGAACACAGACGATCAACGCTATCCGCAGAAAACGTGTTCGCATATAGTTTCTCCTTCCGGATCAGTCGCACCCACAGCTCGGGCTCAGGGTTCCGTCGCAACAAAGCGCCCGGCCTCCCTGGCAGCCGCAGACCCCGCCGTGGTGGGAACAACAGCCCCGGCGTTCCTCGATTGGCTGGTAATTACGGGTGCAAAGACTCTTCCAATCGACCCGTGGCGGATCTCGGTCACTTGCGGTCTGTTGAGACAACTGACCAGCGAAAGATGATGTTGCAAGAACCGCGAAAAGCACGAGAAATGCGAACCCCTTCATGGTTCCCTCCTGTAATTCTATTTACGGGCAAGAGCCCACTACTGAGTGTCGATAGGTGAGAAATCAACGTGGACTGCTTGATTCCTGATCTATCCCCGCTACCGGTTCTCCAACACAGACCCTTCCAAACTCCACATAAATCACGTTCTCCCCTTCTCCGTCATGGCGGAATTGACGGGAAGGGGATCTGACCCGAGGGACTTCTGGAGGGCATCGTTCTGCCGCGCGAGATTGCGCACCTCCTGAGTCAGATCAGCCACCTTATCGCCAAGCGATTTGATTTGCTTGCTGGCCTTCCGTCTCTCGCTGATCTTTTCGTGGAACATCTGGATATTCTGGACAAGAGCGGTCTTCGTGCCCTTATCGTCTGAATCCATGATATCGACGACCTTCGAAACGAGGCGACCGTATTTGTTTATGGCGGAGAGTTTGTCGCCATGGGCACTCGATTCCTTGAAAAAGTCACATTCAGATTTCCCGAGCACGCGGGCTAATGCAGGGATTTGGTTGAGTATGGTCGTACTCCCCCGGAGCATGTTGTTCAATTCCTGGTAGTGATTCATGCCGAGTTCTTTTGCGACGGCTCGTTGGGACATGGAGCTTTCGTCTATGAACCGTCTGGCGTTTTCTCGGGCCACCTTTTCGTAGTAAAATTCTTGCCTCTTGGGAGATCCACCCTTAACGGTCTTCTTCGGCATAATTATCTCTTAACAATTTTTATTTACTTCGCATAGTGTAGAAAATTGTTTACTTAGGGCTTGACAGGTAAACGAATATTGTTTATGGTGTACTTTATGGACAAAACGAAATCCAACCAAAAGAAGTTGGCCGAGGAACTGGGCGTCAATCATATACACCTTAATGCCGTCCTTAACGGCAGGGTCAAGCCGTCGATCAACCTCGCGTTAGAAATCGAGAAGGCGAGCGGCGGGAAGTATAGAGCGGTCGATCTTCGACCCGACATCCAGACGATACTGGACAGGGTGAAATAGCCGGATCGGGAACTGTCAGATAATGAGAGGGGGTAGCACATGCCCCAATTATCCCGCGATCCCTGCGGTGTAGTAAGGAAACAAAGTTGGAAGGGTACATGGACCAGCCGACTGATATGCTAGAAGCCATCGAGTTCATGATCGACCGTAACATCCACGGCTATAGTCGCAAGCAAATAGCCATTCTGGCCCGGCCCGACATCCGCGGCCGCGACGACGATGCCAAAGTAAGGAATGCGAAGAGTTGGCTGACGAAGTGCCTCGACCCCAACAGTGGCCAGCACTTCAAGCCGAAGGACATCGACCGGATCTGCGTGGTCACCGGCCGCGCCGACATCCTGATCAACCACCTGGCTGACAATCACGGGTTTGAGAGGACCGCCCGAAAGGTGAGACTCGACCCGAAGAACGAGGTTATCGTCCTCAGGCAGGCCTTCAAGGAACACGGCCTGGACCCGGACGAAATTCTGGACAGCTACATAAAGTCACACAAGGGCCTCTTCGCGGTGGCGTTTAAAAAAAAGAAGAGCAAGGAAGGCCGGCATTGAGCAGAACCGTCTTGGACAATAATGCCGAACTCTGCCCGGTCTGCCTGGAGAAAGGGGAAGAGAACCCGATGCTGAGGGGAAGACCGACCGGATTCTACTGGCAGTATCGGTGTCCCAAATGTGGGAATCTGGCGTTGGTGGAGAGAACAAAGGAGGGATTATGTCAGGTTTAACGGAAGCGATCGAAGGATTGGAAAAGAAATGTAACAGTCTGAACGAACTTACCAGCGCAGGACGGGACAAGATAAATGGGTTGAAGGAAGCTATCAGGGTACTGAAGGAGGAGTTCCCGGGGCACAACGAGTTTGAACTGGCACGACTCCTCCCTCAGGTGGTGAAGGTTGAGTTCTAACGCGCGTTTAACTCTTTTAGCTTCGTATGAACCTGTTCCAGAAATTCCACAACCTGATCTCGTGTTGGTCCTTTTGCGGCGATATAAACCTTCACGATCTCTGCCGCTTCTTTTAATACCTGGTCGTCTGACATCATTTCCCCTCACCTCCTCTATTGTGGATTTTGCCCGCAAGCAAATCATAGCACGGGGTGGGGGGGAATAAGCAAGGAAGGGGTTCCGCGTGGCTTTATTGTTGGTCAAGATGCTTCTGATTGTTTACCTGGTGATCCTGGTCGTCGCTGTCTTTGAACGGGATTGGAAGCTCGCCATGTACTGGTTCGGCGCGTCGATCCTCCAGGTGTCGGTGATCTGGATGAGGCAGGGGTAGGGGATGGGTAGACCGTCAAAGCAGACCGTCGAGTATTTCCCACATTATGTTCATCATGGTAAGACCCTTTTTATCCTTGAACAGAGATGGGGGGACCACGGCTATGCGGCCTTCTACAAGCTCTTCGAGATCCTCGGAAATGAACCTGGTCATTGTTATGATGCCCGGAAACCGGATAAATGGGAATTTATCTGCGCGAAAATGGGGGTTTCCGCGCCGGAAATCCTCCAGAAACTCTCAGACATTGAAATCATTGACCCTGAGCTATGGTCGATCCGGATAATTTGGGCCGATTCCTTCGTCCAAAGTGTCAAAGAGGTCTACCGAAAGCGCAGTATACCCCTTCCCGAGAAACCATCAATATCACAGTTTCAGGCGCGGGAAGGTGGGGGTAATGGGAATTTCCGCGCCGGAAACGATACCACAGAGGACGTTTCCGGTGACGGAAAGCCGGGAAGTAAAGGAAAGGAAAGTAAAGTAAAGAGAAACATATCGTCGGACACCGAAGCCGTCCGACTCGCCGACCTCCTCTTTTCGTCGATATTGAAGAACCAACCGGAATCAAAACTTCACGCGCTCAACAACGGCGGAAAGGAAAAAACCGTCGGCGCATGGTCCCTGGATATAGAGAGGCTCATGCGGATAGACAAGCGGCCGGCGGAAAGAATTGAGAAGGTAATAGCGTGGGCGGCGGCCGACTCGTTCTGGAAGGGAAACATCCTCTCAGGCCTCAAGCTCCGCGAGAAATGGGACACCCTCGTTGCTCAGATGTCGAGGGGAGAAGGAGCTGACGCCTATGACTGGTAAGGAGGCACCGTGAACAAGGAACTCTACAAAAACAAGGTCCGTGACTTCTGCAACCTCATGAACGTGAACGATCTTTCAAACAAGCCGACGGCCATGGCGATCTTCGACAGGATCAACGGGCGCTTCACCGACGACGACATGGTCAGGTCCTTCGATGAGATGATGGAGGCGGAGGTCATAAAACTGACGTATCCCATTCTCATGCGCTACCTGAGGAAATACAAGGAGACCAGGGTGGGCGCCGAGCTGCAGCGCCGCAAACTCCGGGAAAAGAACGAGGTCAAAGATATCATGATGACCCACGCTGAGATCGCGGAACTGGTCGATGCGGTCATCAACAAGAAGCCGACCTCCGTCCAGGTGCCCGACTTCATCAAGGCGAACGCGACGATATGGACGAAGGAGGGCAAGGCGCTTTCAGCCTACATCGACCCGAACGACACAAACCTGGAGCCCGGCAAGGCTATCACCATCGTCTACGAACAGCATGGGGACCAGATGGTCAGGGCGATGCACATCAGACCCAGCATGGTCCGCCACCGGATCCTGACTCCAAGAATGGACGGCCCGCCGGCCCGCAGGGGTCCGCAGTCGATGTTTGAGCCACCTCCGCCTGAAGACGATTTTATTCCCGAGCTCGAGGTAACTGATGAAGATGTTCAAGGCACTCTTGGATTGGATGGACCGGCAGGAAGTCACACTTGATGAGATACAGCGCAAGCAATGGAAATATGCCAGGGCGATTAAGGTTGAGATTGCTGAGATGGAGAAGGCCTACCATGCGGGCAACATCGAGGAGCAGAAGCGCCGGATGGTCCGCGCACAAGGATATTTCAAGAAGGCCGCAAGGCTGATAAAGGAGGGCAAATAGTATGTTTTGGATGCGCAGATACAGGCCGCCAATGTTGCAGGCTCCCCAGGAGCTACCCGCCAAGCCGCCCCGCCCCCTTGCCGAGCTCGAGGAAAAGCTCTCCACGTTGCAGCCCGGCCAGGTCATCGGCCACCGGATCCAGGACAAGACGGACTGGACCGGGAAGGGGGACCTGACGATCGTCGTCTACTGTGGCCAGATGGACCCGCGGCGGTTTCAGGACATTCAGGACATACTCAGCGGGAAGAAGACCGGCCATTTCCGGCCGCGGCAGGGGGTGGAAGGGTGAAAGGATTCAGGATCAGGCCACGACCGAAGCCCGTTCCAGGGAGTATGGGCTCTTTGGAAAAACTGTATGCCGATCAGGTCCTCGAGGAGCGCAAACGGCGTGGGGAGATCGTGAGCTACCGCTATGAAGCCTTGAAGCTGAGACTTGCCGCGAACACGTTCTACACGCCCGACTTTGTAGTCACGTTCGACGATCACATCGAGCTGCATGAAACGAAAGGTTTCTGGGAGGAAGACGCCCGGGTCAAGATCAAGGTGGCGGCAGCCATGTATCCGGAGTTCGTCTTCATCGGGGTGGAATACAAGAAGCGCGAGGAAGACAGGAAAGTGAGGGGAGCGCCGAAGCACTGGCACTATGAGGCGTTCAGTCAGATGGTGGCTGCCTGATGGACCCCAAGCCCCAACTCCAGCCCCTCCTGAACCCCCACCGCCCGATCGTCTGCGCCCACTGCATGCACGGCCACCAGGTAGAGGTAATCACCGGCCGGGCGAACAGCCCGGTTGAGTACCACTGCGGCTGCGGGAACTATGCGGTTGTGGGCGTGCCGGCACGGTGGCCGTTTATGGTGGCTGTAAAAGAGCCCGTAACTTATTCCACAACATATTTCAGCGGTGTAAATCCCGCTAATAATATTAACGCAAACAGCAGTAGCCCGATGCAACTTGGCGAAAGTCTTATTGAAAAAAGGCGAAAAGGCGAAATGCTTAAGCCGCTCAAGGAGGAAAAGAGCATGGGGAGACACCTCATCTGTAAAGTCGAAGGCTGCGAGAAGTACGGAGCGTTTTTCGGGTTCTGCGCCACGCACTTCCGCGTGGAATACGGGATTACGTACTACACATACCTGAAGAATAGGGCGCATAACGGCGAGGATCCGAAGTCCGTCGCTCTCAGGATAAAGACGGACGACCATTTGAACTCGGTCGATGCTGGTCGCAAGAATCCGCCGGCAGCTGAAACGAAACCCCCGAAACCTGAGAAAGAAAAGCCCGTCCGTGAAACGAAGGAGCCCGCGGCTGAAACGATATCCCCGAAAGAGGAGTCAAAGGCGGCGCCGGATGAAACGCAGAAAGCAGGCAAGCCAATCGGCCTCGTCGGCAAGGATTTCATCACCATCGTCTGCAAGGAAGACTTAATCGACAGGATCCGGGAGCACGCGAACGCGGAGTTCCGGACACCGGAGCAGCAGGTAGCGTGGTATCTGCACCACGGAATGAAGGCCTGCGGAGCATGAACGATCCGAGCCTCTGGGAGCTCATTCTGTGCGGGATAGTCGTGGTGTGCGGTCTGGGCCTGTATGTCGTCGAGCTACTGGAGATGGTGATGAAGGGGGATAAGTGAGCGAATCCGATCAGCGCTTCGGAAAGAGGGACGAGAGAACAATGGGTATGGCAGACTCCATCAAGATTCTGGGTCACACATACACGTTCGAATACAGGGACCTTCGGCACGAGGGGATACCTGGGTAACAGCTGCGGGATGAAAGGATATATCCGGGTGGATACCTGTCAGACGGAGTCCCAGCAGAAAGAGACGTTGCTGCATGAGATATTTCACCAGATCTCGTATGCGCTGCATCTCGAATTGAAGGAGGATACGGTGCAACGGCTCGCGGCGGGTATCCAGGCTCTTATTGTCGACAATCCGGAGATGTTCACGATGACGCTGCCTCGAAGAACAGAGAAAGATGCCTGAGGATCCCGAAATAGTCGGTCGCAAGCCGATCATCGATTTCTTGAGAATGTTCATGGACCTGAAGCCCTCCTCGTCCGAGAAACACAAGTGGCAGAAGGTGAAGAGGTGGGAGAAGCAGTACGGCCTTCCTCTCGACAGGCATGTCAACGGCAAGCCCTATATCGATCCCGAGAAATTCAGTAGCTGGTGGGACGAATTCCGCACCAAAAAGAATGAGGGCTCTTTGAGGGTCTTTTGAGGGTCTTTTGCAGTCCCTTTGAGGTCTGTCGCATGTGACAGCCCTCCGGTAGACTGTTTACATGCGTTCGTCGAAGCCTCTTGTTTCAAAGACCACCGGAAAAAAGGGGAAGCCCGCAGCGGCGACCCCTCCGACCTCCACACGAAAACCAAACAAAGGGGTGACCACCGAAGCCTCCAGGGGTAAGGCAGGTCGCCCCACGAGTAAAACCTCCAAGGATAAGGGCGGTCGCCCGACCAAGTATAGACCCGAGTATTGTGAGGCGATCATCGCCTTCTTCAGCAAGGACCCGACCACGCTGAAGGAAGTATCCCACATCACAAAGACAGGCATCACGAAGCATATGGTCGAGGTTCCCGAGAAGCTCCCCCTGCTGTCCGCCTTCGCCCGGTCGATCGGTGTCGATGAGAACACCCTGCTGAACTGGACGAAGGAACACGAGGAGTTTTTGGGAGCGTATACGCGTGCGAAGGCTCTGCAGAAGGAATTCCTGATCCACAATGGCCTCGCCGGCCTCTATGACACCAAGTTCGCCATGTTCGTCGCGGTCAACTGCACGGACATGAGGGACAAGGTTGACCATACCATCGGCAACCCGGACGGTTCCCCGCTGGGCAACATCCTCGATAGGGTCTGCAACCACACGAAAGGGATCCCGAGTGAGCGCTCAAGCTAACAACACGGCCCAATCCCTGGACCGGCAGATCGAAGAGCACTTCGACGACCAGCTGTGGCGTCTGAACAACCTCTACTGGATAATCAACGAGAAGGGCGAGAAGGTCAAGTTCCAGATGACCGCCGTCCAACTCGACCTCTACATGGACCTCTGGTACAGCACCATCATCCTGAAGAGCCGGCAGCACGGCATCACCACCGAGGTCTGCATCATCTTCCTCGATACGTGCCTCTTCAACGACAATATCCGCTGCGCCATCATCGCCCACAACCGAGAAGACGCAGAATCCTTCTTCCAGGACAAGATCAAGTTCGCCTACGACAACCTGGACGAGGAGCTCAGAGCCTGGCGCAAGGCGGACACCTCGAGCACCCGGGAGCTCAAGTTCAACAACAACAGTGCCATCCGCGTCGGTACCTCGATGAGGTCCTCGACGAACCAGTACCTCCATATATCGGAGTTCGGCAAGACCTGCAGGAAGTATCCTGAGAAGGCGAAGGAGATCGTCACCGGTGCCCTGAACACGGTCCACGTCGGCCAGGTGATCATCATTGAGTCCACCGCCGAGGGCAAAGGCGGTTATTTCTTCGACTTCTGCGAGACAGCGAAGAAGGCCCGGCTCTCCAACGGCCCGCTCACGCCCCTCGACATGAAGTTCTTCTTCTACGCTTGGTTCGAGGATCCCCGCAACCAGCTGGACGCGGAGAACGTGCCGATCCCGGACAAACTCCAGGAGTACTTCACATCCCTCGAGAATCTGAAGGAGCACTGGCGCGGTAACCAGGTTATCAGGGGCGGCATCAGACTGACGGCGCGGCAGAAGGCGTGGTACGCGAAGAAGTGGGTCATCCAGGGCGACGAGATGAAGCGCGAACATCCGTCAACGCCTGAGGAGGCCTTTGAGACGACCATCGTCGGCGCCTACTTCACCCACCAGTTCCAGGCGATCTACCGCGAGGGCCGGATCAAGTCGGTCCCGCATGTTCCCGGAATCCCCGTCGACACGTACTGGGACATCGGCATCGACGACACCACCGACATCTGGTTCGTGCAGCCCCGCGGCGGCGTGTTCGCGGTCATCGACTTCCTCGAGCACAACGGTGAAGGCCTGGACTACTACGCGAAGGAGCTCCGGCGGCGCGAGCAGGACCGCGGCTACGAGTACGGCCGGTTCATGTTCCCCCACGACGTCAAGGTCCGCGAGTGGGGCCCGGGAAAGACGCGGGTCCAGCAGGCGGCCAGGTACGGCATCAAGGCGACGCCGGCGCCGGTGGTCATCAAGGAAGACCAGATCGCGGCAACGAGAGAAGTCCTCCCCCTGTGCATCTTCGACGAGGAGAGATGTGCCGAGGGGATCAAGTGTCTCGAGAACTACCGGAAGGAGTGGGATGAGCACAACGGCTGCTACCGGAACCAGCCGCTTCATGACTGGGCCAGCAACGGCGCCGACGCCTTCCACGTCTTCTCGACAAGCGTGAACCTCTACGGGGCTCAGGGCTTGGAAGGCTTTCAGCCCAAGAGGAAATAGGAAAGGAGAGCAGTATGGACCCAAGAAATGTCGCTTTAAGGAACTGTGGCAACAGCATCGCCGGTGGGGAACCCGACCCTCATCCATCGAAGAAGCAAGTGCGGGCTCAAATGGGGCACATGGGCGCCGCAATTGACCGGTTGGAGGCGTTTGTGCCTGTTCTGTTGGACGTGCTCGCGCCGGTACTCAATGCCGAAACGCCGAAGGAGACGACGCAGCAGGGAAGGCCGCCCTATACAACTCCGCTTGCTGAAGACCTCGCCTATTACGCAGACCGCGTGGACAACGTCGTCTACGCCCTGAGGCAGCTTATAGACCGGGTGGAACTGTGACGAGCACAAAGAAGCCAAAGACGGACGGGAAGATGCAGAGCCAGCAACAGAAGGAGGACGGCGAGGCCGAGGCCAAACGGCGGGCATTTCTCGATGCGGAGGCGGCGAAGGCAGGCGACGTCATTATTCACTTGGACATCCCCGCTTGCGCACCCGCAGACGACCCTTGGGCGCACAGGTCCGACGGAATGCGCTGCAAGACCTGCATGTGGTTTGCGGCCAAGGCCGCGTCTCTGACCGTGCCTCTTGTCGTCACGCACGTCAACGGCAAACCTACGAGAGGCCGTCTCGGGCGGTGTCGCCGTCGTGCCCCGACCATGAACGGTTTCCCCGCGGTCTTCGAGACTGACTGGTGTGGCGATCACAAACTCGACGAGGGGAAGATATGAACGTCCTGTGCATAGGCGGACACAATGACGGCCGGGTCGTGGATGTCCCGGAGTGGAAACGCGACGGGGACACGGAGAGCCTGACGCACGTCGTAAAGCTGAAGGGCGACGGCGTGGAAGCGGAGGATATCATCTACCCCTTGGCACACCCTGAGTCAGAGGCAAGGGTGACGTTCGCCACCGAGCGGTACACGGTACGCGATGTCCATTTTAAGAACCATAAGCTTGTCAGGGTGCTCGTCATCCATCCGTCGGCTGACTATGTCTGGATACTCGAAGCACTCATCAGGGGTTACAGGCAGCCCAAGGAGGCAAAGGCATGAAATGTTTCTACCACAGCGCGGACCTCGACGGCCAGTGCTCCGGGGCCATCGTGAAGCATTTCTACCCGGAGTGCGAGCTCATCGGCATCAACTACGGGCGGCCGTTCCCCTGGGACGCGATCGAGAAGAACGAGCCCGTGTTCATGGTCGACTTCAGCCTGCAGCCCTTTGAGGACATGATCCGTCTGGCCAACCTGGCCACGCTGGTCTGGATAGACCACCACAAGACCGCCATCGATGAGTCCGTCGCCCGCCACATCGAGAAGGCTATCTCCGGCCTCCGGGAAGTGGGCCGCGCCGGCTGCGAGCTTACCTGGGAGTACATTCAGGACTTCGTCATGCGGGACAAGCCCGAGAAGGCGCCGGTACCGCTGGCGGTTCACCTTCTGGGCCGGTACGACGTATGGGATCTGAAGAACCCTCAGGTGCTTGCGTTCCAGTATGGTATGCGGACCTACAACACGGATCCGAACGACCAGGGATTCTGGGGCCGCTTCTTCGAGCCGGATGAGTTTCCGGGCTGGGAGGTAGACGGGATCATCTGGAAGGGCGAGGCCATCCTCGAGTATGAGGCGCAGTCAAACGCCAAGTACATGGCCGCAGCGGCTTTCCCGGTCCTATTTGACGGGCTCAAGTGTCTGGCCGTGAACAAGCTGCTATCGAACTCAAAGCTCTTTGAGTCCGCCTGGGACCGCAACAAGTACGATGCCATGTTGGCCTTCGGGTATCGTGGAAAGGGCTGGACCGTCTCGCTCTACAGCGACCGGGAGGACGTGGACGTCGGCGAAGTGTGCAAGAGGCGCGGCGGTGGCGGTCACAAAGGTGCGGCAGGGTTCCAGTGCGACGTGCTGCCGTTCCGCGTGTCGCCGATATACGAGACAGACCTGGCCTTAGGGCGGAAGTTTCCCGCGTCGTTCGGGGTGAATTGATGGGCGAGGAGCTCAGGGGGCACATGTGAAACTGGGTCAGGACCGATACTCATTGCTGGACCTGCACAACTTCGTCCGTGAGGCGCAGGAAGTGTCGACCATCTGGCGGCCGGAGTCGTGGACCGCCGAGGAGTTCGTCGACGGCCAGCAGTACACGTCGCTCCAGTACGACGAGCTGAGGAACGCCGGCATCGATCCCCTGACCATCAACCGCATCTTCCCGACGGTCAACCTCCTCCTCGGCCTGCAGATCGTGAACAAGTTCAACACGGGCGCCAAGGGCCGGACCCATAAGGACAGCGAGATAGGTCAGCTGATGAGCGAGGGCATCCAGTTCATCAACGACCAGAGCGGCACGGAGTTCCTCGTCACGCAGGCCTATAGGAGCCAGATAGTGCCCGGCATCGGCTGGCTCATGCTCGGCCATGACAGGGATCCCCGCAGGGAGAAGATCCGGGTGTCTTCCCGGGATTGGAAGGAGATGTGGTGGGATCCGTACGCCAGTCCGTGGCTTGACCCGGACAAGTGCCGGTACGTCTTCCACCAGCCTTGGATGGACATCGAGGCGCTCATGGACGACTACCCCGACAAGCGCGAGGAACTCGAGGTCTACTCTCATCAGGTCAGTGACGGCCGGCAGAACTCCGCGGTGAACATCTGGTACGACGAGGCGCAGCAGGTCGAGGACCTGAAGGGCACCTTCGGCGGCCGCTCCCGGCAGCGCCGGCGGGTCCGTCCCGTGGAGATGTGGTATCCAGTGTCGCAGAAGAGCCTCTGGGCGAAGTTCAGGGACCAGACGGCCCGGGAGATCCCGCTCAAGGGTGATGTCATGGAGGCCTTCGCCATGGTGCAGGCCGCGGACGAGGTCGTGTGGGCCACGGTCCGCAGGATGTGGACGACCTCCTTCCTGGATAACATCGTCCTCTATGACGGCCCGTCGCCCTTCAACCACGACTACTATCCCTTTGTCCCCTTCGTCGGGTACCTGGACCGCTTCGGCTTCCCCTACGGTGTGCCGCAGCAGCTCAAGGGGCAGCAAATCGAGGTGAACAAGCGGCGGAGCATGACGCTGGCGCTGCTGCAGAAGCGGCGCGTTGTGGCAGAGTCCGACGTGGTGCCCGAAGGGGCCACCGCCAAGACCGCCCTCGAACACCTCTACGAGGAGGCCAACAAGCTCGACGGCTTCATGGTTGTTGCTCCCGGTAAGTCAGGTGCCTTCACGATCCAGGAGGGCATCGAGAGGGGTGCCCTGCAGGCCCAGGTCCTCATGCTCCATGAGAGTGAGCGTGAGATCAAGGAGATCAGCGGCGCCAACGACGAGCAGGCCGGCTACAAGGGCCAGGCCCTCTCCGGCGTCGCGCAGGAGAAGAGACAGGCTCAGTCATCCATCATCCTGGCGCCGCTCGCCGAAAACCTACGCCGGTCGAAGCGGATGCTGGGGCTCCTGCAGGTGGCGGAGATCCAGGGTCAATGGACGGGCGAACGGGTTCTCAGGGTGACGGACAGGGCGACGGGTGCCGAGAAGTACGTGTCCCTCAACGAGCGCGTATTCGACCAGCACAAAGGGACCTACGTGGTGAGGAACAATGTCACTCAGGGGATGTTCGATGTTGTCGTGACCGAGGCCCCGCCTACGGATACCGTGAGAGAGCAGAACATGAACCTCCTCATCGAGTGGGCGAAGAAGGCCCCGCCGGAGATGACCCCGCACATCATGCTCATAGCCATGGACCTCAGTGGGCTTCCGAACAAGGACATGCTCATGGAGAAGCTGAAGGAAATCGTCGGGGTCAGGCCGGGCGACGAGGACATGTCCGAGGACGAGCGCAAGCAGCGGATCATCGATACCCTGGAACGGCACGCGCAACAGGCCAAGGAAGAGGCGGCCTTCCAGCAGCAGCTCAAGGGTTTCGCCCTCGAGAAGGTGCAGCTTGAGAACGACCTCCTCAGGGCACAGATCGACTCCGTCAGGAACGGCGACCCGATTGACATCATGAAGGTGAAGGTGGCCAAGGCCAAGGCGGACATTGACGGCTTCAGGGTCGGAGCGGAAGTGGCCGACCGGGCGAGACAGCGGCAGGCGGAGCAGATGCGGGATTACCAGCAGGGACTTACCAGGGAAGAGAAAGGAGCGACGGCATGACCGAACAGGAAGAAAGGGCCTTCGCGGCCAAGGAAGAGAAGTACTTCAGGAGCCACCGCGAGGCGCCGAACGGGCGCAACTTCCTCGCGTGGAACATGAGAGAGCACGGCGGATCCGTCGCCGACAACTACGCCATGGGCATGTGCCGGACGTTCCCGAACGCCCCCGGCAGCCGCATGTGCGGAGCTTGCAAGATAGAGGGCTGCGACATGAGGAGTCCATCAAATACCGAACAGAAAGGAGATTTATGCACACGACAGTAGAGCAGTTATGCAGTACGATCGGCGGCGGCCCCGGAGGCCTCAATAAACTTGCGAATTTGGACCTTCCCCTCAAGCTCGCTTATCGCTTCGGTCGTCTCCTCAGGTCGGCCCGTGAAGCTGCAAAGGACGTGGAGAAGCTGAGGGAAGGGCTCTTCGAGAAATATGGTGAACCTATCCTGGACCCTGAAGGCAATCCCACCGACGGCAAGCAAATCAAGAAGGAGCACGAGGAGCAGTTCACCGAGGAAGTGAAGGCGTACATGGCGACGGACCGGCAGATCTGGTACGAGCCTGTCGCCATGGCGGAGTTCGAGGCGACGGGTGTGAGGCTGTCGCCGGCGGACATGAATGTGCTCGCTCCCTTCATCGAGGGCGCTGAGGTAGAGGAGGAAGCAGAGTAGGCATGACCAAGGACCGGGCCATTGCTGTTCTGCGGGAGTTCGAGAAGCTGTGCGAGAAACACGGCCTCTTCTCGACCGTGGAATTCAGGAAGACCCCGGACCTGAAGCTGATCACCATCAAGGAGATCAGTATTAAGGTGACGGAAGCGACGGAGGATAGGCCGTTGAGATAGCACAACCCACAACCGAATAGCATCACGGCGATGAGCACCATTTGGGCCGGGCCGAGAACGGACGGAGATCCAGCCTCGCAGTCTTCACAGACGGAGGCAGAGGGACCTCAAGGTCGTTGTCGATCCGGCCCTTTTTATTTCGGGACATGCCCCGACAGAGCATGATTCGTCCACCTGGACGTTAAAAAGGAGGCAGCACATGGCACCAGAAGACGGCAGCACATCAGTAGCACCAGCCGCACCCGCGACGCCACCGGCACCGCCGGCGGCAGATGCGCCGAGTATCGTTGTCCCTGACGGGCCCGTAACGGTCCTGGAAGAGAAGAGCGACATAACCGACACCCGGGAGTCGCTCTTCGGTGACGAACAGCGTTTCTCGGAAGCGGAGCTCACGGGAGAGGAAGCAGGCGACGGCGCAGCACCGGCCGCCGCGACACCACCGACACAGCCAGGGGCGAAAGAAGCGGTGACGCCCCCACCGGCAGGCGACCCCGGCAAGGAAGTCCAGACCCCGGAGCGGGAGGCGGCAGCAAAGGCGGCGGAGGATGCCGGCAAGGACTCGATAGTAAGGGCCACGGAAGGCATCAGGCGGGAGCTCACGGAAGAGCGTCAGGCGAGGCGCACGCTGGCACAGCAGCTCGAGGTGGCGCAGCAGACGATCAACCAGCTCCAGGGAGAGATCCAGCGCGGGGTGACTCCGCCACAGGCCAGCCCCATGGACAAGTTCAAAGACTTCAAGGAACTCTCCGACAACGAGTACGACGATCTCGTGACCACGGACTACGCGGAGGCGCAGCGGTACATCAAGAGGCTCGCGGACTACCGTGAGGCCCAGCACACCGCGGCGGAGCAGGACCGGCAGCAGAGATCCATCAGCGAGGCCGCACAGCGCAACGCTGCCACCATCATCAACACGAGCAGAGAGGCCATGGCTCAGGAAGTGCCAGGCCTTTACGACGAGAAGAGCGACATCAACGAGCGTCTCATGACGTTCGCGGAGCAGCACGGCATGGATGGCGACCTGCTGGCCGCCCTCACGGATCCCGCCACGGTTATCGTGCAGCGGGGGGCCAAGTCCGGGATCCACCTGGGCAGAGGCGCCCTGGCGACCCTCAGGCTCATCCACAACCTCTACCAGGGCGAGGCGCGGATACGCGACGAGCTCACCAGGTCCATCACAGAACAGGTGATGGGGAAAGTAAAAACCGATGCCGGGGTCTACAAGAGTCTCGGCGACAACCCTGCGCAGACCATCATACCCGAGGACACCGGGCAGATCATCACGGAAGATGAATTCCGGAACCTGTCCGAGGCTGACCAGAGGCGGCTTCTGGGGGGTTAGCGTGCGAGGCATACCGGCTATAACGAGCGAGGTATAAGACATGGCAGCGACCGAATTCACATTGGGGCATCCCCTTGCGGTACAGCGCTGGAGTGATTCGCTGGCCGTAGTGGCAGAAACCAAGCAGTATTTCAACAAGTTTATGGGCACCGGTGACGATGCCCTCATCAAGATCAAGAAAGAGCTTCAGAAAAATGCCGGTGAGACGATCACCGTTGGTCTGCGGATGAAGCTCGACGGCGACGGTGTCGAGGGTGACAACCCGATCGAGGGCACCACGGCGGAAGAGGCGCTCAGCTTCTTCAACGACACACTCACCATCAACCAGAGACGGAAGGGCACCAAGAGCAAGGGCAAGATGTCCGAGCAGAGGGTTCCCTACAGCATGCGGAAAGAGGGCCGGGACGCGCTGGCTACCTGGTTTGCCGAGGACTACGACCAGCAGTCTATGATGTATCTGGCCGGCGCCCGGGGAATCGACACATCCTTCCACTTTCCGATCGGATGGAACGGCAGGGCGGGCAACCCCCTGATAGCTCCGGACGGCGACCACATCATCTATGGTGGCAATGCGACCGGCAAGAGCGATCTCGATGCCGCCGACGGGATGGTCCTGACGCTCATCGACAGGCTCGTGGCCAAGGTCGAGACGATGGACCCGCAGATGCTCCCCTTTATGATCGACGGAGAGCACAAGTTCGTCCTTCTCATGCACATCTTCCAGGCCTTCGCCCTCAGGAAGTCCGTCAGCAACAATGACTGGATGGACCTCCACAAGAACACCGACGGGCAGACGAGCCTCATCTACAAGAATGCCCTCGGTGAGTTCAACGGCGTTGTCCTCCACAAACACCGCAACGTAATCCGGTTCGCGGATTACGGCTCGGGAGGCACCGTCACGGCAGCCAGGGCGCTCTTCCTGGGATCTCAGGCAGGCATGATCGCCTGGGGCGGCAACGGTAGCGGCATCGGCCGTTACTCTTGGAACGAGGAGACGGACGACAGGGGCAACGCCCTCGCCATCACGGCAGGGGCCATATACGGTATCAAGAAGTCCCGTTACAACAACAAGGACTTTGGTGTTATCGCCGTCGATACCTATTATGAAGACCCGACCTAGACATCGAGAGCAGCAGGGGCGGGGTGATCCCGCTCCTGCCTGTATAACCACGGAGGTACACAAATATGGCAGCAGTAACCATTCTCATGCGAAGCGCAAAGGTGGCCGTGAAGGAAACCCTTGACGGCGCAGTAAAGGCGAAATCCTTCCGTCTACATATCGCCTCTGTCGCCAACGGAGGCGCTGCCCTCGAGCAGAACAGCGTCGCCAGGGCGGTGAAGCTCCCCAAGGGCGCCATCATCAAAGACATCCACATGCGGTGGGAGGCGGGCGGCGGCACGAACACGATCAACGTGAGGCGGTGCGCCACGTCCGACGGGACCACCCACACCGACATCAAGACCGGCCTCGTCGGAGGGTCCGCGGGGTACTGGCGACTGTCCGATGAGACGGCCGGGGCGGAGACGTGCGAGCACAAACTCGCAGCCGAGTCCTGGATCGACCTCGAGTTCGCGGGTGCCAACGGTTGGCCCGTGGACCAGTACATCGAAGGCACCGTGTTCTACGTCATGCCGACGTTCGATGATGAGATAGAGGACGTGAACGGCACGGCGGATGACGACGCAGGGGTGTAGCGGCTGAAGCAACCAAACGAGAGGGGGCCGTGAGTCCCCCTCTCTTACGAGAGAGGTGATCTAAAATGGCAGATTTGCAAGGCTGGCCTTCATGGAGAGGAAAGAAGTACGACGACGCTCCGCAGGCCTTTATGATCAGTCTGGGGCTCAAGACGCACGCCGGCTTGATCCTGGGCGGCGGTGAAGCGGCGGACCCTGTCGCCACGGCGGTCGCAGGTCAGAAGATGGCCTCGTTCTACACGAAGAACACGGGCGGCGGTGACAGCGAGGGACTGTACTGGCGGCACTACCTGGCCGGCGCGGGACAGTCCGGGGAGGCCCTCAGGGCCTTTGCTACGGTCGAAGGCGTGGCGGCAGCGAATGCGAGGGGGGCGCACATTTCCCTCAATTTCTCGGCATATGCCACATCCAAGGTGACCGGGGAAGGCCGGGCGGTGAAGGCCACCCTCCACATCCCCAACGGCGCCATGCCGGCGGGCGGGTCCTACTCGGCCCTGCAGGCGGAGATCTACTGCGACGGCAACGACTCCGATCCCGGGGCGGTGACTGAGTTCGCCGTCATGGACTTTACGGTCCAGGGCGGCAACTCAACGGCTCAGGGGCGGGTGAAGAACCTACTTTCGCTTCACGTGCCCACGGGCGAAGAGGCGGCAGGCAACATGCACATCAGCACCATCACGGCAGCCACGATGAACGCGGCATGCACGGAAGCCCTCCGGGTCAGGGTGAACGGGAACATCCGCTACATCCCGCTGGCGACGGCCGTGGAATAAGAATTCACAGAGGGGAGGTCGGAGCCTCCCCTCATACAATAAGAAAGGAGCAGCACATGAGGAAACTGGCGGTAACCAACTACAAGGTAAAGATCAACGGTGCGGAGACAGACTACGACGTCAGGGATTCCCTGGCGGACATGCTTCTGGCCCCGAAGCTGAGGCTCAATGGAGCGTGTCTGCTGGCGAATAACGCTCTCGCGACGAAGATCGCCGAGGCCCCGGGGCCCGATGTTCTCCTCGAGGAGGTCGAATACCAGACCCTCAGGAACGCATGCAATACCCTGACGGGATACGCTCGGCAGGATGTCGAACTGGTGCGGCGCGTCATGGAGGCGCCGGAAGTCACCGTAAAGGAGGCAAGCCATGATTAGACTCGAATACCTGGGGAAGAAGAGCGGTTTCATCCTGTCCCTTCCTTTCCTGTCACAGAAATACGTCGTGGAGGGTCCCAACACCACGGTCGACATGACCGACCAGGACGCCACCAACATGATGGCCGTCAACCCCCGGATGTTCCGGATCGTGGGTGTTTCCCGGGAAGGACTGACTCCTCCCGGCAACGTCGGTGTCGAGAAGCCCTTTGCGCCTCCTGCGGCAGCTGCGACGCCGCCGGCAGCCAACGTACCGGACGGCACCGGAGCCCCCGCGGCTGCTTCACCCGAAGGTGCCCAGACTCCCGAGCAGGCCGCCCGTGAGATGTTGAATGAAGACGACGGAGGACCGAAGGACCAGTTGGGCGGCGACGGCATAGAAGGGCCCGACCCCGTACCACCGGTCACACCGCCCCCGCCCGCCTCCGGAGATCCGGCAGCACCGCCGGCAGCAGACAGCAAGCCCGCCGTCGAACCGGTCACCATGGGGGCGCTCATGGGGTTCAAGGAGCCCCAGCTCAGGGCGTATGCCAAGGATCTGTACGGTTGTGAGTTCGGTCCCGACGACAAGCGCATGGGCATGATCAAGAAGATCAAGGAGCTCGAGCAGGCGAGACAGCTTGCGGCAGGGTAAGGGATGGGAACTCTGACCGCCCAGAGCATCGTCGACAAGGTTGAGACGACCCTTCAGGATCCCGGGAACAACACCTGGGGGGAGGCCGAGCTTCTCGGTCACCTCAACGACGCCATAGAGAAGATCTGCGTTCTCAAGCCGGACGCCTACGTCGTCACCGCACCGGTGCAACTTGCTGCGGGGGCGAAGCAGGCGCTTCCGGCCGGAGGAGTTTATCTCAAGGACATCATCCGGAACATGGGGGCGGGCGGAACCACATCGGGAACGGCGATCACACTTGTCGGCCGGGCGGACATGAACGCAGCGCTCCCCGGGTGGATGGCAGCCACGGCGAATGTCACGGTCATCCACTGGATTTACGACCCGAAAGAGGACCAAAAAGCCTTCTACGTCTATCCTCCCCAGCCCGCGACCGGAATGGGATACGTTGAGATGCGCTATTGCGCGATACCGGCAGACATAGCCGTAAACGCCAGTATACCTATCGACGACAGCCATGAGAACGCGATTATGCTCTTCATGCTCCATCGAGTCTGGTTGAAGAAGCAGCCGACACTGGCAGCTGGCTTCCTGGGAATGTTCATGGCCGACCTTGGGCTCAGCGAAGAGCGCAAGAAGGAAGACGACCCCAACAAAGCGGCTGAAAAGGGAGGTCCCCGGTAATGTCGACAGCCATCTCCGTTCTCGTCAACGAGGTACTTCCCGATGTGATCGGGTGCCCGTACCCGCTCATTGAAGCGAAAGTGAAGGAAACCCTGGAGGACCTTTCTCACACCGGCATTATCAACAGCGGGTTCAAGCACGACGTCCTTGCGTCGGACCCTACAACGCCCAACAACCGGATAACCATTTCAACACCGGCAGCGTTCACGGAGTACCAGCCTCTCGACATCCTCACCCTCCGGATCAACGGCGTTTCCTATAAAGCCACCCGCAGGACCATCACAGACAACCTGAACGACGTCGAATCGGTGGTGGAAGGGCGGACCAGGTTCTGGTACCCGGCCACATCGACGAGCGTCATCATATACCCCTTTGACGCGGTGGCGGTTCAGTTGTATCTCCAGGTTGCCTTCAAGCCACTGACGACGGTTACAACCATCGAGGACGTCTTCTACCAGGAATGGCACGGTGTCATAGCGGCCGGTACGAAGGCGCGGCTCATGCTGATGCCGAAGAAGGTGTGGTCAAATCCGCAGCTCGGGGCGGTCTTCCAGGGGCAGTACGACCATGGAAAGAACTCGGCGATCGTGTCCCTGATGTACTCGCGGGACAGGGAAGGGGACCGTCGCCAGAACGGGTTCATATAGGAGGCGCGGATGGACCCGATGCTCCAGCAACCGACCGATCTCACGTATCAGCCGTACCCGAGGAAGGTCATCCCTCTTACTGGCAAGTGGATCCCTGCCTATGAAGGTGTTGACCTCGGCCTCAACTATAAACAGTTGACTAACCTGCGATATACGGACACGCGCCTGACGGGCGTCGCCGGCATGACGAGGATCAATACGACCGTTATGAACGACACTCACCAGAAGGTCCGCAGCGCCTTCCACTACACCAAGTCGCAGCCGGAGGAATCCCATTTGCTCGCGCAGGCGTACAACTCGGATCTGTCGTCCTCGGTTATTCTGCAGAACAAGACGGTGGTGCCGAACACGGGAGATTTCGAGGCAGAGACTCTGTGGACAGACGCGGCCGGTTCTCGCAAGGGGTACTTCTCCATCGCTCCGGGGGAGGCGCTTATCTACTGCAACAGCAAGGAGACCCTCATATGGGGCGGAGAAGAGGAGCGGATGCGCGGCTTCTTCATCGCCAACCCCGACAGCCAGGTCATCTATGACTACACCGATAAGGTTCAGAACCTCATGGAGGACGACGAGAATCTGGCCACTATGACCACGACCGGCGGGGGCATCGACGAGCACTCCGTGGTCGTTTTGCACGCAGAGAACAACGCCAGTGACTCCTCGGGAAAGGGACACGATTTCACGGTTTCTTCGGTCACATATTCGTCGAGCAACCCGAAATTCGGAACGTATTGCTTCTCCTTCACCGGAGCCTATCCTTCGACTCTCTGGTGCGCCGACCATGCCGATTTTAATGTATCCGGGGGACTCTGGTCTGCCGACGTCTGGGTCTGCTTCAATTCCTTCAATTCTGTGAGCACAATCTGGGGCCAGGCGACCGACGCGAACAACTATCACCGGCTCTACGTAAACAGCTCCGGTATCGTTATCTACAACCTGGTCGCGGGGAGTGTGGAGAAATCAACGATAGCCTCCGGCATCGGATCCATTCAACTCGGCCGGTGGCATCATATTGAGATGACGGAGAGCGGTGACGATTACTTCCTCTATATAGATGGAGTGAAGGTATCCTCCATGAACACCGCCGATCGGCCAGCCAACTATACAGGCTATTTCGGTATAGGCGCCTTTCATGACACCACCTCGTGGTCCGGATATGCTCCCATGCTGATGGATGAGTTCCGCCTTTCCGTTGGTCTGGCGAGACATACCCAGGGTTTTACTCCGCAGGCCTCGGCTTATTCGGCGTCGTCATCCTCGACGCTCTATGTCGTGTCCCCCAGACCCCTTGATGCTGTAAAGCTCTACCTGAAGACGCCTAACACTGCCGTCGCATCGGTCGCAAGTGATTATTGGACGGGTTCGGCGTATTCGAAAGCATCCTCTCCGATCGACCATATGGAATATCCCAGCGACGCCGCGGCCCAAGCTGCCTACATCACCAGCGACACGAGCAGCGACATCCCGCTGGACCTGATGGAATATCTCTCGGACACCGATGCTCAGGCTGCGTATGTGACCAGCGACGCCGGGGGAGTCTCAGAGGTCGACTACATGGAGTATTCAACACACTCCCTGGCTCAGGCTGCGTATGTGACCAGCGACACCGGGGCGAACGTCTTCTCCAAGACGATTTCTAATCTCGGATCGGGATTCAACAACTTTACCCTCAGAACCGTGATAGCGGCATCGGGGGTTCCCGACGCCGTCCACGGCAGGTTCAGGGTCAGGTTCAAAGCGGGGACATCGAACGAACTCGGGATCACCTCGGCATATCTTGGAGAAAGTGCAGGGGGAGGGAGTCCTCAAAATTTCAAGACAAGTCCTGCTAAGGTGCAGCTCAAGTTCAGCGGCAATGCCGGCGTGACGATATCCGCCGGGACGACGCAATGGTCTGACTGGGTGACCTTCGTGACGGACGGAACATCTAATCTGCTGGTGTCGATAAGTACGGGCAACAACAGCTACGTGTCAGGTACAACATCCGGTGGAGATGGTGCCGGGTACAAGAACGCCCAGGATGCAGGGGTCGATGAGGTTACGGGCTACAACTGGCAGGCCGGTTACACGTATATCATCGACCAGGTTGAAAGCGCGAGCTACCTCAACTGCTACTCTGAGCCCTCAATCAAAACCCAGGGGTCGTATGCTCTCAAGGCCATTTCTACAACAGACGCGCTCAACAAAACGCTGACGCGCACACTAAGCCCGACTCTCAACCTGACGGGCATGGGTACCCTCACATTCAGAATCCGGTCATCCAGAACCGGCAGTAACATCAAAGTCGGTCTTCATCAGTCGGGTGGAGCGACCCTGGAGATAACACCAAACGTAGGCTCTGCGGATGTTTTCCAGACAGTGGTCTGGGACATCTCGGGGGTTGCCGATGCCGATAAGAACAACATCGATAGCATCATCATCACCATTGTGAACGCCGATGCCGCCAACACCTTCTATATTGACAACTGGTATGGCAGTTCAGAGAGGACCCTTCAGGCCTTCTCCGATACAATAAAGACCCAGGGATCGCATGCGCTGCAGGGCGTAGCGACTACCTCCGCCATCGACGCGACACTCACGAAGACACTGGATCCCCCGATCGATCTCTCCGGCGTCGAAACGCTCTGCTTCGACATCAAGGCATCGAGGCCCGGTATCAATCTGTCTGTTGCTATTCACGACAGCGGGGGTACCTGGACATCGATCTCTCCCAATATCCTCAATGCGGACCAGTTCCAGACAGTGGTCTGGGACATCTCGGGGGTTGCCGATGCCGATAAAGATGCCATTGACCGGATTCGCGTGACCGTCGACAACGCTTCGGTTGCCAACATCTTCACCATCGACAACTTTTACGCCAGTGGCCCATCGCTCAGCCTCCAGTCATATTCGGAGGCGGTACTTACAACGCAGGGCGGTTTCTCGCTCAAAGCAGTTGCGGCGCCGACGACGAGCCTGAATAAGACCCTGACGCGCACCATTACCAGCCCGGTGGACCTGACCGGCGTCGATACGATTGCCTTCGACATCCGGTCATCGAGAACGGGAAGCAATATCAAACTCGCAATTCACGACAGCGGGGGCACGTGGACCGAGCTGACCCCCAATATCGCAGTGCCGGACGTCTTTGATAATGTGATATGGGACATCTCCGGAGTGTCGGCAGCGAACAAGAACGCCATCGACCAGGTGCGGATCACCATTGTGAACGCCGATGCCGCCAACACCTTCTATATTGACAACCTGGGCCCTGCAGGCGGGGCGCTCTTCGACGGGACGGCCGCGGAAGGGGGGACAAAAAGCCTCGGTCAGACAGGAGTTATTTCCTTCGGGAATACGGTGAATGCGGCCAGGCCCCGCATGTACAACGGTCTGGTAGGCTACGTTTATCGCCTTACCTTCACCGGCATTGACCCTGCCACCACGGTGTATCATGCCACGGTCAGAACGCCTATCCAGCCCATCATCGACCTGTGGGACGGGACGGACCGCGAATGCATGGCCTTCTACATCTACAAGGACAACACCTATAACGATTACACCCTGAACGTGTACGCCAACGAGTATGACTCGACGGATGTTGCCACTTTTGTGGAGATCGACAGTCTCGCTGCGGGAACCAACAAACTGTATTTTGCTAGTTACGAGCGCCTCATGGGCATCAACTTCGGGATTGCTGGCGGGCACGTCAACACCACGGCGAACACGGTTATGACGGTCAGGTATTCCTCGGACGGCCAGAACTTCATCACCGTCGGCACCATCGATGATGGGACGTCAGGCGGGGAGGTGTCCATGTCGAAGAGTGGTACCGTTACCTGGAACCCACCAGCTATTTCGATGGAGTTCATGTCCAGGGTTTCTAAGGTGACCCCGAGGTACCACTACGAAATCACATTCTCCCAGACTCTCAGTAATGACGTCCAGCTCTTCTACGTGAGCGGGATCCCCGTGCAGAGACAGTTCGGACAGTACAAGTTCCCGCTCATGGCCCAGGATATGCTTTTCCTCTGCTGCGACATGGCCGGCAAGAAGAACGCCGCGATCCACAGTGAATACCAGACCGCGCAGATCTTCAACGGAGCGAACTCCACGGAGATCGAGTTTGGCGAGACCGGCGAGCTCACCTGTGGAGCGTCGCTCTACAACCTGTACGGTTATAACCTCTACAACCTGATCATCTTCTTCAAACACGGCGAGATGTGGAAGCTCAGCGGAGATTTCCCGCAGTGGGTTCGTCACCAGGTCAGCGACAAGGTAGGATGCCCAGCGCCGTCGACGCTGAAGACAGTGAGCCTTCCCGGAGACATCCCCCAGGGCCTCAGCCGCAACGTCATCATCTGGCAAGGATCGGACGGCGTCTACGTTTCCGACGGCAGGGCTCCCCTTCCGATCCACGGTGACATTGAAAACTACTTCGACCCCAGGAAGACGGCGTATATCAAGCCGGAACTGATCGGAGAATCGTGGGCGGATCTCGACCAGACGAAGATGGAGTATCACCTGCATGTCGCAAGCGGAGCCGCGGCGACGGGCACCAATACGGAACTGGTTTTCGACCTGAAGAGGTGGAAATGGTACCTCATCGACCGTGGCCCCGGGAAGCATCTGGCCGCGGGGGCTGAGGTTCGGGATGTTCATGGTAACAAATGGAACTACGGCTTCATCGACAGCGGCTACATGATGCGCCTTGAGAACGGCACCAGCTTTGACGGCAATGGCATTGTACACCGGTTAGAGCTCGGAGACCTTGTTTTATCGGAGAATGATTTCACCATGGAGACGAGAGTCGAGAGGATCGAACTCGTCACCACGAAGAAGAGCATTACTTCGAACAATATCACTTACACGCACTATGTCGATACCGATCCGGTTGGCACAAACTTTACGCTTATCCCGGCGGTGACCAACAGGCGTGTGGCGACAATCGTGGAGCCCATAAACTCGAAGGTGGGTGTTTTCCATTCAGGGCTGTTCGAAATGACGACGAACGACGAGGTAACGGGGTTCGAGCCGCTGGCCCTCGCGTATGTCTATAGCCAGCAGTACGAGAAGCTGACGAACTGAGGAGGGAGGAGATGGCTGAATACGGATCTTACTCAATACCGTCCGGTGTCCTTGATGTGTGGGAGCGCCGGCGCAACCAGAAGAGGCTCGGGGGGCAGTCATACGATCCCCTCGAGGCAACAGCGTTCATGAAGGGTGTCATGGAGGCCGAGCTGAACAAGCAGCTTGCACGCAGGAGGCTTGCCGAAGAAAAAGAGGCAAAGGACAAGGCCTTGGCGCTGCAGGAGTTGTCGATTGCCAACACGAAGGATTATCAGGACCGGTCCCTCGCGCAACAGGCCGATCAGTTCACCAGGGCACAGGAAACAGCCGGCGACGTCAGAAAGGATGCAGCGGAAGCAAGCCTCATCAATGCCGGTCTCCAAGGCGCCGGCCTCCTCTTGAAGGGCTTCATGAGCGGAGGTCCAAGTGATAGGGACCGTGTGGCGGATTCCGTCGCGCCCCTGACGAGAGCGTCGAACTACTTCAAGCGCACCTTGGGGGGGGCGAACCCTGGTGGTGAGACTGGCGGCACTACCGGGGCGGCGAGCTATTTCTCGCCAGCAGACACGGGCAACGCATTTATGACACAGGCGTCTGCTCCCGTGTCGTCGGCGCCCGCTGCACCGGCACCGGCCATAGGCAGCGACATCAACGCGGTTCCATCCTCTACCTATGAGACTCTGACGAAGGCCAACCAGGATGCGTCACTTGGGGAGAGACCAGCCGGTACCTACCGCATGGCGTCCCTTGATGCCGGCACCATGAAGGACACGGGTGCCCAGTTTGCGCAGCCTGCGATAGGTTCGCCGGTATCCGGTCCCGATATGCCCGGGGTGCAGACGAGCCGGACACCTTTCGAGACCGACACAGGTCTGGAGACGATAAATGCGGCTGAACCCATGTTTGGGTCCTCGTCAGCGGCTTCTCAGGGTATGTCCTCAGATATTGCTGACATACCGGCATACCAGCCACCCGACCTGCCTGAGTACGAGGCACCCACTCTGGAGCCGTTCAACTACACCAAACCGAGATCGGCATTTACCGAGCAGCAATGGCTTGATTGGGGAGGCGAGTACGGCAAGGACTGGAAGGAGAATTTCGATCAATGGCAGTACTCGAAGTGGACCGAAGACAAGAAAGCGGAGCAGGCCAAGTATGATCGGTGGGCCGGCGAGCAGAACCTCCTTGCCAGACAGAACTACGACCTGTGGGCTGCCGGAGAGAATGAGAAGGCGGAGAAGGCCTATAAGGATGCAGTGAAGAAAGTCGAAAAGCAACTGGCCGCCTCCAAGGCGGGGCAGGAGGACGGCGGGTCGCCGTGGTCGTTCAACACGAAGAAGCTCGGTGGCGGACCGTCGGATGAATACTACGGGCATCAGTTTACCCCTGCGAGCGACAGCGTGCTGCCGGCAGCCTTCGACCCGACGGGGTATTTTGCGCCGTCCGCTGAGCAGAGGTCGAACTATCCGGGCTATGCGACGAATTTTTCGCCGGCTTACGGCAATACTCCCCACGAGGTCCTGACACGGTTTACCGGGGGATCAGCCGGTATTCCCTCCTCGATAGTCAGTCCCGGCTATGAGCCCTTCAACTACGAGCCCCCTTCATACAGCTATGGGTCCAGCCGATCCGGCGGTTACAACGAGCCGTTCAACTACGAGCCGGCGCCAAGTTACGAAAGCCCGTACAGCTACTCATCCTACGAGCCGTTCAACTACGAGCCGGGAATTTACGAACCGTTCAAACCTGACGCTCCGCCAGCTTCAGCAACCGCATGGGGAACCCCTGAAGTGTCCCTCAGCAGTCGCGGGGGAGGCCTCGTCACGTCCGTAAAGCTCGGCAAGATCGTCTGTACCGAACTCAACCGGCAGAGGTACCTCTCCGATGAAATCCTCGCAAAGGACAGCGAATGCAGGATGAGATACATCCCTGAGAACGTCTACGCCGGATATCTGACGCTCTTCGGTCCTGTGGTGGCCCTGATGCGCAGGTCAAAGGCCTTTACGAACATCGTGCGGCCTTTCGGGGTCATGACAGCCCGCGAGATGGCGAGTCGGGTGGACCCGAGCATTAAGGGTAATTCTCTGGGGAAGATCCTCCTGAGGATAGGCATACCCCTGTGTGGAGTGGTCGGCGACGCGGTTCTCAATGCCATGGCCATTTGGGCCAGGGCAACGACGGAGGTGAAGCATGGCTAGGCTTGGCGGATGGGGGCCGGGACTTGAGGCAGGTCTGACTGCCATCGTGGCGAACAACAGGGCACAGGATGAATTGGCCCTGCGGCAGCGGGCGGCCGATCTGGCCGAGAGACGGATCGGGATGGAACAGGAAAGGTTCGGGATGGACAAGGACCTCCATAAGGCGAAGATGGACGAGGTCGCCCGGGAGAACCAGGAATTCGACGTTGACCAGATAGGGCAGGCCTGGGGTCAGAAGGACCCGGTTGCCTTCAACTACGGGGTCGACTACGCGACAAGGGCGGGTTTCATCAAAGCGGATCCCGGCACGGGGAAGCGGATGATACGGGGCAAGGATATGAGAGCCGTGCTGGGTCACATGGACAGCGCTCAGGGCGTTGAGGCGATCAGCAAGCTCAAGATCGCCGACCTTGAAGCCCGCATACCGACAATCACGGACCCGGCGGAGAGGGCCGCGGTCGAGAAGCAGATCGAGACGGAGAGGACCTACAACACCAAGGCCCTGGAATGGATGAAGACCCAGGAAGCCGCGAAACAAAAGGACCTCGATAGGAAGAGCGACGAGCGCCGGGCGGCGATCTCTCACTCTGACAAGCCGGGAGAGGCGGAACTGCGCAGGGCCCACGCTGATTACTACCGGACGAACACTGAGTTGGCGAAGAGCGGGACAAAGGATGAAGCCAAGGCCCGGGAGGCCTTCTACAGGTACATTGGGTCGGGGGATTTCAGGGATGCTATAGAGATGACGCCTCCGGAAGAAAGAGAGGCTAAAGAGCGCGAGCTCGTCGATGCTTTCATCAGAAACCTTTCCCGCGTGCCTGGCAGGAAGCTCGGAGGAGGTGGAGCTGCACTTCCCGGGACGAGCTATGCCGACCTTGCCAATACCGTGAAGGGAGCGCCCACGACATCGGAAGCTGTCCGCAGACTCAGGAAAACCTACGGGTACAGCGAACAGCAGGCGAGAGATATACTCAGAGAATCTCAGAATGCGGGGTACCTGAAATAATGCCAATGAAAGACGACCTGGGCATTTTTGAACCTGATTCGACGGGTGGTATGAAAGACGACCTCGGCATCTTCGGGCCCTCAAGGCGCCTCGGAGGGAAGAGTTATGAGGACAGCCTGTATGACGAAATGACGCCAGGCTCCCCGCTCAGGATGGGCAAGGAGGTTGCTAAGGGATTTGCGAGAACCGTGCAGAATACGCTCTCCGGCCTTGGAGGCCTTATGCAGTACACGGGGCACATGGCCGAGAGATACCCGGGCGAGGTCGTCAGTCGGCCGGATCTGGACGCCGACTCCATTCTCGGAGAACATGCGGGACAATTCACCGGACCGGCTACGAGAACCCCCGTCCCCGCCACTGACCCTTTGACTCAGTTCGCAAAAACCGGTGGGAAAGCAGCACGCGAGTATTGGGGAGAGGCTGCGAACGATCCGATCCTGAGGCCCAGGGTCGATTCCTACACCGACATCAAGTCCATAGCTGATGGAATCGACTATGCGAGTACCGGCGTTGGCAACCTGGCCGGGTCCCTCGCCATCACGGCGCTCGCTCCGGGCATCTATAAGCCGGCCGAAGTTGCCGGGGTGGTCGGAAAGGAGGTCGTGAAACGGGGTCTGGGCGGGCGTGTTCTCAATTTCCTGAAGCCTCATACGATGGATGTACCGATAGGTCTCATGGAGGGCGGCGAGATAGCGAATAAGCAGCTCGAGGAGCAGGAAAAGAATGGTGCCGACCTGTCCTTAACCCGGCTCATAGCGACGGCCGTGCCGGCGACCCTCATCGAGCGAGGTCTTGGTGTGGAGGCCCTGGCTGCCAGAATGGGCAGAATGGGTCCGGCTGCCAGAGAGTTCTCGAAGAAGAACCTGGTTCCACGGGTTCTCCAGGGTATGGGGGTCACGGGATTGGAAGAGGGCGCCGAGGAGTTTGTCCAGACCTACCTCGAGAACTACGGCGGAAATCCCAAGTCCGTCTGGACGAAGGAAGCGCTACGCGATGCCATCAACGCCGGCCTGCAGGGCATGATCGGCGGCCACGTCATGGGCGGCACGGGCGGGGCAGTGGCAAGCAAGCAGTACGAAGACGTCCAGGCACAGCAGAAGGCGCAGCAGGGGATTCTTCTCAATCCTGTCGACTACCAGCACCCAGCGGCTGTCAGGATGATCGAGCACAGGGCGAACATAGCCAGGCACCTCGAGGACTTTATCGCTGAGACGGATCCCGAGCTCGCCAGGGCGTGGGGTGAGCAGGCGACCGCGGCGATCGGGGCCAACCGGCCCGTGGATATGTCCCTGCTCACGGGGAGCGGCAAATTCGACATGACGGACTTCAGCGCACCGCCGGCCAAAACCCAACCGGACGCAGAGGTTCCTCCCGTTGCCGAAGACGCTGAGGTCTACAGGCCAACCCTGGACAAGATCAAGGAGGCCGTCGACGCCGGCACGGTAACGAAGGAGGAACTGAAGGACGCCGTTCTCCCGTCGATGGTCGAGTCATACGGCGCCGAGCATGCCCTCGTCACAGGGCTCAACGACCTCATTGTGAAGCTGGACCTCCCTCCGGGCGTGAAGGACGGCATGGACACGGTGAACAAGGCCCTGGAGGCCCCATTTGTCGCAACGGATCCCATCTACGACCTGATAGTCGGAAAGATGCGCGGCATCGAGGGCGGCACCGGCGGCCGGGTCGTGAAGAACCTCAGCGACCTCGACCGGGCGGAGATGCTCTTTGCACAGTTCCCGCAGGAAGAGCGGAGATCCGTGGCCGGGGTCACGAGACGGCCCGGGATGCCCCGACCCCGCACGGATGTCGCCCCGGCAGCGCCCCAAGAGACTGCGGCGACCGCACCGGCCCGTCGCCTCGGTGGTGAGCCCATACCCCTGCCGGGAGAGCGGGCCCCTGTCTCATACACCGCCGAGGACATGCGGACGCCATCGGCAGTCGCCTTCGAGCAGCCCGGTGACGTTACCGCGGCCAGGGCCATCTATAAGTCCTTGTCTCAGGACGACGACAAGGCGCAGGGCATCACACCTCTTCTTCTCGACGCGCATATCAGTGCCGGCGGTGTCATCCCCGCAAACAGACATGACATCGCTTTCAGGTACCCCCAAGCCAGCTTCGAAGGTGGAGTCACGAAGGAGGACGTCGACGAGGCTGCGGGCGAGGCAGCTTCTTCTCCTGAGAATGACCTTCCTGAACCCACGCGGGCGCAGATCGAGGCGGGCAACTACAAGAAGGGCCACGTCTCCATCCAGGGCTTGGATATCAGCATCGAGAATCCCAAGGGATCGGTCCGCAGAGGAGTATCCAAGGACGGAAAAGAATGGAAAAGCAAACTCAAAGCACACTACGGGTATATCCGGCGCACTGAAGGAGCTGATGGCGACCACGTGGACGTCTTCATCGGCGACAACCCGACGAGTCAGCGAGTGTTCGTGGTCGACCAGGTGGACCCGAAGACCGGGAGGTTCGACGAGCACAAGGCCATGGTCGGATATGACAACATCGAGGAAGCACGAGCCGGCTACCTTGCCAACTACGAGCCGGGATGGAAAGGCCTCGGGAATATGGTGCCCATGTCGATGGACGGTTTCAAGGCATGGCTGAAGAAAGCCAGACTGAAAAGAACGGTTCCCGAGGAACAGGTGGAGTCGTCAGGGATCCCCGAGCCAGGCGACTTCTACGAATTCGATATCAAGGCACACCCGGTCCGGGGCCCCCATACGGCGCGGTTCAGGGTGAACAGGGCATATGTCACCCCCCAGGGAGACGTCATCCCTCTCGTCGAGGACTTCACGAACGAACGGGGCGGTGGCCTGTACCCTATCTTCCCGACGCATGAGCGTCTGTGGGGGGCTCGCCTCGTCAAACCGCAGGAAGGCATCGAGCCGGGCTTCTTCCCGATGGGGCAGCAGCCACAGGAGGAAGCGGCCGTTGATAGGAAAGCCTCGGAACCCATCAAGACGAAACCAGCGAAATCCCTCATCAGGGTCGTCATCGACATGGGGGGATTGTCGGCTGCGAAGGTCAAGGCGGCTGGCTTCAACGTGAAGGAGGATTTCCAGCAGCACGGCCTTTCCTTCATCTTCCGGAAGAACGGTCGGAGCCTCGACGATATCGCGACGGAGCTTGTGAGCAAGGGAGATATCCTGCCCGGTCCCGACACCATACCGAGCGACAACTACGTGCTGTCACTCCTCCAGGCGGCGGCCAGGGGGCAGAAGACCACGGTCAATCAGATGCAGAGCGAACTTAATGTTGCTATTACCGAGCAAAAGGATGATATACTTGAACTGAGGGAGGATTTAGAGCGCCATGGTGCAGATGAGTCCCAAATCGAAGATGTTGTTAGATCGTATCAAGACGCGACACGAGAAGATACTCGGCCTGAAGAAACTGATCGGGATGCTGAAGAGGCACGAGCTCGTGGAGATGAAACCCGCGACGACGACGTCTTCGTCTCAGAAGTAGAAGAACCCACCGAAACACCCTACGAATTGCGTCCTGCTGAACCCTCGGAAGAAGGGACGGCCCTTACCCCTGCCGAAGACGAGAAACGAGCACAGGCCCCCCAGGGAGAAGAAACTGGCGGGGAATTGTTCGACACCTCCGGCATGTTTTCCCTGTCCGGCAACCAACCCCATGAACAGAAGACGATGAAGGTTGCCGAGAAGAAGGGCGAGCGTATGTTCGACGTGGAGAAGCAGGACGTCGACGAGCTGAAAGAGAGGTTATCAGGGGAGAAGGCGAAGAGGGAACATGAGGAGGAGGGGAAGAAAGAAAAAACCTCTACCGAACCCGGCAGGATCGAAGACTTCGGCGAGAAGATAGGGGGGGCAAGGAAGGATCAGGCCCCGTCGCTGTCAAGGGACCTTACCGATGACGATATAGCCACACAACCCCTCAACAAGATATGGCCTGCCGATGAGATAAATGCCATAGACGATAAATTCCCCGCTGCATGGGCATATGCGGCCCGGAGTGTAATACCCGCGAAACCACGCGTGGGCTACAAAGTGAAGGCATGGGTGGAGAAGGTTAAATCCATGCGGACTCTGGCAAAGGAGATTTTGGACGTTGAGATTGACCCCAAAGAACTCATGCGGAGATTACGGGGACGCCCTATATTGAATTCCTTCGGAGACAAGGTTGAGCTGCTCGCATCCATCGATCGTGACCAGTGGCAGCGTATCGGGCACGTGGAGGCGTTTCCAAAGGCATATTACTACGACAAAGAAGGCAAGAAGGTCGAAAGTCCCTTCACCCGTGTTGAAATTGACGGGAGATGGCATGAGTTCAGAGGTGCAAGGAAGATAGCCGATGCACTGCCCGGGGTAGAAGACCTGCTGGCCGGTCCCGCGTCCGAAAAGAAGATGCGGTTTGAGATCCGGACAATTCCCAGGAGCGGTGAGTATTTCATCAACAAGAAGGGGGACAGGGAATACCGGAAACTCAAGACCTTCTCTGACATCAAAGATGCCAGGGCATATATGAAGGAGAACTACAATGACCTCGTGGCCGCCTGGGAAGCGGTTAAGGAGAAGGACAACGTAAAAGAGACCGATGTGCGGGCAGAGACAAACCGCCCTCGGACAGCGGTCGATCGGCGTGGCGGAAAGGACGTTACACCCGAACAATTCGGCGACACCTTTGGCTTCCGCGGTGTAGAGTTTGGGAACTGGGTCGGCCAGGGGACTGGGAGCAAAGAGCGGCAAGGTATGCTAAATCAGGCTTATGATGCGCTGATGGACCTTGCTGAGATTATCGGTATCCAGCCGAAAGCCATATCCCTTAACGGGTCTCTCGGTCTTGCTTTCGGTTCACGGGGCAGCGGATGGGCCTCGGCACACTTTGAGCCCGACAGGCTTGTCATCAATCTGACAAAGCCCCGGGGCGCCGGGAGTCTCGCGCACGAATGGTTTCATGCCCTCGACAATTACTTTTCCCGTATGCGTAGCGGCGAAGTGAAGGTCAAACGGGGATTCGGTGCCGATGAGGCGTACCGGGCAAAGAACTTTATTACATACCATCCTGAACCCCTCTATGTTCATAAGACCGAGAGAAGCACACCGACCGCAAAAGCCCGTCTTGAACAGCTTCACAGGGATCACCCTACGTCCGAATATCTCAATCCCGACAACTGGCAAAAAGACCCTAAACACCCTCAAGGCGTCCGCCCTGAAGTGGAAAAGGTGTTTGCAGAACTGGTCGCAACGCTGGATGCGTCGCCCATGGCAGAACGCTCACGCCTTATTGATAAGGCACAATCAGGTTACTGGAGCCGTATTCTTGAACGGGCCGCCCGTGCTTTTGAGAACTACGTCATCAATAAGATGATGCAGGGTGGATACCATAACGACTATTTGGCTAACGTGCGAGATGTAGAGAATTTCCCGCGCAGTGAGGAAAGATACCCATATCTGTTGCCTGAAGAAATAGTTCCTGTGGCAGAGGCCTTCGACAACCTGTTCAGCACTATCGAATCAAAGGAGACGGACAGAGGTGTACTGTTATTCAAAAAGGAAAGAGCACGAGAGGCACAAACCAGGACCCCGGAATTCAAGCGGTGGTTTGGGGACTGGGAGGTCGTCGCCCATCCCGACATCGAAGTGACGGAACTCGCAGGCAACGAGATATCGGGGACCAATCCCAAGGAAGCACGTAAAAACGCTACGGAATACCTGAAAAGGCTCATCGATGGCCTCGACACGGATATCATCCTGAATGAGAGGACCGGGTTTGATATTCAGTTGAAACCTAAGCAGGTAAAACACGGTTTTCAACACAAAGGCAAGGAACAGGTCTATTCTGTGCCCGCGATGGTGGACCTCATCAGGAGGGCGGACAAGATCGCCACGAATGAGCACAGGCCTCCCAATCCCGACATTCCGTATGTGCATACCTTTGTCGCGCCTCTACGTATCGACGGGCAAATGTTCGCCGTAAAACTGACGGTCAAGGAATATGTTGATATGGGGAAGAAGTTTTACGATCACGAGGCCTTGAAAGTCGAAGAGCTTGCCGGTATCTCCGGTACCGCTTCTCAAAATGAGACGTTGGGTAGTCGGCCTGCAGCAAGCTCTAAGGTAAGTATAGCGCACCTCCTGACCGCTTTCAAGAAGGAAGATCTTAAATATGTACCCTCCAGGGTCGTGGATGAAAACGGGGAACCGTTGGTGGTGTATCATGGAACATCGAGTGCCTTTGAGTCATTCAGGCCGTGGTCCCATTTTGGAACCAGGCAGCAGGCAAACGTTATAGCAGATGAGTGGGGACCGGGCGGTAATACAATCCCCGTCTATCTCAACATAAGAAATCCCCTCAGGATGCATGATACCGGTTTCATCCGCCCTGACATAATGGGCGTAGTCAATCCGCCCGATATCTTCGACAGAGCGGAACTGGAGCGACTGAGTGGCGGAACTTTGCAGGATTGGGAAGATGCGATCCGCCGAAAAGGCTACGACGGAATAGTCTACAGCAATACGACGGCAGAAGGTCCAGGAGACTCGTATATTGCATTCTCCCCTACCCAGATCAAATCCGTCTACAACCGTGGCACATGGAACCCCGAAGACGACCGGATCTCTTTCACCCGTCAGTCCGACTCCTCCTCCGTCATTGAACCCGCCGCTCGTCCCAGACACACCGTCGAGAAGGTCGAGGGCTTTCTCGAACCCCTCCTCAGGAAGCTCAAGAACATCGGCGAGGTGAAGGTCGTCCAGTCTGTCGCTGAGATCCCCGGGGTCGACGCCTACGAGCTTTCCGATCAGGATACCGTGTACGGAGCCTACGACCGGACCACGGACACCACCTACATCGTCGCCGACTCCGTCAAGGACATTCGCAACGCCCATGCCATCCTCATTCACGAGGTCATCGGACACAGGGGAGTCGAGGCTGTGCTCAACGAGGACGAGCAAGTCAAGGTCATGCAGGCGGCCGTCGATGCGTACGAGGGCACGGACCGGCTGAACAGGATCGTGAAAGACTACGACCTTGACCTTGCCGACAGGGTCCACAGGTACGTCGCCGGGCGTGAACTCATAGCCCACATGGCGGAGTCCGGGGAAAAGCCCACGGTCATGCAGAGGATCATCGGAGTCATCCGGGACGCCCTGAGACGGCTCAACTTCCGCCTGAAGTGGACGGATACGGATATCAAGAATCTGATCCGGAAGGGGTGGGAGTATTCGGAAGGCGCGAAGGGGTTGAAAAGAAGCGATGGAGATGGGCAGGTCAGCTTTAAGAAGGACATGTCCACCGGTCCAGATCAGACAGCCCTGAGAATAGGCAAACGGATCACCGAGGAAATGAAAAGATGGAAGGGTGTCCTGTCCGACTATTTCAACCATACCCTAAAGGGTCAGTACCTTCCTGTCATGATGAATACACCCCAGGTGTTGCGCCTCCACCGTATAGGAATGAAAGACCTGCCCATGGCTATTACTGCAGATACCCTCACAAAAGCCATCGGCCCCAGACACAGCCTTACCAGAGACCTCATCGAACAGCTCCCGATAGCACTCACTGCCCCGATAATGGTTCTTAAGTCAGCAACCGAACCCGACAGCTTCGTCGTGATGACGGAGGCCCAGGACAATCAAGGCAGGTGGGTCATAGTTCCGGTGAAACTCAATTTTCCTGTAGGTACCATTGGAGCTCACGTTAACAAGATAACGAGCATATACGGCCGCGAGAATAATGCGCTGACAGGAAAACCGGAGTGGTTTATTGATCAGATCAAGGCAGGCAATCTTGTCTACATGGACAAAGAAAAGGCTCTTAGATGGTCCACATCCGCCAGGCTACAATTGCCCCTGGAGGAGACCATCAAGAACCTTAAATACAAAATACACTCAGAAGCCGACATTGTCAAGCCGAAATTCGGTGAAGGCCCGTCGATTGGGGGAGGTATATCTTTCCGCAAGGAATCATCGAACGACCTTCACAAGATCGAAGAAGAAGAGAGGGGCCTGAATGCTCTGCTGTCCGCCATGGAGGGCAAGAAGGATATGCCGGCAGCCCTCAGGAATCCCGATCTCGGTGACGTCACCTTGTATTACGGAGGAAAAGAGAAGGATGAAGGCGGCCTTCTTCACATCGTCGCCCAGAGGGCATTCGAAGGTTCTGACGATATCGCCGGGGACCTCGTCGGAGTCATCAAGGCGGTGGCCCTGGGGACGAAGACCCGGGAATACGGCGGTGAGATCGGCCGGGCCGATATAGAGTACGGTGACTATGTTGCCATTCTGTCGAAGTCGAGATTCACGAAGAAGGAAACGTGGCTTCTGACGGGGTTCAAAAAGAAAGAGGAGGGTGTCAAAGGGGAATCTTACAACCCCAGAGACTACGCACAACTGACATCCGGTAGCCTGTCAGAAGTGGTTGCCTCCCTTAGAGAAAAGGTAGCAGAGGAACTGCGGAATGTCAAGAAAGGGCGGAAGGATATCTCTTTCCGAAGGGAAGCATCACCGGAACCGGACCCCTTCCTGATCAACCTCTCCAGCAAGAATCCAGAACTGGCAAGAAAGCTCCAGGGTGTTTTCGGCGCCATCGATCGCAACAACAGGAGCACTGAGCCCCTCGGGGAACCGACGAAGGAGATCCCGGATCCGAAAGATGACAGCGACAAGAAGACGGGGAGCTGGCTGAACCGCGAGACGGCGGCGATCTTTCGAACAATAGCGACGGTGATGCCCGGGAGGATGCCCCACAACTCTTTCCTTGAGAACGTTCTGAAGAGTCCGGAGTGGTACTCGCACCCTGTTTTCAAGAACATCGTCCGCCTCTTCACCATGGACCGTGAGCGCCTTTACCACACGACCCTGGTGGATCTGGTCACCGTGGACGGGGAATCAGTCATTGAGGAGACGGACAGACTCAGGAAGGAGAACCCACAGGCCTACCGAGAGCTTCTCTTTGCCATCGACTACGGCGACACGAAATGGAAGCGCGGCGACGCCAGCATGGAGCGCCTGAGGGATCCGGACATATCAGAAGAGGCACGGGCGGCTGTCGTGGCGAACCAGGTGAAGAAGTACGAAACCTATCTCCGGGAGAAGAGAGGGGTATCCGACGAGGCCATCAGGGTGTGGAAGCTCCACCGTGCCAGCTACGACAAGGCTCTCGACATGATGACTTCACAGCTCCGAGCCCTCGTCGCCCAGATGGAAGAGGGCGAACTCAGCGCACAGACCAAGACTACCCTGAAAGAACTCCGGTTCGCCCTGGCATCCATGCAGGAGTGGCGCGGCTTTTACGCTCCACGGCTCAGGGAGCGCGCCAGCTGGGCGGTGCAGGCGGAGAAGGTGGTCGGAGGCAAGACAGAACGGTACCGCGAACACAGGAACAAGTACGCGGCGGAGCGCCTGGCCGACAGGCTCAGAAAGGAAGGCTGGACGGACGTCGGGGTCACCGAGATATCAAAACTTCCGGAGTCCGTTTACCAGAACCTTAAGGCAGTGGATGTGGCGCGCGCCATCAAGGACGCATCTGCCGGCCTGAAGGGGGAGGCCGCCGTGACGTTCAATGATGAGCTAATCGAACAGGTCTCCAACATGATCAAGTCCCGCGGCTTCCGCTCCTCGATGATCCACCGCGGATCCCCGGAGGAGATGGGTGTCGTCAGGGGCTACATGGAGGATCCCCTCGAGAGGTTTGCGACGTACGTGAACAATCTGGCCGGCGGGTTTTCCAAGGCACAGGTTGCACACCGTGCCATGGAGCAGCTCTTGGGTCAGAGGAACGAGAAGGGCCAGCTGGAGGGAGGTATCGACCCCAGGGCGGAGAGCAGGGCCTACGTCACGGCCGAGCGGTATATTGCCGAGCAACTCCGGAACCTGGATCACACCGACAGGATTGTCGGCGTGGCCAAGAGCATAGCGACCTTCAAGTATCTCGGGTTCAATCCCAGGTCGATGCTGGTCAATATGACGGCCATGGTGACGACGGCGCCGGCGGCCATCCATCAGTATGTCATGGGCGGAAAGGGCAGCATGACAAGGATCCTGACGGCAGTGGGCCAAGCGGGTGCCGATATTGCGACGGTCATGGCCGGACGCAAGCTCAAGGATGCCGACGAGCAGGCGTTCATCGATCGAATTCAGCGGGAAGGTTACGACGATCCGCAGCTCACCCGGGACGCCATGGGCAGCATAGACAAGATCCACCGCCGCCTCTGGTCAAAGGCGATGACTGTCTCCATGTGGATGTTCGGCAAAACAGAGCAGTGGAACAGGATGAGCACCATGCTTGCCGGGTACCGACTGGCCAGGGCCTCAGGCAAGAATGAGGAAGAAGCCTACAATCTCGCCCTGGATGCCTCGAACAAGGCTCATGGCCTCTACGGAAGGTCGACCCTTCCGTCTTGGGCCCAGGGAGGGAATCCGGCCGCCAAGGTTGGGCAGCTCATGTACGTCTACGGAAAGTTCAGCCACAACTACCTGCAGATGATGTATGACCTCGGTTTCAAGAAACACGACGTAAAGGCCTTCCTGTTTGGTTTTGCCTCTCCGATCGTTCTGGCTGGCGGTGCAGCCTGGCCGCTGAAAGACCTCATGGTGGGCATTATCAACTTCTTCCTGAAGCTCTTCGGGTTCAAGAAAGGTGACGCCGAGAAGTACGTTTACGACTCCGTTCGCCAGCACCTTGGTAAGAGGGCAGAGCTGGTTGCGAGGCACGGCCTCACCGGTCTGGCAGGGATAGACATATCGGGCTCGTTGTCGATCGGCGTCGGCGTTCCGAAGAGCATGTGGGAACTCACCGGGGCGGTAGGGGGAATCTACGACGACGCAGAGAAGAGCCTGCACTATCTCATGACCGGTCAGCCGGCGAGGGCTGTTGAAAAAGTCCTCCCGACCGGATTGGCAAACCCTGTCCGGGCCGTGCGGGAGAATACACGGGGCGTGACCTCAGAGAAGGGCAGGCCCCTGTTCAACGACCAGACAGGCAGACACCTGAAACTGAGCACGGGGCAGGCAGGTCTGAGAGCTGCGGGTTTCCGGCCGAGCGAACAGGCGGTGATGACGGAACGCAAACGGGAACATGACGAGGTTGTCAGAGGGTTCACGGAAACAAGGAATGGCATATACGAAGAGGCGAGAGCGTACTTCTCGGATCCGAACCGCGATTCGAACGCCCTGACCAGGCTGATGAAGAAGCAAGCTGAGTACAATCAGTCCATCCGTGATGCTGGCCTTGCGGGGATAGTGCCCTTCATGAAGTACTCGAATCTGAAGGATCAGGGCAGGAACATGGAGAAGCCAAAGAAGTCGGAGCGCAGGAGGTTTCAGCAATTGCAGTAATATCTTGACACAGCGCCCCGGAGGGGTATAATCAAAGTAGACATTCAAGATGAGGACCATTCGGCCCGGTTGAATAGACATTCACCGGGTCGCTTCTTTTACCGGCCCGGAAGGGAGGTAAAGGAACTATGATCGAAGTGGTCCAGAGCTACAGCCACCTTCTTAAGTCTTTCTCCAGCAGTGCCGTCACCTTCGCCACTGCAGACAACTCCATCGGTGCAACCGGGATAGGGACCGGAACGGTCGAGGCCGGCGAGAAGTTCACGATCTCAGGAGCCGCTCAGGCCGGGAACAACCGGACCTTTACTGCGGTAACCGTGAGCGCCAACAAGATCGTAGTCGAGGAGACGGTTACGGCTGAATCCCCTGGATCAGCTGTCGTCCTCAACGAGGAGTACATCGGCAGTTTCAAAGACGTAAGCCACTTCAGCGACCTCATGGGGTCCATAGCGGCTTCGCAGGCCTGCACCGGGTATGTTGATTTCAGCAACGACAAGCAGAACGTGGACTATACGGCGACGGTGAACGTCAGCGCGGGAACCCCTGCGAAGATCTCTGAGGGTGTTGTTGCCTACTACGCCAGGCTGAGGGTGCGGAACGGAGGAACGAATCAGACCGCCCTCAGGGCAAACCTCAACGGGAAAAGATAGGAGGGTGGCAAATGATCGACGAAAGGACGTTGATAACGGGAGGGGTGGGGATCGGCAGCGGTCTTTTCGGCGCGATCCTTGCTGCCCTGGGGTTCAAATCCCGTCTTGACAAGGTGGAGCAAAGTCACGAGGAGCTCAAGAGGCATGTCGTTTTCAAGGATGTCTGCGAGAAGTGCCAGGAGAATCAGAACAACCTCATAAAGTCATTAAAAGACAGCGTCAGCAAGGTGGAGTCTTCGGTCAACGAAGTAAAGAGCGATGTGAAGGGTTTGGACAGCAAACTGGACCAACTATTGCTGCAGAACGCGACCAAAAGGGGGTGACGCGATGGGGCGAAGGTTAAAACCAAGAATCTGATCAGGGATTGGGAGAAGGCCGATTTGCCGGAACGTCTGGAATTCCTATATATCATCGCCAGGGGTTACAACGTGCAGCTGTGCGGGTTCCTGAAGACGGTCGGCAAGTGCCTGTTGAAGCACATCGACACAAGAAAGGAGGGCTAATATGCTCTGGTTCACACACATCTTCGTAGCAATCGTTTTCTTTTTGGTCGGGATACTCTTCGCGGTCCGCAATCCCAAGCTCGCGGAGTGGTTCAACAAGGTCTATCTGAAACTCCGGGGCCAGGCGGCTGAGAAGGCAAAAGAAGGGGTCGAATATGTCAAGGACAAGACCGGCAGCATCCAGGTATCCCCGGTGTCAGGGAGTACGGTCATTAAGTACCTTTTGAGGCTTGGAGTCCCTCTTGCCGGGGTCTTTGCGCTCATGCAGATTCTCAAACCCAACATGGTCGAAGCCATGTTCTACAAGTGCTGTCTCGTGTGTGTGGGCTACATCCTCGCAGAACTGATATGGGTTGTCGGGTACAAGCGGACGTTCGACCGGCAAGAAAAGGAAGGGAGGATTACCGATGTTGGCAGGATTGCGGTTCTCATTTTTCGTGGTTTGCTTCTCGGTTCTGTTATTGTCAGTCTTACCCTCGGACTGTGATGGGCAGACCGTCAACCGCTGCCTGAAGTACAAGAGGCAGGTAGTCAGAGAGGCGAGGGTGTTCATCGGGGCCGATGCGCCCTATCACTATTTCATGGGGCAAATCGAACAGGAGAGTCGGTGCAGGGAGGGTGCGACGGCCTTCGACGGCGGCGCGGGCCTTGGACAGTTCATGCCGTCCACGGCTGAGTGGATCCATGGGCGAGAAAACGCGCTCCAGGAGTTCCCCATGAATCCCTATGACCCGCGGTGGAACATACGGGCTCTTATCCTCTACGATCGGTACCTTTACGATACCGCGAAGTGTGAAGGGTGGTACTTCGCTTTTCGCTCGTACAACGGCGGCCAAGGGAATCTTAATAAGGAGATCATTCGGGCCGGATCCTGCGACATCACCCTTATCGAGAAGCAGTGCGCGAGGAAGAAGATCAAGCTGAAATGTGGCTCCATCCTTGACTTCTGCAAGGTCAACATCGAGTATCCGTACCTCATTTTTGAAAAGGGGGAGAAGTACAAATGAACTTCTTAGACTATCTCAAGGGCGGCGTCATAGGCCTTCTCGTCGGTATGATACTCGCCGGCGCCGGTGTATGGTGGGCACGGGGGCAACAAGTGAAGGCGGTCAAAGTGGAACTGCAGGCGGCGAAGGATGCGAACACGACGAATTTAACAACGATCGCTGAGTTAAAGAAAGAGGCCGAAAATCTTAACAAGTCCTGCACGGCCCGGATAGAGACGAAGGACCAGACGATCAAGAGGCTGAAGTATATCGACGGCCTGACACCTACGGGGGTAATAAATGAAACGGACAACGCTGTTGCTGGCGGTAGCGGTGATGCTATCCTTGACGAGCTTAACGGGATGTGGAAACAAGGCGCTGGTCCGGACGGAGTACGTACGGCCGGTAATCCCTGATCTCCCTCCGAAGCCGGATTACTACCAGGTCAGGTGGCAGAAGACGGGCGGCGATTACTGCCTGGATGCGGAGAACGCGAAAAACCTGCTCAAGAACAAGGCGCTCCAGGATGACAGGGAAAAAAGCCTGGAACAGAGCATCGAGGGGATGAGAATTCAGTAGCGAGACGTCACCAATTATCCACGTACCAATTTTTAGGAACAGAAAGCGTTTGCAAACAATTAATTGACAACTACATATCACAATTATAGGATATTCGGGATATCCGCTTAAATGTCAGAATATTGGGGCGTTGACAATGCTAAGCAAGACGGTGACATTTGGCCTTGGTAAGGTTATGGGCTACGATATACGGTCCAAAACCCTGATTCCCCTCGAAGATGAACAAAGGAAGAAGGTCTATGAAGAGATCCTCCAGTCATTCAGAGACTTCGCTCGTCTCTGTAATTTTACCACAAATCTCTTGTATACCAGTAAGATTCTGAAAGTGAACCTAGGTGATCTCGGGTTCAATACCGGTTATGTGCCCATTTTGCAGAAGCTTGATTTGGAGACGCATTTGAACGGTAGGGTCTTAAACCAGGCCTTCAATCTAGCAAAAGCACATTTTGCCGGTGACCATGGCAAGCGCTTAATGGGACGAGGTGACACAGTATTGCCGACGCATAAATCAGACGGCACTCATCCTATATGTTTTCACCATGAGGCCGTAAGGCTCCATATCGATGAAGGGAATAAGTTCTATATCTTATACAGCCTATTTGCTGACTCGTGGGCAAAGAGCGAAGGGTTGCCCTCATGGATTGCTTTCGAGATACATCTCAAGAAAAGAGATCAGTCGGGTTATTTGCAGCTGCATCGGATCCTCGAAGGTGAATGGAAACACGGCATGGGTCAACTTGTACGGAGCAAAAAGAGCGCCGGTCGGAAATACCTGATGCACTTATCCATAAACTACGAGCCGGACCCTTATAAGCCACTCTCTCCAGAAACAGTTATGGGTATCGACTTGGGTCTTGCCACGCCTGCGGCCATCCATATCCGGAATAATGGCGATGCCCAGAAATGGGCAATGCTTATAGGGAATGGTAAGGCGATGATTAACGCGAGGGGCATCGTGAGAAGGGAAATAACGCGTCTCTTGCGCGCTCTCAAACGTAAGGATACACCCCTGCAAGGGCCGTCACGGGACGCGGCGACGAAGAAGCTGCGCCTGCTGAGAAAACAGGAACAAAGGATAATGAAAACGGCTAGCCAGAAACTAGCGGCAATTATCGCTGACCAAGCCAAAAGGAATGGAGCCGGGACGTGGCAGCTGGAAAATCTGTCGCTTATCGACCTCAAAGAAGGAAAGCCCTGGCTTGCCCGCAATTGGGCGGCTGGCATGCTGATAGACGCTATCAAGTGGCAGGCTAGACAGCTTGGGGTCGACCTGAAATTGGTTGACCCGAAGTATACCTCGCAGAGATGCAACGAATGTGGCCATATCGATTCGGAAAACAGGCCAAAGGCAAAGAGAGGACAGTCATACTTCAAATGTGTAGCGTGTGAGCATGAGGACCATGCCGACAAAAATGCTGCACGCAATTTATCCGTTATTGGGATTGACAAGATAATCGAGCAATCGATACAATGAAGATGATGCCGTATGGCATAGGCGTTTGTTTCGATACCGCCCCAGGCGGTTTCAGAACGATCGCTGGCCTGCTCGCGAGGCCAACCGGACCAGTCGCCTGTTATGAAGTACAGGTGGTTAGGATCCGCAAGTTCCCTCAAGGGAACAGCTGTCCCGCCATGTCCGGGACACGATCTGCATAAACGCGAACCTGAAGCTAACAGGAAATTGCTTAGAGGTTCGCGATGTAAGCGTGGAGCAACTCTAGAAGCGATGTTCCTTCAACCAGCGGCCGTGAGGCCTTGATTTTCATTAGGTTCGCGGAAACTGCGGAGGAAGCGGTTCTTTGACAAGCCGTTTGTACCGTGACAGTTGCAATCCGCGCGCATGTGCAGGTTGGAGGATGAGCATGAGGACGCAGACCTTCGATGCGACGCTCGTTGCAATCCGCGCGCATGTGCAGGTTGGAGGACGACCGTCGGGTCCACCTGGGCGATCATCATGGGTTGCAATCCGCGCGCATGTGCAGGTTGGAGGGTGACCGTCTATGATCATGATACCCGCGGCGCCACGTTGCAATCCGCGCGCATGTGCAGGTTGGAGGAAGGGAACCTCACACAGGAACGGATTGATGCCGTGTTGCAATCCGCGCGCATGTGCAGGTTGGAGGACCCGGGAAGGAATGAACGTGCGTGAGAGAGGCGTTGCAATCCGCGCGCATGTGCAGGTTGGAGGAAGAAAAAAAATACAAATTTTTTCATCCTCCCGGTTGCAATCCGCGCGCATGTGCAGGTTGGAGGTTCTCAACCCGCGCCATGTCGCATTCGTAACGGTGTTGCAATCCGCGCGCATGTGCAGGTTGGAGGCCATCACCATAGTGTTTAAGAACTCGAGGGTAAGTTGCAATCCGCGCGCATGTGCAGGTTGGAGGCATAATTTATGTCGAAGCTGGCTGCAGGCGACTGGATTCAAGTAATCATAGCGATCGTGCTCTTTTTGAACTTGGTTTACTTCTGGTACCAGGTCGACCTTACGAAAAGATTGAATCAACCAATATGTGGGGTTAAGGGCATCGAGCCTAAGGTGACCCCGGTGCCCTCCGGGGGAGCTAAGGTCGATGTCGTGTCCTTCGCCGCGATTCTGGTGAATTCAGGGAACTATCCTGCCACGGAGACAACGGTGTCATGGAAATGGTTCTCTGTTCAAAACAGAGTGAGAATTCCCACCAACCTCGAGGATACACAAAAGGGCAGGAAATTTGTCTTTCTTCCAAAACAGGAACTGACGTGGCTTCTCTTCTACGAGCAGGCTGAAAAGACTAGGGAAAGGATATTGGGTTACGAGAAATATGACGAAGTGGAGATTCTCGTGGAGTACCGTGACATGAAGAATGAGCTGCATCAGTATTCCTGCACATACAAAATCATGAGGTTACTGACCGGCGAGGGTGATTTTTACGACTCACTCTTGGTTAAGAGCAACCACCACCAAAGCGGCGGCAGTGTTCTGTGGAAATGGTTCCTAATACCCGGGTTGGCGGCGAGCTTTGCCGGGCTGGTGCTCTTGATCCTACGAGCGGGGCGGCGGGTGCCATAGGATCACCGCTTGGCTCACCCCTTATGCTCGCAAGAGCTCGGCCGATAATTGACAAAGAGGGAAGGAGATGGGGGCTCCCGAAGGAACCCCCACGAAATCATCTGCCCAACTTCCTTTTTGGGTTCGGAAGCAGTTTCGGCAAGTGCTGCATCGCCTTCTGATCCCTTTTTGAGAAATATTCACCCGCGTGATATGGTAGCCATTCGAGGTGAAAATACCTTCTGAAATCTGCGAGTAGCTGATTTGGGTAGAGCCTTGCTTGTACGACCCTTCCATCCGCGAATCGGTGTTGATAACTAGGAAGAGTGTCAGTATCGAGCTCCTTCACCTCCCGAAGCCACTTTGAGAACATCCGGCCGGTCGAAATGTCTGGCACCATCTTTTCGGGCAGAACATAGCCCTCGGCCTCCAGTGGAGCGACCAGGGCGAAGGTGAGCTCGTTCAGCATCGAAAAATGAGTGGGCGGGATCTCGGCGCGGTTGATCATGTAACGCTGAATATGAGGCGGAAGACTGGTCGGTGCTATAGTGTTGGTGAGCCATTCCCTAACCCATTTAGAAACGGCCACTGCAAACTTCGGAGAACACCATTGCCCCAGATTGATTGCCACGTCCGGGTGTACCCAAGTACCCCTGCTTTCATTGGAGCCCGATGATACTGTGTGTACCAAGAGGTCTATGGGAATTCCCATAGACCTCGAAAGTTCTACTAGAAAAGCTCTTGTGGTCGTCAATCGAGAGTAATCCGCGAACTTTTTGCCGACGGCATTGCACATCGCCGTGGCATTTATGTATCCATCTGCAGCACGCTGATTGACGAGTTTGTTTTCTACCTTATGCGGGATAAGCGCTAGTTCCAATTGCATAGTGGAATCTCCTTATTCAAATCACGTCCGAACTGTTCTCAGACGGCCCTTTGAACGTTGTTCCTGGTTTTCGTTCTCGAATTGTATTGACAAAAATTGGCAGGAAATGTGACAATAAAAAAACAAAGATTTCCTACCCTGATACGGGTAAGGGTCAATGGGTACGGTTACCAGGCCATCCATTGACCCTCTTTTTTTACTTGTGTCGTGGCGCCATCCCGTCGGCGCTTTAAATGATCATCTTTCAAGCCTCCGCATCGAAGTCCACTTTTTGATGATATCAAACCTCCCGACAAAAGTCAATGTACTGTCTTCTTTCTTAACATCTTGTAATACTTGGCGGAATGTGTGGTATAATATTGGTCCTGAATTTATTCTATCGTATCTCGACACCGTTCTGGCACGACCCTTGCTACGCGCGCACGTCCTTTATAGATATCACCGGACGGGAAAGACGTCTATCTGTCGATTATCTGTAGATTCCTGAGTACCATTATCTTTGAAATGATTGGGGAAAGTTGGCGGAGAGGGTGGGATTCGAACCCACGGTACGCTTATTAGACGTACAGCCGATTTCGAGTCGGCCCCGTTATGGCCACTTCGGTACCTCTCCGCAGGGTGAAGAATTGTTTGAGCAAATCCGCGCTCTTGTTCTCGAGGACGCCGCCCGACACCTTGACCTTGTGGTTGAGGGGCAGGGCGTTGACGTCGATGACGGAGCCGAAGGCGCCGCGTTTTTCGTCGTGGCAGCCAAAGACGAGCCTTTCGAGGCGTGCTTCGACGATGGCGCCGGCGCACATGATGCAGGGCTCCATGGTGACAAAGAGCGTGCATCCTGTGAGACGGTAGTTGCCGCGCCGGCGGGACGCTTCCCTGATGGCTGCCATCTCGGCGTGGGCCGTCGGATCGACGCGGTTGCGCGTCGCGTTATGAGCCCTTGCTATGACGGAACCCGATTCGTCCGCCACGAGGGCTCCGACAGGCACCTCCTCCTCATCCCATGCCGCACGGGCCTCAGCGAGGCACATCTCCATGTATTCCTCATCGAACATCACTCAAGTATACTGATAACTGTTGGGGAAATCAATATAGAGACGGGCGAAACGGCAGAGACGGGTAATGGGCTATGGGTGATAGGTCATGGGGATCCTGGTTTACAAACGGTATCCATCCTGTTATGATGATTAGCAATTAGCTGACCTGTGAAGAAGATGACAGAATATGGTGTACGATGATCATCCTGGGTGTTGATCCCGGCCTTGCCAGTACCGGTTTCGGGGCGCTGCGATGCGACGGACCGGGGCCCGTGTTTGTCAGGTGCGGCTCCATCAAAACCTTTCCCCATGATACGATACCGGACAGGCTCATGCAGATCCATGACGATATGGACCGTATCATCGGCGAGGTGCAACCCGATCTTTTTGCCATCGAGGACGTTTTCTCCCTTGTCCGTTACCCGAAGGCGGGCATACTCCTCGGCAGCGTTCTCGGGGTGCTTTACCTCACCGCCCGGCAGAGGGGCCTGCCCGTGCAGGAGATCGCGCCAAAGGAGATCAAGAACTCCCTCGTCGGTTTCGGGAACGCGGGCAAGAAGCAGATAAAGGACGCCGTGGCAAGCGCATTGAGGGTGGGCGACATCTCGTCCTTTCATGCGTCGGACGCGCTTGCCGTGGCGCTTGCGGTATACTATCGCAGGGACTACCGGAGGGTCGTATGATAGCATATCTCGAAGGCAGGTTGAAGGGCATCTACGATGAGCGTCTAACTCTTCTCGTCGGGGGCATCGGGTATGATGTCCTCATCCCGGCATTCGTCATGAGCGATATACGAAGATCGAAAAAGGCCGAGGACGATCTCAGTCTGTACATATCCTTCCACCAGACGGAAAGGCAGCCCAAGCCCGTCCTTGTCGGCTTCAGACATGAGCTCGACAGGGAGTTCTTCGAGCTTTTTATCACAGTTGAGGATATCGGCCCCATGGCCGCCGTCAAGGCCCTCACGAAGTCCATACGCGAAATAGCGCGACACATAGAGGAAAAGGACGCGAAGTCCTTGAGGAAGCTGAAGGGGATAGGGGAGAGGAAAGCCGACAAGATCGTGGCAACCTTGAAGGGCAGGGTCGCGAAGTATGCCCTCATGCCGGAGGCCGCCGCCGCCGCTCCGATCGCGGAGGATTTCGTCAAAGAGGTGGAGCAGGTGCTTGTCACCCAGCTTGGTCACAAGATACTGGAGGCACGGAAGATGATCGAGGAAGCCATGAAGAGGAATCCGCGCATCGCCTCTTCGGAAGAGCTGTTTGAGGAAGTCTACAGGGGTCAAAGGCAATGATACAGGAAGAGAACTCCACGGAGATCTCCGAGCTTTACAGGAAGGAAGAGGGCGGGGGCGATGAAGGGATCGTCACGTTGCGGCCAGGCCGGCTGTCCGAATATGTCGGTCAGGACACCATCGTGGAGACCCTCCAGATAGCCATCGAGGCGGCGCTGAAGAGGGGGGAGCCCCTGGAGCACCTCCTTTTCAACGGACCTCCGGGACTCGGGAAGACCACGCTTGCCCACATCATCGCCAACGAGATGGGCACGCGGATCGTAACATCCTCGGGCCCAGCGCTGGAGAAAGGCGGGGATCTCATGGGCCTTCTGACGCATCTTGAAAAGGGGGACGTCTTCTTCATCGACGAGATCCATCGCATACCCAAGATCGTCGAAGAGTTCCTCTATCCCGCCATGGAGGACTTCGCCGTCGATTTCATCTTCGACAAGGGCATTCACGCCAGGACGCACCGGTATCGTCTCGAACAGTTCACCCTCATTGGCGCAACGACCCGCTCCGGCCTCCTGTCGTCGCCGCTCAGGGAACGATTCGGCATCGTGCGGGACCTTGATTTCTACAGGGACGAAGACCTGGTGAAGATCATAAAGCGGTCGGCAGCGATACTCGGCGTCACCGTCGATGAGGAAGGGGCCCGCGAGATGGCGAAGCGTGCCCGGGGGACTCCCAGGGTGGCGAACAGGCTCCTCAAGCGTGTCCGTGATTACGCTGAGGTGAGGGCCGGCGGGGCGATAACGAAGAACGTGGCCATAGACGCCTTAAGCCTCGAGGGCATTGATGACCATGGCCTCGGCGAGACGGACAGGAAACTGCTGAGGACCATCATCCTCAACTACAGGGGTGGTCCCGTGGGGATCGAAGCTATTGCCGCGACGCTGCAACTGGAGTCCGACGTGCTCATCGAGGTCGTGGAGCCCTTTCTGTTGAAATCGGGGTTCATCATCCGTACCTCTCAAGGCAGAAAGGCCTCCGACAGCGCTTTTGCCCATCTTGGCATACCCCTTCCGGGGACGCCCGCCATGGGCGGGCTGTTTGACAATGCGCCCGTCAAGAAAAACGGGTAAGCGCAGCTTCCCCGCATCGCCCCCGGCCCGGTTTTCCCCGATTAGCCTTGATTTTAGCGGGATAGTATATTAAAAAGATATGTTCTTCAACCAATAAGCACAGGAGAAGGCTATGGCCAATGTGGGAGTTGTCGGGGTTCAGTGGGGTGATGAGGGCAAAGGTAAGATCATCGACTATCTCAGCGGGTTCGCGGACATTATCGTCCGGTTCCAGGGAGGAGCCAACGCCGGTCACACCATCGTCATCGGTGACAGGAAGGTCATCCTCCATCTCATCCCTTCGGGGATACTCCGCGAGAAAACACATTGCATCATCGGCAACGGTGTTGTCATGGACCCCGAGGTCCTGGAGAAAGAGATAGAAGAGTTGAAAGGTCTCGGTTATCTCGATGACGACAGGCGGCTCATGATAAGCGGGTACACCCACGTCATCATGCCTTACCACAAGAAGCTCGATGCCCTCAGGGAAGCGAGGAGCGCGAAGAAGATAGGCACGACGGGACGAGGCATCGGCCCCGCTTACGAAGACAGGGTGAGCAGGATGGGTATCCGCGTCATTGACCTCATTGACAGGAAGGTCTTTCGCGAGAAACTGAAGGCCAACCTGGAGCTGAAGAACTTCCTCATCCGCCGCTACTACAAGGACGAGCCGCTGATGATCAGGGACATCGTGAAAAAGTTCGAGCCCTACCGCAAGCTGCTGAAGAGGCATGTCACCGACTCGACGTCTTTCCTCCACAAGGCAATGGCGAAGAAGAAGAGGATACTCTTCGAGGGGGCCCAGGGCACCTTTCTCGATATCGACCACGGGACATACCCTTACGTCACCTCGTCCAACACCATTGCCGGGAACATCTCGGCGGGTGCCGGCGTGCCTCCCAGTGCCGTCGACTATGTCCTGGGGATATGCAAGACATACACGACCCGCGTCGGGGAGGGTCCCTTTCCGACGGAGCTCTCAGGTCCCGAGGGGGAACTCATGAGGAAGATCGGGGACGAATACGGGGCTACCACGGGCAGGCCGAGGCGGTGCGGATGGTTTGACGCTGTACTTGTGAGAAGGGCCGTCAAGTTGAGCGGTATAAACGGACTCTCCCTGATGAAGCTCGATGTCCTCGACTCATTCGACACGATCAGGATATGCACTCACTACAAGATCGGCAAGCGCCTGTATGAAGAGCCGCCGATGTCTCTTCAGGACTTCTACCGGTGCGAGCCTCAATATGAAGAGATGCCGGGCTGGAAGACGTCGATAAAGGATGCCAGGAGGCTCGAAGACCTGCCGGAGCAGACCCTGAAATACATACGACGCATAGAGGAACTTGTCGGTGTTCCCGCCGCCATCGTATCCACGGGGCCTGACAGGGAGAGCACCATCATCCTCAGGAATCCCTTCGCCTGACCCGGCGGTCCCCTGTCAGAAATCCGACGGCCCAGCCGCTCTGCGGTCGCCTCCGTCGCGAATCAACTCGTAACCCGCCAGAATCTAACGGGTGGCATGGTTGTTGCAAAATTCTCACCACTATGGCTACCAATCTCGATATCACCCAGACAGCATCGATGCTCCAGTATCTGCAGAACGGTCGAAAAAACGCGGGGAATTTCATCGCCAACCCCGATGCCTCGGGTTTTCAGGATGTCCTGCTTCGCTCCCTGACGGCCGGCCGGACCGCGGAGTTCAGTTCAGTGCAGGCAGGTCAGGGCATTCCTCCATCATCGGTCGTTGACGATGAGGCGACCAAATTCCGGAAGTGTCTCGATTTCGTCCTCGAGAAGGAAGGGACCCGGCTTGTCAGGGAAGACGGTGAACGGGGTGCGTCGCGCTATGGCATCCTGCAGTCCACGGCGCGGGCTTTCGGCTACAAGGGGAGCATTCGGAACATCACCAGGGAGCAGGTGGAAGGGATCTACAGGAAGCTCTGGGAATCATCGGGTGCATCTTCACTGCCCTATCCCCTCTGTGTCGTTCACTTTGACACCTACGTCAACAGCCCGGCGGCCGCGAGGAGGATTCTCCAGAGATCGCAGGGAAACATAGGCGACTACCTCGCAATGAGAGAACAGCGCTACGTAAGACTCGCCTCCGCGAAGCCGCAGGTGTACGCTAAATACCTGAAGGGCTGGAAGAACAGGATAGACAGCCTGCGAACCGTGGTTGCCGAACACGAGAAGAATATCATGTTCGCCCGGACGGGGCTCTCGACCCCCGGTAAGGGGTAAGGCCCGGAGGAACGTCGAGAAGCCTCTCCAAATCGTCGACTATCAATGCCGGACCGCCGAAATCTGTTGACTTTGGCTGTTTTTTCGGGTTTTAATAAGTAGCTTTAACAAACGGACCGATGGAGGGAGGGAAGAATGGATGCCAGCAGTTATTATCAGAGAAGGTGAATCCTTCGAGAGTGCCCTCAAGAGATTTAAGAAGCAGTGCGAGAAAACCGGGATTCTCTCCGAGATAAAAAAAAGAGAACACTACGAAAAGCCCAGTGTTAAGAGAAAGAAGAAGATACTCGCCGCGAAAAAGAGAGCTCTGAAAAAACTCAAGAGAACCATGGATAAAGGTCTTTACTAGGAGTAAATGGACTGTAGATCCACAATTGAAGAGGGTTTGAAAGAGGCTTTAAAGAAGAGGGACGGCTTGAGGGTGTCCGTGCTCCGGATGCTCCTTGCCTCCATTAAGAACAAGGAAGTCGAGAAAATAAGACCTCTGTCGGACGAGGAGTTCTACGCCCTCGTCAAGACGTCGATCAAACAACACAACGATTCCATAGAGAGCTTCAGGAAGGGCGGGCGTCTCGAGCTTGCTGAAAAGGAAGAGAAAGAGCTGGAGATACTCAAGGAATTCCAGCCCTCACAGCTGTCGGAGGAAGAGATCCTCAGGGAGATAGAGGAGGCGGTCGCGGCCGTCGGTGCGACAAGCCGGAAGGAGATGGGGAAGGTGATAAAGCACCTCATGGACAGATTTCCGGGAAGGATAGACGGCAAAGTGTTGAGTACAATGGTGCTTCAGAGACTGTCATCGTGATGATGGCAGTCGAAAGCCCCTATGATCGATAAGACATTATCATACCTCGATTACCTTAAACTCAGGGATATTATACTCCAGTTTTCCTCTACGCCCTTCTCCCGGGAGGGTCTGGAAAAACTCGGACCTCTTGACGATATTGAAGAGATCGCCAGGCGCCATGACCGCATAGAGGCCGTCATGGACGTCATAAAGTGGGACGGCAGGGTGCCTCTCTCCGACGTTCCCGACATAACCGGGGTGCTGGCCAGGATGTCCATCAGGGATTCCGTCCTCGAGCCCTCGGAATTCCTTTCCCTGACAAATTTCCTGAGAGTTTGTGAAGACGCCGCGGGCTTTCTCGCGAAGGTGTTCAAGAGAAGCACCTTCACCGACGAGCTCGTTGCCGGTATTGACAGGCTGCCCGCACTTTCCCGGCGGATCGCGCGCTCGGTGAACGCCGAGGGTTACCTCGAAGACAGCGCGTCCTACGAACTGTCACGAATACGGGCGGACCTCTTCATGAACAGGGAGAGGATCAGGAAACAGCTTGAGCGGGTCATGAGCCGGGAGGCCATGCGTCCCATCATCCAGGATGACTACATATCCCTCAGGAACAACAGGTATGTCATTCCACTGAAGCCGAACTTCAACGAGGCCATACAGGGCATCGTGCACGACTATTCCCATTCTCTCAAGACATCCTTTGTCGAGCCCGTGGAGTGCGTGGAGCTCAACAACAGCATCAACATCCTTGTCAACGAGGAAAAGGAGGAGGAAAAGAAGGTCCTCCAGGAGCTTACCGATTTCACGCGGGATTTCAGGGAGACCCTCGAAGGAAACGTCCGGTGTCTTGCCGACCTGGACTTCTTTCACGCCATGGCGCTTTTCTGCCACGAATTCAAGTGTGTGAGGCCCGAGGTGACGCCCTCGGGAGGTCTTGAGATCAGGAAGGCCGTCAATCCCTTCATAGCGATGTCCCGCAGGAAGGACGCCGTGCCCATCGACATCATCATGAAAGAGGGCGAGAAGGTAATGATCATAAGCGGTCCCAACGCCGGGGGTAAAACCGCAGCGCTCAAGACGATCGGTCTTCTGTCGCTGATGGCGAAGACGGGTCTCTTTATTCCCGCCGCCGAAAGGCCGGTCGTCCCGCTGTTTTCGAACGTGTTCGCGCTGATCGGGGACGAGCAGGACATATCGTTGGAGTTGAGCAGCTTCACCGCCCACATGTATGCCATCAAGGACCTGTATCTCAAAGCCGGGGGCGACGAACTCGTTCTCATCGACGAGATAGGGGGCAACACGGAACCACAGGAGGCGTCGGCCCTGGCCATGGGGGTCATCGATGCCTTTGTCGAGAAGGGGTGCCGCGTCGTCGTCACGACCCACCTCAATCTCATCAAGGCCTATGGATACATGAAGGATTACGCCATGAACGTGGCGACCTCCTTCGATACCACGAACATGAAGCCCCTTTACCAGCTCATCTATGGCACCGCCGGGTATTCGAACGCGATCAACGTCGCCAAAAAGATCGATGTCCCCCGGGTCATAATAGAGAAGAGCCATACGTATCTCACCGAGCAGGAGTTCATGCTCAACGACCTCATAACGAGTCTTGAGGAGGAGAGGGCAAAGACGGCCGAGGAGCGCCGGGAACTGGCGAAGATCAAGGAAGAGGCCCGAGGGCGCCTCAAGGTCATCAGGGAAAAGAAGGACGACAGCCTCAGGAAATGGGAGAACAGGGCCCGCGAGCGGCTTCTCGAACTCGAGATCGAGGTCGAAGAGATCAAAAAAGAGGTTGCAAAAAAGGAAAGAACGTCTATAACAAAGAGTAAGGACAGAATACGTTCCCTGAAGGAAAGGCTGGGGGGACCCGCTAAGGAGGCCGGGGAGGACATCCGAATAGGCGACTACGTTCTTGTGAAGACACTGGGAAGTAAAGGGTACGTCGTCGATATCGACAAAGAGGGAAGTGTTTACGAAGTTGCCGTCGGCAACGTCAGGACGAAACTGAAACGGATGTTCATCGAGAAGACCATCGAAGGTCCGAAGCGGGCATCACGCGACAGATCCGAAATAAACGTAGAAAAGACAGAACAGCGGGATCTGAAGATAATCGGCATGCGGGTGGAAGAGGCGCTCAAGACCGTCGACACCTTCCTTGACCGGGCCGTTGTCGAGGGCACATCACAGGTCAGGATCGTGCATGGCGTGGGGACGGGGCGGCTCATGCAGGCTGTGAGGGACCGTCTTGCCGGGACGCCTTACGTCCGCACCTTTCACGCTGACGAGCACAACGCCGGCGTCACCATAGTGGAGTTCGCATGAAGGCCTCAGTCGATGAGCTTCTGCAGAGAGTGAGCATCATCGACGTCATATCCCGGCACGTGAAGCTGAGAAAGGCGGGAAAGGACTACATGGGCCTGTGTCCCTTCCACAAGGAGAAGACGCCTTCCTTCACCGTGAGCGTCGAGAAGCAGATATTCTATTGTTTCGGCTGCAGGGAAGGCGGCAATGCCATCAACTTCATCATGAAGTACGAGAATCTGACCTTCGTCGAGGCCCTCGAACATCTCGGTCGTCAATACGGCATAGAGGTCGAAAGGAAGGGGGACAGGCGGAAGGCAGGCCACTACGATGCCCTGGAGAAGCTCTGCGAGTATTACCGGAAGGGCCTCAAACGCGCCGGCTTTGCCCTCGAGTATCTTGAGAAGCGCGGCATCTCCCGGGAGATAGCGGATGAGTTCAGGCTCGGATACAGCGAGCGTTCCCGCGGTGCGCTGAAGGCCGCTCTCAAGGCGACTCAGATACCAACCGACGTATTCCTCAGTACCGGCATCGTGAGGATGAAAGAGACAGATTTGTACGACATGTTCGGGGGAAGGATCGTCATCCCCATCATCGATGTCAACAAGAGAGTCATCGGTTTCGGGGGAAGGACGCTGGAAAAGAACGGGATACCGAAGTATGTGAACTCCCCCGAATCGTCCGTGTTTTCGAAACGCACGTCCCTGTTCGGCATTGACCGGACGAAGAAGCACATCACCGATCGGGACGAGGTGTACATCGTTGAGGGTTACTTCGATCTCATAGGCCTGTACGGGGCAGGGGTCACCAATGTCGTCTCCACGCTGGGGACCTCGGTCACCGAGGGACAGATCATGAAGTTGAGGAACTACACGGAGAACATCACCCTCATGCTCGATGGCGACGAAGCGGGTATCAAGAGCGCCCTGAGACTGATCGGCCTCTTCGCGGAGATGGATGTCAACGGCAACATGGTCGTCCTTCCGGAAGGGCATGACCCCGACAGCTTTGTCCGGGAAAAAGGTGCCGCCGCCGTGGCGGAGATTGTAAAGGGCAAGAAGCCCATCCTGGACTTCTATTTCGACTATTATTCCGGAAGAGAAAAGATGACGACCCTTCAGGGCAAGCAGGCCTTCATCAGGCAGGTGATGCCCCACATCGATGCCATCCGCGACAGGGTCAGGAGGAGACTGTACGTCAAAAGGCTTTCGGAACTGACGGGGGTCGAGGAAGAGCATTTTGCGGGGACGAGGACCTACGAGGCAAGAGGTGAGGCTCCACGGGCGGATGCCGCCAAAGGGGTGATCGAGAGAAAGGTCATCAATGTCTGCATGGCACGCCCCGAGCTTCTTGAATTTCTTAAGGGAAAGGAGGCATTGCTACACTATATCAGGGATGACGATGTCAAGGAGGTCATAACAAGAATGGTTGCCTGCGTTGAGCAGGGCAGGAACCTTGACGCGAAGAGTTTCATCGAAACGCTTGACAGGGAGGACCTGAAAGGGCTTGTCCTCAACGCGGCTTTTGACGAGGCCGGGATGGACCCCGATGAGCCCGAGAAGGTGCTCCTTGATTATTTCAGGCACATTGAACGCCAGTTCTTCAGGGAAAAGTCGAAGAAGATCACCGAGAAACTTGCCGAGGCGGAGAGATCGGGGGACGCAGCGGCGGTCACAGAACTCCTGGAACAGAAGAGGCAGGTATTGACGCATATAAAAAATAATTTTTTATAGAGAGGTGGCCATGCCTGAAAAAGTAAGGAGATATTATCCTTATGAAGAGAATCTTGAGAACAGGGAGCTGTACGCGTTCATATCACATGGTGAGAAGCCCAGCAACATCCTTGACGACATTGATCTTTTCGAGATCGAACACCAGGACGCAATCGGCGGCGCGGAGAACGTGGACGCCGACGAGGCCCTGGAAGGGGACTTCGAGGAGGTCTGCGACGACGACCTCATCAACCCTATCCGTCATTACATCAAGGAGATGGGAAGCATGGCGCTCCTGACGCGGGAAGGCGAGAAGGAGATCGCCCGCCTCATGGAAGAGGCGAGGGAAGAGATAAAACAGGTACTCCTGTCTTTTCCCGGCACCGTCAGGGAGCTGCTCAACGCCCTCATGGCGCTCAAGACATCGAAGGCGGCCGTCAAGGACATCACCGTCGAGGCGGATGATGAGGATGAAGGAGACACGGAGCTCGAATATCAGAGAGAAAGGGTGATCGCCCTGCTCGAGCGGCTGAAGGAAGAACATTCCCGCTCGGGAGAGAACGCAAAAGGCAGGAAAGACGGCCACAGCAAGGAGATGCAGAAGATAATAACCGAGATCAACCTCAGCAAGAAGATCACGGAAAAGATCATCCTCCGCATGAAACGGTACGTGGAGCGCATCGACAAGATCGACATCGAGATCGCCCGGTACAGGAGATCGAAGGAGAAGGGAAGCAAGAGGCACCTCCAGGCCCTGATGAACAGAAAGGAGAGGATCGAGGATGAGATCGGGATGTCCTCGAAACTCCTGAGGCATTACCTGAAGAGGATCGAGAAGGCGGAATCCGATTTCGCGGGGGCCAAGAACGAACTCGTCAAGGCCAATCTCAGGCTTGTCGTGAGCATCGCGAAAAGGTACATCAACAGGGGTCTGTCGCTGCTCGACCTCATCCAGGAGGGGAATATTGGCCTCATGAAGGCGGTGGACCGCTTCGAATACAAGCGGGGCTACAAGTTCAGCACCTACGCCACCTGGTGGATCCGCCAGTCGATCACCCGGGCCATCGCGGACCAGGCGCGGACGATACGGATCCCCGTCCACATGATAGAGACCATCAACAAGATCATACGGGTGTCCCGCGGACTCGTGCAGGAACTGGGCAGGGAGCCCTATCCCGATGAGATAGCCGACAGGATAGGCTTCTCGTCGGAAAAGGTGAGAAGGGTTCTCAGGATAACCAAGGAGCCCATATCCCTGGAGACGCCCATCAACGATGACGAGGATACGCACCTCGCGGACTTCATCGAGGACAAGAACGTGCTCACGCCCCAGGATTCAGCCATCTACGAAGACCTCGTGACCAACCTCAATTCCATCCTTTCGACGCTCTCCCCCAGGGAGGAAAGGGTGGTCAGGATGCGGTTCGGGCTCGGGGAGAGGCAGGACCACACCCTTGAAGAGGTGGGGCAGGTCTTCGAGGTCACCCGTGAGCGTATACGGCAGATCGAGGCCAAGGCCTTGAAGAAGCTCAGGCACCCGATGAGGGCAAAGCTCCTGCGTTCCTTCGTGGATCTGTGATATGGGGGACAATGACCAATGAAGAGGATAATGACCAATTCACCAATGACCAATTGACCGAAACGGGAGGCAGTGCAAGGCCGTGGCGCCTGTTGCTGTTTGGTTATCGGAATCTGGTCATTGGTCATTTTTCGGTTATTGGGATTTGGTCGTTGGTCATTGTCCTTTCCTCGCCAGTTTTTCCTTGACAAAAGGGCATCGGTAAAATAATTTATGCAAAATTTCCCATGGTTGTGATGATAAATTCAAGGTAAAACAAGGGGATTTTCATATTGCTTATGGTATAAGTACAGTCCTGTTCGGCTCCCGGCCGTTTCGTTTTTACTTCGTGGTTTTCGGTACAAATCCGCATACAGGAGGAGGTTGAAGAAGTGAAGGTCCTAGTGTTCATGAAACAGGTGGCTGATACGGAAGCGCGGATCATCATAGGTTCCGATCAGAAGAGTCTTGAGGTCGAAAATAAATATGTTGTGAACTTCTTCGATGAATTTGCCGTTGAGGAGGCCATACGTATAAAAGAGGCGCTGAAGGATGTGGAGATAACAGTGTGCGCCTTCGCGCCGCAGAGGGCCGTCGAGGCCTTGAGGACGACGATAGCCATGGGCGCGGACAGGGCCTTCCTTGTCGACAGCACGAACCACGAGACCGGTGATCCCCTCATCGTTTCGCGCGTTCTCGCAGGGTTCGCCCGGAGAGACGGGTTCGACGTCATACTCTGCGGTCGCCAGGCGATGGACGACGAGAGCGCCAACGTGGGTCCCATGGTGGCGGAGTTCCTCGGTATACCGCACGTGAGCCAGGTAGTGAAACTTACCATCACCGGCGGCAACGCCGAGGTGGAAAACGAGATAGAAGGGGGCAGGAGGACATCGGAGGTCTCACTGCCGGCCCTTTTCACCTGCCAGAAAGGCCTCAACGAGCCCAGGGTACCCCTTATCACGGGCGTGATGAAGGCCATGAAGACGCAGATAGATGTTCTCGATCCCGCGTCCATCGAAATACCCTTCGGTCCCATAAACAGGGATGCATCGAAGATCACGGTGTTGTCCTACGAGGCACCCGCCGGTCGGCCATCGGTCCGCATCATGGAGGGGGCGTCGCCGGAAGAGAAGGTGCAGAGCCTTGTCAGGGCGCTCAAGGATGAGGCGAAGGTCCTGTAGAGAGGAGGATTGCACATGACCAGGGACGTTTTTGTTGTTGTGGAATGCAAAGACTCGAAGCCGAGAAAGGCTTCGTTCGAACTACTGTCCATCGGCAGGGAGATGGCCTCACGGTTCTCGTCCACGCTTTTCGCGGTGGTGTTGGGGTCGGGCCTCACGGACGCCGCCGATGCCGTCGCCCGCTATGCCGGCAGGACCATTCTCGTCGACAATGCTTCGCTTGCGGAGTACGCGTGGGATACCTACGGATCGGTGATCGAGGGTATCCTGAAGAAGTACGAGCCGATGGTCGTCCTGGGGACGTCGTCGGTGACGGGCAAGGACCTCTTTCCCAGGGTGGCCGCGCGCCTCTCTGCCGCGATGGTATCCGACGCGGTCGGTATCGACATGGCAGGCGAAGGGATAAGGATAAAGAAACCCCTCTACGGCGGCAAGGTGATCTCCTGGCTTGCTCCGAAGGCGGACTCGACGGTTATCGTCACCTTCAGGCCCAATTCCTTTGCCGTGGCCGAGGCGGGCGAGAAGGGCGAGATCATTGAGGAAGCGGCGACCGTGGCCGCGAATCCAGCGATGAAGACGCTGTCGTCGGAAAGGAAGACCTCCGGCAAGGTGGACCTCCAGGAGGCCGATTTCATCATCTGCGGAGGCAGGGGCATGAAGGCCGCCGAGAACTTTGCCATGCTCGATGAGATAGCCGACCTCATGGGCGGCCGCACGGGCGCGTCGAGGACAGTCATCGACAGCAAGTGGAGAGACTACGACGACCAGATCGGAAAGAGCGGGAAGACGGTCTCTCCGAAACTGTACGTCGGATGCGGCCTGTCAGGGGCCCTTCACCATATCATGGGCATGGACACCTCAAAGGTCATCGTGGCCATCAACAAGGATCCCAACGCTCCCATATTCCAGTATGCCGATTACGGCATCGTGGATGATGTCTTCGCCGTCCTTCCCGCCCTGAAGGATGAGTTGAAGAAGACACGGGAAGAGACGTAAGGGACATGGACAAGATCGATGTCGTGATCGTCGGGGCCGGCCTTGCCGGCCTGTCCTGCGCCTTTGTGCTTTCCGGGCACGGTCTTCAGGTCATCGTCGTGGAACGCGGTGACTTCGCGGGCAGCAAGAACGTGACGGGCGGAAGGCTCTACCTCAAACCGATAAACAACATGGCATCGGAGATGCTGGACGGAGCCCCTTTTGAGCGCAAGGTCGTACGCGAGCGCTGGAGCCTCCTGGGAAACACCAATTCCGTCAGTATCGACCACACCTCCGACAGGGTAAGGGGCGAGGACCACAGCTACACGGTGCTCAGGGCCCGCCTCGACAGGTGGCTCTCGGAGCGTCTCATGGCGAGGGGAGTCTTCGTTATCCCGAAGTACCGCGTCGACGACCTCCTGTGGGAGAACGGGGCGGTGGCCGGGATACGCGCCGGGGCGGAAGAGATCCCCGCGCACGTCGTCGTGGCCGCCGATGGCGTCCTCTCCTTCATGGGCCGCAAGGCGGGGCTGGTGCCTGCCCTGTCTCCGAAGGCCTGCGCCGTAGGCATGAAGGAGGTACTCGAGCTTCCCGAAGAGAAGATAAACGACCGCTTCAACGTCGGTGACGGCGAAGGCGTCGCGCACCTTTTCCTCGGTGACGTGACGAAGGGCGTCTTTGGGGGCGGTTTTCTCTACACGAACAGGGATACCATTTCCCTGGGTGTCGTGGCGGGCATCGGTGCCATGATGGGAAGAGCACCCGCGATGGACGCGTCGACGCTCCTCGATATGTTCAAGGAGCGCTACGAGATGCGAAGGCTCCTCGATGGCGCGAAGATCGTCGAGTATTCGGCGCATGTCATACCCGAGGCCGGCTACGACGGCGTCGGGAAGCTCTGCGGCAACGGCATACTCCTTGCCGGTGACGCCGCGGGCCTTGCGCTGAACATGGGTGTGACGGTCCGGGGGATGGAATTTGCCATCGCCTCCGGCATAGCTGCCGCCGAGGCCATAGTCGAGGCAAAAGCCGCCGGTGACCTTTCCGAAAAAGGGCTTTCCCGCTACCCGGAACGCCTCAGACAGACCTTCGTGCTCAAGGACCTCGAGGCATCGAGGAGAGTGCCGGAATACCTCGACAACGACTCCTTCTTCTCCTACTACCCCGAAACCTTCCCCGGTCTCGTCGAGAAGGTCATGTGGTTTGGCGAGGAGCCGAAAGGGTCCCTGGGAAAGACCCTGTGGAAAGAGCTTCGCTCGTCGGGCATGCTGAGCGTGAAACGGCTCATGGAACTCTACCGCATCAGGAACATCTAAGGTGAGAAGCGATGAAGATAGACGAAAAGCTTGCCCTTGACGCCTTCAAGACGGACAGGGAGAGCCACATCCTCATAGACCACGATATCTGCCGGTCCAGGTGCGCCACCAGGCACTGTCTGACCATCTGTCCCGGACACCTCTACGCATTCAACGAAGAGGAGAACGAGATAACAGTGGAGTATGCCGGATGCCTTGAGTGCGGAACCTGCCTGATAGCCTGCACCGAAGGCGCCATCAAGTGGAGTTACCCGAAAGGCGACTTCGGGGTACAGTACAGGTATGGATAACCTGTTTCTTCTTTTCTTTCTTTCTGCTATTTTAATTATGGGTTTTCTATGGAGATCATCACTGTCAGGGATCTGATCAAGGAATACAACGGGGTGAGGGCCGTTGACAGGATTAGCTTCTCCATAGTCAGGGGGGAGTGCTTCGGCTTTCTTGGGCCCAACGGGGCCGGGAAGACGACGACTATGCGCATCATCCATTGCTTTCTTCCCCCCACGGGCGGGGAGGTCAGGGTCCTCGGGCATGACGTCACGAGGGAGCCGAGCCTCATCAAGTCGCGCATGGGTGTAATGCCCCAGGACGACAGCCTCGACCCGGACCTTTCCGTCATTCAGAACCTTGTCGTTTACGGCAGGTACTTCGATATGCCGAAGAAAAAGACCGTGCCCCTGGCGAGGGAGCTTCTCGCCTCCGTGGGTCTCACGGACAAGATGAAGGCCAACATCAGGGAATTGTCGGGAGGCATGAAGAGGAGCCTCCTTCTCGTGAGGTCCATCGTGAACGACCCCGACGTCATCATACTCGACGAGCCGACGACAGGGCTTGACCCCCACAGCAGGCAGATGGTCTGGAGGAGGCTCGAAGATCTGAAACGGCAGGGCAAGACCCTCCTTCTGACGACACACTACATGGAGGAGGCGGAAAGGCTTTGCGACCGCGTGGCCATCATGGACAGGGGAAAGATCATCGTCATCGCCTCTCCGAAGGACCTTATGGACGAACATGGAGGGAACCTCGAAGCGGTGTACCTCACACTCACGGGGAGGAAGCTTGAGAATTAAGCGGGCCCTGAGGGTGTGGCAGAGGCACTTCACTGTCTACAGGAAACTCTATCTGTCGAGCATTGCCCTCAACTTCGTGGAGCCCGTCCTCTACCTTGTGGCCTTCGGTTTCGGCCTGGGCGGGTATATCACGGCGGTCGAGGGGAAACCCTACATCAATTTCATCGCACCCGGAATCATAGCCTCCTCGTCGATGTTCGCGACCGTCTACGAATGCACCTACGGCACCTATGTGCGGATATTCTTCCAGAAGACCTTCGACGCCATACTGGCGACACCGGTGAACATAGACGACCTCATTGCGGGAGAGCTCATATGGGGGGCCACGAAAAGCGTGCTCTACGGCATCATCATCATCGGGACGATAAGTGCCTTTCGCCTCGTCGATTCTCCCCTCATTATCCTTGCCATCCCCTTTCTCTTCCTGAGCGGGCTCATCTTCGCGCAGATCTCGCTCGTGTGCGTGGCCCTGGTCCCCGGCGTCGATTCTCTGAACTACTTCTACACGCTATTTCTGTCACCCATGTTCCTCCTCTCGGGGATATTCTTTCCCCTCCACAATCTCCCTTCCTTTGTGGGCAAGGTGGCCTGGTTCACGCCCCTGTATCACCTCACCAACGTCTGCAGGGCCCTTGCCGCGGGATCCCCCGGTAACGCCCTGGAAGGGATACTGTGGATAATCGTCGTCGTTGTCCTCCTGTCTCCCTTTCCCTTCAGGTTGATGCGAAGGAGGATTATCAGGTAGGGCTTTCTATCGTTCTGATGGTGAGTGGTCGAGGAGCCTGAGGATGATCCTGTCCACGGCGGTATCGACGGTCGATGTCGCGACATGGTTGTTGGAGAAGATGGAGAAGACGAGCCTCTCCCCTTTCATCGTTGTCACGTATCCCGAGAGGCTCCTGACGTGCGTCATCGTCCCCGTCTTCGCCCGCACTCTTTCCGCCGCGCGGGAGCCCTGGAGCCTTGCGCCGAGAGTGCCGTCAACGCTCATGACGGGGAGGGAGTCGATGAAGGTGCGGGCGTGGGGCCCCTCTGCCATGATCCTCAGTACCCGGGCGACACTGTCGGGTGTGACGAGGTCATGCCGGGAGAGACCGGAGCCATCGGCCATGACGACCCCGGAGGTATCCACCCCGGCGCGGCGAAGCGCGGCAAGGGCGACCTCGGCGGACGCTTCGGTCCCGGTTACGCCCGTGGCCCTGCCCGTCGCGAAAAGTAGCAGCTCGGCGTAGAGATTGTTGCTGAGCTTGTTGACCACCTTTATGATCTCGGCCAGCCGGACAGAACGGTAGACGGCTGCGGTCCTCCATGTCCCCTTTTCCTTTCTTGTCCGTATGTCCACCGTTTTCGGGCAATTCCGGGCGCACAGGATATCTCCCTTTACGGTGATGCCGGAGGCTTGAAGGGTTTCCCGCAGCACAAAACCCCCGAAATAGGCGGGGTGGTTCACGGCTACGTAGCGCGTTACCGTTGTTGTCCCGGGCCCGATGAGGCCTGTTATCGACAGGGTCCTCGGCGTCGTGTACTCGAGGTTGACGGTATCCGGGCCGGCATCCCTTCGGCGCGTGAGGCCGCGCTCGAGAACTACGTAGTCCGTGACAGGCTCCATGGCGATGCGCAGCGCCTCTCCTGTCTTGTCCGACGGGGTTATGTCGAGCTGGATGCAGTTATTGTTAAAGGTAAAGGCATCCCTGGGGGCGCTGAAGCAGTTCACCGGGTCGACGTCCCAGCCTTTGCCGTAGGGCTTGTCCGGGAACCCAGAGTTATCGATCACAAGGTCGCCGCCGATCTCCCTCACACCCTGCTCCTTCAACGCTGTCGCCCACTGGCGGAACACGTGGAGCACGTCTCCCTGGTGGAAGTATCCCGATATGGTGGGGTCGCCCGATCCCTCGACGATGATGTCTCCATCCAGGACACCGGAGGCCACCGTGCCGTTCATGAGAAGCCTCGTCTCCCACCGGAAATCCGGCGAGAGCGCGAGGAGCGCCGCGGCCGTGGTGAAAAGCTTCATGTTGGAGGCGGGAACGAACCGTTTGCCTGCGTTGTATGAGAAGATCCTCCGCCCCGTTGTCAGGGATTCGACCACGATCCCCAGGTGGGCCGATTCAAGCCCGGGGTCGCGAAGGATAGCGGTGATGTCTTCCTCCAGTGTCCCGGCCACGGCGGTCCGGGCGAAGAGGTCAAGGGCGCAGAGGTCAAGGGCGCAGAGGACCGACAGGAGCCCAATGATCACCATCAGGCACCGCGGATGACTGTGGGTCCTGTCTCGTGCCGCCCTGTTGCCCTTTGTCATGATGTCACATCCTTGCGGGTCAGTAGTTCGACAGGAGGCACCTGTCGTTCTGGCACAGATGGGTCTTTATGCGTCCGGGGAACCTGTTCTCCAGATTCTCTATCCTCTTGGATTTCGTGATGAACAGGACCTTCCTGTCGGAGCCGAGAAGGCGGAAGAATTCCTCCTCGTCCATGAATATCTTCCGGGCGTCGTCGTATTTCGCGCCCATGGCGAGTTCTCCCTTGTACGACGCGATCACAACAGGTTGCCTGAGGTAGAAGGGGATCGTCAGGTCGAGCCCGGAGTAGTTCACGATGATGTCCGGTCGTGCTTTCATCTCCGACGCGGCCAGCGCTAGTTTCTTGGCCGTATTAATTCTGTCGACTACCCCGGAATGGGCCATGATGGCGGTGATGGTGGAGAGAGAGAAGAGAAAGAGTACGACGAAAAGCCTTTTCGGGTCCCTGAAGGTCCGCAGGAAGAAAAGGACGAGACAGGCGGCCGAGGTGAGGGATATCCAGAGAGAGAAGTACTTCAGGTCAAGCGTGATGGACGTTGCGTCCATCGAGATGTCGGCGATGTAGGCCATAAAATCCTTGCTGAAATACAGCAGGCCGGAGAAGACGAGTATCGTCATGCCGACTCCGTAGGCGACTATCTCCCAGTGTCGCCGAAAACGGGACCCGCGGCTCTCGTGGAAAAGGATGCCGAGGGGAATGGCGAGGGCGGGGAAGATGGGGAGAATGTACGGCGGAAGCTTGGAGCCGGAGACGCTGAAGAAGACGAACACGAGGGCCGACCAGAGGATAAAGAAACGGCAGTCGGGGCGTTTCCACGTCGCGGTGACGGCGCGGGGGATGAAGAGCGACCAGGGCAGCATCCCTCCCAGGAGAACGGGTATGAAGTAGTGCAGGGGCCCTCCCCTGTCATGCTTCTCGGTGATGAAGCGAAGGAAATGCTGGTCCACGAAGAAGAAGTCGACGAACTCTCTTTCTCTCACCGAGATAATGACGAACCACGGCGCCGCCAGGGCGAAATACAGGAGGAAGCCCGTGAGAGGCTTCATATGCCTTATGAAAGAGATATTCCTTTGCATGAGGAGGAAGATAAGAATGGTGCCGCACAGGAGGACCGGTGCGACAGGACCTTTCGTCAGCGTTGCCACCGCCATCGCCCCGTAGAACCCGTAGACAAAGACGCCTTTTCTTTCCCGGTAGTGTTCGTAGAAACAAAGGAGCGCCAGAAAGAGCCAGAAGGTGAGGACCATGTCCGTCGTGACTATCCGTGCCATTCCAAAGAAGCCGAAGGACGACAGGAGGACGAGGGAGGCGAGGAAGGCCGCGCCCTCGTCGGTCCACCTCCGGCAGAAAAAGAAGAGACACATGACGCAGAGGAAGGCGGCAAGGGCGTTGGGGAACCTGAAGGACCATTCGCTTACCCCGAAGAGCTTGTACGACACCGCCACGGCCCAGTAGAGGAAGGGCGGTTTTTCAAAGTACCGCACGTCGTTGAGCCGGGGGACGGTATAGTCCCCGCTCTCCACCATCTCCCGGGGTATCTCGGCGTATCTCCCTTCGTCAGGTTCCTTCAGGGAATAATCGCCGAGTCCGTAGAAGATGAAGGCGTATGACAGTACAAGAAGGATGATCGTGTACTTGAGGAAGGTGTTTCCCGGTCTCATGATCATTATCCGCCGTTCCCCCTCTTGAATCTGAAAAGGACCATTGCCGTATCCCCGATGCGGTCTTCCGTCTCAATGGCAGCGCCGGGCAGGGCCTCCGTCACTTCGTCCGCATCCCGCCCGCGGGTCAGAATGTAGAATTCCTTCCGCCGCGACGCTAGTTCCTTAAGCCCGGCGACGTCATGCTCCTTAACGTGGACGGCGAATCGTCCGACGTAGTATACATAAACTCCGCGCATACTGCCATAGTAGACCCAGGGCACGGTGTCGCCGGCGAGGGCCCGTATCTTCTGGGCCATGGGCTTCGGCGACTTGTACCGGTTCCATTTCCCGTATATGGAGATGTTTCCCGTCATGTACGCGAGGGCCATGAAGACGGCTATCGAGGCGAAGGCGGCCCGTGCCCGGTGAAGCCGCATCGAGACAAGGATGAGAGCACCGGAACATATGGCAAGCGAACCGAGGATGATCCTTTCGGGCAGGAATTCGCCGTAAAGGGGTGTCCTGTACACGAGAAGTCCTATCCCCAGGGCGGCAAAGACGCCCGCCGTCACGGAAAAGGCTATCCTGTTGTAAATGCTCTTTGAGTCGGTGATCGTACCGGACACGATGACGGCGAGGGCGGGCAGGGCCGGAAGCATGTATTTGCTGATCTTTCCTGACGAGAGCGAAAGGAAGAAGAAGAACCAGACGAACCACAGCGTGAAGAATCGCGTCCACCGGTCTGTCTTCCATTTCCTGACAGCCACATAGAGAGCAGGCGGCAGAAAGAGGCTGAAGGGGAAGAAATCCAGGGGGAGCGTTGTGAAATAATAATAGAAAGGCCTCTTGTGGCTCCAGGCGTCGAAGAACCGCACAAAGTTCTGGCGCAGGATGCTCTCGTAAAGGTAGGGGAAGCCCTCCCGGGCGTACACTGCGAGGTACCAGGGAAGGACGATGGCGATGAAAAGAAGGATGCCGGGACAGGTGTGCCGGTTAAGGAACACTGCCCATCTTCTCTCTGTGGCGCAGTACAGGACCACTACGGGTGCCGCGAGCGCCACACAGAGGGGACCCTTTGTCATGAAAGCAAGGGCGAGGGAGATAAAGAAGAGATAGTACCAGACCTTCCTCTCTGTCTCCGTGAACTGAAAGAAGAAGAGAAGCGCCATGACCAGGGCTGTCGAGAACACCATGTCCACCTGCAGGTAGCGGGCCTGCCAGTAGAAAAGAGGCGCAAGCCCCAGTATCGCCGTGGCGTACAGGGTTCGGGTCAGGCCGAAGCGTGCCTTCAGGGTGAGGAAGAAGACAAGGATGACGGCGATGGCAGCGAGGCTCGAAGCGAGGCGCATGGAGGCCTCATCGGGGAGCCACCGAAACAGCTTTGCGCAGGCGAAGACGGCATAGTAGAAGAACGGCGGTTTTTCTCCGTAAGCCTCACCGTTAAGGTGCGGAACGATTAGGTCATTGTCGAGCTCCTTCGCGATCTGTGCAAAATCCCCTTCGTCAGGGGCCCAAAAATCCCTCCCCCCGAGATTGGTAAGAAAAAGAAACGCACTGGCTGCAAGGATCAGGACGAGTATGGCCCGCGTGCTTTTCATCGCAACAGACTATCCTAAATTCTCTCCAAACAAAAGGGAAAAAACCCAATCCCCGGGGATCAAGAGAATGACCGATGACCAGATTACAATGACCAAAGAAGACAATAATGATCAATGACCAATGACCAGGGATAACCAACTGGCGAAATCGGGCATTTCTGTTTGGTTATTGGATTCTGGTCATTGGTCATTTGTTTTCAAAGAAAGGGTAGACTGTAAGCCGGGTTCTGTTTTCCCGCCGGTGGGCGGAAACGGTGATCATTTCTCTAAGGATCCGGGTCACCCCGGACCTCAAGCGGCCTACCCGGGTTCTGGACGGGCCATCCATGCCGCTTCTGAAGCGGCACCCTCTTTGGCCTTGCATCGGATGGGGTTTACAAAGCTCCCGCGTCGCCGCGGGACTGGTGGGCTCTTACCCCGCCATTTCACCCTTACCCCCTTTCGGAGGCGGTGTGTTTTCTGTTGCACTTTCCCTGGGGTTGCCCCCGGTTCCCGTTAGGAACCATCCTGCCCTTCGATGCCCGGACTTTCCTCCCCGCTTTACGCGGAGCGACCACCCGTCTACCCTTCTAATATGGCATCCTTCGCGAGCTTGTCCGCTTCCCTGTTTTGCTCCCGCGGTATATATTGTATCGCAAAACGTTCGAAATGACCCGCGATTTCTTTGACCCGCCGCACGTAGGAAAAGAGGGTCATGTTCTTGATCCTGTAGACCCCCGTGACCTGGTTTGCCACGAGCTGTGAATCGGTATATACGGTTATGTCCTTGACGGAATGTTCGAGGGCGCTTGTCAGGGCGCGAAGAAGCGCCTCGTACTCGGCCATGTTGTTGGTCATTTCACCGAGATATATCCCCCGGGTGAATACGATCTCTCCCCTGTCGTCTCTGGCGACGATCCCGGCGCCGGACTTTCCGGGATTGCCCGAGGAAGCCCCGTCGACGTGCACGTGCCAGCGCATCAGTCGTGTTCTCTGAAGAAGAGGATGCGGTTGCAGCTCGGACACTGGATAAGCTGCTTGTTCTTCGTCACCTCAATGAAAAGCTGAGGAGGGATGTTCATGTTGCAGCCGAGGCACACACCGTTCCGCACGTTTGTGACTGCGATGCCGCCCCGTCCCTCGCGGAGGATGTTGTACGTGGTCCTCAGGTTGTCGCTGACGATGGAGAGAAGATTGTCGCGTTCCGTTGTCAGTTTTGCTATGATCTCGTCCATTGAGCGCGTTTCTTTCTCTATGACCGCCTTTTCTGCCACCGATTCTATTTCCAGTCTCCCGAGCTCCAGCTGGGAGTTCTCGTAGTCTTTCCTCAGGTCCTCCACCTTGTCCATGAGGACGAGGACATCCTCCTCGGTCCGGTCGTTGGCCTCCTTCGCCGATTCGATCTCTTTCAGGAGGGCCTGGTATTCCTTGTTCGTCTTCACGTCGTAGAGCTTCACTTCGAGCTTCTTTATCTTATCCTTTTCGCCCTCAAGCTCTTTCTCTTTCTTGCGCCTCTCCTTTTCCAACTCCTCGACGATCTCTTTCTCTCTTTCGATCTTGTCGCGTACCTCGGCCAGCCGGTCTTCCATCTGCTTGAGTTTCTTGGGGGCCTGAAGAAGCTTCTGTTCCCCTTCCATGATCATCGATTGGATCTTCTGCGCCTCAAAAAGAGTTTCTAATTCCCGCTCCACGCTGTTGCCTCCATAAAAGAGAAGGGGTGTACCCGATGGTACACCCCTTCTTACGTAAGTAGGTTATTCCGTTCTATGAGAAATTTCTTCACCATGTCTTCATATGTGGGCCCACTTGGGTTCGAACCAAGGACCTACCGGTTATGAGCCGGTGGCTCTTCCAGCTGAGCTATGGGCCCAACTTCTGTAATAAAATAGCCGATTTCATGGGGGTTTGTCAATGACGGAAAAGGGAAGAGGGGAGGGAGGGCGAGGAGAGAGGGGTGAGCAGAGTCTTTGATAGGACGAATAGGAGAATAGGACCAATAGGACCTATAAGACCGATAGGACGAAATAGGACCTATAGGAGAATAGGACCAATAGGACCTATAAGACCGATAGGACACTTAGGACCAATAGGACGGATCGATTGTCATCTGTGGGCGGCAATTGCACTTCGATAGTCCTATAAGTCCTATCTTGTCCTATAGGTCCAATATCTCCTATTGGCCCTATTCTCCTATTGGTCCTATTCTCTCTCCCCCCCGGTCGCTCTCCTCCTTCCTCCTCCTATCTCTCACTTTTCCATTCCATTTTCCCGCGAATCTATACTACAATGTCCACACAGCTGCGAAATGAGAAGATGGGGAGGCGTGTTGTGAGCGACGGTAAGGTCACGAAGGAAGAGCTTCTGGAGAAGGCAAGCAAGCCAGCCCTGGATGCGATGAAGATGCATCCTTTCTACAAGGGGAAGATCGAGATGGTCCCCAAGTGTGTCATCAGAGACATCGACGATTTCGCCATATGGTATACGCCGGGAGTGGCGGAACCGTGCAAGGAGATAAACAGGGACCCCGAGAAGGTCTTCGAGCATACCAACAAGGGTAACATGGTGGGCATAGTGACCGACGGAACGAGGGTGCTCGGTCTTGGTGATATCGGTCCCATGGCGGGATTGCCCGTCATGGAGGGCAAGGCGCTCCTGTTCAAGTACCTGGGGGGGGTCGACGCTTTCCCCATTTGTCTCGATACGAAGGACCCCGATGAGATCGTGCGGACGGTGAAACTCATCGCGCCTGTTTTCGGGGGCATCAACCTCGAGGACATCGAGAACCCGAAATGCTTCTACGTTCTGGAAAAACTGAGGGCGGAATCGCCGATCCCCGTCTGGCATGATGACCAGCAGGGCACGGCGGCGGTCACCCTTGCCGGACTCGTGAACGCCCTGAAGATAGTGGGAAAGAAGATCGAAGACGCGAAGATCACCATGATCGGCATAGGCGCCGCGAACGTCTGCATCGTGCGCATGCTCATCAAGGCGGGGGCCGACCCCAGGAAGATCATCGTCGTGGACAGCAAAGGGATACTCAACCGGAAACGGGACGATATCAAGCCCAATTACAGGGAGAAGCTGGAGCTTGCCGCGACAACGAACGGAGAGAACCGGGAAGGCGATACGGCGGCGGCGTTGAAGGGACAGGATGTTCTTATCGCCCTGTCGAAGTCGGGACCGGACGTGATTGAGAAGGATTGGGTGGCGTCAATGGCAGACAACGCGATCGTCTTCGTTTGTGCCAATCCCATCCCTGAGATGTGGCCCTGGGATGCGAAAGAGGCGGGGGCCCGCATAGTTGCCACGGGCAGAAGCGATTTCCCAAACCAGGTGAACAATTCCGTCGGGTTCCCTGCGATATTCCGGGGCACCCTCGACGTCAGGGCCCGGACCATCACCGACGAGATGTGCATAGCCGCGGCATACGAGCTCGCCCGGTGTGCCGAGGACAGGGGACTCACCGAAGACCACCTCCTTCCGACGATGAATGAATGGGAGGTCTTCCCCCGGGAGGCCGTAGCGGTCGCCAAGATGGCAATGAAGCAGGGCGTCGCGCGTCTTACCATCGACGAAAAGGAGCTCTACAACATGGCGGTCACGAAGATCCGCAGGGCCCAGGACGAAGTGGGCCTTCTCATGGAGAAGGGCATCATAGCGCCCTACGCCGGTTAAGGAGCCCCCATGCGCGAGATCCACGTGGACGATATCATCTCCGTTGTCGAACGCCTGTTCATCGACGCCAATATCGACCTTTCCGATGCCATGTACGGTGCCATCAGTGACGCGATAGAGAAAGAAAGCTCCCCCGTCGGCAGGGAGGTTTTGAGGGAACTCTTGAGGAACGCCGACACGGCGAGGGAAGAACGCATGCCCATATGCCAGGACACAGGTCTCGCGGTGACTTTTCTCGAGATCGGCCAGGATGCGCATATCGTGGGAGGAGACCTCACGGAGGCCGTGACGGAGGGCGTCCGCCGCGCGTATCGCGACGGATACCTCAGGAAGTCCTGCTGCCATCCCTTTACGCGGAAGAACACAGGGGACAATACACCCCCCATAATCCACACGAAGATCGTGCCCGGGGACGGTATGCGGATCACCGTTCTGCCGAAGGGCGGGGGAAGCGAGAACTATGGGGAGGTGCGCATGCTCATGCCCGCCGAGGGCAAGGAAGGGGTCCGCGCCTTTGTCCTCGAGATGGTGCGCAAGGGAGGTCCCAACCCCTGTCCGCCCATCATCGTCGGTGTGGGGATCGGGGGCAATTTCGAGACCTCGGCGCTTCTGTCCAAGGAGGCCCTCATGGTTCCCGTGGGCAAACGCAGCGATGACGGGGAGCTGGCGGACATGGAGAGGGAACTGCTCGAGGAGATCAACGCGACCGGCATAGGTCCTCAAGGATACGGGGGAACGGTGACGGCCCTTGATGTGCACATAAAGATGGCGCCCTGCCATCTCGCGTCGCTGCCCGTGGCGGTCAACATCCAGTGTCACGCGCATCGCGTCAGGGAGGCCCTGCTATGACGACGGACCTCAAACGGATAATGACACCTCTCACGGATGATGAGACAGGGTCTCTCGGGGCAGGGGAGAAGGTCCTTCTTTCCGGTTTCATCTATACCGCCCGGGACGCCGCGCACAAGAGGTTCATCGAGACCCTCGATGCCGGTGGTGAGCTGCCTTTTGACATCACGGGGCAGGTCATCTATTATTGCGGTCCCGCGCCGGCACCGCCGGGAAAGGTGATCGGTTCCTGCGGACCCACGACGAGCTCCCGCATGGATGTCTATGCGCCCAGGCTTATCTCCCTGGGACTGAAAGGCATGATAGGCAAGGGCAAGCGCTCCGAAGGAGTCAGGGGGGCGCTCAAGAAGCACGGGGCCGTCTATTTCGGGGCGACCGGGGGAGCCGGCGCGCTGCTTGCCCGCACCGTTGTCGAGGCGAAGGTCATCGCCTACGAAGACCTTGGCCCCGAGGCGGTAGTGAGGCTCGAGGTGAGGGACATGCCGCTTTTTGTCATCAACGATGTGCGCGGCAACGACTTGTATGAGGAAGGGATGAAGGGCTACAGGAAGTGATATCCTTATTTTGACTTTTTAGTGCAAATATTCTAAAAGAAAGAAAAAAGAAGGAGATGCAATGCCAGAGATTCGTGTCGCCATAGCCGGCGTGGGGAACTGCGCGAGCTCGTTGGTACAGGGTATCGTCTACTATTCCCGCAAGAGCGAAGACGCCATCGGACTCATGCACAGCGATATTTGCGGCTACAGGCCGGGAGATATCCGGATCGTGGCGGCCTTCGACATCGACCGGCGGAAGGTAGGGTCTCCCCTTGAGAAGGCCATCTTCGCGCCTCCCAACTGCACGAAGACCATAGATGCCGATATTCCGCCCACGGGTGTCACCGTCCTCATGGGCCGTGTGCTCGACGGCGTGGCGCCTCACATGAAGCAGTACCCCCCGGAGCGCTCCTTTGTCGTTGCCGACGAGGAGCCCGTTGACGTGGCAAAGGTTCTTAAGGAACGGAACGTCGATATCCTCCTTAACTACCTGCCCGTCGGTTCGGAGGAGGCGGTGCGCTATTACGCGGAGTGCTGCCTCGAAAGCGGCGTCAGCCTGATAAATTGTATCCCCGTCTTCATTGCCTCTGATGATAGCTGGGCGAAACGTTTCGAAGAGAAGGGGATACCGATCGTCGGGGACGACGTCAAGTCTCAGATCGGGGCAACGATCATCCACAGGACCCTGGCCAAGCTCTTCAACGACCGCGGCGTCAAGCTCGACAACACCTATCAGCTCAACACGGGAGGCAACACCGATTTTCTGAATATGCTCAACAGAGAACGGCTGACGTCGAAGAAGATATCGAAGACGGAGGCCGTGCAATCCGCTCTCGATGTTCCCATTCCGGCGGAGAACATCCACATAGGTCCTTCGGACTACGTCCCCTGGCAGAAGGACAACAAGGTCTGTTTCATGAGGCTCGAGGGGAGGATATTCGGGGATATATCCATCAACTGCGAACTGAGGCTATCCGTTGAAGACTCTCCGAACAGCGGGGGGTGCATCATAGACGCGGTGCGATGCTGCAAAGTGGCGCGGGACAGGGGCGTCGGCGGAGCGCTGGAGTCCATCTCCGCCTACACGATGAAGCACCCCATCCGGCAGTATCCCGACGAGACGGCACGGGCGATGGTGGAGGAGTTTATCAGGGGTGAAAGGTTCCGGTAGGGGGCCCTTGCGTGATAAGCTCAAAGATCGGCCATCGCCTTGACCCGGTAGTCCTTTCCCTGTACCGGTCCGTGTTCGGACGAAAGACGATATCTCCCAACGTCATAAGCTGCGCGGGCGCCTTCTTCGGTTTTCTCGCGGCAGCGCTTATCTCCACGGGATGGCCCGCGGCCGGCGCGGCGTCGCTGATCGTGTCCGGTCTCTTCGACATCCTCGACGGCGCCGTTGCACGGGGAGCCGGCAGGGTGACGCGCTTCGGCGGCTTTTTCGACTCCGTCCTCGACAGATACACGGACATGGCCGTCATGGGCGCCATCCTCTTTGTCTACGTCCGTGAGGGGAGCGCCGGATACGCCATTGCCGCCTTTGTCGCCGTGACCGGTACCGCGCTCATACCTTACGCCCGCGCCCGGGCGGAGGCCGCGAATCTTTCCGGCAAAACGGGCCTCTTGGAGAGACCCGAGAGACTCGCCCTCATCATCATCGGCCTCTTCGTCCCCTTCCTGCTCGATTACATCATCATCCTCCTCGCAGTCCTTACCCACGTAACGGTCATTCAAAGGATCGTCTATGTGTGGAGACAAACCAGGAAGACAGCTTGAACCGCTTAAGCCGTTTGAGCCGTTTGAGCGTCAAGAACAACTGCAAATTTCAGCGAGACTAATGGGTAATGATGGCATCGAGTCTTTCAACGTTCAAGCGGTTCAAACGGTTCAAACGGCTGCAACCGTTTCTTACCGGTTCACCATATTGAAGATCTCTTCTTTGAGCATGTTTTTTGCCATTTCGCGGGGGATGCCGGACTTGATGACAGTGCCTTTCTTGAAGAGCATGGCGCTGTTCGCGCCGAAGGCGAGGCCTATGTCAGCCTCGCGTGCCTCACCGGGGCCGTTGACCTCGCAGCCCATGATAGCCACGTCCAGGTATGAATCAAAGTCGTTGATCTCCTTCTCGAATTCCTCGACTATCTCGGGAAGGTTTACCTTTGTCCTGCCGCAGGTGGGGCAGGAGATGATGTTGATGCCGCGTTTCCTCAGACCCAGGTCGCGCAGGATATGGTAGGCGGCTATGACCTCGTACACGGGATTGCCGGTAAGGGAGACCCTGATGGTGTCGCCTATGCCCTCGTAAAGGAGTATGCCGATGCCTATCGCCGATTTGATAGCGCCCGAAAAGACGGGCCCCGCCTCTGTTATCCCGACGTGGAGGGGATAGTCAGACTTCCTGGAGAACTTTCTGTAGGCATCGATGGTCTCCCTTATGTCCGATGCCTTGAGAGAGACCTTGAGTTCCGTCCACCCGACGTCTTCGAAGAGGGCCACGTGGTAGAGGGCACTTTCAACCATGGCGTCGGCGCCGGGCCTCCCATGCTTCCTGAGAACCCTCTTCTCCAGGGAACCGATGTTCATCCCGAGCCTGACGGGCGTCTTTGTTTCAAGGGCTGCTACCGCGATCTCCCGCATCTTGCGCAGGTTGTTGATAGTACCGGGGTTTACCCTGATGCCGTCGATACCGAGTTCCATGGCCTTCAGCGCTATCTTGTGGTTGAAGTGGATATCGCCAATGATGGGTACGTCCACTTCCTTCCTGAGAAAGGGGATTATCTTGCACGTCTCTTCCTGGGGCAGGGCGATCCTGACCAGTTCGCATCCGGCCTTCTTCAGTTCCCGCGTCTGCTCCAGGGTCTCAATGAAGTTCTCGGGATTTGTTTTGAGCATGGATTGAACAACAATGGGGCTTGCCCCCCCGATGGTGATTCCGCCGACCCTGATCTGCCTTGTCTTCTTTCTTTTCACCTGTATTCCCCCGGATTGAGGCGTGCCGTTCGTAGCCCTGCTTATAATATCCCCGCCCGAGTCTGATGTCAACCGTTGCAGGCAAGAAATCAGACCGTTTTTTTGATGGTGACCTGTCGCGAATTTGAGCCTCGCGAACAAGAGAAAGAAGAAGGGTGCAGGTGCGGGTGAAAACGATCTCTTCCAGGCGGTCTTCCTGTTGACACTCCTCGATGGATGCGAACAGGGATTGTTACCTGATTGTCTTTCTGACGAGCATTACTCAGAGTACTCCCGGTCGGCAAAGTCTCGGGATCGAGTACCGGTAGCTTCAGGTAATGAATGTAAGTGGCAGAGAGCGCCGGATGTTTATCCGGCGCTCTCTGCCACTTACATTCATCAATGATTAACTGATGTAGATAAAAGGATTCATTTGGTGAGCAAGACAGGGCATGTCGCTCCTTTCAGGACACCGCGGGCAACGCTCCCGATCAGGTATTGTGAGAGCTTTGACCTCCCCAGGGAAGAGATTACAATGAGGTCAGCACCTTTCTCCTGCTGGAATCTGACGATCTCCTCTTCGGGCTTGCCGGTGAGTGTCTCCGCTATCACCTGTACCGCGGTGTCGCCGCGCAGTCTTGTTATCTGTTTTTCCATTTTCTTGCGGGATGAGGTGACCATCTTCTCTTCGTACTGCTCCAGGGTCTCGCTCGTGATCGAGACGTCGGTGTACTCGTCTGCAATGCTCCGGAATTCTGTCGGCATGACATGGACGAGGTAGACCTCAGCGCCATACTCATTGGCGATGTCGAGGGCCTGCCTCAAGGCCTTGTCTGCGTATTTCGAGAAGTCCGTGGGCACAAGTATCTTTGTCGGACGAAGCATTGTGAACCCCCCTTCCTTAACCCTTTTCCCCTGTACTTCCTGGTCCAGAGGAGTCAAGCCGTACGGTTTGACCCCCGATCACTTCAAGAGTGAAAGGAACATACCAGCAGCAACCGCTGTGCCGATAACACCCGCAACGTTGGGTCCCATGGCGTGCATGAGGAGGTGATTCTTCGGGTCCGCCTCCTGGCCTACCTTTTGAGTGACCCTTGCTGCCATTGGAACAGCCGAGACACCCGCCGAGCCGATGAGGGGATTTATCTTCTCCTTCAGGAAAAGATTCATGATCTTCGCGAGTAGGATACCGCCGGCTGTGGAGAAACAAAAAGCGGCGAGTCCGAGGATGAATATGAAGATCGGCTGAGGCTTGAGGAATACATCTGCCTTCATGGTGGCACCCACGGCTATGCCGAGGACAATGGTGACGATATTGAGCAGGTCGTTCTGCGCGGTTTTCAGGAGCCTGTCGACGACCCTGCTTTCCCTGAAGAGGTTGCCCACCATGAGCAGACCCATCAACGGGGCGGCGTCCGGGGTGAGAAGGACTATTACGATGGTTGCCACTATCGGGAAAACGATCTTCTCGGTCTTTGAGACCGGCCGCAACTGCTTCATCCGTATCTTTCTCTCCGCCTCCGAGGTAAAGAGTTTCATGATGGGCGGCTGGATGAGGGGGACCATCGACATGTAGGAGTATGCGGCAATGGCGACCATGCCGATCATGTGGGGTGCGAGAGCGGTGGAGAGATATATCGATGTCGGTCCGTCCGCGCCTCCGATGATACCTATGGAAGCCGCTTCTTTCAGAGTAAAGCCGAAGAGCATCGATCCAAAGAAGGCGATGTAAACCCCCAGCTGAGCCGCAGCACCGAGGAGAAGGGTCTTCGGGTTCGCTATCATGGGGCCGAAGTCTGTGAGGGCGCCGACGCCGAGAAAGATCATGCAGGGGATGATCTCTGTCTCGAGCCCGTATGTGAAGAACAGGTTGATCAGTTGGCCGGGCTCCGTGAGGGGCGCGAGCGGCAAATTGACAAGAAAGATGCTGAAGCCTATGGGTACGAGCAGGAGAGGTTCGAAGTCATGCTTGATGGCAAGATAGAGAAAGAGAAAGCCGATAAGCCACATCACGACGTGACCCACCGTCAGGTGGACTATGCCGGTTTTGAAGAGCAGCTCGTGTAAAATATCGAAGCCCATGCTATTTACCCCCTTTCCGCTGAGTCAGCTTGCAGAAAAAGCTCATTATCTTGACGCTTATGGCAAGAAGTGCCAGCGTCAGGAAGACCACTGAAAATCCTAGTGCTGCAACTCGAAAGGCGTCTGCCCACATGTCTGTTACCTCCTCGCGGTGATGAGTAATAGAGATGTCGTCATAGGACCGTCCTGGCCCGCCGATATCTCCAATATTCCAAAGTGCGAAAGCACTGTAGAAATGTCGTTCTCAGTTCATGTATCGCGATTGCAGTTCATGTGTCTTTTTTGTGATTCCCTTGACACCTAAAGATAACCGAGACATCTTTTAGAAGTCAACTTTAAACGTACGAGGTTTTCATTGATGGACAGAGATTCCTCCACCGCTTTGTGGACACCTGTGCTGTCCGCCCTGGGGGCCTTCGGGGTCGCTGACAGCAAGAAGAAAACCCGCCGGATCTCTCCGGCGGGTTTCTCAGTTTTATCGGTGATAAGGATATCAGACGCCGCTCATGCCCATAAGTCTCGGGAGAAAGAGGGCGATGTCCGGGAACGCTATGAGGAGAACAGCGGCAACGCAAAGGGCGGCGAGGAAGACCCATATGCCGGCAAAGACGTCCTTCAAGGCTATCTTGGATACCCCTGCGACAACATAGCTGTTCATACCGACGGGAGGCGTAATGACACCCATCATGGTGATAAGGATGATGATGACGCCGAACCAGATCGGGTTGAAGCCGAGTTGTGTTATGACAGGGTAGAAGATGGGAATGGTAAGGATGATGAGAGCAAGGGCATCGATAACGCACCCTCCGAGGAGATACATAAAAAGAACAAGGGCCATGATCAAGGCGTGAGGGATAGTGAGCTCGCCAACCCAGCTGGCAACGGTAAAAGGGATTCGGGAAATGGCGAGGAAGTGGCCGAAAATGGTGGCACCGGCAACAATGACCATGATCATACAGGAGGAAATAAGGGTTTCCATGATGGACTTCCCTACCCTCTTAAGATCGATGGAGCGCGTTATGAGGGTCAGGAGCAACGTGGCAAAGGCACCCACGGCGCCACCCTCTGTCGGTGTGAAGAATCCCTTCATCATACCGCCCATGACGATGATGAATATGATGACGATCTCGATCGCTCCGGGGAGGGCTCGGAACCGCTCGGCCCACGTCGACCTGGCGGCCTTCGGACCCAGGGTCGGGTCTTTCTTGCACCAGAGGTAGATGGCGATGATAAAGAGAATACATATCATGATGCCCGGTACAACCCCGCTCATGAAGAGGGTACCGATGGACTGCTGGGTAAAGATGCCATAGACGATGAAGATAACGCTGGGGGGGATCATGATGCCGATGCCGCCGGAAGAGGCAATGGATCCTCCGATAAGCTTGTCAGCATACTTGAACCTGCGCATCTCGGGAACGGAGACGCTTGCGAACGTGGCGGCAGTTGCCGTTGTGGAACCGCATATTGCACCGAAGAAGGTACAGCCAATGACTGTTGCCATGGCAAGTCCGCCGGGGATGTGACCGATGAACCGGTATGCGGCGTCGTACAGCTTTCTTCCTATCCCGGAATTGGCAGCCAGCTGGCCCATGAATATGAACAGCGGGATGACGGTAAGACTGTAAGAGGAAAAGACATCAAAAACGTCTTTAGCAAGAAGATTCAACGCCGCGGGCATGGACGTGAGATACCAGAAACCGAGAAATCCCACGATGGCCATGGAAAAGCCGATCTCGAGCCCGACGAAGAACAGTATGAACATTACCACCAGACCGATTACACCGACAAGTTCAGGGCTCATGATTTTCTCCTTGCGACATCAATGAAGTCAACGATGAGGGTGAAGGTTTGTACGAAACAACAGATGCCTATCCCGATGGCGATCGGATAAAAGGGCATCTTTATGGTCAGCGAAACCTCTCCCGACCGGAGGAGATCTTTGGCCATGATGAGCATGTTGTACCCTATGAGGGCGAAAAGAGCCGTACCGAGGGCTCTTGTGATCAGCAACAATACTTTCTTTGTCTTGTCGCGCAGATTCATCGTGAAGAAGTCAACGGAAATGTGACTCTTCATCGAAGTCGTATAAGGTATACAGAATCCGATAACGACGGCAGCGGATAAGCCAACGAGCTCATAGGTGCCGATGATCGGCTTGTCAAACTCCCTCATGATGACGTCCGCCACGGTGAGCAGCATCATGAACATGAGAGCAAACCCGGCCACGAGGTAGATGATTCGGTTCATGCTCTTTGTTCTTTCAAAAAGACTCACATCGAACCTCCTTTGCAAGAATTAACTGATAATTATCCTGATAAACAGGACCGTTTGCTAAGAATGATGCTCGTTCATGGACATGAACAATTATCTTTTTGTTTAAGAATGGCGTACCCCTGCCCGATTTTGCGGCTATTTAGGGTACAGTATACGTACATCGGATTTTGATGTCAATACAATTTCAACTGTCGGATGTCCTGTTATGTATGGTTCTCTGCGGCGAACGGATGGGGTCTCCGGCTTCCGTACGTACGCAACACATCTGTGGAAATCAACCGGGGATGGGTGGCGGGGTGGTTGGCCGGTGCGATTCTTCGACTCCCGGAGACATCATTTTTTTTAGTCGAATGTAGCGTACTTTACAGACGGATTTGAATACATTGTGGTAGACAGAGGCCATATGTCAGATACAAAATTACTCAGGTGGTCAAGGGGTGAAGAATGAGTACGTATAATTGGTTCATGTTGATTCTGGTGATTGTTGTCTCCCTGGCTGCAACTTTTATGTTCCTCAAAGACAGTTTCAAGGGAGACGGGACCAAGCGCAACTAACATCAGGACAAAAAAATGAAGCAGACCGCGAAGGTGGCTGCTTCATTTTTACTGTCCGTATGGTCTAGTAGCTTATCTTGTTCTTCCAGTCAGGCTCAAATTTCTGATCGAAAAAACTCTCCAGTTTATCGAGGAGACGTTTCCATCCCGGGGTGAACTCGTACTTTAGGACATCCTCAAGAAACGGAACGATCTCGCCAAGTTTGTCTTTGGGAAGGTACGCACGGGCCTTCATATCATAGGCACGTTTCAATGAATCAGAGTTGAGAGCGTGGCTGGTGAGCATGACAACCTTGAGACCCTTCTTCATTGCGGCATCGAGCAGATCAAACCCGCGGACACCCATGATGTCGAGGATAACGATATCGTAGTGCGTTGCCCCGAGCTTCTTCATGGCATCCTCGTAGGTCGTCGCCTCGTCGAAGGAGCAGCTCTTGCAGGCGTCGCTTATCTCCTCCCGGAGAACGGTGAGCACATCCGGTTCGTCGTCAACAGCCAGGATCCTCTTATTCTCAAGTAGCGTTTTTTCCATTCCAGCCTCCTAACATGCTTGCCGTTCGCGGCGAGAATTTTATGCTGTCACAGGTGAACAGCCGATCTATCCCTCAAGGCAGGAACCGTTGGTGTACCGTTGTCCTGCGATTCGACCATATAATGACGTGAACCCACCCAAACATAGAGCAATCGGCCCTCCGGCCACATGCTCACCCGACTGATGAAAGCTTAGCTTCAGGATGTAGTGTTTCATATATTACCATATTAAGTCAACCCAAAAATGCGCCGGGTCCGATCAAGAAAACCGTCGCTCCGCGCCTGTTTAGTGTTGTTTGCCCCACTCTCCTCGAATTGCCGGCGACACCCCGGCAGCTTGCGCGGAGTGGAGTGGAGTGGTGGGGTGTCGCCCGGTCAGGGCAGGAAGGGCTTTTGCGGTGATTGCCGAGGGGAAAAAAATCGCTACCAGGGAGGCTTACTGTGATATAGTAAGACACTTATGGACGCGGGAAGGAAGACGGGTATTGCTCTGCTCATAATCGGGATATGCATCCCTTTATTCGCCCTCCCCTTTGTTTCCGGTTTTGATAAAGATAAGGGGTTCCTGTACAATTTCCGCAACGTTGGCATAAGGCTTACAGAAGAAGCCGCTGTGGAGGCTCCGCGATCAGCCGACGGAAATACCCCCGTGCAGGCGTCGAAAAGATACTCTTTCCTGGAGAAGATGAAGATCGACAGGATACCCTTGAGGTTCTTCTTCATTCCAACGGTCATTCTGGCCTATATCGGGATCGCTATGATCGCCAGGGCAAGATCAAGAGGCCGAAGCGATCTGCAGGCGTGAAGAAGTTGATGCGCGGCGTCGCCCGGATGGGCAGTGTGCCCCGCAGACACCGAGAACCACGCGGGGAGACGTTGTCCGATAAGTGTCAGAAGAAGATGAGCGTGATCAGAAGGAATAGGGGGATAAGGAAGATAAGCGACCATAGTATGTATCCGAAGAAAGATGGCATGTTGACATCGTTCTCTTCGCATATGGCCTTGACCATGAAGTTCGGTCCGTTCCCTATGTAGGTATTGGCGCCCATCAATACCGCACCCACTGAGATAGCCCTGAGGTACATTTCGGGAACACCCACAATGAGGTCTTTCACGATGCCCATAGTGTCGGCGACATTCTGGGCGGAGGAGAAGAAGATGAGGTATGTCGGTGCGTTGTCGAGGAAACTGGAGAGAATGCCCGTAACCCAGAAGAACTGCCACGGTTTCGTGATGTTGAGCTCGCTTCCGCTCATTCCGAGGATCTCCATGACTGGTGCGATGGTTACGAATATTCCGGCAAACAGTATAGCCACCTCTATGATGGGATGGTATGTGAAGGCATTCTCTTCACGGAGGGCGACGGAGGTGAAATAAATGGAAAGGGCCGTTGCCGAGAGCATGACAAGTTCCCTGACGATCTGGGGCAGGAATAGTGAGCCTAACACCATCAGAAGAAAGACGAAATTTATCTTGCCTTTGATCTCCACTTTCTTGTGGGGCATCTCATCGACTGCCTCCAGAAAGGAGTTGGAGTACGCGGCCTCTTTTTTGATCATATAAGAATCCAGGAGGAAAAAGATCCCCAGAAGGATACATACGGCGAAGATCCAGATAGGGAAAAGCTTCATCGTCCAGATGAAGGGAACTCCCCGCAGAAAACCGAGGAACAACGGGGGATCGCCGAGGGGAGTCAGGAGGCCGCCTATGTTGGAAACGAGGAATATGAAGAATATAAAGATGTGCGAAACGCGTTTCCTCGTCCTGTTTGCCCTGAGCATGGGGCGTATGAGGACCATGCTGGCGCCCGTTGTGCCGATGAAGTTTGCAAAGAAGGCACCGATAAACAGGATAAGCGTGTTCAGTGCCGGCGTTCCCCTGGCACCGAGCCTGATGACGATCCCCCCCGAAATTGTGAAGAGAGAGCCCAGGAGAATAATGAAGGATACGTACTCCTCCAGCGTGTGGAGAAGAAGAGTCCCTTCTTCCATCAAGACCGCGAAGGCGACGGGCATAGCAACAAGAAGGGTAAATATGGCATAGTTTTTCGACCACCACTCCGGAAAAATGAGTGGTACAATCGCGATGGACAGGATAAGGACAACGAAAAACATGCAAGTCCACAGGGGGAATGAAGAACCGGAGTAACCCTCGAAATAGTGGACAATGAACAGCAGGATGGCGAGATACGCCGACGTGCCCAGTATTGAGATGATCCGACTTTTTCTCATAGCATTAATAAATGAGACGTGAAAGCACCCCGACCTTCAACTGGTCTTCGATCCCTTTCAACCCCTTCAGGTTCCAGAGGGTTTTGAGAAGGCGCTTCTTCTTCTCCTCACTGCCTACGACTCCCTTCACGAGGAGCGTATCGACACTTGTTGCCTCAAAGGTGACCTTCCCAAAATCGCCGGCGGTCTCCCTGCCGGCGAGGAGTATCTCTGCTCTCTTCTCCAGAAGCCTTCTCTCGAGAAATCCTTGAGCCTCTTCACGGTTGACTTCGGAGAAGTGTCTTCTCGCGAGGCTGGCGGAGAAGGTCAGGGCTTCGTCGAGCGATACGAGGCTGGCATTGAATGTGATGTGAAATTTTAGAGGGTCGAAGAGGTCTGCGTCGAAGTAGTAGCTGATGAACTTGTTCTTTGCCCTGTCTTTTTGCTCGATGAGGTCCAGAGCTTCCTCGTAAGATATGCTCTTGTCGTGGGATATGTCCCGTATGCGGTCGGACATGTTCCTCACCACCTGTATGCTCAGGAGTCCGGGATAGTGCTCGAGGACAAAATGTGCCCCGCCGCCGACGAAAACGATGTCGTGTTTCAGGGCAAAGTCATATATACATGCGGAAAGAGCCAGTTTAAAAAAGCTTTTTCGTGACAGAAGGTCTTTGGAGCGCTGAAGAAGAGAGGGGCTCGGTTCGTCCTCGAGACTTGCGAGCAAGGGCTCGGACACTTCAGGATCGCGGCCGATTCTGTTGATAAATGCCTCATCGGCGTAGACGAACCCGAGGGTGTCGGCAATACGACGGGCAAACAAACTCCCTGCAGATCCGTAGGATCTCGATACGGTTATCACCATCATAACTGGACCATTGGATTTTAGCCTATCGTGTTTTGTGAAATAAGGCAACAGGAAACTGTACAGCCGGATTGTTTTTTCCTAACATCTGGAATCTATGGAGAAACGTCGCGTGATGATTGTTACGAAGCGAACCTCAGGGAGGAGGGCCTTTCTCCTTGCAGAGAAGACGTCGAGAGGACCGCTGAATGCCGCCGCTCCTGACAGACCATTGTGGAAGCCAGGCCTGGACGGGGATGACGGAACGCTCCGGCTCATTGGAGCCCGTCAATGTCTTTCGATCTTCCGATGACAACCAGTATCTCGCTGTCCTTTATCACATAATTGGGGGGAACCATCCTTACGGTGTCCGTGAGAGTGTCCCTTATGGCAATAGCATTGATGTTGTGCTTGGTCCTGAGGTGTACCTCGGCGAGTGTTTTTCCGTGGAAGGCGACAGGCGGCGCGATCTCCCCGATGATATAGTCCTCCGCAAGGGGGATGTAATCAAGGATATTGGGCGATATGAGACTTCTGGCAACCTTGCTTGCCATCTCCTTCTCGGGTATTATGACCTCCGTCGCCCCGACACTCTCCAGGACCTGCTTGTACTCGATGTTCGGGGCCTTGACTATAATCTTCCTTATCTTCAGCTTTTTCAGATGGAGCGTTATCAGTGTGCTGGCTGCAAGGTCCTCGCCGAAGGAGACGACGACCACGTCGTTATCCCTCAGACCCAGGGATTCGAGGATATGTTTCTCCAGGCCGTCACTCACTATCGCTTTCGTGGCAAACTCGGCTATCTCCTGCACCACATCCTTATTCTTGTCAATGGCAATGACCTCTATGCCGCTTTTGTAGAGTTCCTTTACCAGATTGAAACCGAAGATGCCGATACCAATGACGACGACTCTTTTCATCTCTCCCCCTTAACCTACCATCACCGTTTCCTCGGCGTAGGCAATGCTCCTCTTTCGTGAGGCCAACGTCAGTGCCAGAGCCAGCGTGAGTGGGCCGACCCGGCCCGCGAACATGAGAATTGTGATACCAAATTTCTGCAGACTGTTCAGCTGCGATGTGACGCCCATTGACAGACCGGCGGTCGCGAAGGCGGAAACGGCTTCAAAAAGATATTCCAGAAAGAAATGACGGGTTTCCCCCGGCGGCAAGGAGGAGGTCTGGAAGAAAAGAAGAAAGGACGTGACAAGCACGACAGAGAAGGCCGAGGCGAATATTATGGAAATGGTCTTCGTGACGGTCTCCTGGGGAATGGTCCGGTTGAAGACATTGACATGAATACTTCCTCTCAGGCGGTTCCAGATAAGGAGAAGAAGTATCGCAACGCTCGTTGTCTTGATCCCCCCTCCCGTCGATCCCGGAGAAGCTCCCATGAACATGAGGACCATAAGGACCAGGATAGACTCATTGGTCAGGGAACTTATTTCGACAGTATTGAAGCCGCAGGTCCTGGCGGTGACCGATTGGAAAAGAGCGACGAGCATGCGCGACCCCACGCCGAGATCCTTGAGCAGATAGTCCCTTTCCAGAACGTACAGGAGCGCTGCTCCCGCGATCACGAGGATGCAGGTAGTGATGATGACGATCCTGGTATGTACTGAAAGCCCTTTTCGCCTGTCTTTTCTGTGATCCAGCACCTCGTGGATCACGATAAACCCGGCTCCACCAACGATGACGAGTGATATGATCGTCAGGTTAATACCCGGGTGGTTGCGATAGGCGGTCAGACTGTCGGAAAAAAGGGAGTATCCACAATTATTGAAGGCTGAAAGCGCATGGTAGACCGCCCGCCAGGCGGCCGTGCCGGGGCTGGCTTCTTCAATGAAGCACAGGAACAGTATCGCCGTTCCCGCCGCCTCTACAACAAAGGTGTAGAGAACCACGGACCTGAGAATGTGCAGGAAATCGATGCCCGGAGAATGGATGAGCGTAGATTGGACGATGTCCCTGCTCTTGAGCGAGATGCCGAGGCCCATCATTCCCAGGAACAGCACGGAGAATGTCGTGATGCCGAGGCCGCCCGCCTGCATGAGTAAGAGGGTTATGATCTGGCCGCTCAGGGACAGATCCTTCCCGATGTCTATGACGGCGAGGCCCGTGACACACACGGCCGATGTGGATGTAAAGAGGGCGTCGACGAAACTGAGCCGCCCCTGCTGGGCGCTTGACGGAAGTGACAGCAGTACGGTCCCGACAAGAATGGTAAAGATGAACCCAAGGATAAATACGCGTGCGGGTGTAAGGCGTCGGGCAAGGTAGAGCCTTACCGGAAGGGAGAGATGGGTCGACATGGCGTGTGCCTGATGTGTCACATCATATATCACTGCAGTGGTTAATTGCAACAGTTATGCACACCGGGAGACCTCTCCTGCCGCGGAGCTTCCACGATTCCAGAGCACGGAGAAATGCGTTGACAGGGGCTGCCGCATCTTTTATATTTTGACTCAAGCGCAAACATAATCACTTGTATGACCTTCCTGGAAGGTGATGGGATCATGAAGGCGAAAACCAATCCTCTTATCCGTTTGACCGGCCATGGTCTTCATCTTGCCCGGGTACCGTTGTGGTCACGGCATGATTACCGGGAATTCATGCGATTTTCCTCCGGCAGTCTCTGAATGCTCCAACGCGGAGATGCCTTCTTCCGCCATATCGGGTCGCGCCGGGGGGTTTTCATAAAGGCGGAGACGCCCGTGTTTTGCTTAAGGAAATTTGATTGACACCTTTTTTGGAATAAGTTCTAATGTAGTCAGTCCTGTTTTGGAAGTAAATTGATATAGAATGCACATAAATACCGGTTTTAATAGTGAAGTAAAGCGTTTTTCAAAGCAGGCGATAATGAGGAAGTATTAAATACCATAATCTCGAAGGGGAGTCATGGAAAAGATTTGCATAGTCAAACGGAGAAAGACGACAGCACAGGCAACGCAGGACCCCGTTGTTGAGATTCATACGGCTCCACCCGTCGCAAGCCCGGTCAGCGACCAGGAAGTCGCCGAGATAGAGCAGATTCCCGAGGTATCAGCCCCGGTTTCTGCCGTAGGTTCGCCTGAGAGCTTCAATATACAGGATGGCGATCACCTTATATTCAAGGAAGTGGCGGGAGAAGAGGAGCAGATCTTCTCCATTCAGTTGAGTCCCCAGCAATCCGAGATCGTCCAGTCCATGAACTGCATTAAGGACCTCTTGAGCGGCAAGCATCACGGGGTCAAGATGTCCATGGAACAGACAGCCGACGGGAGCACGGCGTTCAACTTCCACTTCAAGCCTGTTTACACAACACGTATGCTGAATCCCAACGATGTTTCCACGATGCTCCAGATAAGCAAGAGCATGCTCTACCGCCTGGTGAAGGAGAAGGAGATCAAGAGCTACAAGATAGGAAAGCTCAGGCGGTTTCTCCTTGAAGATGTTGTGGATTATTTGAGCAGCAGTCTGCAGATGTAACGAAACAGCGATCACGCTGTCTGGTGGGGATTGGGCAGGTAGTGCCTGTTGCCTGACAGAAGGAGGACACAACACATGTACACCGAGTACTGGGGCCTGAAAAAGCCGCCTTTCGACAATGTGCCGGACCCGTCGATGTATGTTGATTCTCATCTCTCAGTGGAAAACACTGTAGCAGAGACACTCTTCGCGATCGAGGAAGGCAACGAATGCCTCACGGTGATCGTGGGTGATGTGGGCCTCGGCAAGACGTTGTCCTTGCGCCTTATCCTCGACTCGCTCGACCAGAGCAAATACAAGATTGCCTTTGTAACAAATCCCGACATGTCCTTCGTGCAGATACTTCGCGAGATCATAGGTCAGTTGACCGGCAAGGAGTGCGAGATCCGCGGAAAGACCGAGCTCCTCGAGGTCTTCAACAAGCTTCTCTTTGAAACTGCCGATGAAGGGAAGAAAGTCCTTGTCTTCATCGACGAGGCCAATGCCATATCGCCGACAAATCTCGAGAGCCTGCGGCTTCTTACGAACATGCAGGACGATACGAGGAACCTCTTTACTATAGTCCTTGCGGGCCAGATGGAGCTTGCGAAGAGACTCGAGCACCCCAAGAGGGCGAACCTGTTCCAACGTATTGGTACGTACAACAGGATTGAAAAGATGGACGGCGAGGAGCTTGTCAGGAACTACGTCGACGCCCGCCTGAAGATGGCGGGCGCCACGAGGCAGATTTTTGCGGATGACGCCGTCCGGCGCCTCTACCAGTACTCCGAGCACGGCGTGCCCCGCCTCATCAACAAGATAGCGAAGCTCTGCCTGAAGGCGGGAGAGACGAACAACTTCGAGGTCATCACCGGAGACATTGTCCAGCAGATCGGCCAGCGCTTCACGAAGATGACAGGTCCCGCCGTGCAGAAGAGGGGGATGAAGGAACGGCCCGTGAGGAAGGCAAAGGCAAGCGAGCCGCCTGTCGTCGAGGCACCGCCCGCCGTCGAGGAGCAGTCATCGGAGAAGCCGGCAATGGCACCGCCGCCTCCGCCGCCGCCTCCTCCACCGGTACCCGAGAAGCCCGTGATGGCGGCACCGCCACCACCACCGCCTCCTCCCCCACCAATACCCGAGAAGCCCATGATGGCACCCCCTCCGCCGCCGCCTCCTCCACCACCACCACCGCCAGTACCTGAGAAATCGGTGATGGCACCGCCTCCACCACCACCAATACCTGACAAGCCCGTGATGGCACCGCCACCACCGGCGCTGGAAGAGACGCCTCCATCTGCCCCGATGTCAGTTTCAATGGGCCGATTCTTCGCCGGTCCTGCCATTACGAGGCAGGAGGCTGCCCCGGAGGAGTTGGAGACAGCGCCCGACGTGGTTGAGGAGCCGGTCGCGCCTCCCCCCGTGATCATGCCGGCAGAAGAAGAGCCGGTGTCCGCAGGGGCCGCCCGGGAAGTCACGGAGGAACCGGGGGAAGAGAAGGGGCTGAGGTTCAAAGAAGAAGTCGAGCCCGTGGCGGAAGAGATCGAGCCGGAGCCCGAGGCGATGTTAAGGCCGGCTGAGGCAGAGGAAGTGACCGAAGAGATTGCTCCGCCGTCCCCTCCTCCAACTGAAAAGCCCGTGATGGCAGCGCCTCCTCCTCCTCCACCACCACCACCTCCACCGACTGAAAAGCCCGTGATGGCAGCGCCGCCTCCACCTCCGCCGCCTCCACCTCCTACTGAAAGGCCCGTGAGGGCAGCGCCTCCTCCGCCACCACCCCAGGAGGTGTCGGGAGAACAGGCTGAGACATTCGTGGAGGATAAAGAGGGACAGACAGAACCGGAGCCGGATGTGGCCGTTATTGCCGGATGCAGGATCAGGATAGAGATCCCTTCTCACATTGCGGAACAGACAATCGGCGCCGGCGTCGATCAGAAGAGAAAAGTGGCGGGCGTTCTGGCCGCACAGACACTGGAAAAGAACCCCCAGCTCACGGCCTCGCCGACCGTCGACCCTGTCTCCATCTGGAGCGAGATCCTGACGGTCATCATGAAAAGGCTGGAAGCGTAACGCCGCAACCCCTTCGAATTGCAGCGGCTTGAACCGCTTGGCAGGCTGTTGATAAACCCATTTTCTACGTCATTCCGGCGAAGGCCGGAATGACGAAAGAGCACGAATCGTCTTCAGAAATCACTTTGTCAACAGCCTGTTGAGCCGTTACAACCGCTTGAACGTTAGAAAGCTGAACCCCCATCAGTGGAATGATGGGGGTTTTTGTCTCGATTCATTTCGGCAGGCATCACGCGCGGAACGAGGGCAATGATGAGTAGGCGCCGGAGGTGAAGCTCTTTAACGCTCGAGCAGTTCAAGCGGCTCAAGCTGTTCAAGCCATTTCTTAGTTTTCCGTTTCTTTCTGTTCCCTCGTCTTGTGGAACTGGATCATACCGAGGAGTTGTTTGGCTTCCCGGTGTTTGGGGTTTACCGAGGTCACGTAGAGGAGCCTGTTCCTTATCCCTTCCAGCATCGCCGGGTCGGGATTCGAGCGGTACTGGAGATACTGCAGCCGCGCCAGGTTATAGTGGGCGTCCTCCTGATAGTTGTTGATGATTAGGGAATTGCTGTAGGCGAAGATGGCGTACTCGATGCTCCCCAGCACTTCATAGATGTATCCCAGGTAGTTCCATGCCGCCGTGTTGTCGCCGTTCAGCTCGACCACACGGGCAAAGGCATCGAAGGCACCTCTCGGTTCGCCCTGCTGGATGTACAGGCGTCCGAGGTTGAAGAGTGCCTTCAAATGATGGGGATCGATGGCAAGGGTCTGCCTGTATTCCTCGATCGCCTCATCGAACATGTCGTGCCGGTCATACGTCGACGCCAGAAAGAAATGAGGCTGCGCGGCGTTGGGGTCGACCTCGATCGCCTTCTTCCATAACTCGATGGCTCCGTTGTAGTCGGCCTGCATCTCGGCTATATTGGCAAGGTTGATGAAGGCCTCCATGTGCCGGGGGTTTATCTTCAGGGAGTGTTCGTACATCTGCTTTGCGCTGCCGAAGCGGTCCATCTTCTCGTAGGCATTACCGAGGTTGATGTATGCCTCTATGTTGTCCGGCTCAAGCTGGGTCACGCGCGCGAAATACTGGAGGGCCTTCTCGTATTGTTCCCGTTTGAGATGGATGAGCCCGAGATTGACATAGGCGTCCGCGTAGGCGGGATCGAGCTGTATGCACTTCCTGTACGCCTTGATGGCTTTGTCGATGGACTGTTCGAGCAGGTGGTGATGGTAGGCTTCAAGGAACCATTGCTGGGCAGTCTTCTTCGCGGTGGCCATTCGATCTCCCGCACTCATGCATGAGGCAACAACACAGTAGCAAAGCGGCGCCGACGTGTCAAGACAAAGAAGAGCAGTCTCAGGTCGCAGGTCTCAAGCCTCAGGCTAAAGACGAAAAAACCATTTTAGCCTCCAGGTTTCAGTCCGGGGAAGACCCTGTGCTGTCTTTCCGTCTTTTGCCTGGAACTTGAGACCTGCGACCTGAGACCTGAGACGGATACTCAAGAAGAAAGCCGTCAGGTTTTCTTCTTGAGGATGAGGGAGCCGAAGGCGCCGAGCAGGGAGACTCCGGCGGAGAGGAGGAAGGCGTTGGTGAAGGTTCCCGTGGCGTCCTTGATGTAGCCTCCCGCCAGGGGGCCCAGGGCCTGGCCTATCCCGAAGAAGAGGGTTATGAACCCGAGGCCGGCGGGGGCGAGCCGCCCGCCCACGGCGTCTCCCGATGCCGCGGCCATGATGGTGGGAATCGAGAAGGCGGCGATGCCGAAGATGACCGCCGACACGTAGAAACCGGTGGTGTCCTTCCAGAAGGCGAAGATGACGTAGGAGACGGCAAGGGTGAGGTAGGCGATCATGGATCCGTACCTTCTTCCGAGCACATCCGATATCCAGCCGTATATGACGCCGCAGAAGATGCTGAAGATGCCAAGGACGGCAAAGATCCTCCCCGCCGCGACGGGGTTCACGCCCATCTCCTTGGTAAGGAAGGCGACGAAGAAGGTGAGGTATATGATGTAGGAGAAGCCGTACATGAAATAGACCATTCCCAGCTTCCAGATCTCCGATTCGACGACGACATCCTTGAAGGCCGAGAAGAGGGTCACCCTGGGACCGGTCTTTTGCTCTTCCATACCGCCGTATATGGAAAGACCTTTCTCCGCGGGGCCGTTCCTGAGAAAGGCGTAGCAGACGAAGGCGAGAACGAATACGGCGATCCCCAGCAAATGCCATGCATAGCGCCACCCGTCCCTTCCGAAGTGCGAGATGACGGGCGGCAGGATGACGCCCGCAAGGAAAAGTCCCGCACCGATGCCGCCCGACACGATCCCGGTGGCGAGGCCCCGTTTCTTCATGATGAACCAGGCGGCGGGCAGGGCCATGATGGGAACGTAACTTCCGCCGTTACCGAGGCCCGCTATGAGGCGCATCACGAAGGCGAAGGAGAAGGAATCGGCAAAACCCGTGAGGAAGAGGCTCACGCCGATCACAAGGAGAGAGACGAAGACGACCCGTCTCACCCCGAATCGGGCGGCGAGAAACCCGCCTATGATGGCGAGGCTGAGATAGCCGATGAAGTTGCCCGTCGCTATGGAGCCGAGCTGGGTGTAGTTGAGCATGAGGCCGTCCTTCATGGGAGGCAGTATCACGGAATAGGACATCCTGCCGAAGCCATGAGCCAGAATGGTGACAAGGGTACCTGTAAAAGCGATGATCCATGCGTAATGCACCAACGTTCACCTCCGGATTGGAATACAATGCGCTTCAATGAAGCGGCGGCGCAGGTATGTCTTCTGTTTCAGATCAAGGACCTGCCATGGACGATGGGAGAATCATCCACGCTGCTTCTCACCGCTCGTTCACCCGCCGCTGTAACCCCCGCTTAAAAACAATGGTACGTTGTCATCCCTGAAAATGCAAGCCCGGTTCTGTCCCCACTATAACCGGCCCCCGTCCCGGCTTCCGTTAAGGCCGCCACTCTGTCAAGAGGTAAACCCTTCTCCGGGATGGATGTGCTTATTTCTCTTGCGGAACTGCCGATAAGTATCATAAGGTTTCTTCACGGCATGGCTTGTTAAGTGCTGTGCTGTTGCAGGGCATGAGGAACGATTCGCGGCCGTGATCGTAAATTGTTCATCGAGGAACAGGATTACGCGATTGTCTCAACTCACGGGCATCACATCAGGCGCGACAGGCAAAGACCTTGAGAGAAAGGTGAAGAGGAGGGGAACAGGCCCCGCGGGTGCTGCAATATTCCTTGTCTTCTCGTTCCTTCTCTTCGCCGGCGCATGCGGGGCATTCGCGGCGGAGCGCCACAGGACGGCTCTCTTTCTCCACTCCTTCCACAGGACAGACTGGACCGAGACCATCATGGAAGGCTACGTTTCGGCCTTGCAGGGGCGCAAGGACCTCGGCGTGCATGTGGAGTACATGGACACGAAGAAGGCGGAGACGGCCGAGTATCTCCGCAGGCTTCGCGACATCTACGCGATCAAGTTCGCGGCCATCCGGTTTGACGTGATCCTCGTTTCCGACGACAACGCCTTTCATTTTGCCCTGTCCCATCACAAAGAGCTGTTCAAACATGCTCCCATCGTGTTTTGCGGGGTCAACAGGGTTAGCGGGGACCCGGTCGGCAGCCGGGACAATGTCGTCGGGGTGCTCGAAGAGGATGATTTTGAGGAAACGCTGGTGTTTGCCTTCCAGGTGCGGCCGAAGACGCGGACGGTCTACGTCGTGCACGACCGGACTAGGGAAAACCTCAAACGATTCGAGGAACTCAAGCGGGTGATAAGGGCCCGCTATCCGCGAGTGGCGGTAGAGACGTTGGGTGGTCTCTCCTATTCGCGGATCCTCGAGGCCATGCCCGGGCTTCCCCGGGACAGCATCGTCTTCTTCATATCCCTGTGGCAGGACGGTGAGGGCAGGCCTGTTTCGGTGCAGGAGGCCTCGAGGGTCCTGGAGTTGTCGCCGGTCCCGGTCTTCGGTCGTTCCGACTCTTTCGTGGGCAAAGGGCTCGTTGGAGGGAAGTGCGTCTCCGGTTTCAGTCAGGGCAGGGCAGCAGGACTCCTCGCGAGGCAGATACTGGACGGCAAACACCCCGGGGATCTTCCCCGGGTCATCGAAAGCCCGAACAGGTTCGTGTTCGATCACGCTGAGCTTACCGAACACGGCATCGCCGAGAGTATGCTTCCCGCCGGCAGTATCGTTCTCAACAAGCCGCCCTCTTTCTTTGAGCAGTACCGGGCCACAATACTGACCTCTGTCACGGTGCTGGTCGCTCTCCTCGCGTTCATCGCTGTCCTGGCGGTCAGTCTGCTTCGTTTGAAACGTACGTCTCTGAAGCTCAGATCGAGGGAGTTGGAACTCCTTGCCTCGCAGGAGACGCTGTCGGGGATCCTTTCAGCCTCGCCGAGTGGTATCGTAAAGATCAAGAACAGAGTCTTTGAGTGGGTCAACGAGGCGATGTGCTCCATCACGGGCTACGGGGAGGACGAACTCGTGGGGCACGATTCCCGGTTTCTCTATCCCGATGATGAAGAGTACGAAAGGGTGGGCCGGGAGATCTACCTGAAGGGTCAGGAAGAATCGAGATGGGTCCGCAAGGATGGTACCGTCATAGAACTGCTCTTCCAGGTGGCGAAGGCGACGGGCGACAGCTACATCGCCATCATAACGGACATAACGGAGCGCATCAGGACCGCCCGGGCCCTGAAGGAGAGCGAGAAACTCTACCGAAACATAATCGAGAAGATACAGGACGTCTTCTACAGGTTCGATACGAAGGGGACCCTGATCATGATAAACCCTGCCGGGGCGAGGTTGCTCCGCTACGATTCCGTCGACGAGATGCTGGGTCTGCCCATGGAGGCCTTCTGGAACGATCCCCGCGATCTCTACAGGATGATCGACGAGCTGAAGGACCGCGACCGCGTGAACGACTACGAGGCGCTCCTCAAACGCAAGGACGGCACGACGCTGTACGTTTCCATCACGACGCACTATTTTCTCGACGACGACGGAAACATAGCGGGACGGGAAGGGATCCTCAGGGACATCACGGAGCGGAAGATGGCGGCGGAGGCCCTGCGGGAAAGCGAGGTGCGGTACCGGGCGCTCTTCGAGTTCTCTCCGGACGCTGTCCTCGTCCTCAAGGAGAATGTGTATGTTGAGTGCAACTCCCAGGCCCTGGAACTGATGAAATGCAGGAAGGAAGACATACTGGGGAAGGGTCCCCATGAGTTCTCACCCGAATACCAGCTTGACGGTACTCCTACGGTTAAGAAGGCAAATGAGAAAATGGCCCTCGCCATGTCCGGCAGGCCGCAATTCTTCGAGTGGCAGAGCAGGAGGCTTGACGGAGGCGGCGTCATCGACGCGGAGGTCAACCTGACCCGTTTTGACGTGAACAACGAGGCCTACCTCCTCGTGATCGTCCGGGACGTAACGGAAAGGAAAAAGGCCGAGGCTGAGATCCGACGCCTCGTCACGGCCATAGAGCAGGCGGCGGAAGACATAATGATCACCGATGCCGAAGGCATCATCGAATACGTCAATCCCGCCTTCGAGTCCGTCACGGGGTATTCCCGCGAGGAGGTCATAGGCAGGACGCCGGCTTTCCTTGCGAGCGGGCTCCACGACGGGGAGTTCTACAAGAACCTCTGGGAGACGATCCGGGCCGGCAGGGTCTGGAAGGGCACCATCGTCAACAGGAGAAAGAACGGGACCTTCATTCACGAGGAATCCACCATCGGCCCCCTGGTGGACTCTTCGGGTGCGATTACGGGATACATCTCCCTCAACCGTGACGTGACGAGACAGGTCCAGCTTGAATCACAGTTGCACCAGTCTCAGAAGATGGAGGTCATAGGGCAGCTCGCCGGCGGGATAGCCCATGATTTCAACAACATCCTCAGCGCCATCATCGGCTATTCCAATCTCGTCCAGATCAAGCTCCCGCCCGACGATCCCGTCCGCAAGTATGTCGACCAGATCGTCGCGTCGTCGGGCAAGGCGGCCATCCTCACCCAGAGCCTCCTTGCCTTCAGCAGGAAGCAGATCATCGATCCGAAGCCGCTTGATGTCAACGCGGCGATCATGGGGACGAAGAAGCTGCTTTCCCGGCTCATCACGGAGGATATTGTCCTCAGGACGGAGCTGTGCTCGGGCCCCCTTGTCGTCATGGCCGACCTCGTTCAGATCGACCAGGTCCTTATGAACCTTGTGGCCAACGCCAGAGACGCGATGCCGACGGGCGGCACGGTGACGATCAGTACGAGCAGGGCAAGCGGCGTCGACGGGAAGGAGGGGTGCCGGGGGGGTCGGTTCGCCTGCATCAGCGTCTCCGACACGGGTGTCGGCATGGACGCGAGGACGAAAGAGAAGGTCTTCGAGCCCTTCTTCACGACAAAGGAGTCAGGCAAGGGGACGGGGCTCGGCCTTGCGATAGTCTACGGGATCATAGAGCAGCATAACGGTACCATTCACGTTGCCAGCGAACCTGGTCACGGAACGACCTTCGACGTGTTCCTTCCCATCGTCGAGGCCCTTCCCGACGAGGAGGCGGAGACGGTTGCCGACAACCCGAGGGGTAGCGAGAAGATACTTGTCGTTGAGGACAATGAAGAGCTGAGGAGCCTCTTGCGCACCGTTCTTTCGGAACAGGGGTACAGGGTTTTCGAGGCGGTAGATGGCCTCGACGCCATCGAAACGCAAGAGCGGTGCCAGGCGGACCTCGTCATCCTCGATGTCGTCATGCCGAAGATGAACGGCAAAGAGGCCTACGACAGGCTGAAGTCCATCGACCCGGGCATCAGGGTGCTTTTCATGAGCGGTTATACCGATGACATCATCCACCAGAAGGGCATCCTTGACGCGACGCTGGAATACATCGCAAAGCCCATCCTGCCCCGGGACCTCCTGAAGAAGGTCAGGGAGATGCTCGATGGAGGATCCCTGAAGGAACCCCCTATTTCTTGATTCCCTCCCAGTCCTTGAGGAACTTCTGCAGGCCGATGTCCGTCAGGGGATGGTTTATGAGCTGTGCGAGGACGTTAAAGGGGATGGTGGCGATATCGGCGCCGACAAGGGCGGCGTCGAGGACGTGGACGGGATTGCGGATGCTGGCGACGATGACCTCCGTCTCAAAGGCGTAGTTATAGAATATGCTGACGATGTTCTCGATTATCTCCATGCCCCTCTGGGATATGTCATCGAGCCTGCCGATGAAGGGGCTGACGTACGTGGCGCCCGCCTTCGCGGCAATGAGGGCCTGGACGGGTTGAAAGATGAGGGTCACGTTCGTCTTGATGCCTTCGTCCGTGAGAGTCCTGACGGCCCGGATACCTTGTTCCGTCATGGGTATCTTCACGACGGCGTTCTGACCCAGTGCGGCCAGCTTCCGAGCTTCCTCGCACATGCCTTCCGCCGTGGTCGATATAACCTCCAGGCTGACGGGCCCGGGAACGGTCTTCAATATCTCGCGGAGCACCGTATCGGGGTCCTTCTTCTCTTTTGCCAGAAGTGACGGATTGGTGGTAACGCCATCAACGAGCCCCATCTCCATACCTTTTCTGATCTCATCGATATTCGCCGTATCTATAAAAAACTTCATTTTCTGACCTCCGGATGTGATGGTGGATGTAAAAAACTGTAAGAGTATACACGACCAGGGGCCAAAGAGTAAAGAACAAGGGACAGGGGGAGGGGGGAGAGGAAATAGGACCAATAGGAGAAATAGGACCAATAGGACCTATAGGACCGATAGGACGCTTAGGACCAATAGGACCTATAGGACCGATAGGACGCTTAGGACCGATAGGACGCTTAGGACCGATAGGACGCTTAGGACCGATAGGACGGACCGATTGTCCGGGGGCGATTGTCTCTAACACGTCCTATAGGTCTTATCTGTCTTATAGGTCTTATATGTCCTATTGGTCCTATTTCTCCTATTGGTCCTATTCTCTCCCCCAGTCGCACCCTTCTCTCCCTACCCTCTGTCTCGCTATTGACTTTTCCATTTTCCCCATGTTATAAAGCCCCATTATGACGAACACAGCGATAAACAACTGGTGGTGGTGGCGGAAATTCTAGGTGTGAGACCGTAATTTTCCGGCCATGGACGGTTTCACACCGTCCATGGCCGTTTTGTTTGAAAAGGGCCATGGGCAAAAAAGCTCATGGCCCTTTCTGTTGCCGAAAGGAAGGAGGACATCATGGAAAAGAAGATATTTCTCAGTGAAAAGGACATGCCGCGGGCCTGGTACAATATCCAGGCCGATCTCGAGACGCCCCTGCCGCCGCCGCTCAACCCGGAAACGGGTGAGCCCGTGACGCCGGGGATGCTCGAGGCCATCTTCCCGATGAACCTTATCGAACAGGAAGTGAGCACCGAGAGGTTCATAGACATTCCGGACGAGGTCATGGAGAGGCTCCTCATGTGGAGACCGACACCGTTATGCCGGGCTACGCGGCTCGAAAGGTTCCTGGGGACCCCCGCTCATATCTATTACAAGAACGAAGGAGTGAGCCCTCCGGGAAGCCACAAGCCGAACACCGCCATCGCCCAGGCATACTACAACAAGGAAGCCGGCATCACGAGGCTCACGACGGAGACGGGTGCCGGGCAGTGGGGAAGCGCCCTCGCCTTTGCCTGCAACCAGTTCGGCATCGAGCTGAAGATCTACATGGTCCGGGTGAGCTTCAACCAGAAGCCGTACAGGCGCGTCATGATGGAGACCTGGGGAGGGAAGTGCGTGCCCAGCCCGAGTCCCGATACGAAAGCGGGGCGCACATTCCTCGAAGGGAACCCCGACCACCCGGGGAGCCTCGGAATGGCGATCAGCGAGGCCATCGAGGACGCGGTGACCTCAAAGAACACGAAATACTCCCTGGGCAGCGTGCTGAACCACGTCCTTCTCCACCAGTCCGTCATCGGTCTCGAAGCACAGCGGCAACTCGAGCTTGCCGGGGAGTACCCCGATGTTGTCATAGGGTGCGCGGGCGGCGGGAGCAATTTCGCCGGCATCGCCTTTCCTTTCATCCGTGACAAGGTCCACGGGAAGGAGGTGCGGGTGATAGCCTCGGAGCCCACGTCCTGCCCGACGCTCACCCGGGGCCGGTATGTCTACGATTTCGGGGACACCGCGGGGATGACGCCGCTTCTGGCCATGTACTCCATCGGGCACGGTTTCGTTCCCGCCCCGATACACGCGGGAGGTCTTCGCTATCACGGCATGGCCCCGCTGGTCAGCAAGGTCTTCGCCGACGGGCTCATCGAGGCGCGGGCTTACAACCAGATAGAGACCTTCTCGGCGGGCATCATCTTTGCCCGAACGGAAGGGTATATCCCGGCGCCGGAGACGAACCACGCCATAGCCTGCGCCATAGACGAGGCGAAAAGGGCGAAGGAAGAGGGCAGGGAGAAGGTCATCCTCATGAATTTCAGCGGCCACGGCATCATAGACCTGCCTTCCTACGATGCCTTCATGTCGGGCAGGCTTCAGGACTACGCAATGCCCGACAGCGAGATAACGGAACTCCTCCGCAGTCTGGAGAAGTACCCAAAGCCGAAATGAGGCGGGTAATGGGTAATAGGTGATGGGAAGTTATTCATCGCCCCTCCCATAACCCATAACCCATGACCCATAACCGGGGGTTTCCATGGAGATCTATTGTGGTCAGCTTGGGATGATCATCGGGTTTGATTATTGCCTTCACGCACAGAACGGTCTGCCCTGCGGCAATACCTTCGGGTGCTGGAAAGAAAGGGTTGACGTGGCTAACGTTCTTAAGGCAAATTTTACGGACGACGAACTGCGACTGGCTTTCAATACGCTGCCGATATCGAGGCTCGCCAGGATACTCAAGTCCGCTCGTTCAGCTTGCAAGGAGGAATAGATGCTGCTTTCCGACAGGGTCATGCAGATGCGGCCATCGGGGGTGCGAAAGATCTTCGACCTGGCGCAAAAAGTGAAGAACCCCATCAACCTCAGCATCGGGGAACCTGATTTCGATATCCCCGACGCGGTGAAGGATGAAGGGATAAAGTGGATACAGAAGGGTTTCAACAAGTACACACCCTCGGGAGGGATCCCGGAACTCAGGGAAAAGGTCCTTGGCCATCTCCGGGGAAAGGGGATAATCTGCGAGGACGCCATCATCACCGCGGGAGTGACGGGAGGTCTTCTTCTCGCCCTCATGACGACGCTCAACCCCGGCGACGAGGTCATCATTCCCGATCCCTACTTCGTTCTCTACGAATACCAGGTCCTCCTGCTGGGAGGCCGGCCCGTTTTCTTCGACACCTATCCCGATTTCACGATCAGGGAGGAGGAACTGCGCCGGGCGATAACGGACAGGACGAGGGTCATCCTCATCAACAGCCCCAACAACCCGACGGGCATGGTCAATTCCCGGGAGGAACTGGAAGTGGTGGCGAGGGTGGCGCGTGAGAAGGACATCCTCGTCTTCTCCGACGATATCTACGACCGTTTCGTCTTCGATGAAGACGAGGGGGAGAAGCCGTACCTGGGCAAGATGTACGAGAAGACGCTCACCTTCGGCGGCTTCTCGAAGACCTGGGGCATGACGGGCTGGCGCCTGGGATACGTGGCGGGGCCGAGCGAGATCATCCAGTGTATGATAACGATGCAGCAGTACGCCTTCTCGAGCGTCACGTCTTTTGCACAGAAGGCGGCCCTCGTCGCCCTCGATCAGGGCATGGACGACATGATCGCCGGGTACCGTAAGAAGCGGGACCTCATTTACAACGGGCTCAAGGACAAGTACAATGTGGTTAAACCGAAGGGGGCCTTCTTCATCTTTCCCGAGGTTCCCGGCGGCAACGCGATGGCATTCGTGGAGAGGGCACTTCAGAACAACCTCTTCATCATACCGGGCAGTGTTTTTTCGGCAAGGGACACTCACGTGCGCATCTCTTTTGCAGCCACCGAGGAGAACCTCCTCAAGGGGATCGACGTACTGAGAAGAATGGCTTAAAGGAGTTTCCAGGACGATGCATGAGAATGTGATCAGGCTGTTGATGGAGAACGGGGTGCAGCAGCTCTACGTGACGAACAGGTCCGCGGCGGCGACGGCGCGGAAGGTCTCGGCCACGCTGCATTGCGAGGTTTCGACGAACGAGAAGATAGCCTTCGAGCTTGCCCTGGCGGGTGCCTATGTCCGGAAGAGGACGGCCTGCATCCTCTCCACGGAAGGCCTCTACGAGGCCCTCGACCCCGTCATGAGCTCCGCCTACACGGGGGTGGCCGGGTCCTTCGTTATTGTGGCCGTTCAGGAGAACGACGAGGAAGTGACCCCTCTCGGCCCGTTCTCGAAACTGCCCCTTATCGTCACTGAAAAGGAAGAGGAGTTGGAAAGGGCCGTGAGCTACGGGTTCGAGCTTTCCGGGGAGTACAGGATCCCCGTTATCGTGCAGGCCGTCCCGGCCGGGTACGGCAAAGGCCGTAAGACCGCGGGCCAGGCGGCAAAGACGGCAGGGAACGCGGCCATGCTCGTAAAGGAGCCGGGCAGGTGGGCGGCGACGCCGAAGTTCCGTTTCCAGCTTCACGGGGAGCTCAACGAAAAGATCAGGAAGATCGGCGAGGCCTTCGAGACCTATGAGGACAATGTCGTCATTTCGAAGGGCAGAACGGGCCTTGTCACAGACCGCCTGTCCCGTCTTGACTTCTACGACGAGGACGCGAGCGTGCTCAAACTGGCAACCGTCTTTCCCCTGCCGCAGAAGCTCGTGCAGGGTTTCGTCGACAGCATGGACGAGGCCCTCGTCGTCGAGACCTATCCCGCCATCGAACTGCAGATACCGGACAGGTCGAAGGTAAAACGGGGTTTTGTCGATACCGGCCGCGGCAGACCGCAATACGATGAGGTCATAACCGGGTTCTCTGTCGTCAGGGACCGGCTGGGCCCCGCCTCGTCGATAAACATGGCGCACGGCATCAAGAGGCTCCATCCCGAGAGGAACATCCTTGCCGTGACCTTCGAGGATCACTTCTTCCATTCAGGGATGCCCGCATACGTCAACAGCCTCTACAATGACTCCTCGTTCGTACTTCTCATAATGGTGAGCGAGAGGGAGGACGATCTGAGAAAGATACTCCGGAGTTATGGCATAAGCGGGGTCCACTCCATCTCGAACATCGACGAGATCGCCCGGTTCCGGGACACGAAGGAGCCCGTGGCGGTTCTCTACAGGGGTATGATATGAGACATGAGATCATATGCGCCGGTATCGGGGGCAGGGGCGTGCTCCTCGCCTCCACGATACTTATCGAGGCCGCCATAAGGAGCGGGCTCAAGGCGGTGGCGTCCGACGAATACGGCATGAGCCAGCGAGGAGGCTCCGTCGTGTCCCTCGTGAAGGTGGGCGATTTCGCGAGTCCCTTCATCGGCAGGGAGAACGGCGACATCCTCCTTGCCTTTGAGGAGAGCGAGTTCTACAAGGCGCTCCTTTTCCTGAAGAAGGGCGGCCTCGCGCTTGTCAACACCCGCACGGCCGAGCTGCCGCCGTCGATTGCGGGTCTGCTCAAGAAGAGGGAGATAACCTGCCGTCTCATCGATGCCGACGGCATCGCCCGCGAGACGGGCATGTTCCAGTCCGCGAACATGGCCCTTCTTGGGTTTTTCGCCGCCTTCGGCATCGCCCCTTTTACGAAAGAGGTGCTCGAAGAGACGATCGGGTCCCGCGTGCCGGAGAAGTTCCTGGCGAAGAATCTCGAGGTCTTCGGGAAGGGATTGGACGCTGCGATCAGGGAGGGTGCTGCAGGGGATCGCCGTGTCGATACGGTGTAAGTGAGGTTATATGGGAGGGTCGTCAGTGCATAGCAGGGAAGAAGTGGTAATAGGCAATCAGGCCATCGCGAGGGGTCTTGTCGAGGCGGGGCTCGAGATAGCGGCGGCTTACCCCGGGACGCCGAGTTCCGAGATACTGCCGGGGGTCGTCTATTTCAGGAATATGGAAGGATCGAAGATCCACACCGAATGGTCGACGAACGAGCTTTGTGCCTTCGAGGTCGCCTTCGGGGCCGCGGCGTACGGCGGGGCCAGGGCGGCCTGCTTCATGAAGCAGGTAGGTCTCAACGTCGCCTTCCCGGCGCTCTTGAGGTCGCGGGAGAAGTCCATCGAAGGAGGGCTCGTCATCGTTTCCTGTGATGACCCCGGTCCGCAGTCGTCCCAGACGGAGCAGGACACGCGCCTTATCGCCGCCCTCTTCGGGATCCCCGTTTTCGACCCCTCATCCCCGGCGGAGGCGGCGGATATCGCCTACCACGCACTCACCTTTTCCTTCGAGAACAAGGTGCCCGTCATTATCCGCTCCACGCACCGGGTGAGTCATGCCCGCGAATCCGTTCCCCTCTATGAGCCGGGTGCGAGGAAGGTGGTCCTCAAAGAGGGTCACGTTGCGGGGAAGGGACGAAAACTCGGCATCGTCGCGTCGGGTATGAGCTGTTCCCTCGTCCATGATGTCATTGAAGAGCTGGGTGTGTCGGACGCGGTCTCCCTCTACAAGGTGATCAGGGTTTATCCCGTCGACGAGACCCTCACGGGGTTCGTCGATTCCATGGAACGCGTCCTCGTGGTGGAGGAGACGGACCAGGTGATAGAGGCCCTCATCGGTAACGCGAAGAAGGTGATGGGCCGCAGGGACGGTACGGTGCCGTCTGCGGGAGAGATCACCTACGATATCGTACGGGACATCCTGTCAAGCGTGCTGGCCGAAGCCGGGGCCGGCAAGGGTCCTTTCGCGCCGGACGGGACCATCGAAGAGGCGCTTTCTCATGTGGCCGTCGTCCCCAGGCCGCCGAAGCTCTGTCCCGGGTGCCCGCACAGGGCATCCTTCTTCGCAATGCAGTACCTCTGGCCCGACGCAATATATCCCGGCGATATCGGGTGCTACACGCTGGGAATATCCCAGGGCGCCGTCGATACCTGTCTCGATATGGGCGCCGGTGTCACCCTCGCGGAGGGCTTCTATGATGCCTTCAACCAGGACGGCAGGATCGTCCCCATCCTTGCGTCGATAGGGGACTCGACCTTCCTGCACGCCTGCATGGCCCCTCTCTATGACGCGGTGAAGAACCGGAAGAGATTCATCCTTGTCATCATGGACAACTCCACGACGGCCATGACGGGCATGCAGCCCACGCCGCAAACGGGGGTCACCGTGGACGGGACGGCCACGCGCAGCGTCGCCATCGAAGACATTGTCCGGGGCCTCGGGGTGAACTACGTGCGCATAGTCGACCCTTACGATGTTCCCGCGATGGTCCGCACGATCGGTGAGGCCTTTGACCGTCTCAAGGAGGAACCGCTCCCGGCGGTCATCATCGCCCGGCGCGAGTGTCTGCTCCTCAGTAAAGGAGCGGCAAAGGAAGCCGCCTACCCGGTGGACATCGAGCGCGACTGCATAGGCTGCAAGAGCTGTCTCAAGACCTTTGACTGCCCGGCCATGTCTTTCGATGAGGTCTTGAAGAAGATACGGATAGACGACAGCCTGTGTACGAACTGCGGGATCTGTTATTATGCCTGTCCCGTTCAGCGTGAGGGTAAGGCCCTGAAGGCGGAAAAGAAAGCGGGCGGACTTGTCGCGTCGGCTCCGGGAACCCCCTGAAGAGGTCATGGAAGCGGACCCCACCCTTTCCATCGTCATCATCACGAAAGACACCAGGGAACTCCTTGAGGGCCTCTTCGGTTCCATCGAGAAGGACACCTCGCTTGCGTCTCTCGGCAGAGAGGTCATCGTTATCGACAACGCCTCCACGGACGGCACGGAGGAATTCGTCAGGAGCACCTGTCCCCATGCCCGGTATATCCGTAACGACCGCAACGCGGGGTTCGCTGTGGCGGTGAACCAGGGGGCGAAAGCCGCCGCCGGCAGGTACTTCCTTCTTCTCAATTCGGACACCCGCCTTATCGAAGGCGAGGTCGCGAAGATGGTGGCCGCCGCGGAGAGCATCCCCGACCTCGGCCTCATGGGGCCGCAACTCGTCTACGAGGACTTGAGGCCTCAAAGGTCCGTGGCCGCCGTCCCCGGACTCATGGGAGAGGTGCTCCCAGGGTCGGGCCGCGTCTCTGAGGTCGCGCCGGGTGGGAACGCGGGAGCTGTCCGGGACGTGGAATCGCTCATCGGGGCCGCCATCATGATCCGGAAGGACGCCTTCGACGACCTTCAGGGTTTCGATGAACGCTTCTTCTTCTTTCTCGAGGAGACGGATTTCTGCGTCCGGGCCAGGGGACAGGGCCATCGGGTGGTCTTCTTCCCCGGGGCGAGGGTCATCCACCTCCAGGGAAGGACGGTCCGGAAGACCTGGGTGAAGGGCCGCATGGAATACAATATCTCCCTGAGGAAGTTCATGAAGAAGCACCATGGACGGTTGTACGTCACGGCCTTTGACGCCGTCAGACTGGCGAAGGCTATTGCCTTCGTCATGGCCGTTCCCCTTTTCTTCTTCGGCTCCCGGATGCGGCTGCGCTATTCCTATTACCTCAAGCTTGTGGTATGGTACACGCACGGTTGTTCAGACGACGCGGGTCTTCGCGGCTGACGGACACCGGGTTCGGAATGAATCAGGAGGAAGGAGCGCATGTCGATCATACTAAATATCTCCGAAGACGAACACGTCACCATCGACACCTTTCAGCCAGGCGACGCCGCCGGTGTGGGGGAGCTTTTCCGGAAGGTCTATGGCGAGGAGTACCCGGTAAAACTTGTCTACGACAGCGAGGGACTCGTCAGGGCCTTTGAGAAACATGAAAACATTCCCGCCGTCGCGCGCTCCTCGAAGGGGATTGTCGTGGGGTATGTGAGTATCTTCAGGTCCGCCCCGGTCGAAACGGTCTACGAAGGGGGGCAGGGTCTCGTCCTCACGGACTACCGCAAGCACGGTACCTTCCGTGAGATGATCCGCTACTACTCCGAGGTGCTGGCACCGGCGTACGATGTCGATGCCGTCTTTGGCGAGGCTGTCTGCAATCATCTCCATTCCCAGAAGGCCTGGGCAATGCAAGGGGCCATAGAGACCGCCCTGGAGGTTGACCTCATGCCCGGCGAGGTTTACGCGAAGGAGGGTACAAAGGGCCGAGTGGCCACTCTGCACATGACGCGGATGTACCGTCCGATGGAACACACCATTCACACGCCCCGGCAGTATGAGGAGGCCATGCGTTTCATCTATGACGGGTTCACGAGCGGCGCCCGTGTGGCGAAGGCGGCCGACGAGTCCGCGGGAAGGGGGCCGACATCCATCGAAAGCAGCCATTTCGAATTCGCCCACGTTGCGCGCCTGACCGTACGCCAGGCCGGGCAGGATTTCCCCGCCGTTTTCGAGGGATACGAGCGCGATGCCCTGAGTAAGGGCATGGTCGTCATCCAGGTGTGGCTCAAGCTCTCCTGGCCCTTTATAGCCGGTCTGACCTCTTTCCTCAACGAAAAGGGGTATTTCTTCGGCGGCATTCTCCCCAGATGGTTCGGTGAAGACGGGATCCTCATGCAGAAAATCGCCGTCCATCCGAACTGGGAGGGGATAAAGCTTTACTCCGACAGGGCACAGCGGATCCTGGCGGCCGTCCGCGAGGACTGGCAAAGGGTGACAGCGCAAATCCCTTGAGGTGGTTTTCTGAAGTGTGGTATAACAAAGGTCACCGGAGAGATGTCCGAGCGGCTGAAGGAGCACGATTGGAAATCGTGTGTACGTTAACGCGTACCGAGGGTTCAAATCCCTCTCTCTCCGCCATTTTGATTGAGAATGGCCAGGCCCTGCGCAACGTGGAGGTTATGAACCCCGTCAGGTCCGGAAGGAAGCAGCGGTAGTAGCTCAACCGTGTGCCGCAGGCAGCCTGGCTTTTTTTGACACACACCACGAACCCCCGAAGAGGCGTTCACATTTGAGCTACACGGTCATAGCAAGACGTTGGAGACCCCAGAGATTCGATGATGTGGTCGGTCAGCCGCACATCATCACCACCCTCAAGAACTCCATAACGGCGGGCAGGATAGCCCATGCCTTCCTTTTCACGGGTCCCCGTGGTGTTGGAAAGACCTCGCTGGCCCGGATCCTTGCCAAGGCGGTCAACTGCGTGAATGGCCCGACGGCCGAGCCATGCAATGTCTGCGAGAACTGCGTGGGGATAGCGAGCGGAAACTTCGTGGACGTCATCGAGATCGACGCCGCCTCGACGCGGGGAATCGATGACATCAAGGAACTGCGGGAGACCGTGCGTTACCTTCCCATGAAGGCGGCCTACAAGGTCTACATCCTCGACGAGGCCCACATGCTGACGGACCAGGCGCGTAACGCCTTCCTCAAGACCCTGGAGGAGCCCCCGGGACACAACATCTTCATCCTCGCCACCACGGAATCCCAGAAAATCCCCTATACGATCATGTCCCGCTGTCAGCGCTTCGATTTCAGGCGCATCACCGAAAAAGAGATAGTGGAGCAGCTCAAGGCCGTCTGCAGGAAGGACGGGATAACCTTCGATGAAGGGGCCTTCCATCACATGGCCATCGAGGCCGACGGTTCCATGCGGGACGCCGAATCCATCCTCGAGCAGGTAATAGCATACAGCGGGCAACACATCTCTGAAGGCGATGTCATCAACATCATCGGGGTCGTCGAGAAGGAGGTCATCCATCGCATCGTGAAGTCCCTTGTCAAAAAGGACCTGAAGGACGGGCTTTCGGCGATCGAGTCGACCCTGGGCGATGGGTACGACGTGAACCAGGTCTACCGTGGGCTCGTCTCCTACCTCAGGAACATGATGATCGTGAAGGCCGTGGGGGGGCTGCCCGATTTCATCTCCATGGGCGAGGACGAGTACAAGGCGGTCGGCGAACTCATCGCGGATATCGAGTACTACGAGATCCAGAACATGCTCTATTACATGCTCCGCAGCGAAGACCTCATGAGGGGGTTATTCCCGCGGATCGCCCTGGAAACGCTCTACATCAACCTCTACAACCTGTCGCAACTCAGAGACGTGGAGAAGGTGATAGGGGAGTTGGAGCGGGGGGCGGAATACAGGGGAAAGGGAGCAGGTCAAAGGGAGCAGGTCAAAGGGGATAGGATACGGGATACAGCGGACGGGGAGCAGGATACGGGATACGGGATACGGGATACGGGGGATACGGGAGAGAAGACAGGAGACAAGGGGCAGGGAGCACAGGGTGACGCTCCTTTCGCACCGTCGATGGCGTCCGGCGAGGAGAATGCTTCGGCGGCGGGTGGCCGCCCGGCCGGGGAGAGTGTCCGTGGTTTCCTGGAATACCTCAAGAAAAAGAAGCCTTTCCTGGGAAGCATGTTCGATTCCTGTGAATGCTCCGTGGATGGGGATGACCTCGTTGTCCTCGTCGACAAAAAGTATGGCAATTTCATAAAAAGCGAACTTGAAGAGGTCCGCAGGCTCGCGGGTGAATTCTTCGGCAGGGTGATGAACGTCGAGTTCAGGGACGCCGGCGACAGGAAGAAGGACATCCTCGAGGAGTATGTGAAGGAGGCGGATTCTCTCTTCAATCTTTAGGAGGATTCAGTATGTCCAAGGGTTTCAACCAGATATTGCAGCAGGCGAAAAAGATGCAGGACCGTCTCATGAAGCTTCAGGAAGAGATGGGGGACAAGACGGTGGAGGCGCAGTCGGGCGGCGGCATGGTGAACTGCGTCGTCAACGGCAGGCAGGAGGTGGTTTCTCTCAAGATATCCCCGGAGGTCCTTGAGGAAAAGGACAACGAGCTCCTGGAAGACCTTATTGTCGCGGCCGTCAACGAGGGGCTCGACCGCTCCCGCGAGATGGTCCAGGAGGAGATGTCGAAGGTGACGGGCGGTATGCAGATGCCCTTCGGGATGTAGGACGTGTTCTACCCCGAACCGATCGAACGGCTCATCGAGAACCTGACGCGCCTTCCCGGCATCGGCCGGAAGACGGCGACGCGGCTCGCTTTCTTTCTCCTCAACGCAAAAGAGGGGTACATCACGGAGCTCTCGAGAAGCCTCGTCGACATCAAGGAAAAGATCCGCCTTTGCAGCGTCTGTTTCAACATCACCGACACCGACCCCTGCACGATTTGCAGGGATGAGAGACGGGACAGGACCTCGGTGTGCGTCGTGGAGGAGTCTTCCCACATGATGGTCATCGAATCATCCAATCCCGGGCATTTCCGGTACCACATCCTCCATGGCGTCATCAACCCCATCGAGGGCGTGGGTCCCGACGACATACGGATAAACGAGCTTCGTGACCGCATTGTCCGCGAAGGCATAAGCGAGGTCATCGTCGCCACGAACCTCAACATCGAAGGCAACACCACCGCACACTACATCGGAGAGGTCCTCAAACCCTACGACGTGAGGATCACGAGAATAGCCTCAGGCATCCCCGTAGGCGGCGACATCGTCTACATAGACCCCCTGACCATCAAAAGCTCGCTGGACAACCGAAAGAAGCTGTGAAGACAGGTGACAGGTGATAGGTGATAGGAAAGGCTTTTTCTTTCCCATGACCCATGACCCATGACCCCTTATCTGCTTCTTCTTCTCTTGCAATCCCACCCCGATTCGTTGTTAACTATTTCGCTGCAGATATTGACAGGAGGGACTACCGATGAAAAGCTCGAACACAGAGCACAAGAATCTTCTTCAGTGGGTCGACGACATGGCGCGCATGTGCAAACCTGACAGCGTTTACTGGTGTGACGGTTCAAAGGAGGAGTACGACAGTCTCATGGCAGGCATGGTGGCAGGCGGTTCCGCCATACCGCTGAAGAAGCGCCCCAACAGCTTCCTTTTCCGTTCACAGCCGTCCGACGTGGCGCGCGTTGAAGACCGTACATACATAAGCACGAAGGATGAGTCGCAGGCAGGCCCGACGAACAACTGGGTCGAGACCGAGGAGCTCAAGGGTATCATGCGCGGGCTTTATGACGGGTGCATGAAAGGCCGTACCATGTACATCATCCCCTTCTCCATGGGCCCCATCGGCTCGCCCATAGCGAAGATCGGCATCGAGATAACGGACAGCCCTTACGTTGTCTGCAACATGCACATCATGACGCGGGTGGGAACGAAGGTGCTCGAACAACTCGGCGCGGACGGGGAGTTCATCCCCTGCCTGCATTCTGTCGGAGCGCCTCTCGAAAAGGGAGAAAAAGATGCTTCCTGGCCCTGCGCGCCCATGGACAAGAAATATATCAGCCATTTCCCCGACGAGAACCTCATATGGTCCTACGGGTCCGGTTACGGCGGGAACGCGCTTCTCGGAAAGAAGTGTCTCGCCCTTCGCATCGCCTCCGCCATGGCACGGCGTGAGGGCTGGATGGCGGAGCACATGCTCATCCTCAGGCTCACGAGCCCCGAAGGGAGACAGTACCATATAGCAGCCGCGTTCCCTTCAGCCTCGGGCAAGACCAACCTTGCCATGATACAACCCACCGTGGATGGTTGGAAGGCCGAATGCATCGGTGACGACATAGCCTGGATGAAGGTCAGGCCCAACGGAAGGCTTCATGCCATCAATCCCGAATCGGGTTTCTTCGGGGTTGCGCCGGGCACGTCCTATTCATCGAACCCCGCCGCTATGGATACCATAAAGGAGAATTGCATCTTCACGAACTGCGGGCTCACCGACGACGGTGATATCTGGTGGGAGGCGATGACGAAGGAGCCGCCGAGCCACACCATCGACTGGCGCGGCCAGGACTGGACGCCCGAGTCCCCGGACCCGACGGCCCATCCCAACGCCCGCTTCACCGCGCCTGCCCGTCAGTGTCCCATCATAAGCCCCGACTGGGAAAAACTCGAAGGCGTTCCCATCGACATCTTCATCTTCGGCGGCCGCCGAGCCTCGACGGTACCGCTTGTCCACGAGGCTTTCAGCTGGGAGCACGGTGTCTTCATGGGGGCGACGGCCTCATCGGAGACAACGGCCGCGAACATCGGCTCCATCGGCGACGTGCGCCGCGACCCTTTTGCCATGAAGCCCTTCTGCGGCTACCACATGGGAGATTACTTCCAGCACTGGCTCGACATGGGCAAGCGCCTGGGAGACAAGGCGCCCCGGATATTCTACACGAACTGGTTCAGAAAGACCGCCGACGGCAGGTGGCTCTGGCCCGGTTTCGGAGAGAACAGCCGCGTCCTGAAATGGATGTGCGAGAGGGTCGACGGCAAGGCAGGGGCACAGGAGACGGCCATAGGGTACATGCCGTCGGCGGAGGATCTCGACCTCGCGGGGCTCGATGTGCCGGCGGAGGATATGAAAGAACTGCTCAGCATCGATGCCGGTGCCTGGAAAGAGGAGGTCAGGGACATGGAGAAGCACTTCGCCCAGTTCGGAGACCGCCTGCCCCGGGTTCTGGCGGAGGAATTGAAGGCGCTCTCGAAGAGGCTGGAGGGCTAGAAACGGCGGGAACCATCGCATCTTCTGAGGGGGTTGATGATGGCGTCCGTGCGCTCCGGCATCTGCTCGGCGCTTCTGTCCTTGATGCTTCTCGCATCCTGCGCGCCCGCAGCGTTCAACTACGAGATATTTGACACATCGGGCACTCAGGAGACCTTCGGTCGCGGCGAGGAGGACGTTGACGCCCTTGTGGGGGACGGACTCGTACGGTTTGTCCTGGCGCCGATGACTGCAGGCAGCGGGTATCTCTTCGGCGAAAGGGGAATCCTGGGAGATCCCGTTGAGGCTCAGTCGGGTGAGAGGCTGGAGATAAGGTGGGAGGGTTTCTTCCCAAGATACCGTCTCTACTATGCCCCGACAGCCGGGCACCCCGGCGTTGTCATCGGTGAATGCTATTTCCCCGATGGCTGCAACAACGGTTTCTTCTTTGCCCCCGACGATGACGGGAACGGTGTACCGGACAGGCTGCGCTACGTCCAATGGGTGAGCCGCGATTACGGGCGTGACGATGGTGTCCCCGGGTACCTTGACCGTTACCGCTACATCTATGACGTGGCGAAAGACCGGCTGTATATCTGGCATGACCTTCTCTTCTACCGGTGTCCCCCGCCTCTAAGCGTTCCTCCCAACACATGCAGGACGAAGTGCGATCCTCCCTATAAGGTGAGGACTGTCGGCAACAGGACATACCCCGTGGTGTTCAAGACGCGTCTTGTTGAGGAAAGATCCCTTCTCGGACAAGACCGGTAGCGTATAGCGTAAGACCACCGTGGGGTCTCTTTGCCGTGGCCCCTTGACAATATGCAAATCGTCGCTATAATAGCCCAATCAGGAATGGTTCCTGATTGAAGCCATGGTCAGAGAGTCGATGCTGAAAGGGTTGAAAAGAAAGGGGATGAAGCTGACGCCTCAAAGGTTGGCTATTATCGAGGTGCTGGCGGCAATGCGGGATGTGCATCCCAGTGCGGGAGCGGTGTACCGGGGGGCAAGAAAGATACGGAAGGGCCTGAGCCTCTCGACCACGTACGCCACCCTCAACCAGCTTTCCGCGGAGGGCATCATCAAGATTCTCCAGTTCGATACCGCGGAGAACAGGTACGAGGCGAATATTGAAGAGCACGTCAACCTGATCTGCAACGGCTGCGGGAAGATAGTCGACTACACAGTCCCCACACCGGCAGATGCTGGCGAGGTGGAGAAGAGAACCGGCTTCTCGGTCATAGACACACGACTGGAGTATTACGGTTATTGCGAAGAATGTCGAAAGAAAGGGATGGGCAAGGGATGATCGGCCGTAAAGCCAGGTGGCTCGGGCCGGTACCTGCGCTCGATGGGTGGACGGCGAAATGCTGTTGTTGTTCATAGTGGGGCGGTCAGCCGAACGACAGAACGAAAGGAGGAAAGCATATGGATGACGAAAGAAAGGGAGGATCTCCGAGAGACATGGCCGTCGGCGGCAGGACGAACAGGGACTGGTGGCCGAACCAGCTGAATCTGGATATACTCCACCAGCATTCCTCAAAATCCAATCCCATGGGAGCGGATTTCAACTATGCCGGGGAGTTCAAGAGTCTTGACCTTGCGGCTGTGAAGAAGGATCTCGCCGAGCTGATGACGAAGTCGCAGGACTGGTGGCCGGCGGACTTCGGTCATTACGGACCCTTGATCATCCGCATGGCCTGGCACAGCGCCGGTACCTATCGCATGGGTGACGGGCGCGGCGGCGCGGGCGGGGGCAACCAGCGTTTCCCGCCGCTCAGCAGCTGGCCCGACAATGTCAACCTCGACAAGGCCCGCAGGCTTCTCTGGCCCGTCAAGCAGAAATACGGCCGGAAGATCTCCTGGGCCGACCTGATGATACTTGCCGGCAACGTGGCACTGGAATCGATGGGCTTCAAGACCTTCGGTTTCGCCGGCGGGCGCGAGGACATCTGGGAACCGGAAAAGGATGTCTACTGGGGTTCCGAGAGCGAGTGGCTTGGGGACAAGCGCTACACCGGTGACAGGGACCTCGAGAATCCCCTTGCCGCCGTTCAGATGGGCCTTATTTACGTGAACCCGGAAGGCCCGAATGGCAACCCGGATCCGATCGCAGCGGCGAGGGACATCCGCGAGACCTTCGCCCGCATGGCAATGAACGACGAGGAGACGGTGGCCCTCATCGCGGGCGGTCACACCTTCGGCAAGACCCACGGCGCCGGTGACGCGTCGCATGTGGGTCCGGAGCCGGAAGCCGCAGGCATCGAGGAACAGGGCCTCGGCTGGAAGAGCAGCTTCGGCACGGGCAAGGGCGCGGACACGATAACGAGCGGCCTTGAGGTTACCTGGACCAACACGCCGACAAAGTGGAGCAACAACTTCTTCCGGATCCTCTTCAGTTTCGAATGGGAGCTGACGAAAAGCCCGGCAGGAGCACACCAGTGGAAGCCGAAGGGCGACGCGGGCGCCGGCACGGTGCCGCACGCGCACGACCCCTCAAAGCGCATCGGGCCGACCATGCTGACCACCGACCTGTCCCTGCGGTTCGACCCTATCTACGAAAAGATCTCACGCCGGTTCTACGAGCACCCGGAGGAGCTGGCGGATGCCTTCGCCCGCGCCTGGTTCAAACTGACACACCGCGATATGGGTCCGCGGGCGCGTTATCTCGGCCCGGAGGTTCCCGCGGAAGAGCTCATCTGGCAGGACCCCGTACCCGCCATCGATCACAAGCTGGTCGATGATAAGGACATCGCGTCCCTTAAAGCGAAGGTACTGGCTTCGGGTCTTACGGTGCCGGAGCTTATTTCGACTGCGTGGGCATCGGCGTCCACCTTCCGTGGTTCCGACAAGCGCGGCGGCGCCAACGGTGCGCGCATTCGCCTGACACCGCAGAAGGATTGGGAGGTCAACGAGCCCGCCCGGCTGGCAAAGGTCCTCAAGACCCTTGAGGGGATTCAGGGCGAGTTCAATGGCATACAGTCCGGCGGCAAGAAGATATCGTTGGCCGACCTCATCGTTCTGGCCGGCTGCGCCGCCGTCGAAAAGGCCGCAAAGAATGGCGGTCATAACGTGACGGTTCCTTTCACACCGGGGCGTATGGACGCCTCCGCGGAGCAAACCGACGCGGCTTCCTTCGCCGTCCTCGAACCCAAGGCGGACGGCTTCCGCAACTACCAGAAGACCCGCTATGCCGTAACGCCCGAGGAGCTGCTTGTCGACAAGGCGCAACTATTGACCCTGACGGCACCGGAAATGACAGTGCTTGTGGGCGGCATGCGTGTCCTCAACGCAAACTTCAGAGGGTCCCGGCACGGTGTCTTCACAAAACGGCCGGAGGCGCTCACCAACGACTTCTTCGTGAACCTCCTCGACATGGGCACAACGTGGAAGCCGTCCGCGGGGGACGACAACATATTTGAAGGCCATGACCGCGCGACAGGCGAACTCAAATGGACGGGCACCCGCGTCGACCTTATCTTCGGCTCAAACGCCCAGTTGAGGGCCCTGGCGGAAGTCTACGCCTGCGACGACGCAAAGGAGAAGTTTGTGCAGGACTTCATAGCGGCATGGAACAAGGTAATGAACCTCGACCGTTTCGACCTCGCCTGATCGCGGGATGAACTCTGTCGATGACGCCTGACATGGCGTCAAAAGCAACTAATTGACAATACCTATTTTACTAATAGGTAGAGTTGATGTTAGTATATACCTCCGCGGCATCCGATGATAGTCCGATGGACGGTCTTCGGATGCCCCGGAGGCTTTTTTGAATTTGATTTCGCAATAGACCTGTCACAGGAGAGAAGAAGGACAAGACATGGAGGAAACACGACTTACAGAACACACGCGTTTCGGCGGATGCGCAGCCAAGGTCGGACCGTCAGAGCTTGCGGGCATGCTCTGCGGAATCGACATACCGCAGGATGAGAACGTCATTGCCGGAATAGAGGGTTACGAGGACGCCGGAGTATACCGTATCAGCGAAGATGTTTGCATGGTCCAGACCATAGACTTTTTCACGCCCATCGTTGACGATCCCTATCATTTCGGACAGATAGCTGCGGCGAATGCTCTGAGTGACATATACGCCATGGGCGGAGTGCCCAGGACGGCCCTTAACATGGTCTGCTTTTCTCCGAAGCGTTTCGGCATGGGTGTGCTGAAGGAGATTCTTCGCGGGGGTATAGACAAGGTCCGGGAATCCGGGGCCAGCCTCCTCGGCGGGCACAGTGTTGAAGACGAGGAGATCAAATACGGTCTCTCCGTCACAGGATTTGTGCATCCCGACCGTATCGTGTTCAACGAAGGCGCACAGCCCGGCGATACTCTTGTTCTCACGAAGCCCCTGGGGACAGGTATCCTGTCGACAGGGATGAGAGGTAAGAGACTCTCCCCGGAAGGCGGGGAGCGCCTGATAAGGACCATGGCGGAACTGAACGACAGGGCCTCTCGGACCATGCTGTCAGCCGGTGCGAGAGCCGCCACGGACGTCACGGGTTTCGGGCTGGCCGGTCACCTGAAGGAAATGATAAAGGAGAACATCGGTGTCGAGATCTTCGCCGCGAATCTCCCCTTTTTCCCGGAGGTCCCGGGACTGATCGAGGCAGGGTTTATGCCCAGCGGACTTTACAATAACCGTGACTTCTATGCTCCCCACGTCATTATGGAGCATTCCGGTTTTGCCCGGGACCTGATCTTCGACCCCCAGTCATCGGGTGGCCTGCTCATGGCCCTGGCAGAGGGGTGTTCCGACCGCTTCAGGGAGGCGGCGTCGCGGTTATCACTGGAATTCTGGATCATTGGAAGGTTCATGGAGGAACCGAGGGGCAAGATCGTGGTGAGATAGCACCCGGAGGGAACATGTCGCAGGACGTCGAGAAGAGAAGGTATATCTGCACGCCCAGTGTGCCCGGCATGCGGGTACTGACATTCCCCGACGGCACGAAGGCAGGCGTTGTCGGACTCGAAGATGTGCTGGCCGCAGTCTACTCCGAAGGCAGGCAGGTGAACGCGGAAACTGCCGGGGAGATCGTCAGGAGACTCGCAGGTAAGAACTACATCCCGTCATCGGATTCCGCCCGAAAGGAGTATGCGGAGGTTCTCCTGAAGGAGTACGGGAGATACTGTCAATATGTCCGCGAAGCACAGCCTGACGAGATCGGTCCCGGGCCCGGCCGTCGTTAGACGAGATTCCTGCATCGAGGACTTATGGTTGAGGCACGGTGAGACAAATTGCAAGGGAGGATATGCATGTTTACAGTCAGCGAAAAGGCAGGCAACATGATCAAGGATTTTCTGAAGAACCAGCAGGGCCCGGGCATCGTCAGGGTATTCCTGCAGCCCGGCTGCTGCGGCGGAGCCTCCCTGGGCATGGCTCTGGATGAGCAGGCAGAGAGCGACGTGACGTTCGTTGACCAGGAGATAACCTTCGTGATCGACAGGGCCCTGTTCGAGGAAGTCAGGCCGATCACAGTTGATTTTGTAGAGTCTCCTCAGGGATCGGGATTTGCACTCACGTCGCGCCTCTCGACAGGCGGCGGATGTTCAACCGGGGGATGTTCAAGCGGCGGATGCTCAGACGGCGAATGCCGTTGAGCCGCCAGGGATAAACCGGGACCCTGCGGGGACATTCCGTTATGAACGAAGCGGGCCGGGAGGCCCCGTCACCTCCATGAGTGGCGCCAGGCCTCGCCGACCCATTATCTGTGACATGGATCATCGGGATCCGGTCAACCGGTCGTTGTCCTCGGGGGGTTCCACCTCGGTTCCTTCGAACACCGTGATACCCTTGATGTTGCCGTCGGCAAAGCCGGCCATGACCCCCGCGGCCACGGCCAGACCTTCCCTGAGATGTACTGCCTCTATGCCGGGGACGGCGTATGAATAGAACAGGACGTTGCGTGTGTCGTCACGCACCCTCGTCTTTTCGTCTGCCCCCTGGCAAAGGACACAGATGATGTCCTTCTCGTCCCGGAGCACGATCTCCCCCTCGACCGTCGTGAACCGGCGGCCTCCCATTCCGGCGCACGTCTCTCCGCCTCGTGCCACATCGAGCGTGAGCCCGCCGTCGATACGGTCGAGGTCCGTGACCGCCACGAGGATGCCGGCGCACATCTCCGCCATGAAGTGGGCGTCCACCATCAAGCTATACCTCGGAAAGCCGCTCAAGACCGTTCTCTTGAGATGCCCGGGCAGGGGACAATCAAATCCGAAGCTCCGGAAGAAGCTGTCATAGACGTCGATGCGGGCTGAGATACCGGCCAGCGTCTCGCGCTTTCTCATTCTGCGCAGGAGGCTCCGCCTGTGCTGGTCAAATCCGGCGGTGTCCCTCAAGGGCAGGCAGTCGGTTATGAGCGCGAGTCCGAAGGCGACGCCCGGGTACTTCACCTGATACGCGGGAGAGACCGAGAAATCTATCCACGCCATCCCATTTTCTTTCACTTTGCACCTCATGCTCTTTCTCCCTTTCACCGCGGGTAGTCAGATGGTTCACACGGAACTGTCCTGTATTATACCCCAATTTCCGATACTTGCCCACCAGCCCTTGAAATCGCAGGATCGCTGGCCTAGTATATTCTTTAAGCTGAAGATGCGATCCTTCTGACGGAAAGGCGTGAGAGCAACACAAAGCCGGACGTCATCGGGGCCTGTAGCGTGTTCAGCAAAGGAGGAGACATGGATATTATCCGGAAAGCAGTGTACATGGGTCTTGGCGCCATCAGCATGACGAAGGATAAGGCCGAAGAACTGGTCGACGATCTCATCAAACGCGGTGAGGTGGCAAGCGCGGAGAGGTTCAAGACCATCGACAAGCTGCTCAAGGAAGCGGACAGGCAGGAGAAGGAGTTCCAGCACAAGGTATCCGCGGCCGTGCAGAAAGTGATCGTCGAGATGGGCCTTCCCACGCGCAAGGACCTCGCGGAGATCGGCGAGACACTGAAGAGGATCGAGGCGAATATGTCATCCGCGGAAAAGAAGGATGCAGGTTAGCGGGTGCCCGTTTTTCGAGCTCGTGAAACGTATCGGGACCTGAAGCGGTACAGCCAGATCGCTTCCGTCCTCGCCCACCATGGCTTCACGGAGGTCCTGGACAGGCTGAAGGCTCGGTACCATGTTGCCGGGGGACGGAAGAAATTCATCAGGGGACGTGTTCCTGAACGGTCCGAGACTTCGGTGCGTCTGCGCCTCGTCTTCGAGGAGCTTGGCCCGACGTTCATAAAACTGGGCCAGATACTGAGCAGCCGTCCCGATATACTGCCCGCCGACTACATAAAGGAATTGAGCAAGCTCCAGGATGACGTTCCTCCTTTCCCTCCCGGGGAAGCCAGGTCGCTCCTGGAAGCACAGTTGGGACACCCGCTCAATGAGCTCTTTTCCTCCTTCGAAGAAGAGCCCGTTGCGGCTGCTTCCCTCTCCCAGGTCCACCGGGCCAGGACGCCGGCTGGTGAAGAGGTGGCGGTCAAGATCCAGAGGCCGGGCATAGATGAGGTCATCGAGACCGACATCCGCATACTCAGGGAGTTCGCGGGCCTTGCCGAGCGGCACGTCCCGGAGAGCCGGTATTTCGGCCCCCTGGAACTTGTGGAAGGGTTTGCCAGGACCATCCGGCACGAACTCGATTTCGTCAGGGAAGGGCGGAACATTGACCGTTTCAGGGCCCATTTCGCCCATACGCCGACGATCTACATCCCGAAAGTACACTGGGATCTGACATCGCCCAGGGTCCTGACGATAGAGTTCATCGCGGGGATAAAGATATCCGACATCGACCGCCTCGAGGCCGCCGGCCTCGACCGGAAGACTATTGCCTTGAACGGGGCCAATCTCACCCTTGAGGAGATATTCGAGCTTCGTCGCTTTCACGCCGATCCTCATCCTGGGAATATCTTTGTCCTCAACAACAACGTGATAGCGCCCGTGGACTTCGGCATGACAGGGACCATCGATGAAGAGACCTCGGAGCAGATGACCGGCATATTCGTGGCCGTGATGCAAAAGGACGTGGATACTTTCGTCGGACTGCTGCGAACGATCGGTGTTGTCGGAGAACCTTATGATGACCGTGCGTTCAAGCTTGACTTGCACGACCTCTTCGACCGTTATTACGGCGTGCCTCTGAACAGGCTGGATATCGGGACCATAACCAGGGAACTCATGGCCATCGTTCACCGCCACAGGTTGAGGCTCCCGTCTGAATTCGCCATGATAGGCAAGGCGCTCCTCATCAGTGAAGGCGTAGGCAGGCTGCTCGACCCTGATTTCAACATCATCGAGACGGCGCGACCCTATGCCCGAAGGATACTGCTCAGGAGATTCGACCCGGCAAGACAGCTGCGCGGGCTGTCCAGGGTTGCCGATGAGGTTGTCGCGTTACTGAGGGCCCTGCCATCGGATACGAGGGAGATACTTTCCATGGTGCGGAAAGGAAAGCTGGCCATGCGTTTCGAGCATCGCGGACTGGAACTTCTCACGGATGAACTCGACAGGTCCAGCAATCGCATCAGCTTTGCCCTGGTGATAGCGGCACTCATCATAGGCTCCTCTCTTATCTTCCAGACAGGGGTGGGTCCGACCATCTTCGGCTACCCCGTCCTGGGCCTCGGCGGATTTCTCCTCGCCAGCATTCTCGGGGTGTGGCTCCTCATCGGCATTATGAGGTCCAAGAGGCTCTGACGGCGGCTTGATCCAAGACATTATTGTGAGGTGCGAATTGCCTGTATCGAGCTTGCCGATGGATGGTTCTTCCAGGGGTTTGGGACTCACCCCGCGATCAACCGTTACTCGTGCACAGGGGTCGCGGTGACGGGGTCGTCACCGAGGGGCAGGTCTATGTTCACCAGAAGGCCTCCGTCCGCCGCGTTCCGGGCGGTCACGGAGCCACGATGGAGGGCTACCGCGCTCTTCGTGATGGCCAGCCCGAGGCCGGTGCCGCCGCTTTGCCTGTCCCGCGCCACGGATACGCGGTAGAAGGGCCGGAAGAGGTGGGGAAGGTCCGCCTCGGGCACGCCGCCGCCGTGGTCCCGGACGCTTATCCGTGCGTATTCAACCCCTGCCTCAAGACCCCTGGTAAGCCGGACCTCGACCACGGAATTTTCACAGGTGTACCGCAGGGCATTGCGGATGACGTTCTCGATGCCCCTGCGCAGCCATTCCTCATTGCCTGAGACGCTGCACGGCTCGCTATCGAGAAGACGCACGCCGCAGCCGCTGATGTCCGCCTCGAAGTTGGCATCCTCCACGATCTCGCCGACGAGCACGGCAAGGTCGACGGGGGCCATTGCAACGGATGAGATGCCGCCTTCGACGCGGGTCAGATCGAGTACCTGTCCGATCATCTCATTGAGCGCCATGGCTTCCTTTTCGATCCTGGTGAGCGTCGACGGGGCCGCCTCGGTATCCTGGCGCCTCAAGAGCTCGACGGCTATGGTCAGCCGTGCCAGAGGGGAGCGCAGCTCATGGGAAACATCCTGCACCAGCCTGCGCTGCTGGGTGACGAGGGATTCAATGCGTTCCGCCATCACATCGAAATCGCCGGCAAGGTCCGACAATTCATCCTTCCAGACGACCTTTTTCCTCCCCGATCTTGCGGAAAGATCGCCATTGGCGAACCTGCGTGCGGCTTGACGGAGCCTGACTATGGGCGAGGTCAGATAGCGGGCCAGCAGGTAGCACGCACCTCCCGAGACAAGAAGGGTGATGAAGAGCCTGAGCAGCGACAAGGGTTGGCCGGGAGGGAAGAAGAACCCGGGGCCGAAGATCATCGGGGGGGCCGCCCATGTCCCGGAGGAGGAGGGGAGGCAAAGATCCTTCTCGGGATCTCCCCGACGACGATATAGCTCTTGCCGTCCTCTCCCGCCATCGGCAGGGCGAGGAGCATTCCCGTTTTCACCGAGGATATCTCCGCTTGACCCGTTAGCTTCACCGCGCCGGCGATGTCCTCAACGCTCCGCGGCAACGAACGGCCGCCCAGGTCCCTGCCTGATCCATTGACAACGTATGCGTCGATCCCGGACAGGTCCTTCAGTCTCTGACCGGACCTCTCCAGCGCGCTTGGGTCCGACGACCTCATGCTCTCCATCACCGTGTGGCCGTAAAGAATGAGGACCGGCCCCACGGTACGTCGAATGTGGTCCTCGCGAGGCCGTCCTCCGAAGGGCCCCGTGCGGGAAACCCAGTCGAGGCCTATCTGTGCGGCTATGACGAGAAGGGATGAAAACCAGAAGCAGAGGTATATCTTGAGAAAGATGCCGCGGACAGGCATGTCACTCCTGTCTTTCCCCGGCCCCCGCGCGCACGCGAGGGGTCGGCGCTGTCAGTGCGTAGAGGTACCCCACGTTTCGTATCGTCTTTATGCGCTCCGTTCCGTCGACTTCCCGGCCGAGCTTCTTTCTGATCCTGCTCATGTGGACGTCAATGCTGCGGTCGTACGGATACGGCGTTCGCCCCAGGACCGACCGTATCAGCTCCTCCCTCGGCACAAGCCGGCCCGCGTTGCGCAACAGGAGCTCGAGAAGGCTGAATTCCATTGCCGTAAGGTTGACGGGACCGCCGGACAATAGGACGAGGCGGGTGGCGATGTGCATCTCTACGTCGCCCACCTTCAGCGTCTCCGGCACGGTGTCATCAAAATTCATCCTGTCAAGGCGCATGCGCCTCAGGATAGCGCGGATCCGGGCGACCAATTCCCGCGGATTGAAGGGCTTGGCGAGATAGTCATCGGCGCCGATCTCCAGACCCACGATGCGGTCCACTGTCTCGCCACGGGCGGTAAGCATGATGACGGGAGTATCCGATCTGCCCCTCAGGTGACGCAAGACCTCGAAACCGTTCATTCCGGGAAGCATCACATCGAGGACGATGAGGTCGTGGCCTCCATCGCAGGCCGCCTCCAACCCCGTTTCGCCGTCGTGAGTGCTCTCCACTTCAAAGCCCTCGGAAACGAGATAGTCCGCAAGCAGTTCGCAGAGGGCGACATCGTCGTCGATCGCCAGTATCCGTTCCATCGTCATGCACCTTATCGCCACCGAAGGCTCAGGTGGTTCGTTGTGAATAATGTACATCACTTCCACCCGGGTAACAAAATTCTTTTGCCACCCTTCACAATTCTTTACACGAAAGCAACGTCTATTCACGCTCGGGGGCGAGAATGAGTATATCGATTGCACCAATTAGCATCAGGCGGCCGGCCGAAATAACAAGAAGGAGGTAAGTATGATCAGTTCCATCAGCAGCATGAACAGCATGACATCGATGATGCAAATGCGACAGCAGATGTTCAGCAAGATCGACACGAACGGTGATGGGAAGCACGACGCGGACGAACTGTCGGCAATGGTGGCGAACGACCCCCAGGGCGGACCGGGCGTGGAGGACATCCTTGCCCGGTTCGACACCGACGGCGACGGGTCTGTAAGCGAGAGCGAGTTCAGCTCCGCGCACAAGGGACCTGCCGGCGCGATGCCGCCGGGTATGAGCGCGATGTCCACGGAGGACCTCATCGCGCAGATGTTCAGCGAAGCGGATGAAAACGGAGATGGGGTCATCGACGAGACCGAACTTGCACAGATGGCGGCTAAGGGTCCCGGCGACGGGCCCGGTGCCGAGGAGTTGATGTCCAGGCTCGACACGGACGGTGACGGCGCGATAAGCGAAACGGAATTTGCTGAAGGTCCGTGGGCCAACAAGCAGGTACAGGGACCTCCTCCTCCGCCGCCGCAAGAGGGAAACGAGACCGGGTCGATCTTCAGCCGGCTTGACACGGACGGAGACGGCACGATAAGCGAAGCCGAGTTCGAGACTGCGATGAACTCCATCGAAAGCTTTTTCTCTTCCATCTCTACCGGAGACAGCGACAGGTCCGTGAGCGACCTTATGGGACTGCTGGGTGCGGCTCTTAACGCCTATCAGCAGGCGAGCGGCACGTCCCATGACACATCCGTACAGGCCTCACGGGCCACCGGTTCCTCCCTCTATGCCTGACGGGATGAAGCCGGGCAGTCAGACCCCGCGCCGCCGGTAACCGGAGAAGGGGCCCCGCAAGACGGTCGGACCGACCGCAGGGGCCCTTTTTCCAATAGAGCCGGTACCTGCAGAACCTGCTTTCACCGGGCACAATTTTCCCGTTGAGGAATTATTTTCCCACATGCCGACCATGAGACGGGCAGGGTGTGTCATTGAACTCTTGCCGGCACGTCCCGTCAGGACGGCTGGATCCCCCGGGCCGGTCATCCGCGGCACCATATTTGCTTCTTATCCATCCGGACGAAGAACGAGGAAAGGAGGCGGAAATGATAGGTTCAATTGCTGGGGGCTATGCAGCCAGAGCGCTTGTGTCCCTGACCGGCAAGATACTGCAGTCGGGAAACACCTCGGAAGACAGGACCGCCCGGAACGTCTCCGGGACACCGGCGGGAGGTACGGCCGGGCCGGATACGCTCACCATCTCGGGCAAAGGGAAACTCCTCGCCGCGAACGACCTTATGCTTCCCACCGCTGCGAGCATACAGGCCCTTTCGACGACCCTGTCGCAGAACATCTCCACCCTTCTCAATAGCGCCGGGATATCGTCGACGTCATCCTGCGAGATCGACGTTGATGAAAGGACCATGGATATCACCGTCAGGGGAGGGGGAAGCGAAAGGGCCGCCATTCAGAAGGCCATCGACGACAACGAAGAGATGGGGAACGAGATCAGGACCCTCGCAGCGATAAGCAGCCATGTGGCCGGCATGACGGAGTCATTGAAGTTTCAGAAGGAATATGCCGCCAGCAGTGATCCCGAAAGCGTCGTCTCCAGGTATGCCGCCCTGTTCGGGCAACAAAAGGTGAATGACGTCTCGCTCCGCTTCGACGGAACGGCGATCACGGTGCTCGCAAACGGGAAAGACCTCCTGACGGGCCGATCATGACGTTCTAAGACCGTTGGCTGCCATTCAACGGTTCCGGCGGCCTTATTGCCGGTCAGTGAGGGTACCGGCAATAGCGCTCAAACCCCATTATCTTCGTAACCGCGGCCCCGGAGACCCCGAAGAAGACAACGGGCTTGTGGCCGATAAAACGGGTGATCGATCCATTGACACAGGTTGAACCCGTTGCCAGAATGATGTCGCCCCAGGCAAGGACATCCTCGGTGGCCTCGGGGCCCTCGATGACGATGCCGAACTTCTTCTTCCCGATGTTGTCTTCATCGAGGTCGAGGACCCGTATCTGGAAGACCTCCGAAAGCCGCTCGATCATGCCTGGCTGAAAACCCACGAAGGCGATGCGGGGGTTCCCGAACCTTTCTCTCACGTAGGAAACGAGCTCCCGGGCGCACCGTCCCGGTTCATCGTCCCGGCAATGGACGGTCCCCGTTATCAACCCGGCCTCACGCATGACCGCGTTGATCGTTGCGATGAAAACGGCCCGCTCGAAGTTGCTTTCGAGGGGCAGCATTATGACATCCCGCACGGTCCCCTCGAAGCCGCCCGGCATATCGGTAAAGGCGTGTCCCTTCACACCTCTGTAAACAGCCTCCACCATCGCCTCCTTACCCTTGAGAAGCGGATAATCATCACGTTCGGTCTCGCCTATGGCCTCTTTCGCGGTCAGCACCCGGGCCGAGACCACGCTCACCCTCTCGTCCATCGAGTCACCGGCAAGCCGCCTGAGCTCCTGCTTAAGCCTTTCGTAAATGTCCAAAGACCTCCCCCCTGCAAGTTCGTATTATAGCTTGTTGGCTAGCGTACTATAGCCGGATTGGAAACCGGTTGTCAACGGGGGAAGACCGTTGCATCCGCTTGAACCGCTTGAACCGCTTGAACGTTAAGAGACAACATCCAAATTGTTAGGAAAAGTCTCTAACGTTGAACAAGCTGTTGACAAAGTCATTTCTGAAGGAGGTTCACATTCTGTCGTCATTCCGGCGTTAGGCCGGTGTCTTCACTCGCGGAAGCGACATCCAGGAAATACAATGGGTTAGAAAAACCACTGGATCCCGGATCAAGTCCGGGATGACGAAAAGAGGAATTTGTCAACAGCCTGTGAAGCGGTTCTAGCGGTTCTAACCGTCTTCAGGGCGTATACCTGTACTGAAAGGGCTCCGCTTGTTCACGGGCCAGCATTTCACGCAGGGTTGAAGAGAAGAGCCACCTAAGGGGAGCGAAAGGTCTCTTGCCGTAGACGAGCTCCGGTTTACCCTTGATCCCGACGGCCTTCTTCAATTCGTCGACGGCATCGTAGAAGGTGCCTATTGTGTCTATGAGTCCCGCTTCCTTTGCCTGCAGACCCGTGTATATCCTGCCGTCCGAGAGGGTCCGCGCCTTGTCGAGAGGTATCTTGCGTCCCGTCGCTACGTCCTTGATGAACTGCTCGTGGATGTTATTGATGATATCCTGCAGATATTGACGCTCACTGTCGGTCATCTTCCTGAAGGGACTTCCCACGTCTTTCATGGACCCCGCCTTGAGGGTGTTGCTCTGGATGCCGATCTTCTTCATCAACTCCTCCACAACGGTCTGCTGCATGATGACACCGATCGAACCGGTGATGGTGGACGGGTTGGCGTAGAGCTTTTCGCCCACGGAGGCGATGTAGTAACCCCCCGAAGCACAGACGGACCCCATCGATACGTAAACCTTCTTGACCGCCTTGAGTTTTTTGAGCTCGCTCGCCGCCTCCTGCGTGGGGCCTACCGCACCGCCGGGCGAGTTGATGCGCACTATGACACCGCGGATCCCATCGTCCTCTTTGAACCTGACCATATCGGCCATGACCTCCTTGAGGTCGGAGATGGTCCCTTCGATCTCCACGACGCCGATCTTTCCCCCGCCGGCTCCGCCGAAAATGCCGGGCAGAACGCTTGCGGCAAAGATCACCGCCGCTATCACCACGGTAACAATGAGCAAAACTTTTTTGCCTGTCCGACCGGCCATTTCATTCCTCCCTGCAGCGACAATGCAGAGGAACTGCCCTCGCTGCCCCTTTCAGATCGCCGCCGCGACTCATGTTTCCGCCAGCGCCGCGGCGTCCCTCGTCTTCATGATAATTGTACCAAAAGGGCGCCTCTGTGTCAGTGTCGCCACCCGTATCTTTGCCAGCTCCAGCATTCCGAGGATAGTGGCCACACGCTCGTTTCTCTCCTCCCCGGCAACGATGTCCCATTCGAAAAACCCGTCGGATCTGAGAAGGTCCTTGAGGGCCGTGATCTTTTCCTCCAGTGTCGGTCTCACGTCGCGCACCACGAAGTAGGGCTCCTCCGTGACGCTCATGAGCTCGAAATAGAGATTGCACAGGCAGAGAAGATCGAAGTCAGCCTCCTTCTCCAGACTGCCCCGCCCGATGCAATAGACGTCTCGTTCCAGCATGGGCAGCTGGTCGATGGCGACAGCCATGCTCCTGACCCGTTCGTACTCGATGATGCGCTCCACGAGCTCTTCGCGGGGATCCTCCTCGTCGCCTGCCCCGTTGGAAGGAAGGAGCATCTTGGACTTGATGAACAGGAGCAGTGAGGCCATCTCTATGAAATCCTCGGCTGTCTTCAGGTTCATCTCCTTCGCTATCTCAACGTACTGGAGAAAACGGTCCGTGATGAGGGCGATGGGGATGTCCCAGATGCTCACCTTGTTTCGCTTGATAAGGGTGATGAGGACCGCCATGGGACCCTCATAACATTCAAGCTGGACTTCCAGTGCAGGGACGAGAAGATTCATGTCAGGATCCCCCTTTCGCCGAGATAGCTCTCAAGGTAGTGCGATTCCGCTTCCTTTGTCTTGAGGTCAAGGTCTATCTTGGCATCCTTCAAGTCTTCAAGGATCTCCTTGTATAGGGGTCCCTCGGGAACACCGAGCTTCTTGAGGTCATTGCCGGTCGTGAAGGGCTTGAAGGAGTCGTGGTGGGTGATATAGCTCGAGATCGCTTTCTTCACCTCCTGGGAGCGGGTTTTGGCCATTATGAAAAGCAGGGCCTCCCGGGAAAGCCCGTCCAGCAGTCGATAGACCTCACTCTTCCTTATGGCCGCCATTCCCTGGGAGAAACGAGCCATGGCGAGCCTCAGACGTTCCACGTTCTCCATGGTGTGCCTCCGGAAACGCTCGCTTATTTCCATGTGTGCCGCGAACGCCGCGACGTCGGAGAGCTTCATGTTGTCAACGATGGCAAGGATGTAGAGCTGGACCCTATCGACGGGCTTGCCCTGGTAGAGGAACTCGTACCATTGATACACACCGTGCATCTGCGCGAAGAGCTTCTCCTTTTCCCTGTTGAATACGATGTCCGGCGAGATAAAGCGCAGGAGGTCCAACTCCGCGAGTCTGGCCAGGGTGGCCTCCGGGGTATCCTCTTTCAGGATGAGGGCCAGTTCCGCCCATATCCTCTTCCCCCGCATCCTGGCAAGAAAGTTCAGCTTTACCGCATTCTTGATGAGGTTCAGGGTCTGTTTGCCGATCTTGAACCCGAATCGCTTCTCGAAACGGATGGCGCGGAACACCCTCGTCGGGTCTTCCACGAAGCTCAGACTGTGGAGGACGCGGATTGTCTTTTCCTTGATGTCCCGCTGGGCGCTGAAGAAATCAACGAGTTCGCCGAAGGTATTCCTGTTGAGGGATATGGCAAGGGTGTTGATCGTGAAATCGCGGCGGCGCAGGTCCAGCTTCAGTGAGCCGTGCTCGACGGTGGGCAGCGCGGCCGGCGCCCTGTAGTACTCGAGACGGGCCGTCGCGATATCGATCTTGAAGCCGTCGGAAAAAAGCACCTTTGCCGTCGCAAACTCCCTGTGGGACCGCATCCTGGCATGGAATCTCCTGACCATCTCCTCGGCGAAGGCGATGCCGTCGCCTTCAATGACGATATCGATGTCGTAGTTCTCAATGCGAAGAAGGAGGTCGCGGACGAAACCGCCCACGAGGTAGGCATGGAAACCCATCTCGTCGGCGAGGTTTCCCATGTCGACAAGCCTCCCCATCGCCGCCTCGCTCAGCCGCTCATCCATGAGCTTGCGGACATTCTTGCGCTGCACATACTTTTCCTGGAACTCGAGTTTTTCCAGAACGGTTTTGGCGATCTCGTCCTCGAGGACCCTCAGGAGGTCCGTCCTCGTGATGGCCCCTTTAAGCTCATTCTTCTCCACGACGGGGAGGAAACGCTGGTTGCCGCCGATGATCTTCTCCTTCACCGCCTCGATGGAGTCCTCGGGACCAACCGACTTGAATTCGGTCAGCATGTAATCGTCGACGGGCTGCGCCGCCAGCTTGTGGAACAGCGCCTTGGCGGCAATCTGACGGGTGATGACTCCCGCCACCCTGCCGCTTGCGAGCACGGGCATCGCGTTTATGTTGTACTTCGTCAGGATGCTCAGGGCTTCGCTTATGGCGCTTTGGGAATCGACGGACTTGACGGGGAAGAACATGATGTCCTTTGCCTTCCAGAGGGGCTTCACGTTGTTGCGAAGGATCTCTATGAGCCTTTCCTTCGCCTCGGGAAGGGTCATCTCCTTCACCGTTGACGACGCGGCGACCTTGTGGCCCCCGCCGCCGAGAAGGGACATGACGTACCCCGAATCCACCTCGGGTATTCTGCTGCGCCCGATGATGTGGATACGGTCCTCCATCCGGAAAAGTGCGAAGACGGCGTTTATGTTCTCCATGTCCCTGTACTTGTGGACGATGACGGCAAGGTCACCCACGTACTGTTCCGTACTCCCCTCGGTGATGACGATATCGATACCGTTTATGTTGTAGACCGTCGCGTTCTTGATGATGTCGTTGAGAAGGAAGACCTGTTCCGGCGTCAGTTCCCGGACAAGCATGTCCGAAACCAGGTTGATGTTGGCTCCCTGCGAGAGCAGATAGGACGCGGCCTCGAAGTCCTCGACGGTGGTGGAGGAAAACCTGAAGCTGCCCGTCTCCTCGTAGATACCCAGCATCATTATCGTCGCCTCCTCCGGCGTGATACTGATGCCCTTCTCCTTTATGATGGAGACGAGGATGGTCACCGTCGCGCCGACGCTTCTGACCACCTGCACGTCTGCTCTCACGTCGTCCGCGGAATCGGGATGATGGTCGTAGACATGCACCGCGACCTTCGGATTTTCCGCCACCTTCGCGAGGTCCCCGATGCGCGTCCTGTCACGGGTATCAACGAGGATGAGGGTGTCGACGGAACGATGGTCTATCTCCTTCAGTTTCGCTATATCGAAGAGATAGAGGGTCGAGTGGATGAGGAAATCACGAAGCGTCTTCTCCTGGGATCCCGGAAAGACAAGAGTGGCGTCGGGGTAGAGCTTTCTCGCCGCCACCATTGAGGAGAGGGAATCGAAGTCGGCGTTCATATGGGACGTGATGACCTTCATCAACCCCTCGGGTGGTGTTTTTTGTGGATCTCTTTCAGGCGCTTACTGTCGACATGAGTGTATATCTGCGTGGTGGATATGTCCTCGTGTCCCAGGAGCACCTGGACCGAGCGCAGGTCCGCGCCGCCCTCCAGGAGGTGTGTGGCAAAGGTGTGCCGTATCGTGTGTGGCGACACTTTGCCCCTCAGGAGCCTGACACCGTACTTCCGTATGATCTTCCAGACGGCCTGGCGGGTGATCATGCCGCCGCGGCGGTTGGGGAAGAGATACTGGCCCTGGGGTCTTTCCACATCGAGGTAGGCCTTGACGGCATCCCTCGAATAGGAGCCGAGCGGGACTATCCGTTCCTTGGAACGCTTTCCCATGGCGACGACAAAACCGCCGTCCAGATTGATATCACCCTTCTTGAGCCGTATGAGTTCCGAGACCCTCAGACCCGTCGCATAGAGGAGTTCGAGCATTGTCCTGTCCCTCAGGGCCATCTTCTCTCCCTCGGGCAGACGGATGAGCTCTCCCATCTCGTCCTCGGAGAGCACCCGGGGGATGGGCGGCCGGAACCGTGGCGTATCGACATCCTCGAGGGGGCTCACCTTGACTTTGCCGTCAAGCAGAAGATAGTTGAAGAAACCCCTCAGGGCGGAAAGGCCTCTCACGACGCTCCGTGTTGACCTGCCTTTTTCGCGCATGTACCCGATGAAGGATTCCACGTGGCGCCTTTCGGGCTCCGGGCAGGCTATCTCCTCGAGATACCGTAGGAATGTCAGGATATCGCGGTTGTAGGCCTCGACGGTATGCGGCGAGGCGCCGCGCTCCGAGACAAGGTGACGGACATAACTGTCAAGATGGTGATAGAGACGTTCCACCCGCCGTATCTCCCCTATACTCCCGTGGAACCGAAGCCTCCCTCGCCGCGGCACGTATCGGCGAGACTTGCGACAGGCCGGAAATCCACCCTGGCCAGCCTCTTGAAGACCATCTGGGCGATCCGGTCCCCCCTTCTTATCGTGAAGGACTCCCGGCCAAGGTTGATAAGGATCACCTTGACCTCACCGCGGTAGTCGGCATCGATGGTGCCCGGGGTGTTGAGGACGGTCACCCCGTGCTTGTGGGCGATGCCGCTGCGGGGCCGTACCTCCGCCTCGAAGCCCTCGGGTATGTCGATGAAGATGCCCGTAGGGATGAGGGCACGTTCCATGGGGTTAAGGACAACGGGGTCGTCGACGAAGGCACACAGATCCACTCCCGAGGAACGGTCCGTCGCGTACGCCGGAACCATCGCACCATCAAGCATCTTGATGAAGACCTCTATTCTCTCCATACCTTCTCGACCTTTTCACGGTCCACATTGCCGAGCACGGTGAGTGATACCAGTCTCTCGTTGTCGAATATCTCCCGGGCAATGGCGGCCACATCCTTCTTACTGATCCTGTCTATTTCCCGGAGGGTCTCCTTGAGGGGGATATAAGCGCCGAAGTATATCTCGTTCTTCGCGAGGCGGCCCATCCGTGTCTCCGAGCCTTCAAGGGCAATGAAGAGGTTGCCCTTTATGTGCTCTTTGGAGAAGGATAGCTCGGCGTCGGTTATACCGGTGTCCCGGATGCGTGCTATCTCCTCCCTGATAAGGGTGAGGACCTGCGCTATGGATTCCCGCGATGTGGACGTCGATATCCCGAATGTGCCCGCGTCATGGTAGCAGTTGACATAGGAATAGATGTTGTATACGAGACCCTTCTGTTCCCGTATCTCCTGGAAAAGATGGGAGCTCATGCTGCCGCCCATTATCGCGTTCAACACGTAGAGCACATACCTGCGCCTGTCAACCTGACTGACACCGTCGGTTCCTATGCACAGGTACACGTGCTCCAGGTCCTTTTCGTAAATCTCGATCCCCGTGGTTGCCCGTGGCGGGATAAGCGTCCTGCCGTCGTCTCTTCCCGCGGGGATGCCGAAGAAGCGTCGTCGTATCTCTTCCACGCAGGTCTCGTGGTTCACCCTGCCGCTCACGGTGATTATCGCGTTCTGAGGCCCGTAGAGGTCCCTGAAATAAGCCGTGAGTTGATCGCCGGTAAGGCCTTCCACGGTCTGTTCCGTTCCCAGTATGGGCAGCCCGAGGGCATGGTCCCTGTAGTAGGAGGCATTGAACATGTCGTAGATATACTCCTCAGGATTATCCTCGATCATCTTGATCTCCTGAGTGATGACATAGCGCTCTTTCTCGATATCCTCGGCACTGAAGAGAGAATCGCGGTACATGTCCGATATGATGTCAAGGGCCACGTGGAGGTCCTTGCGAAGGACCCGCGCATAGAGACAGGTGTATTCCCTGCCCGTGAACGCATTCAGGGAGCCGCCGATGGCGTCGATCTCGCGGGCGATGTCGTACGCGGTACGCCCCGTCGTTCCCTTGAAAAGCATATGTTCGATGAAATGGGAGATGCCATTCTGACCGGCCGTCTCGTAACGGCTCCCCGCCTTCCACCATATACCTATCGAAACCGTCGAATAGTACGCGATGGATTCTGTAACGACGGTGATACCGTTATCGAGTACGGTCTTCTTATACATCTAACTACTACTGTCCCCTCTGATCCTTGAGGACAGCCTTTCTTGACAGTTTTACCCTCCCGTTGTCTTCCACGCCGATGACCTTTACAGTCATATCGTCACCTTCCTTGGCAATGTCAGAGGCCTTCTTGACGAACTTGTCATCAAGCTGGCTGACGTGGCAGAAACCGTCCAGGTTGGGCCCGAGTTCCACGATGACGCCGGCGTCGAGCACCCGCCGCACCTTGCCCTCGTAAATGGCGCCCACCTCGACCTCTTTCACGATGGACTTGACGATCTCGATGGCCGCGTTGGCGGATTCCTCGTCCACGGAAACGATGTTGACGGTCCCGGAGTCATCAATATCTATCTTGACACCTGTTCTTTCGATGATGCTCCTTATTACCTTTCCACCCGGGCCTATCACTTCCCGTATCTTGTCGGGCTTGATCGTCATCGTGTAGATCCTCGGGGCATAGGGTGAAAGGTTCTCTCTCGGTTGCGCGATGGTCCCCGTCATGATATCGAGGATCGTGCCGACACCCTGCTGACCCTGGATGACCGCCTTCTGCATGGTATCCTTCGATATTCCCTTTATCTTGATATCCATCTGAATGGCCGTGACGCCATCGCGGGTACCGGCGATCTTGAAATCCATATCTCCGAGGTGATCCTCGTCGCCGAGGATGTCGGAAAGGATAAGCTCGCGGTCGCCTTCCTTCACGAGGCCCATGGCGATACCCGCAACAGGCTCCTTGATGGGCACGCCGGCGTCCATGAGCGAAAGACAGCCGCCGCATACGGTGGCCATCGACGAAGAGCCGTTCGATTCAAGGATCTCCGATACGATCCTTATCGTGTAGGGGAATGCTTCCCTCTCGGGCAGGATCGGCGTCAGCGCCCTCTCGGCGAGATTGCCGTGGCCTATCTCGCGCCGTGTCGGTCCCCGCAGCATCGAGGCCTCGCCGACGGAAAAGGGCGTGAAGTTATAGTGGAGCAGAAAGGTTTTGTACGTCTCTCCCTCGTGGAGTGATTCGATCTTCTGCTCGTCATCGGATGTTCCGAAGGTGGTGACCGCCAGTGCCTGCGTCTCGCCACGGGTGAACACCGCGGAGCCATGCGTCCTGGGAAGGGCGCCGACAATGCACGAGATGGGCCGGATCTCGTCCGTAGCCCGTCCGTCGATGCGCTTGCCCGTCGACAGGAGCGACTCCCGCATGAGATCCCGTGTCACATCTTCGTACGCCTTGGCGATGGACCCCGCCTCGTCTTCGGAGTAACGGGCCTTGAGGTCGTTCAATATCTCGTCCTGCCGCTGGTACCGTTCCAGTTTCGCCTTGATGCCGAAACTGTCGACGAGGTCTTTCTCTACGATGGCTCGGACCTCTTTCTTCTTCTCATCAAGGTTCTCGGGGACCCGTATCTGCCTCTTCTTTTTTCCCATCTTCTCGCGGAGTTTCTCCTGCATCTCGATGAGGGGCATCATGGACCGGTGACCGAACTCGATTGCCTCGATGAGGTCGGTGCCCTTCACAAAATGCGCTTCGCCCTCCACCATGATGATGGCGTCGCGTGTCCCCGTAACGACGATATCGATATCACTGTCAGCCATCTGGGGAAAGGTCGGGTTTACCACAAAGACACCGCCTATCCTTCCCACCTTGACGCCCGCGAAGGGTCCGTCATGGGGGATATCCGATATGGTAACCGCGCAGGATGCCCCCACGAGACTGAGGATGCCGGGGTCGTTGTCCTGGTCGGCCGAAAGGACCGTGGAGATCACCTGTGTTTCATATCGCCAGTTCTTGGGGAAAAGCGGTCTCAGAGGTCTATCGATGAGGCGGGATGTGAGTATCTCCCGCGTGGTCGGACGTCCTTCCCTCTTGAAGAAGCCCCCGGGGAACTTGCCGGCGGCATATGACATCTCCTGGTAATTGACGGTGAGCGGCAGAAAGTCCTTGTCCTTCTCCTGTTTCTCGGCAACGGCAGTGACGAGGATAACCGTATCCCCGTAGCGCGCCAGTACGCTTCCATCGGCCTGTCTGGCCAAACCTCCGGCACTGAGCGTCAACGGTCGGCCCGCGAATTCGATAGTTATGTTTTCTTCCATATTTGTCCTATTATTCCTTTATTTTCTCAGACCGAGCTTTTCTACGACCTTTTTGTAGCGGTCAACGTTCTTGTCTTTGAGGTAGTTGAGGAGTCGCCTCCTGCTTCCGACGAGAACGAGAAGCCCTCTTCTCGAGTTATGGTCCTTGGAGAATCTCTTGAAGTGCTCCGTCAGCGAACGTATCCTTTCCGTGAGAAGCGCTATCTGCACCTCCGGTGAACCGGTGTCGGTATCGTGGGTCTTGAAATCCTCGATGATCGACTTCTTCCTCTGAGTATCCAGTGGCATACATTCCTCCTTAATCATTGATCAATCGTTTTATCTTTATCGTTTTCGACCCGAGATCCGCAATACCCACACCGATCAGTGTCCCCTGCCTGTTGAAGAGCCGGGCAGCCTCGCCGTGTCTCCATTCCCGGGCGCTGCCCGCTATCGGCACGGGCATCCCGTGTCTCAGGAACTTCTCCAGGGCCGTCTCCACGACCATGCCCTGTACGGAACCCAGGATATTCTCCAAAGGTAACAAATAGTTTAGCAGGTCTTGCTCTATTTTGAAACAATCAATATCAGTTCCCATCTCTTCCGTGAACTCTCCGTGCTTCGTCCGTTTCAGCGTGAAGAGAGTGGCCCCGCATCCGAGCTTCTCGCCGAGGTCGCTCGCCAGGGCCCTGATGTAGGTCCCCTTGGAGCAGGTGACTTCGACATCGAGGTGGGGGTGGGTGTAATCGAGCAGGGTGATGTCGAAGATCTCCACCTCCTTGACCGGCTGTTCAACCTGCACCCCGCTTCGCGCCCACTTGTACAGGGGCCTGCGGTTGACTTTCTTCGAAGAATAGACGGGAACACGCTGCGTTATCCTGCCGAGGTAGGACCCGAGCGCGTCCTCGATGACCTGCCGGTCGAAGGGCTCCGTTGGCGTCTCCGTGATCACTTTGCCCTCGATGTCCTGGGTCTCGGTTGTCACGCCGAGAAGGAACCTCGCGCGATACTGCTTTTCGACGTTCTCGAGGAAAGGTATGAGCTTCACCCCTTCATCGAGAGCGACAGGCAATATGCCCGTCGCGTTGCGGTCGAGGGTGCCTATGTACCCAATTTTTTTGAACTTGTGAAGCCTCTTCAGCCGGCGTATCACATCATAGGAGGACATACCCGCTTTTTTGTCTATTATCAAGTATCCGTTCATTACCCGTATCCTTATTCCTTCCCTGTTCGCCCGCTGCCCTTTCGGGAGACCCGGAGGTCTTTCACGGGTCCTTGACGTACCCTTCAGGCGCCAGGGCCTGAAGGAGTTTCTCTTCCGTCTCTTCCATGGTGCCTTCAATGCGGCACCCCGCGGCATTGCGGTGTCCGCCGCCACCGAAGGCGTTGCAGACGGCGGCAACATCCACCACACCCTTGCCGCGCATGCTGACCTTGTGATGGTGCTTGTCGATCTCCCGTATCAGCACTGCGACCTCAACACCGCGTATCTCCTTTATGAACTCGACAAAGCCATCGGTGAACTCACGGTTTGTGCCTGTCCTGTCGAACATGTCCGACGTCACGCGGGCCACTGCGATCCTGCCTCCATAGGTGGTGAGTGTGCACAGCACCTCTCCGAGGAGAAGGAACCTTTCCCTGGGGTGGTTCTCATAGACCATCCCCGCCACCGAGGATGGTATCACGCCTGCTCTGACCATCTCCTCGCATATCTTGAAGGCTTCGAGGCTCGCGTTGTCATACCGGAGCGATCCTGTATCGGTGAAAACGGCCGTGTAGAGGTTCACGGCCATGTCGGCATCCACCTTTATCTTCAGGGACCTGAAGAGGCGGTAGATTATCTCTCCCGTCGATGATGCCCCGGGGTCAACAAGATTCACCTCTCCAAAATGGTCGTTTGTATCGTGATGGTCGATATTGACCACGGGCGCCATGGCACCTATCCGGTCGTGCCCCGTCCCGACCCGGAAAAGGCTGCCGCAGTCGAGGACGAAGACGGCGTCGTACTTGCCTTCGGGCACCGCATGGACCACGCCGGCCGGTGCCGGGAGAAACTCGTACCTGTAGGGAATCCTGTCTCTCAGGTAGACCGTGGCCTCCTTGCCGAGTGCGCCAAGGGCCATGGCAAAGGCGAAGACGGACCCGATGGCGTCGCCATCGGGATCGATATGGGTCGTCACCAGGAAGCTGCGGCCCTCCTCGATGAGTCTCTTAACCCTTGCCTTCATCCGTCTCCTTCCTGAATATCTCCTCCATCCTCTGCACCCTCTCCAGGGTGTCATCGAGAAGGAAGGTGATCTCCGGCATGTATCGGAGTTGGACCCTCTTGCCGAGCAGGAACTTGATGTAACCCTTGGAACGTCTCAGGGCCTCGAGGGTGTGCTTCTGCTCCTCCTCGCTCCCGTATATGGAGACGTAGACCTTCGCGGATTTCAGGTCCTCACTCATCTTCACCTCGACGACGGTGATGAAGCCGAGGCCCTGGTCCTGGAGTTCCCGCTGGATGATAAGCGATATCTCCTCCCGGAGCAGGTCCTGGACCCTCAGGCGCCGGTATCTCATATCTCATCCCCGATAACGATTATCTCCGACGAGGTATCGATCACCTCGCCGAGATAGAGAGACTCCATGTACTCATGGACGTTCTCTATGACCTTGCTCACGTGGTCCTGTCTCACGCCTGCAACAGCGAAACCGATCCTTGCCCTCTGCCACAGGTTCGACTGGTCCACCTCGATCACTGAAATGTTGAACTTCGCCCGTGTCTTCTCGATCACTTTCCTCAGCATCTGCCGTTTGTCTTTGAGAGAGTGATTCTCAGGAAAAAAAATATCGACGCGGGATACACCTACTACCATAGCCTTCAACCATCAAGGGTCTGCTTCTCCTTTTCCTCGATGAAGAACTCGAAGACATCCCCTTCCTGTACGTCGTTGTAATCTTCAAGAGAAATACCACATTCGTATCCCGACTGGACTTCCCTGACATCATCCTTGAAACGTTTCAGGGAGGCGATCTTTCCCGTGTGGATGATCTGTCCGCCCCGAACCACCCTGATCAGGGAGTTGCGCGTCGCCTTGCCCTCGGTCACGTAGGAGCCGGCAATGATGCCGATCCGGGACACGGAGTATATCTTCCGTACGTCCGCCTTACCGATCGTGGTCTCCACGATCTTCGGGGCCAGCATGCCCTCCATGGCCTTTTTCACGTCGTCTATCATCTCATAGATAATGGAGTACTGCCTGACCTCTATCTTCTCCTGCTCGGCCAGGGCGTGAGCCTTTGCTACAGGCCGCACGTTGAACCCTATGATGATGGAGCCGGACGCCATTGCAAGGTTCACGTCGGTTTCCGTGATGGCCCCGACACCGCTGTGGGTTATCTGGACCTCGACGGCATCCGTGGACATCTTCTTCAACGCTTCGACAATCGCGTCGATCGTACCGCGCACGTCACCCTTGACGATAACATTGAGAAATACCTTTTCCGTTTCACCGATCTTTGAATAGAGGTCTTCCAGGGTTGTCCTGGCGCTCTTTAAAGCCTCCCTCTCACGGAGCTTCTCCTGCCTGAACTTCGAGAGCTCCTTGGCATAGCGCTCCTCCGTGGTAACGATGAAGCGGTCCCCGCCATGGGGCACGTCCTGGAAACCCACCACGAGCACGGGGGTTGCCGGCGGGGCGACCTGGATCCTCCCGCCCTTGTCGTCGATCATGGCCCGCACGCGGCCGAAGGTCATACCCGAGATGAAGGGGTCCTGTATCTTGAGGGTGCCGTCCTGAATGATGACGGTTCCCACCGGTCCGTGGCCCCTGTCGAGTTCGCTCTCAATGACGGTTCCCCGGGCCAGCTTGTCCGGGTTCGCCTTGAGCTCCAGTATCTCCGACTGCAGGACGATGAGTTCCAGAAGTTCCTTGATACCCTCTTTCTTCTTGGCCGATATCTTCGCGAAGAGCGTGGTGCCGCCCCAGTCCTCGGGAATAAGGTTCTGCTCGGCAAGCTCCTTTGTAACCTTGTCGATGTTGGCGTTCTGCTTGTCTATCTTGTTTATCGCGACGATAATGGGAACCTCTGCGCTGCGGGCGTGGTTGATGGCCTCGACGGTCTGGGGCATGACGCCGTCATCGGCGGCAACGACGAGGATGACGATGTCAGTGACGAGCGCCCCCCGTGCGCGCATGGCGGTGAACGCCTCGTGGCCCGGCGTATCGACGAAGACGATCTCCTTGCCGTCGACATTGACCTTGTATGCGCCGATATGCTGGGTGATGCCGCCGGCCTCGCGCTCTGCCACGTTCGTGTCCCGTATCGTGTCGAGAAGGAGGGTCTTGCCATGGTCGACGTGGCCCATAATGGTCACGACAGGAGAACGGGGCTTCAGGTCCTCCAGGTTGTCCTTTTCCTCTTCTTCGCGGGCGAGGAACTCCTCTTCGATGGAAACGATCTTCTCGACGTCGTACCCGAATTCCGTCGCCGCCAGATAGGCGGTATCGTAGTCGATGGTCTTATTTACCGTCGCCATGACGCCGAGCGGAAGGAGCTTGATGATGATGTCCTGCGCCTTGACGTTCATTCTCTTGGCAAGCTCGCCGACGGTGATCTCGTCGCTCACCTTCACCACCCGTCTCGCGACCTTCGGTTCGGACCTCCTGTCTTCCTCGATCCGTCTATCTCCTCCACGGTCCCTTCTATCCTTCCTGAAAGAACCCGTCCTGGGCCTCTGTCTCCTGAAGGAGTACAGGTCTTCTTCCTTGATGACCACCTTTCTCTTCAGGACACCCTTCTTTTTGTCCTTGGACTCTTCTATCTCCTGCTCCTCGATCTTCTTGAGGAGCTTTTCCGTCTTCTTTTTCTGACGCTCGGGCTCTTCCCCGCCTTCGCCTTCCACGGCGGTGAAATCCTTTTCGAGGTCCTGCTTGTAAGCCTCTTCGAGGACCTTCGTTATCTCCTTCTCCTTCTCTTCCGCTATGTGTTCTATGTCACCCTTGGGGGCCTTGTCCTCGGGGGCGAGGGCCGCGGCCTCGGGAACCTCCGGCGGGGGACCTTCCTCGGGCTGTCTTTCCTTTATATGAACGTGGAGGTCTTCAGGAATCCTCCTGGGTGTCTCCTCGGCGATCTCCTCTTCCAGTCTCGGGGCCTTCGGCGCTCTTCTTTTCGTCGGGGCCTTCGCGCCGACGGCTTCGCCCCTGGAGCCTTCCTCGACCGCGGGTATCTCTTCCTTCGGTTCTTCTTTGGTCTTCGGGGGGGGCTGCACCCTCCGCCTGATGATCGTCGAAGCGACCCTTGTTTCAACGAGGGTGTCCCCCGTTCCGGAAGTCTGCTCCTTCACCGCTTCGTGGGCGGTCTCGCCTTCCTTCGGTTTGTCCTTGATCTTGACACCGATCTTCTTGAGTTTGGCGAGTATCTCGTCGTCGCTGGCCTTGTCGGTAAGGGCCGTAATCTTGATTTTCGTCATTGACTGATCCTTCCTTGCTCCCCCGAGGCGGTTATTCGCCGACCGGTGTGGTCGTTTCCTCGTCCGGCTTCGCCTCTAATTCCTGCCGCGCTTCCTGCGCCGGCTCCTCGGCACCTCCCTCTTTCTCGTCGGTTTCTGTAAGCTGCGGGGCCTCAGCCGCGGCAGCCTCCTCAGCCGCTTTCGCCTCCTGGGCCTCAAGCGCCTTTTTTGCCATGATCGCCTTCGCCTCATCGATGATACGCCTGCAGTCCTCCACGGATATGCTGGTGATCTTGTTCATCTCTTCGGGCGTCAGCTTCGCGATGTCCCTGGGATCGCGCAGGTATTCGTCGTGGAGTATCCGGGCAAGGATCTCGGACACCTTGAGGTTCTCCACGAGCTCGTCGATGATCTTCTTCGATGTCTTCTCGACCTCGGATTCACTGCTTATGTCGATCTTCCAACTCGTCAGCTTCGAGGCAAGGCGGACATTCTGCCCCTTTTTGCCGATGGCCAGCGAAAGCTGGTCGTCGTTGACGATGATCTCCATCGAGTGTTCTTCCTCGTTTATATACACTTTTGATACCCTGGCAGGCGCCAGCGTGTTGCAGACGAACTTGGCGATGTCCCTGCTGTAAGGGATGATGTCGATCTTCTCACCGCGGAGCTCCTGAACGATGCTCTGGACCCGGGAGCCCTTGACGCCAACACAGGCCCCGATGGGGTCGATGTCGGGATCTTCGCTGTAGACGGATATCTTGGCGCGCTCCCCCGGTTCCCGGGCGGCGCCCATGATCTTGATGATCCCTTCCTGGATTTCCGGGACCTCGAGCTCGAAGAGCTTCATGAGGAAGCCCGGATGGGTCCTCGACATGAGGATCATACAGCCTTTCTGTCCCTTTTCGACGTCGAGGATCAGGCCCTTGACCCGTTCTCTCTGGCGAAACGTCTCGCCCGGTATGGCTTCCTTGTAAGGCATGAGGGCTTCTGTCCTGCCCAGGTTGATGATATAGTGGTTCTTCTCCACTCTCTGAATGACGCCTGTGATGATCTCGCCCTTCTTGCCCTTGAACTCGTTGTAGATAACGTCACTTTCGGCGTTGCGCACCTTCTGTATGATGATTTGCTTGGCAGTCTGGGCGGCAATACGGCCGAGCGACGACGTGTCGAGCTTGATGCCGATGGCGTCCCCCACCATGCACTCGGGGTCATGATGCCTCGCATCTTCTTCGTTTATCTCCATATCGGGCTCATTGACGTTCTCGACGACGGTCTTGAACTGAAAAACCTCGATCTCTCCCAGTTCTTCGTTGTAATGCGCCTCCAGATCGAGATGGCTGCCATACTTCTTCTTCGATGCCGAGAGTATGGCCTCCTCGAGAGCCTCAATAATGGTCTCCTTGGGAATACCCTTTTCCTTCCCCACCTGCTCAATAACATAATTGAGATCGAAATACATCGTTACCCCTCAAAATCAAACTCCAAATGTGCCTTTTTTATAGCACATATCGGGATTGTAAACATACCAATTTTTTCCTCTATCGTCACTTCATCCCCCGTCGCATCGACGATTCTCCCGAGGAACTCCCGTTTGCCTCCGATCTCCTCGCGGGTGATTATCCTGCACGTCTTACCCCGTGACCGCGCATAGTCTTCATGCCTCTTCAGGGGCCGCGTGAGGCCGGGAGACGAGACCTCCAGGGTGTACGGGTGTTCGATGGGGTCCTCGACATCAAGGACCCTCGACAATTCGCGGCTCACATACTCGCAATCGTCGATGGTCACGCCGCCTTCCCTGTCGATGTAGATCCTCAGGAGCCATCTCTTGCCGGAAGGCCGGAATTCCACCTCCACCAGCTCCAGAAGGCGCTCGCCAAGGATGGGTGCAACGATGCCTTCTATCTTTTCTATGGTTTCCGTGGCGGATATCATCCTGGCTATAAATTAAAAAAGCGGGCGGAACCCACTTGACGTTACTTTCTTATCACAATTTGCGGGGGAATGCAACGATAAATACCAGCATTTATATTGACTTTGCCCCACCCGGCAGAGTAAAACCAGATTGATGTTCCCCATCCGACAGGCACAGGCGGACTGCATGTACACCTATCACACCTACACAATCCCCAGGCGCATACTTGTTACCGGCGGTGCCGGCTTCATCGGCTCCCACCTGTGCGAACGGCTCCTCTCCGACGGGCATGAGGTTGTCTGTCTCGACAATTTCTTCACCGGCACGAGGAAGAACGTCGCGCACCTCATCGGCCGACCCGGCTTCGAGGTCATCCGCCACGACATCACCCAGCCCATCCTCCTGGAGGTGGACTGGATTTTCAACCTTGCCTGCCCGGCGAGTCCCATCCACTACCAGTACAATCCCGTGAAGACCATCAAGGTGAACGTGCTCGGCACACTCAATGTCCTCGGCCTCGCGAAACGGGTCCGGGCCCGGATATTCCAGGCCTCGACAAGTGAGGTCTATGGAGACCCCGAGACTCACCCCCAGGTCGAGAGCTACTGGGGGAACGTCAACCCCATAGGCAAGAGGAGCTGCTACGACGAGGGCAAGAGGGTCGCTGAAACCCTCTTCTTCGACTATATGCGCCAGAACAGGGTGGACATCAAGGTCGCGCGGATCTTCAATACCTACGGGCCGCGGATGCGGGCCGACGATGGTCGTGTCGTGAGCAACCTCATTGTCCAGGCCCTTAAGGGGAACCCGGTGACCATCTACGGCGACGGCTCCCAGACACGGTCCTTCACTTACGTGGAGGACATGGTCGAAGGCATCATCCGTATGATGGACCACCAGGCTAAGGACTGGAAGAGACCCGAGGATTACACGGAGCCCATGCTTTCCGGTTTCCCCGGGCCGGTGAACCTCGGCAACCCTGTAGAGACCTCTATTATCGATATCGCCCGCGCCATCATCAGGCTGACGGGGTCATCATCTCCTATCGTCCACAGGGACCTGCCCGAGGATGACCCGAAGCAGCGCTGCCCGGACATCTCCCTCGCGCGGAGGGCTCTGGCATGGGAGCCGACGTGTGGCCTCGAGGAGGGTCTCGTGCGGACGATTGTCCACTTCAGAGAGGGTGAGGCGTGAACCGGGAAGAGGAACTTCTAAGGGCGGGATGGGAGAAGAGGTTCGTCGCCTGCGAACCCCGGCTTTCCGAGATGGTCGACATGTACAGGGAGATCGGTTTCGAGGTTCACCTGGAACCCCTCCCGGCACGGGAGGATCCCAGGGCTGAAAAGGGGGCCTCATGTGAGGAGAAGGGCTGCACCGCATGCTTCGATGCCGACCCTGAGCGCTACCGCGTCATCTTCACCCGGCATGCTGGCTGAACATCCATCCCCACTGCCATCCGTGAATATCCGGTTCTTCCCTTATGTCATCGGGGCACAGTATCACTGCAGGACAATCAATTACCAATTCACTAAGATCCGTTTGACCCGGTTATGGGGATTTGGTGAATCGGTTATTGGCCTTTCCCTGGTCACCGACCGTTCCGAATCGTTGCCGGGGCCGATCACGCATGGGAGAGATCGAAGCGGTAGGGGCCGGGGAAGGCCTAAAGTTATCAGGATATCGGCCGATAATATAAATAAGGGTTTATACCGCGTTCAATCAATGAGGTGACCGTGTTCTGTCGCGCACGCTTATCGAGTATCCACCGGGATCACGGGAGATGGTTCGAGGACATTTGCGCGCGGGCAGGGGTTGGTGCCCTGGTGTGACGATATGAAAGGCAAAGCAAGAGCAAATCGTGAGCTCCTCCGCGAGATAGCCGCCCTGAAACGGAGAATCCGGGAACTGGAGGAGATGAGTACGGGGTACAGGAAGGCGGACGAAGAGGCGCGGTGCAGCGCCAGGCTCTCTGCCGCGTTGGAGATGGCCGGCGCGATCTGCCATGAGGTGAACCAGCCCCTTCAGATCATCACTGCCCGTATCCACCTGCTCTCCATGGACAGCCGCGATGACCGGACGCGGGAGGCGCTCCGGATGATGAACGACCAGGTTCACAGAATTGGAACGATAACGAGGGAACTGATGGGGTTGAAAGAGTATTCGAACCGTGAATACATAGGTGGTATCAAGATCGCGGACATAAGCAGGACGCCGGAAGGGGATGTTTGATGATCCAAACGAGCCACGGGGGATAACCGCCATGAATCCGAAAAAGATATTGATCGTCGATGACGAGCCGGCCATTCTCGGTACACTGCAGCAGATATTCGAGAGGAGTGGCTATGAGGCCCTGACGGCGGAAACCGCCGAAAAGGCCCTCAACATTCTGGAGAACGAAACCGTCATGATAATGTTCCTGGACCTCAAGCTTCCCGGGATGAGCGGTGTCGAGCTCTGCAGGCGGATACGTCAGAAGAACCGCATCGCCATCATCCATGCCCTCACAGGCTACGTGAACATCTTTGGCCAGATAGAGTGCCGTGAGGCCGGTTTTGATGACTTTTTTGTCAAGCCCGTGGATATCAATGTCCTCCTGAAGGCGGCCGAAGGCGCCGTGGAAAAACTGCACAGATGGAAGGTCGACGAATACGAAGTGATCTAGGAAGCCTTCAAAGTCACGATGCGATCATAAGGCCAAGGGCGAAAAGCGCCGGAGTGGCGAGGTTGATGATCACGTTCCTGCCCAGATAGGGTACAAGACTCTTCATCTCCTCGGAATATCTCAGAACGCCCCGGGATGTCTCTACGGCTATAACCGTCGTGGCAAGGGCGAAAAAGACGTGAACGGGGAAGATGCCGAGGGCGTATCCGAGGAAAAGCGGTATATACGAGGCGGCAAGGAAGAATATGTATATCCTTGCCACGTTTTTTCTTCCCAGGAGGATGGGCAGGTGTTTCCGGCCCACCGTCCTGTCGGCTTCCACGTCGGGGAACTGGTTGAGAAGGAGAAGGTCGCTCACGAGAAACCCGGGGACCAGGGATGCAAGCAGAGCGGTCAAAGAGTAGCTGCCGGTGAGGACGAAGTGCGTGCCCAGCACCATGAGAGGGCCGAAGGCAAGGCCGGGGGCGATGAGGCAGACGATCGGTTTCTTTGTGATCCACTGTGTGTAGAAGACGATAAGAGCTATGCCCAGAAGCCCCGGGGGTAGAAGGAGCACACCGACGGTGAAGACGAAGTACATACCGATGGAGAAGCAAAGGAGAAGAGATATCACCCCCGTCGCGAGGGCCCATCCCGCCTTGTCGGGCCTCTCCTGGAGCGCCCCGCTGCCGCCGCTGAAGGGGGTCCTCTGCGTCCTGAAATCGAGGCCGCTCTTGAAATCACAGTACTCGTTAAGGGCGTTGACACTGATGTGGGAGCACACCGCTCCAATGACGATGAGGACCACGGAAAGGACGTCAATCCTTGCCCCCGACCACATGGCCGTCGATATCCCCACGAGGATGCACATCGGCGTGAGGATCAGAAATGGGACCTTCATGGGTCCGAGTATATACCTCATTTTTCCGCCCTCCCAATGCGAATAAGTTCCCAATCATACAGAATCAGGCCTGCATTTGCAAGGGTGGAAACACGGCGCGTCCCGGGAAGGGTACGAAGCGGCCGTCGTTCTTCCGGCGACAGGGCGGGGGGTTAGAGTGTTGTTTTCAGCTTGTCCATGTCTTCCCAGGCTTCCTTTATCTTGGTCTGGCTGCGCAGGAGATAGGAGGGGTGGTAGGTGGGCAAAAGCGGAATGCCGCGGAAGGTCGTCAGTTTGCCGCGGATGCGCGATATCGGGGCATCCGTTTCAAGGAGGGTGTTATAGGCGTGGCGCCCGAGGGTGCAGATGATGCGGGGCCGAATGATATCGAGTTGCGCGACGAGATACTCCTTGCACGCCGCTGCCTCATCCGGCTCGGGGTCGCGGTTCCCGGGCGGCCTGCACTTGAGGACGTTGCAGATGAACACATCGCTCCTCTTGACCCCGATGCGTTCGATGAGCTGGTCGAGGAGCTTGCCCGCCCTGCCGACAAAGGGCCGTCCCTGGTTGTCCTCTTCCTCTCCCGGCGCCTCGCCGACGAAAACGATATCGGCCTTCGGGTTCCCCTCGCCGAAGACGACGCTCTTGCGCGTCGTCGCCAGAGCGCACCTCTCGCAGGCGAGGACCGTCCTCTTGAGTTCGGAGAGCGTCGGCCCCTCCTTTTCGGCAAAGACATACCCATCGACGCCCATGTTCTTCAGTGCAGTAAGAAATCTCTTCGCATCAAGCATAATAAAAGCCCAAAAGCGGGTGATGGGTTATGGGTGATGGGTTATGGGAAAGACAAAAAGGCAGATTCGCTCCTATCACCAATGACCTATCACCTATCACCCGTTATCTGTATCTCTCCGGTATTGTCGGCACCTTCTTTACCGACTCGAACGCATGCGCCGCCTGCAGCATCCTTCCCTCATCCAGCGGTTTGCCGATGATCTGGAGGCCAATGGGGAGGCCCTTCGAATCGAAGCCGCCCGGGATGGAGATGCCCGGCAGGCCCGCCAGGTTGACGGGTATGGTGAAGATGTCCGACAGGTACATGGTCAGAGGGTCCTCCAGACGCTCCCCGACCTTGAAGGCTGTTGTTGGGGAGACGGGCGTGACGATGAGGTCGCAGGACGCGAAGGCGGCGTCGAAGTCGCGCCTGATGAGGGTGCGCACTTTTCCGGCCTTGCGGTAGTATGCATCGTAGTACCCCGAGGAGAGCACGTAGGTCCCGAGGATGATCCTGCGCTTCACCTCCTTGCCGAAACCCTTGAAGCGAGTCTTCTTGTACATGTCGATGATGTCCTTACCTTCCTCCCGAAGGCCGTACTTGACGCCGTCGTAGCGCGCGAGGTTCGAGGATGCCTCGGCGGTGCAGATGATGTAATAGGTTGCCACGGCGTGGCGCGTATGGGGGAGGGAGACGTCGACGAGTTCGGCGCCCTGGTCCTTGAGGGCCTGCAGGCTCTCTTCGTAGTTCTTCCTGACCTCTTCTTCCATACCCTCGACAAAATACTCGGCCGGTATGCCCACCCGGAACCCTTTAATGTCCCTGCCGAGGAAGGAGTGGTAGTCGGGAACGGGTTCGGGGATGGATGTGGAGTCGAGCGGGTCGTGCCCCGCGATGACGCCGAGCAGGGTGGCGCAGTCGCTCACGGTCCGGGAGAAGGGGCCTATCTGGTCGAGAGACGAGGCAAAAGCGACGAGGCCGTAACGGGAGACCCTGCCGTAGGTGGGCTTCATGCCGATAACGCCGCAGAGGCTTGCCGGCTGTCGGATGGAGCCGCCCGTGTCGGTGCCGAAGGCGCCCACGCAGAGCCCCGAGGCAACCGCTGCCGCGGAGCCGCCGCTCGAGCCGCCGGGGATCCGTGACGTGTCCCAGGGGTTCGCGGTTGTCTGGAAGGCCGAGTTCTCCGTGGACGAGCCCATGGCGAACTCGTCCATGTTGAGCCTGCCGAGATGGACGAATCCGGCCTCCTTCAGCTTCCTGATGACCGTTGCGTCGTAGGGGGGCACAAAACCTTTCAGGATGTTCGAGGCACAGGTTGTCTCGACGCCCTTCGTGCACAGGATATCCTTCATGCCGAGGGGAATGCCCAGAAGCGGCGCGTCTTCGCCGCGCGCGATCTTCTCATCCGCCTCGCGCGCCATCTCCATGGCGTAATCGTCCGTTGTCCGGAGGTATGCGAGTATCTCGGCATTGTGCTTTTTTATGCGGTCAAGATAATACCCCGTCAACTCCACGGAGCTGATCTCCTTTTTCTTCAGCATTTCCCTCAACTGCACTATCGTCGAATTCAGTATATCCACACCTATCTCCTCTGAGCGAACCACATCAGGGCTGCGCATTCTTCCCGAATCCCGTCCCGCGCCGGAATGACGCAGGAGTCAATTCGAGCGCCTTCCTGTTTCTCAACGCTCAAGCGGCTCAAGCAATTCAAGCGGCTCAAGCCGGTTCTTACTCCTCTACCTCTATGATCGGCGGCACCTTGAAGAAGGTGTCAACCCTTGCCGGCGCGTTGCTCACCGACTCCTCCCCCGTGAAGGAATCCTTGACCGCGTCTTCCCTCATGACGCATCCCACGGGAACGGGATGGCTCGTGGGTTCCACGCCCTCCGTATCGAGGGAGTTGAGCGAGTCCATGTACTCGAGAATGCTGTCTATCTGCCGCGTATAGGCGTCGATCTCCCCGGCATTGAGATCAAGCCTCGCAAGATGTGCCACATACTCAACGGTCTCTCGTGTTATCTTCATGTCAATCCCCTCTCAAGTCGCAAGTCGCAAGTCGCAAGTCACAAGTCGCAAGTCACAAGTCGCAAGTCACAAGTCGCAAGTCACAAGTCACAGGTCACAGGTCAGGAGACCAGGACAGACCTTCGCCGCCCATATCGCTACAAGTACATTCCCGCAAGTATCTGAAACCACTTCCTGGATATCTCCTGTCAGCCCGCTTCAACGTTCCGTCGCATCGGTCTGAAACTTGAAACCGTCCTCTATCCGTCCTGGTCCCGGCTTGCCGGCTTCAGTGTCTTCAAGGACCTGAAACCTGAGACGTGAGACCTGAGACAGTTTCTCATCCACACTCCGCCACAGCCTTGATGATGTCGCCGCGGGTGACGATGCCAACCACTTTCTCATTGTCGACGATGGGCACCCTGTTGATGCGCTTCTCGACCATGATCTTGGCCACAAGTACCGCCGACTCCGTGGGCGGCACGGTCACGACTTCCGCTGTCATCACGTCGGCCACGGAAAGCTCGGTCATGCTTCCGTTCCTGAGCCCCTTGAGGATGTCGCTCTGGCATACGATGCCGACGAGCCTGCCCTTGTCGACGACGGGCATCCCCGCTATGTTGAAGAGCTCCAGCTTGTTGAGTATGATGTTCAGTTTCTCCGTCGGATGACAGGTTACCACGTCCTTGTTCATCAGTTCCACAACCTTCATAATAACCCCCTTTATACTGCCTCTCCGAAGAGGAGTGTTTCCTGTATGAATTTCTGAAAGGTCTCCACGGCCTTCATGGCCCTGCGAAGCCTTTCCTGTTCGTCGGGGCCGAGCATGTCCGGCCGAAGGAAGTTCGAGCTCTTTCCCTCGTCGTCGCGATAATTGATCTGATTGATGATCCGGTAGCGGACGAAAGTGAAATAGGCGTCGGTGAGGGAACTCTCCATTTCCTTTCTGATGATGTTGCGCTGCCTCAGGACCGCTATCCGCTTGAGCGTGTTTCGCTCGAATATCCCGTTCGACAGGGAGAGCATCCGCACGGAAAGGATAAGCGGGGACCAGCCAAGGAGCTTGATATTGAACTTGTCCCTGTTCTCTCCCTCCTTTTCGACCTTGAAGCCGCCGAAGAAGGTGAGCGCACTCGGCATCAGGACGGCGGACTGGATGAACTCCTTCATGACATGCTTGTTGTTGGTGAGCAGGGCAAAGAAGTAGTCCAGGAGTTCCCCGAGGATCGCCTGATTGCCGTTCACCCGGCGGGCGTCGGTGAGGATGATGACATCGAGGGGCTCGAAGATCCCCCTGTCGAAGGTGATGCGTTCGTCGATCCTCTTCTTCCAGTCCTTTATGGAGCCTCTCCAGCGGTCGTTTACGGGCATGACGCCCCCTTTGCACTTCTCGAAACCGACCTGATGGAGCCGTTCGGAGGCCTTTTGCGCGAATATCCGGAAATACCCGTCGAGGAGCGTCTTGGAGTCGAGCGCCTCCGGCGCAACGGGACCCTCCGTCATAGCGGCACAGCGCTTTCTCAGTTCATCGGGGGCGAAATCGTCATCGCGTTCGGCATAGACAAGGAGATTGTCCTGGTCGGTGACCATCGTCTGTTCGTCGCGGCCCTCGCTTCCCAGTCCTGCCCAGACGTAATCCACCGGAGGCCGCCCGAGACCCTCGCCGACCATCTCCCTCTCCACGAGTTCGAGGACCCTGATCGCGATCCTGTCCCGGATGATGCGGAAGAGGTCGTGGACATCCACGATGGTGTCCTCTTCGAGGAAAAAGTTCTCCACCCCGACGACGGCCCTTTCGTGACATTCCAGAAGGGTTTCGTAGGACGACGTGTTGTCGATTATCTCTATGACGAGCGCATTGAGCTCGGTCTCGAATATCTCGTAGTCCTTGAGGACGGTCTGTAGCGCCGTCCCCAGCTCCGAGAGGACACGATACCGGTCATGGCGGAGCATGGCCTTGTTCCTCATGTCCTCCTGATGGTCCGCTATGAAGGACTCGATGATCGAGAAATTTAAGGGCATCAACTACCTCGAAAGATTCTCCAGGATCTTTCTGCTCTGCATGAGCTTCTCCTTCTTGGCGGAAAGCTCGCCGTACTGCGCCTCGTTGCGGGCTATGACCTCCGCCGGTGCCTTCTGGCGGAATGCCTCGTTGCCCAGCTTCTTCATCAATTTTTCACTATCCTCGGTGATTCTGGCAAGCTCTTTTTCAATCCTTCCCAGTTCCTTCGTGACATCGATGAGGTCCTTGAGAGGCACGAAGACCTCGATGTCCCTGTAGACGCCCACCGCAGAATGGTCCGGTCCCTTGCCGTCCGTGAAAGTGAGGGTCTCCACCTTGCTGAGTTCCCTGACGTAGTATTCGTATTCCCTCAGGAACGGTTCGTCGGCTCCCGCCCTGATAACGGCCTCTATGCGGACATTGGGAGCGATCCCCGTTTCCCCGCGGATGTTGCGGATGACATCGACGATGCCCATGATGGTCTCCATCATCTTTTCGCTTTCACTGTCTATCTGCGACTCATCGACGGCAGGGAAGGGCGCTGTCATGATGCTTTGGGATTCCGTGCCCGGAAGACGCTGGTAGATTTCCTCCGTCACAAAGGGCATGATGGGGTGGAGGAGTTTCAGGATGTCCTCAAGGGTATCGTGGAGAACGGCCCGCGTGGCTGACGTGTCGAAGCGGTCCACCTTTCCGTAAAGGTTCGGTTTGATGAGCTCCAGGTACCAGTCGCAGTATTCGTGCCAGATAAAGCTGTACAGGACATTGGCGGCCTCGTTGAAGCGATACCCGAGGATGCTTTCATGGACGTCGTGGATCACCCTCTGGACGCGCGAGCGGATCCACCGGTCGGGTAGAAAGGCCGAGCCGTTCCCGGCATGAACGGGCTTGTCCTCACCCATGAAGGAGAGCGACAGCTTGGAGGCGTTCCAGATTTTGTTGACGAAGTTCCGGCAGCCTTCGATACGCTCTTCCGAGAGAAGGACGTCCCGTCCCTGGGCGGCCAGCATGGTCAGCGTGAAGCGGAAGGCGTCCGTCCCGTATTCGTCGATGATGACAAGGGGGTCGATGACGTTGCCCTTGGACTTGCTCATCTTCTTGCCTTCGGCATCACGGACGAGGGCATGGATGTAAACGTCGCGGAAAGGCACGTCCCCCATGAACTTGAGGCCCATCATGATCATCCTGGCGACCCAGAAGAAAAGGATGTCGAAACCCGTGATGAGAAGGGATGTAGGATAGAATGTCTTGAGGTCTTCTGTGTTGTCGGGCCAGCCCAGCGTGCTGAAGGGCCACAATCCCGAGGAAAACCAGGTATCGAGGACGTCCGATTCCTGCCTCAGGGCGCCGCCGCATTTCGGGCATGCCGGGGGATCGTCGACGGAGACGATCATCTCGCCGCAGGATTCGCAGTACCACACCGGTATCCGGTGGCCCCACCAGATCTGGCGGGATATGCACCAGTCCCTGATGTTCTCCATCCATTCGAAGTAGACCTTCTCCCACATCTCCGGGATGATGCGCACGCGATGCTCGCGCACGGCCTGCATGGCCGGTTCGGCGAGCGGCTTCATCCTCAGGAACCACTGGAGGGAGAGCGCGGGCTCCACGACGGTCCTGCAGCGGTAGCATTTGCCGACCCCCATGGGGTAGGGCTCCGTCTTTTCGAGGTAACCCTTTTCCTCAAGTTCCCCGACGATCTTCCCACGGCACTCGAAACGGTCCATGCCCTTGTAGTGGAGGGCATTCTCGTTCATGTTGCCGTTTTCGTCTATCACCTTTATCAGCGCAAGGCCATGCCTCTTCATGATCTCGAAGTCGTTGAGATCGTGCGCCGGTGTGACCTTCAGTGCACCCGTGCCGAACTCCACGTCAACGTAGCTGTCGCCGATGACGGGGATCCTCTTGTTGACTATGGGGAGGATGACCTCCTGCCCGACATATTTCCCGTACCGGGGGTCTTCGGGGTTGACGGCAACAGCCGTGTCGCCGAGCATGGTTTCCGGCCTCGTGGTGGCAACGGTGAGGTGTCCTTCGCCGGAAGCGAGGGGGTAATGGATGTAATAGAGGTGCCCCTGCGTCTCTTCGTGCTCCGCCTCGAGGTCGGAAAGCGCCGTTTTGCAGCGCGGGCACCAGTTTATGATGTAATTGTCCCGGTAGATCAACCCTTCGTTGTAAAGCCTGACGAAGACCTCGCGGACGGCGCGCGTGAGTCCTTCGTCCATGGTGAAGCGCTCGCGCGACCAGTCGCAGGAGGCGCCGAGCCTCTTTAACTGCTCGATGATGGTCCCGCCGGACTGTTTCTTCCACTGCCAGACGCGTTCTATGAACTTCTCCCTGCCCAGGGCCTCGCGGTCGGTGCCTTCCTTCGCGAGTTCGCGCTCCACGACGTTCTGCGTGGCTATGCCCGCGTGGTCGGTCCCGGGAAGCCACAGGGAATTAACCCCGCGCATCCGGAAATACCGCGTCACGATGTCCTGCAGCGTGTTATTGAGGGCATGGCCCATGTGAAGAGACCCCGTGACGTTGGGCGGTGGGATGACCATGGAGAAATACTCCTCGCGGGAGTCCTTTCCGGCCGTGAAATATCCCTTTTCCAGCCACTCGGCATACCATTTCTTTTCGATGCTGTGGGGGTCGTAAACCTTATCCATCATTGTCAGCTCCCTTTCCGTATGTACCTATCAAAACGCGCTTGATGGTCGTTGTTCTTTCACATTCACGGGACTTCCCGTCCTATACCGGAATGCTCCACGGCATGGGCAGGAAGATCCTCTCAAAAAGACTGAAGGCATAACGGTCCGTCATGCCGGCGATGAAGTCCCGGACGCAGGCGACGGGATCGTCATAGAAGTCGTTGCGGCCCGTTTCCTTGAGGAACGCGTCGGGGTTCTTGAGAAAATACCCGTAGAGGTCCTCGATGATCTTCGAACACTTGATGAAATCAGCGTGAACGACGGGGCTCTCATAGACCCGGGCATAGAGGAAATCGCGCATCTGCAGCATGAGAGCCTCCAATTCCTCCCCGCATTCCAGGTCCATCCTGCCGGTCTTAAGGGTGCTCCAGATGACGCCGCGCACCATCGTGTCGATGCGGTCGGACACGCTTTGTCCGAGACCGTCCCTGAGTTGTTGGGGGATGTCCTCTTCGCTGATGACGCTGCCCCGTATGGCGTCGTCGATATCGTGGTTCAGGTAGCCGATGATGTCGGCGATGCGTACCACCTCCGCCTCTTTGGTGAGCGGTCTTTCATCGTCGTCCCGGATCATTATGTCCCCTTTGCCCTTGGAATGTTTCACGATCCCGTCCCGGACCTCTATGGTCAGGTTGAGGCCCTCGCCGTCCTTCTCGAGGATATCAACGACCCTCAGGCTTTGCTCGTAGTGCCGGAAGCCTCCGGGGTAGAGCGTATTGAGGACATCCTCGCCGGAATGGCCGAAGGGTGTATGGCCGAGGTCGTGAGCAAGGGCTATGGCCTCCACGAGGTCTTCATTGAGGCCGAGCGCCCGTCCGATGGTCCGCGCGACCTGAGACACCTCGAGGGTGTGCGTCAGCCGTGTCCGGTAGTGGTCTCCCGTGGGTGAAAGGAAGACCTGCGTCTTGTATTTGAGTCTCCGGAACGACTTGCTGTGGGTTATCCTGTCGCGGTCGTGCTGGAAGGCGGGTCTGATGTCGCACTCGGCCTCCGCCCGCATTCTTCCGCGAGTGGCGACGCTCTTCTGCGCCCACGGCGACAGGATTTGCCCTTCCCGTTCTTCCAGTCTTTCACGGATGTTCATTCGGCTGCAACCAACATCCTAATGTAGCATAAAGGTGTAACAATATCAACGACCTGAACTTCGGAAACCGAAGTTCAGGTCGTTGACCGTTCCAGGTGAGAGAATCCTGGAAGACCTGATAGGACCGATAGGAGGCAATAGGACCCATGGGACAGATAGGACCAATAGGACACGTAGGTCTTATACGTCCTATAGGTCCCAGTCTTATACGTCCTATAGGTCCTATAAGGACCCTGCTCTCTGCTCCCTGTCTCTCTCCCCTGTCGTTTTCCTCCGACTTCGCCCCTCCTTCCTTGACATTCCCTTCTTTCGCGACTATAGAGAACCTTATAGAAATCGCTTGCCCCGGAAGGGGATGGGAGGTGTTGTGATGGAAAGAAGGAAGAGGGTGGCCGTGCTGACGGGAGGAGGGGATGTTCCGGGGCTTAACGTGGCCATAAAGGCCGTGGTCGCCCGTGCCGATTCGAGGGATATCGAGGTGGTGGGCATCCGCAGGGGATGGATGGGCCTTCTCGACATCGATCCGGTCTGTCCGGAGACGCAGCGGTTCGTCATGCCCCTGAGTCTCGACACAGTCAGGACCATCGATCGGACCGGCGGGACAATCCTTCACACGTCACGCACCAATCCGGGGAACGTGAACCCCGACGAGGTCCCCCCCTTTGTGGAGGAGGGAGACAGGGTCCCGACGGCCTCGGGAAAGATCGACTGTACGAAGCACATCCTGAAGGTCCTCGAGTCCCTTGCGATAGACGCCATCATCCCCATTGGCGGGGACGACACCCTGAGCTACGCGGTGCGGCTTCACAAGGAAGGCGTGCAGGTTGTCGCCATCCCGAAGACCATGGACAACGATGTCTTCGGAACGGATTTCTGTATAGGCTTCTCGACGGCCGTGACACGATCGGTAGATGCCATCAACGCCCTGCGCACCACGACAGGTTCCCACGAACGCATCTGTGTCGTCGAGCTCTTCGGAAGGAATTCCGGCGAGACATCGCTCATCGCCGCCTACCTTGCCGACGTAGACAGGGCCGTCATATCGGAGGTACCCTTCGACCTCGACAAGCTCGTCGGTTTCCTCGTCGCGGACCGTTCCAGGAACCCTTCAAACTACGCGATCATGACCATCTCCGAGGGCGCTCACACCGTGGGCGGGACGGTAACGGAGACAGGCATAGAGGACGCCTACGGGCACAAGAAGCTCGGCGGGGTGGGCTTCCTCGTTTCCCAGGAGATAAAGCAGCGCTCCGGGGTGAACGTCATCTATCAGCAACTCGCTTACATGATGCGGTCCGGCGCCCCCGATTCCCTCGACCGGATGGTCGCCGTATCCTACGGCAGTCTTGCCCTCGACCAGATAGCCATGGGCCACAGAGGCCGCATGGTGGCGCTCCAGCAGGCGATATACACCACCGTCCCGCTGGACATGGTCGTGGCCGCGAAGAAACAGGTGGACGTGACGGCGCTGTACGACGTGGACACATACCGTCCAAAGGTCCGCGACACGCTGGGAAAACCGATGTTTCTGTATTAGAGGCGGCTTGAACCGCTTGAACCGCTTGAACCGCTTGAACCGCTTGAACCGCTTGAACCGCTTGAACCGCTTGAACCGCTTGAACCGCTTGAACCGCTTGAACCGCTTGAACCGCTTGAACCGCTGTTGGCAAAGCGATTTCTGAAGATGGTTCGTGCTCTTTCGTCATTCCGGCGAAGGCCGGAATCCAGGAAAAACGAGGGGTTAGAAAAACCTCTGGATACCGGCCTAAAGCCGGAATGACGCAGAAAAGGAGTTTATCAACAGCCTGTCAAGCTATTCAAGCTATTCAAGCTATTCAAGCTGTCTCTGTGATTCAGGCCGCCTTTGTGTTTGACCTTTGGCGCTGCAGGGTGCAGAATATTGGAAAGTCCATAATTGGATCGGAGGTTGTGGTGGCGCTTATTGATGATATCAGGAAGAGGACCGAGGAAGGGTTGAAGACGCTGAAGGAGACGGCTCAGGATATTGCCTTCAGCGTGGAGAAGCAGGCGATGATCGGGAAGCGGAAGTATCTCGATGTCGCAAAGCTGCAGCGTTCCATTCAAAAGGTGAACGCGGAGATAGGCGAGTACGTGTACGACCAGTTCACCTGCAATAAAACCGTTTCCTCAGATGACCCCTTCATCCGTGACCGCATCGCCTCGATTACGCGGACGCGGCTCACCATACGCGACATAGAGGAAGAGATAGCCGAGCTGGAGACCGCAAAACCACCGAAAAGATAATGACCAATTCACCAATAACCAATTGAGCAAATAGAACGGACTGTTTCCATCATTTTGGTTATTGTCTTCTTATCTGGTCATTGGAATTTGGTCATTGGTCATTATCTTCTTCTGCAGCAGTTGCAGAAGTTCCTTCATTTCATTCCTGTCGTAGAAGGCCTCTTCGGGGAGCCAGAGCGTCGTGCCGTCGAGGAAGTGCAGACGGATCCCCTTCTTTGTCTTCCTGTGCTCAACGAATTCCGTCCATTCCCTCGCCGTCTCACTGTGGGGTGAACGTATCACGATCCTGCCCGGGCTGACGACGAGGGTCACCTCGGGGCTTTTCTTCGTGTCCGGGGCGGACCCGGCTTTTCTCCTGTCCATCTCCGGTTTGGCGAGAAAGAACCAGATGATCAGCGTGCCGAGGACTACCCAGAGGAAGCTGAAGATGTTGGGGTTCCGGCCGAAAGCACCCGTGAGGCCGATCATGAGGCAGAATATCCCGATCGTGCTTATGATGAATCTCTTGATTGGAGCCATGGCGGCAGGTTTCTGCCGACCTGTCTCGAATGTTTCCGCAAGCTCTCTGGCCTTTTCCGGTCCGTTGAACTTGTATATTTCCGAGAGAGGGATCTGGAATGCCAGCTCCCGCCCTGTTTCTTCCGCTGCGACAATATCGGGCATGGGGATATTCTAGGTGCTTGTGAGTTGAAATGTAAAGGGAAAAAGGAGACAAGCAGGTGATAGGTGACAGGTCATGGGTAATAGGCGCAAAGAGGGGGGAGCTGTTGCCGACGGGCAGCGGGCCGATAGGCAATGGGAGAGAAGAAGGCCTTTCCCATCACCTATCGCCCGTCACCTGTATTACAGGTACTTCTTTATCAGTGCTTCCGCTATCTGGACGGCGTTGAGGGCGGCGCCTTTTCTGATATTGTCGGCGACAATCCACATGTTGAGGCCGTACTTTACGGTATCGTCAACCCTGATCCTGCCCACGTAGGTGTCGTCCTTTCCGGCGGCGTCTATAGCGAGGGGGTACTTGTTCTTCATCGGGTCGTCAACCAATTTGATGCCCGGGGCTTTCTTGAGAAGCTTGCGTGCCATGTCGGGGGTCATTTCCCGCTCGAACTCGATATTCACCGATTCGGAGTGTCCGTAGAAGACAGGGACTCTCACCGTGGTTGCCGTAACGGCTATGGAATCGTCTTCCATGATCTTCTTCGTCTCGTTGACCATCTTCATCTCTTCCTTGGTGTAGCCACTGTCGAGGAAACTGTCGATGTGCGGCAGGACGTTGAAGGCGATCTGATGGGGATAGACCTTTTTCTCGATGGTCTTCATGTTGTAAATGGCGAGAACCTGCTGTTCCAGCTCCTTTATGGCCTTCTGGCCCGTTCCGGAGACCGCCTGATATGTGGACACGACGATCCTTTTGATCTTCGCGGCGTCGTGGAGCGGCTTCAAGGCAACGACCATCTGGATCGTGGAGCAGTTGGGATTGGAGATGATGCCGCGCTTCGAGTGCTCAGCGATGGCATGCTCGTTCACCTCGGGCACGACGAGGGGAATGTCCTTCTCCATCCTGAAGGCGCTCGTGTTATCGATGACGACACAGCCGCTCGCCGCAGCGATGGGCGCGAACTTGAGGCTCACGGATCCGCCGGGTGAGAATAGGCCGATGTCGATGTCCTTGAAGGAATCCTCCTTCAGCTCCTGTACCTCTACATCTTCACCATGGAAGCTCATGGTCTTGCCCACGCTCCGCGAGGAAGCGAGAAGTGTCAGGTTCTTGACCGGGAATTTCCGTTCCTCGAGGACTTTTACCATTTCATTTCCGACTGCGCCGGTGGCTCCGGCGACTGCTACGTTGTACTGTTTCATTTAGCCCTCCAGCTTTTTCTTGAGATAGTTTATCAACCCGCCCTCGTTGATGAGTTCAACCATGAAGGGGGGGATGGGTTTGGCTCTCACTTCTTTCCCGCCGCAGCGGATGATCCCCGTCGATACGTCGACCTCGATCTCGTCGCCGTCATTCACGAGATCGTAGACGTCAGCCTCCAGGAGCGCGAGACCCTTGTTGAAGGCGTTGCGGTAGAATATCCTGGCGAAGGTCTTTGCGACGACGAGAGGTATGCCGAGCGCGGTGATGGCGAGCGGTGCGTGTTCCCGCGATGAACCGCATCCGAAATTGGTACCCGAGACGATGATGTCCCCGGCCCTGACCTCCTTCGGAAAGTTCGGGGCGAGGGGTTCCATACAGTGCTGGCCCAGGACCTTCGGGTCCGTGTGCGCGAGATACTTCGCGGGGATGATGATATCGGTGTCGATATTATCGCCGAATTTCCAGATCCTTCCTTTGACGATCATAATACCTCCTCAGGGCGGGCTATCTTCCCCTTGATGGCGGTGGCTGCCGCCACGGCGGGACCGGCGAGGTAGACCTCGCTTTCGGGATGCCCCATCCTTCCGATAAAGTTCCTGTTCGTTGTGGCCACGGCCCTCTCTGACTTTGCCAGTATGCCCATGTGACCGCCGAGGCAGGGGCCGCAGGTGGGCGGCGATATGATGCAGCCGGCATCCAGGAATGTCTGGAAGTATCCCCGCCGCATGGCCTCTCCGTATATGGCGGGGGTCGCGGGGATTATGATGCACCTCAAGCCTTTGCTGACCTTGTTTCCCTTGAGGATGGCGGCCGCCATTTCCAGGTCTTCGAGCCTGCCGTTGGTGCAGGAACCGATGACGACCTGGTCTATCTCCGTGCTGCCCAGTTCCCCTGCGTCCTTCACGTTGGACGGGAGCGAGGGGCAGGCAACGCTGAAGCCGACCTTCGAGACATCGATCTCGTACACCCGGCTGTACTTCGCGTCGGCATCGCTCGTGTAGACCGTGTAGGGCCGCGTGGCGTGCTCCTTCATATAGGCTATCGTTTTGTCATCGACGGGGAATATGCCGTTCTTCCCGCCGGCCTCGATGGCCATGTTGGCGATGGAGAACCGGGAATCCATGGACAGGGCGGCTATGGCCTCACCGCTGTACTCCATGGTGCTGTAGAGCGCTCCGTCAACGCCTATCATGCCCAGAATGTGGAGGATGAGTTCCTTGCCCGTGACCCACTTCTGCCATTTCCCGTAGCAGTGGAACTTGATGCTCTCGGGCACTTTCAGCCAGATGCGTCCCGTCACCATGCCGTAGGTCACATCCGTCGAGCCCATGCCCGTGGAGAAGGCGCCAAGGGCCCCGTAGGTGCATGTGTGGCTGTCGGCCCCGATGACGAGGTCGCCCGCGACGACGAGCCCCTTTTCGGGTAAAAGGGCGTGCTCAATGCCGCATTCGCCGCCCTCGAAGAAGTTGACGATGCCGTACTTCCGGGAGAATTCCCGTATCCTTTTGCAGTTCTCGGCTGAAAGGATGTCCTTGTTGGGTGTGAAATGATCAAGGACGAAGACGACCTTGCTGGGGTCGAAAACGGCCTTTGCCCCGACCTTTTCAAATTCCTCGAGGGACAGGGGCGCTGTGATGTCGTTCGCCATGGCGAGATCTATCCTGCAATCGACGATCTCCCCGGGCTCGACCCGGTCCCTGTCCGCGTGTGCTGCCAGTATCTTTTCCGTAATGGTCATTCCCATATCGTTTCCTCTCAGGATTTCTTCGTTTTCATGTATTCCAGCCGGTTCAGCGCGTTTATGTAAGCCTTCGCGCTGGCAACGATGATGTCCGTGTCCGCTCCTTTCCCTATGGCCTTGAGCCCCTTCTCGGAGAGCTTGACGAAGACCTCTCCCTGGGCGTCCATGTCCTGGGTGATGGAGTTCACGGAAAATTTCTCGAGCTTGCTCGTTGTCTTGACAAGTCTTTTGATGACCTTGAAGGCGGCGTCGACGGGGCCGTCGCCTGTGCCGACGTCCTGGAAGGTATTCCCGTCTATCTCCATCTTCACCGTGGCCGTCGGTATCGTCGTATTCCCGCAGCTTACGTTGAGGTACACGAGCTTTATCCTCTCGGCCGTTTTGTATATTTCATCCATGATGATCATCTCGATATCTTCGTCGTAGATGTTCTTCTTCATGTCCGAGAGTGCCTTGAAGCGCTTGAAGGCCAGGTTCAGATCCTTGTCGTCGAGTATGTACCCCAGGTTCTCGATGCGGTCCCTGAAGGCGTGCCTGCCGGAGTGCTTTCCGAGGACGAGAGAGCTCTTCGGGATGCCCACCGATTCGGGGGTCATGATCTCGTAGGTGAGCTTCGCCTTCAGGAGGCCGTCCTGGTGGATGCCCGACTCGTGAGCGAAGGCATTGGCTCCGACGATGGCCTTGTTCGGCTGCACCGGCACGCCGGTGATGGAGGTGATGAGCCTGCTCGTCGGGTATATCTTCTCCGAGACGATGCGGGTGTCGGCGGTGAAGCTCGTCTTCCTCGTCCTCAAGGCCATGGCTATCTCTTCGAGGGAAGCGTTCCCCGCCCTCTCGCCGATGCCGTTTATCGTACACTCGACCTGGCGCGCCCCGTTGTGAATGGCGGCGATGGAGTTGGCCGTGGCAAGGCCGAGGTCGTTGTGGCAATGAACGCTGATAACGGCCTTGTCTATGTTGGGTACGTTCTTCCTGATGTAGGCGATGAGATCGCCGAATTCGTGGGGGACGGCGTACCCGACGGTGTCGGGGATATTGACCGTCGTCGCCCCGGCGTCGATCACCTCGGCGACCACCCTGCACAGGTAATCCCGGTCGCTCCTTGTCGCGTCCATCGCGGAGAACTCGACGTTGTCCGTGTATTTCTTCGCCCTCCTGACGGCCGCCACGGCGATCTCGAGCACCTCGTCGCGGGTCTTTCTGAACTGGTGTTTGAGGTGGATGTCCGACGTGGAGATGAAGGTATGAATGCGGGGATGGGCCGCCATCTTGATCGCCTTCCATGCCCGGTCTATGTCCTCGTCGTTTGCGCGGGCGAGTCCCGCGATCTGGCAGTTCTTCACGAGCTTCGCTATCTGTTTAACGGCATCGAAATCGCCCTCGGAGGCGATGGGAAAACCTGCTTCAATGATGTCAACCCCGAGGAGCTCGAGCTGTCGCGCCACCCTGAGCTTTTCTTGAGTGTTCATGGTATTGCCGGGCGATTGCTCGCCGTCGCGCAATGTCGTGTCGAAAATGAAGACCTGTTCTGACATGCTCTCTCCTCCTTATTGTATTTTCCATCCCGCACATGGCGGGAGGCACTGCCGTCTATTTGTGTCTGCAGGGTCGAGGTGTGAGATGGTTCCCTGAGCTTTCTTCCCCGACCCGCTCTATCTCCTCGTCAGGCGAGGCGGTCCGGGGACCGGGTCCCGAGCTTCTTGAGCAGGAGTTCCATCAGCGTATCCTCATCCTCTATGCGCGCCTCAATGGAGAGGTAGAAGAGGTTGTCGGGAACATTCATTCCCATGAGCTTCACGGCATCCTTTTCCGTCGTGACGATACACTGGGCACTATCCACCGACTCCATCCGCCGGAGATCCCCCGAGGTGTACCTGTGATGGTCGGGGAAGGGTATCTCCCGGACTACGTCGGCGCCTATCTGCTTCAAGAGTTGAAAGAAGGACTGGTTGTCGCCGAGCCCGCTGAAGGCCAGGACCTTCTTGTCCTCGAGAAACCGGTAATGGGCTATGACATTCTTCTTGACGTTGTAAAGGTGGACGGGTTCGTGCCTTACCCGGAACCTCGGAATGCCCCGGGTGAAATAAAGCGTGGCGCTGTCCGGTTCCGATTTGCTCACGAGTATGGTGTCGGATTTGCGCACCCGTGCCAGGGGTTCGCGGTAGGGCCCCAGGGGAAACAGCTCCTGCCGGCCTAACGATTCCCGTCCGTTGAGGATGAGGATGTCCACATCCTTCTTCAGGTCCCGCACCTGGAAACCGTCGTCGAGGATGGCCATGTCGATACCTTTCTCTTCGATGCCCCGTTCAATGGCCTCCAGGCGGTCCTTGCCCACGATGACGGGTATCCGTGTTCTCCTGGCAAGCATGTATGCCTCATCTCCGGCACTGTGTGCCGAGTCGTTCCTTATGTCCACGGCGAATGTCCCGTTCCTCTTCCTCATGTATCCCCGCGTTATGATCCCCGGGTTGTAGCCTGCGTCCTTGAACCTGCGGGAGAGCCTCTCGACGACAGGTGTCTTCCCCGTCCCTCCGAGGGTGATGTTCCCCACGCTGACAACCGGTATGGGGGCGCTCTGTGTCGCCATGATGCCCGTTCTGTACATGTACTCCCTTGCCATTAGTGCCATCTGGTAGGGGTAGGAGAGAAAAGCAAGGGGTATGTAAAGGAACCACCGTGCCACTTTTGCTTCACCATTCCACACTCTGACCATGGTATCACGCATAGGCAATCGAAATATATAGCAGAAAAGCTCGGTAATTGCAATAATGATGATAGGTTAACCGCATACGGGCAGACGGGTGCACGGGGAAAGACATGAACGGGCCGAAGAGGGAGCGGCGATGTCCTGAAAGCATCCTTCTTCTTTTCCCCGTGTGCCCGTCTACGGTTCTATGTGGAACAGTGGCGGCTGGATGTGGATGGAGCGGCAGGAGGGGCATTTGCCGGGTTTCGTGAGGCGGTCACGCTTCTTGAAAACGAAACCGCAGTGCCTGCAGGAGGCGCAGATCACGGTGAGGCGCCTGCCACCCTTGCCCAGGGATTGCCGCAGGTGTTCCAGGTGGTCGCAGATGTCCTTCTCGGGTATTTTGATGATGCCTGATAACTCCTTCGATGTGTACGTTCCTTCCTCGAGAAGGGCGGCTATGTAGCGCCGGATGGTCTCGAAGCGTTCGGGAGGCTCGTGACCTTCGGCTCTTCCATCCATTCTCTCCTTCTTCATCTTCTCCTCTTCGTGAGGACCGTCAGCGTTTCCAGGTGGGAGGTGTGGGGGAAGAGGTCGAAGGGGACGACGAGTTCGATCGCGTAGCCTGCCGCGCCAAGACGCCCGAGGTCCCGGGCGAGGGTGGCGGGGTTGCAGGAAACGTATATGAGCGCCTTCGGCGCAAGGTCGGCGATAAGCGCTATGCCGCGGGGGGTTATGCCGCTCCTCGGCGGGTCTGTCACCACAAGGTCTGGTTTCCTGAAACTCCTGTCCATGACTATGTCCTCGACCTTTCCGGCAAGGAAGGAACAGTTGCCGATGCCGTTGAGCAGTGCATTCTCCCGGGCGTTCTCTATGTTTGCCCTGGAGGAATCGATGCCTATGACATTTCGCGACTGGCGGGACAGCAGGAGTTCGATAGGGGCCATGCCACAGTAGAGCCCCAGGATGTTTGCCGCCTTCAGCTCCGCGGCAACGCGTCCCACCCTCTCGTAGATGAGGGCTGCCCCCGCCGGGTTTGGTTGGAAGAAAGATGAGGGATGGACGCGCAATGTGAGCCCCGCCAGGGATTCCTCGAGATATCGCTCGCCGCCCTCATGACGAAGACGGCTGTAATCGATATACGAACCGGGACGGTCGTTGACGGCCCTCCAGAGGCTCGTCACATGAGGGGTCTCTTGCATGAGCCGCCGGAAGAGTTCGCCCATGCCGTGGTTCTCTGTGCCCTTCGTCTCGACAATGACCATGATGCGCTCCCTTGCCTTTGACTCCCTGAGGACAAGATGGCGCAGCGTTCCTTTTTTCGTTTGCTCATCATAGGGAAAAAGCCCTTCTGTATGCACGTGGTCCTCGACCACGTTGAGTATCCTTTGCAGACCTTCAGAGAAGATCCTGCAGCCCGGCACGGGCAGAACGCCAAAGCGGGCGCGCCCGGTGGCCGTGGTGCTGCCGCGCATCCCGGCGATGACGCCGTTCCCGTGATAGCCGAAGGTCAGCTCTATCTTGCTCCGATAGAAATATACCCGGGGGGAGGGGGTGATCTCTTCGAACCGGTCCTCAGCGATGTCGAGACGGCCTATCCTTTTCAAGGATTCCCTGAGGTGGGAGGCCTTCATCTCGAGCTGCCAGGCGTAGTCCATGGACTGGATGGTGCAGCCCCCGCAGGCGCCGAAATGAGGGCAGGCGGGTTCGACCCGCAACGGCGAAGGTTCTTCGATGGCGACGAGCTCCCCGTGGCCGTAGCGCTTTTCCTGTTTCACTATGCGGATGGCCACCCTGTCGCCGGGAATGGTGCCGGGAACGAAGACCACGAAATCACCGGCCTTCGCCACTCCCGCGTCACCCGGCATAGCGATGTCCGTAACGGTGACGCTTAAGGTGCGCCGGTCGCGGAAAGAGCGGTCAGGGTCACGCTTCATCGAGCGAAGCCGATCTTTTTCGGACGGGAAAGGAGACGGTGAAGGTTGTCCCGCCCGACACGAGACATTCCTCTCTGGCCTTGATGGCAGGGCATCGGGAGATGTCCCCCGGGCAGAGGTCCCGGTCGGTGGGGATGTGTACACAGCGGTTGCTTTCGAAGGAGATATCGAAGCCGAACCGGAGGGAGTAGTACTTGATCCTCAGGAGGTCGAGGCCTTTCCCGCCTGCGCCGAACTCCAGCGGTTTCTTTGAGGAGTACAGGTCCGTCGCCTTGGCGTGGTGCAATCCATCGAGGAGATAGCGCCTGTTTTCTTCGGTGATGCCGACACCGGTATCCGTGACTCTCAACGCGATCCGGTCGTCCTTCTGCTCGAGGCCTATCGTTATGGCGCCCCCGTCTGGCGTGTTCTCGATGGCGTTCTTGACGAGACCTTCGGTGATGTCCCGGAGGATCTTGGGGTCCATGGAGATGAAGAGATCGTTTGCCCCGTCCACCCTGATGTCGAGACTTCGTTCAGGCATTCGGCCCTTCATGCGCTCGACGATGGAGACGACGAAGGTGTAGAGATCGATGGATTGGAAGAACTGCGTGCTCGTCGCGAAGTACTGGCCGACCCATTCCCTCAGGGAGTTCCAGTGGCCACGCACGTCGGAGGGCACCTCGGAGAGGCTTTCCATTCTTTTCCAGAGACGGTCGAGGTCGGTGACGAGCATGACCGCCTCGAGTTCCTGGGAAAGCCTGAATATCTGGTCCGTTTCACGGGAGATGTTGAAGAGTCTCTGGAGATTGCGTTCGATGGAATCGACCAGTTCCTGTATGGACCCGTACTGGGCTGTGTGCTCGAGCTTTCTTCTTATGAGCCTCATGCACCCCTGGATGACGGACAGGGGTGTTTTGAGCTCATGGGAGATGTGGTTGACTGCCTTCGTCTTGGCACGGTTCAAGCTCTCCAGGGCGTTGCGGGACTGTATGAGAGCTTCCTCGGCCTCCTTGCGCTCCGTCACGTCCCGGAGATAGACGAGGTAGACCGCGGCGTTGCGATAGGGAATGGTGGCGGCTGAAACCTCGACATAGATTATCTTTCCCTTCCTCGTGATACCCTTGAACTCGTATCTCGAAGGCACGGGTTCCCCCTGCTGTCGCCGCTGATTGATGTCCTTTACCCTCAACAGATCATCGGGATGGATGGTGGAAAGGACCGATTTGCCTGTGGCCTCTTCGTCGGACGGGATCTCGAACATCTCGACAAAACGTCTGTTCACGTATTGCAGGATATAGCCCTGAATGATGGCCACACCGTCATTGGAATTCTCGATGGCGGTGCGGTAACGTTCCTCGCTTTCCTGGAGCGCGGCCTCGGCCTTCTTCCTTTCCGTGATGTCGAGCATCGTGCCTTCGTAGTAGCGGACCTCGTTGAACTTGTCGCGGACGGCGCGTATGTTCATGGAGATCCAGTGGATGCTGCCATCCTTGCCGTACATCCGTGTTTCGAAGTTCCGTACCGACCCCTCCCGCTCGATTCTTTCCATGGTACGGGCGCGGTCTTCGGGATCGACATAGAGTTGTTTTGAGATGTTCGTGATGGATTCGATCAGGTCCTGGGGCGAATCGTACCCGTGAACACGGGCGAGCGAAGGATTGGCGCTCAGAAAACGCCCGTCCACGCTTGTCTGAAAGATGCCCTCAATGGCATCCTCGAAGATGCTGCGATACTTCTCCTCTGTCTTGCGAAGGGCCGCTTCGACCTGCCTGAACTCAGCCTGAGCCCTCTCAAGCTCATCAACACGCCGCCTGAGTCGTTCGATCTCGGCGAGAAGTTCTTCTCCGGTCTTTTCCTGTTCTGACATGGAACCTCGATGAAACGGGTAATGGGCAATGGGAAAAACACACAGTGACGCCCGGTCACCCGTCGCCTTATCCTCTCAAACCAGTTCTATTATAAGTTGTTTAGCCGGGGATAACAAGACAACCCTGTATAGAAGGAACGAAAAAAGGCACCAGGAGAAGATCAGGTCATGGGTGATAGGTACCATCCTCCAATATGCCTTGTCAGATCCTTCCGGTTCCATATATACTGATGAAGAGGAAGACCAGGTCATGGGTAATCGGTAACCTGTTTCATCATTACCTGTCTTATCATTACCTGTTTTGTCAGGAGTTTCTATGAACGGCGCGGAACTGGCTTTGAAGACGGCTGTCCTGAATGGCATTGATATCTGTTTTGCCAATGCGGGGACGACGGAGATACCCCTTGTCGCGGCCCTTGACGGTCAGGCGGGCATAAGGACCGTCCTCGGTCTCTTCGAGGGTGTCTGCACGGGGGCGGCCGATGGTTTTGGACGGGTGCTCGACAGGCCGGCCATGGCGCTTCTTCACCTGGGTCCGGGTTTTGCGAACGGGATAGCTTGTCTGCACAATGCGCGGCGTGCGAAAGCGCCCGTCGTCAACGTCATCGGAGAGCACGCCTCCTGGCATCGTGACGCGGACCCGCCTCTCAACATGGATATAGCGGCGATGGCGGGGGCTGTGTCGGGGTGGGGAAGGACGTGCAGGAGTGCCCGGAGCCTTTCCCGCGACATGGCGGCTGCCATAGCGGCAAGCTCCCGGGGGCAGGTAGCGAGCCTCATCATTCCCAACGACCGTCAGTGGGCCGAATGCGGCGATGCTCCCTTCGTCACGGCCTCCCCCTCCTTCGAACCCGTCGATCATGAGGTTGTGGACCGGGCGGCGAAGGCCTTGAGGACGGGTAGAAGGACGGCAATGGTCCTCGGGGGGAGGGCGTTGAGGCGCAAGGGGTTGATGACGGCGGTGCTCATCCGCGCGGCAACGGGTTGCGACCTCCTGACCAACAGTTTTCCCGGCTACATGGACCGCGGCGGCTCGCTGCCGGTGGTGACGAGGATCCCCTACTTTCCGGAGCCGGCGCTGGAGTTGATGGCGCGGTATGACGCAGTTGTCCTGGCGGGTGCGTGGGACCCCGTCACTTTCTTCGGATACCAGGGCATTCCCAGCCGTGTCATCGCCGAAGCGACCGTGAAGGTCCCGATCGACGGTCCCGGGCAGGACGTGAACGAGGCATTGGAGGCCCTGGCCCGGTCCGTCGGCAGGGCGAGAAAGACGGTGGCGGCAAAAGGCGACGATGTACCGCCGGGAGGATCTTCCTTTCCGGCCGGACCTCTCACGCCGGAGGCGATATGTGCGGTCATAGCGGCGGTGCAGCCGGAGGAAGGGATTGTTGTCGATGAGGGGTTGACGACAACCTTCCCCTATTACCCTCTTTCCCATGGACGAGCCCCCCATGGTTTCATGACCATCGCTGGAGGGGCCATAGGCTACGGGATGCCCTGCGCCGTGGGTGCCGCGCTTGCGGCGCCCGCCCGGCCCGTCATCAACATCCAGGCGGACGGCAGTGCCATGTACACGGTTCAGGCCCTCTGGACGATGGCACGGGAAGGCCTCGACGTCACAACCCTGCTGTGCAACAATGGCGGCTATCGCATCATCGGCATGGAACTGGAGCGGGCGGGCCTCGTTGAGCTCGGGGTCGCTGCCCGCGCCCTTGTCGATATCGACGGTCCCCCGATAGACTGGGTCCACCTTTCCCGGGGCCTCGGCGTTGAGGCGACCCGTGTCGATGACACCCGGGAGTTGGCCCGGGAAATGAAGCGGGCCATGAAAGAGCCAGGACCGCACCTGATAGAGATGATGGTGAAAAGCGGGTGATAGGACCTATTAGGATGAGATAGGACCTATAGGATGAGATAGGACCTATAGGACATATGGGACCTATAGGACAGGATAGGACATATAGGACAGGATAGGACATATAGGACAGGATAGGACATATAGGACAGGATAGGACAGGGAGGGGTTGGGTGTGACGTGATGGGTGGTGTTAGAGTAGTTTCTGGAAGTAGATCACGTCGAAGACCCGACCTTTTTTCCAGCCCACTTCCCTGAAACGGCCGCATTCGGAAAAGCCGTTCTTCACGTGGAAGGCGATGCTTTCCCCGTTGAGGGACGAGACGTTCGCGAGGATCGCGTTGATGCCCTTCTCTCTTCCCATGTCGAGAAGATAGTCGAGGATTGCCTTACCGATACCCTGACCCGTGAACCCGGGTTTGAGGAAATAGGTGATCTCGGCGGTCCTGAAGAAGGCGGGCAGGGGATTGTAAGGCCGAAGCAGCCCGAAACCGGTCACGACGCCATCCTCGGTCCTGGCGGCAACAGTGGGATACCCGCTGCTCAGTATGAGGAGCATATCGAAAAAATCATCGGGAAGGGGATGTTCCGGATAGGCCGCGAAGCTATTCTCAATATAATGGTTGAAGATATCCATGATCTGCCGTGCGTCATCCTTCCCTATCGGCGACAACAATATCTTCATCCCGTGTTTTTCAACCTTCAAGCGGCTTGAACTGTTCAAACGGCTCAAGCTGTCTCTTACTTGGCGACCTCTCCCGATTCAGCATCCACCTTGACTATAAAGTGGTCGCCGGGCTGGCAGCGGCCTTCCGATTTGCCCCTGTAGCCGCAGGTTCTCTTGATGACCCAGAGGGGCCTGTCGTTTCTGTGGTCGTACCTGAGTTCATAACTGTAGGCGTCTATCTCGGCCGGGTTGTACTGCCGGTGTCTGTTGGCTGTCTCTTCGGCCCGCTGCGGGCTGACCACCATCCTCTCTTCGGGGATGGAATAGCCCCGGTAATGCTTCTCTTTCGATACATGCGTCCCGGGGTCGGCACCACTTACCCCCGGCTCTACCATACGGACCGTGACGGACCTTCCCCTGCATGTTTTTGACGGACCCTCGTCCTCTTCCGTCGACTGGGGTCTGTCGCAGCGCACCAGTTGGGCCTCCCACACGGGAGAGCGTCCGTTGCGTCCGTCAAAACCCACCACGGTCACCGATATGATCCTTCTCACCCTCAGTCGTTTGCCCGCCCACTTCATCCCTTCGTCGCGGGCCCTGGCCCAGAACTCCTCGAATGTGATCCCCCTGACGTCCTTTCCCGCTTGCAGCGATTTGCGCCGCGCCGCCTCGGCGGGAGCGGGAGCAAGCGAAAGAGCCGCAACAAGGAATATGCCCGCAAAACAAACGACCCTCCGCCAGAAACCATTCTGTGCCATCAAAGCTGTGATCCCCCGTAACCCTGTTGATGTTCTGGTATCATACAACGAAACGGGGGGTAAGGCAAACAAAGACCGTTCAAGCGGTTCAAGCGGTTCAAGCGGTTTGAGCCGTCTTTCGCCCCGGCATCAATCTCGGAAAGAGATGCTGTTTCCTGAGGAGCTTCAACGCTTCCCTGACGAGAGGGGTGTTCTTCGGGTTCTTGTGTTGGATGAGGGCGCGGTGCATCTTTCTCTCACGGAAGGTCTTGGGGACATACACGTGCTTGCCGGTGAAAGGGTCTTTCTCCGTGTGGTAGATGGTGCCGGAGAGGGTCATCGGCAGGGGCATGAAATCCTGTATCTGTTCGGGGTGAATGCCGAGTTCACTGAGCTTCAACGCGAGGGAAAGGGAGTCCTCGAGCGTGCAGCCGGGGTGGGCACTGATGAAGTAGCTGACGAGGTGCTGGTCCTTCCCCAGTTTCCTGCATATCGACCGGTAGAGGGCCGAGAACTGCTCGTAAACGGAAAAGGGCGGCTTGTTCATGATATCGAGGACCCTGCCGGAAGAATGCTCCGGCGCCACCTTCATCCTGCCGCTCAGATGGTCCCTGCAGATCCTTTCCAGATAGACGCGGGCCTTCGGGTCGATGAGAAGGTCGTGACGGAAGCCGCTTTCAATGAAGACGTGTTTGACACCCGGCAGGGCGAGCAGCTTTCCGTAAAGGGAAAGGCCTCTTTCGTATCCGGGTTTGAGATTCCCGCAGGGTGCGGGCGTCAGGCAGTGACGGGTGCCGCAGGCCCCTTTTCCCTGCCATCTGCCGCAGACCGCCCCGTAGAGGTTTGCGGTCGGACCGCCCACATCCGTGATGGTTCCGCGAAAGTCCTTTCTTCTTGTCAGCGTCTCCGCCTCCTTCAGTATCGATGACTCGCTTCGGGACGAGACGATCCTCCCCTGGTGAAGAGAGAGACCACAGAAGGAACACTCGCCGGGACAGCCCCGGTGGGAGATGATGGAAAAACGCACCGTCTCGAAACCAGGCACGCCGCCCTCCCTTCCATACGAGGGATGCCAGCCCCGTGCGTAGGGAAGCTCGTAGACGCCATCGAGGTCTTTCGTTTCAAGGGGCAGGGCAGGCGGGTACTCAACGACAAAGCGATTGGCATGCCCCTGTACCAGTATTCTCCCCGTAAAGGGATCCTGATTCTCCACGATCATGCGGAATGCCTCGTTGAATTTATCGATATCCCCCCTGACCTCCTCATACGACGGTATCTCAACCACGGACCCCGGGTCCCCTGTCTCTTGCGACCTGCGACCTGCGACCTGCGACGTGGTGCGGCCTGCGGCCGTCACCACTGCCGTCCCCCTGATCCCGAGAAGGTGTTCCCCCGCCGCGAGCCTCCGGGCTATCTCCACAACCTGCCTCTCTCCCATTCCGTACACGAGGATGTCCGCCCTGCTGTCGAGAAGGATGGAACGCCGGACCTCGTTCTTCCACCAATCGTAGTGGGCGAATCGCCTGAGGCTTGCCTCGATGCCGCCGAGCACTATGGGGACGTCCCTGAATACCTCGCGGGTCCTGTTGGCGTAGACGATGGCAGCGTGGTCGGGACGCAGCCCCGGTTGTCCGCCGGGGGAGTAGTCGTCGCTCAGTCTCGGGCGTTTGTGTGCGGTATAGTTGGCTACCATGGAGTCCATGTTGCCGGCGGTGATCCCGAAGAAGAGCCGGGGCCTTCCGAGACGGCTGAAATCGCGGGTGGTTTTGAAATCGGGCTGGGCTATGATGCCGACCCGAAAACCCGCCCCCTCGAGGACGCGCCCGATAACGGCGGCCCCGTAGGAAGGGTGGTCCACGTAGGCGTCGCCGGTCACAAGGACGACGTCAAGGCCGTCCCACCCGTGGTCCTTCATCTCGACCCGAGTCGTCGGGAGAAATGGAATGGTCATGGGCCACATTCTAGCAGAATTGAGGCGAAAGGGGAAAGGGGCGAAGAAGAGAATGGTCATCGGTCATTTTTGTTCCCCTTGAACAAGAGGTTGCAGGAAGGACGTATTCCTGATATAAACCATAAGGTTGTAGCAGAACACATCTCGATAACGCCGCTGGGGGGTGGCAATGCAGGACCGGAAAACAGACATCATCCTCTCCGTCGGAACGGACATGAAGTTCCTTCCTCTCGTTCTTGCCTTCACGGAGTCGTCATCCCGGATATTCGGCCTCGAAGACAGGGACGCGTTGAAACTGACCCTGGCCTCGGAGGAGATGTTCGCCTATCTATGCGGGATGACCGGCGAGGTAAGACCGGTGACCCTCACCATGGAGAACGGTTTCTACTATGCCCTCCTGCGGTTCGCCTTCGACAATATCGATTTCGACCCCCGCGCCTTCAATCTCACGGCGAATGTCTCACCCGACGAGGAAGGGTTTGGTGAAATGGGCCTTCTCATCGCTTCGCGTTCCGTGGACAGGATGTCCATATTCCACGACCCCCTGAAGGGAACGGGGATCGACCTGGTAAAGGAAAAGACCTATCCCGAGGTGGAGCCGTGGAAGAGCGAGGAAGCGCCCGACAGAGAAGGCCTCTCGTACGGTCCCCCCGAGGTGGAGGATCTGAAGATGTTTGTCAGGTCCATCGCGGGCCGGTATGACCCCTTCGTCTATCCCCAGGATCTCCGCTATCCGGGCAAGGTTGTCGACATGGTCGCGAGCGGGGAATACGGGGTGTTGACCGCCACGGACAGGAAGGGGAGGATCGCGGGAGGCATGACATGGCGCAGTACGGGGGCTTCCACGATCGAGTGTTACGGTCCCTATGTCTTCGTCGACGAGGGAAGGCAGGACGTGGGTGAAGGCCTTGTCTCGGCACTTATCTCGGCCGTTGCCAGGTCGGAGGCTGTCTGTCTCATGAACAGGTATCCGACGGCGGAGTTGCCCCCCGGTTACTTTGAAAAGCTGGGCACCATCGATTTCGTTCTCAAGGGAGAGAGGAGACCCTGGGATTTTCTTTTCCGGGAACTGAAGGAAGACCCGGGGTGCAGGGTCTATGCCCACGCCGGCATGGAGGAATTCCTGAAGGCGCGGTACAGAAGACATTTCCTCGCCCGGGAGATCGTCCCCGTGAAGTATGAGGGTGAGAGGCAGAACCCCCACTCCGTCTTCGGAGCCAGGTTCCAGCACAGCCAGGACCTCGTGGTGCTGTCACCCCTGTGGGATGGCGCCGATGCGAAAGCGAACCTGGCGAGGCACATCGAAGTCTTGAGGGCCGAGGGGATAGCGAATATCCTTTTCAGGATCGATCTCGGTCACGGCTGGCATGCGCGGCTCTATCCCGTCATCGAGGCGAACGGGTTTGTACCGTCCATCGTGATCCCTTACCAGGGCAAGGCGGATTGGCTCTTCTTCACCCTGCGGGATTGAGGTCTTTCGCGTGTTCGACGTCCCCCTTAACAAGCTTGTCCCTGAATATATCAAGAAATTCGAGGCATACATCCCGTCCCGTCCCGACCCCGAGCTCATGAGACTCTACAAGGTGAACCACCTGTGGCGGCTCAACAACAACGAGAATCCTCTTGGCCCTCCCGGGGGCTCGGCGCAGATCATTGAGCAGTTTCCGCCGAAGAGGGCGAGCATCTATCCCAGCGGCGATTCCTGGTATCTGCGGGTGAAGCTGGCTGAAAAGTTCGACATTGACCCCGAGCAGATCGTATTCGGCAACGGGGCGAACGAGGCCATCGCCTTCGTCATCAAGGCCTTCTGCCAGGAAGGGGACAATATCATCACAGCGGACAAGACCTTTGCCGTCTATGAATGGGTGGCGGAGTTCTCCGGTTTCGAGGCGAGGCTGGTGCCGCTCAAGGATTTCGGTTTCGACGATGAGGCGATGCTTGCCCGCATAGACGACAGGACGAAGGTACTCTTCGTGTGCAACCCCAACAACCCCACGGGGACCTACTGGGACGAGGCAAGGCTCAGAAGGTTCCTTGACAGGATCGCCGGGAGACAGATCGTCGTCGTCGACGAGGCGTACTGCGAATTCGTCGAGGCCGCCGACTATCCCGACGCGATGAAGCTCCTCAAGGAGTACCCCAACCTCGTGACCTTCCGGACCTTTTCCAAGATGTACGGCCTTGCCGGACTCCGCATCGGCTACCTCGCGGGGAGCCGTGACGTTGTGGACGTGATTCGCCGGACGTGCATTGTCTACTCGGTGAACGGCCTTGCCCAGGAGGCGGCGCTCGCGGCCATCGGCGACGACGACCACGTTACCCGGACGAGACGGCACGTCAATGCCGAGAAGGCCTACCTGCTTGAGCAACTCGCCAGCCTTGGAGTGGAGACGCACGCCGGTGAAGGGTGCTACGTCATGGTGAGGCTCCCTGTAAGCGATACACTTGTCTACCGGCAGCTTATGGCGAGAGGGGTGATGATACGGACGATGACGGGTTTCCGTTTTCCCAACTGGATCCGCGTGAGCATAGGGGTCCATGAGGCGATGGAGGATTTCATCCACGGACTAGGCGAGGTCCTTGCCGAACGGGAGGCTGCCCTGTGAAGGAAGGTGAGAGGCATTTCCTGGACGGACCCCGCCTCGATGCCTACTCGAAGGTCACGGGGCGGGAGAGGTACGCCGCTGACGAGTACGCGGGAGAGTTCTTCTGGGCCGGACCGAAAAGAGCCCTCGTACCCCACGCCCGGCTTTTTGCCGTTCACACATCGCGTGCCGCGGCGCATCCCGGTGTTGTCCGCGTTCTGACCTACCGCGATGTTGGCGGGTCGAACAGACTGGGGATAGTCAGGAACCATCAGCCGGTGCTCGTCGATGAGGTCATCCGCCACGCGGGAGACCCCATCGCCCTGGTCGTTGCCCGGAGCCGCGAGGCGCTTCGCGAGGCGCTCGAACTTATCACCTTCGACCACGAGCCGCTGCCGGGCGTCTTCGATCCCGACGAGGCCCTGAAGGAGGGCGCGCCCAGGATCCACGAGGACAACGAGGAAGGCAACCTGATGAGGGCTGTCCGCGTAAGGCGGGGAGACCCCGACGAGGCCTTTCGCGACTGTGATGTCGTGGTCGAGGGCGTTTTCGAGACGCCGCGCCAGGAGCACGCCTATCTGGAGACGGAGGCCGGGTGGGCCTTTGTGGATGAAAACGGGGTGCTCGTCGTCGTGGCGTCGACGCAGACCCCCTACCGGGACAGGAAGGAGATGGCCGCCGCCCTGGGGCTTGAGATAAAAAGGGTGCGTGTCGTTGCCCCTTATCTCGGCGGGGCCTTTGGGGGGAAGGACGGTATCACCGTGCAGTGCCTCGTCGGCCTTGCCGCGCTGAATACGGGCGGTGTACCCGTCAAGATGTGGTGGGACAGGCGTGAGAGCTTCCTTGCCGGCATGAAGAGACTCCCGGCAAGGATGCACTATCGCCTTGGTGCGAACAAGGACGGTACCTTCGAGGCGCTTTCCTGCCGGCTCTACTACGACGCCGGCCCCTACGCGGGACTTACGGGTGAGATCATGGCGATGGGCGTGGAGCACGCCGGGTCGGCGTACCGGGTACCCAATGTTGATATCGAAGGATATTGCGTCTATACGAACAACGCCCTTGGTGGTCCTTTCCGCGGTTTCGGTGTGCCGCAGGCGACGGCGGGCATGGAGCAGGTTGTCAGCATGGCCGCCGGGAAGCTGGGCATGGACCCTCTCGAGGTTCGCCGCATCAACGCCCTCAAGAACGGGGACAGGAACTGCGTGGGCGTTGAACTCAACTACTCCACGGGGTTCTCGGAATGCATCGACAGGCTGGCGGAGCATCCGCTCTGGAAGGATCGGGAGGCCTGGAAGGCATCGGCCCCGGCATGGAAGAAGCGCGGCTGCGGTGTCGGCTGCATGGCCCACGCGATAGGCTACCCGGCCCTCATACCCGATGAGGCGAACGCGAGAGTGGAACTGACACAGAACGGTGCGATCCGGGTCTATTCGGGTGTCTCCGATATGGGGCAGGGGAATGCCGGAACCTATCTCAGGATAGCGGGGGAGGTCCTGAACCAGGACCCGGTAACGATGGAGATCGTCCAGCCCGACACGGATCACGACCTTCCCTCGGGCACCTCTTCGGCGAGCCGCACAACGTACACCTTCGGCAATGCCGTAATACAGGCGGCATTGAGCCTTAAAGGGGTCATCCTTCGGGCCGGCGCCCGGTCGCTCGGGGTCGAGGGCATCGACTCCGTCGAGATGATCCCCGGTGCCGTCAGGATCAAAGGGTCCACCCGTCAGATGGCCCTTCGTGACCTGGCTGCCCTCATCGATGCCGGCGCCCGATCGTGCAAGGGCCATTTCCGGACCCCTTACGATGAGAGCACCCTCGCCATCATGTACCTGGGCACGCATGTCCTCTTTTCCTTCGGTGCCCATCTCGCGCGCATCGAGGTCGATACCCTGACGGGAAGGATAGACGTTGTCGACTACGTGGCCGTCACCGACGCGGGCAGGGTGCTGAACCGCCCGGTGTACGACCAGCAGGTCCAGGGTTCGATAGCACAGGGCATCGGCTTTGCCATCATGGAAGACTATGTCGTCAAGGACGGGCGGCACGAGACGGAAGACCTTGCGACCTACATCGTTCCCACCTCCCTCGACGTTCCCGACATGGTCTCCGTGGCCGTCGAGCCCGACGAGACGACGGGCCCTTTCGGCATGAAGGGGATCGGCGAGGTGGTCATCAGCGGATGCCTGCCTGCCATCGCCAACGCTCTTCACGATGCCTGCGGCGTGAGGATAACGCGGTTGCCCCTCACCCCGGAGCGCGTGTTGTCGGCCCTTACGGGAAAGGGAGAGAAGGAGTGAAACGAAAGATAACCTTCATGCTCAACGGTTCGCCCGTCGCCGTGGAAACGGATCCCTCAAGGAGGGCCGTCGATGTGCTCCGGGAGGACCTGGGACTCACCGGCACAAAGGAGGGCTGCGGCTCGGGTGAGTGCGGCGCCTGCTCCATCCTTGTGGACGACGTGGTGAAGCTCTCCTGCATCATGACGGCGGCACAACTGGAAGGAAGGAAGATCGTTACCATCGAAGGTGTCGGTCAGGATGGCGAGCTTCACCCCGTGCAGCGCTCGTTCGTGGAACTGGGGGCCATTCAATGCGGATTCTGCACGCCAGGCATGGTGATGGCGGCCGTGGGCTTCCTTAAAGGGAACCCGGACCCGACGCGGGAGGATATCCGTGCGGGGATAAGCGGCAACATCTGCCGGTGCACGGGCTACGACAAGATCATCGATGCCGTTGAAGACGCGGCGGCGAAGATCCGAGGGGGTCGCTCCGGTGGCTGACGTCCGCATACCGTCATCGCTTGACGATGTCTTCCGGTTGATCCGCGATGTGCCCTCGACGAGGCTTTTTGCCGGAGGTACCGATGTCATGGTGAGATCGTCCCCGGACACTCTTTGGAGGGAACCGCTCCTGTGCCTCGAAAGGGTGAAAGAGTTGAGGGGCATCAATGAATCGGCCACCGAGGTGCGCATAGGCGCCGCGACGACGCTGAGCGAGCTGATAGCCAGTTCCCTCATCGCCGAGCGCTTTCCTCTTCTTCGTCAGGCTGCTCGGCACATAGGGGCGCCGGCGGTGCGCAACATGGGAACCCTGGGCGGGAACATCTGCACGGCATCACCGGCGGGCGACACACTGCCGCCGCTGTATATCCTGAATGCCGGGGTGGAACTGCGATCCCTCAAGGGGACCAGGCGGATGCCGATCGGTGCTTTTATCACCGGGCCCGGACGGACGCAGCGTGAAGAGGGCGAGGTCCTCTGCGCCGTCGTGATCGGAAAGGAGCAGGGCTTCAATCTCCACCATTTTGAGAAGGTGGGACAGAGAAAGGCCATGGCGATCAGCGTGGCATCCCTGGCCTTTGCGGCCGAAACCCGCCGTGACGGGACCATCGTGAAGGCCCGCTGCGCCTTCGGCAGCGTGGCCCCCACGGTCTTCATATCCCGGATCCTGGACGACACCTTTGCAGGAAATACCCTGAACAGGCCCGTGCTGGAAAGGGCCGCGGCGATGGTCCGCGAAGGGGTGAGTCCCATAAGCGATATCCGCGCGTCGATGGAATATCGAAGACAGGTGGCGGGCAACCTTATCATGCGCCTTGAAGGCGCCGGGAAAGACAGGTGACGGGGTCTTCCAAACCCACCCTGTTCACCGGGGATTTTGTCCTCCTCGGCGTGGTCCTCGCCTTCGTGTCGGCCATGATGGCCCTCTTTTTTCAGTTCCAGTCTTACCTGACTTGCATCGGGATCGACCCGAGGTGGCATGGTTTTCTTCTTGGCTCCGACGCGATCACGGGTATTGTCCTGCAGCCCCTGCTGAGCCCGTACCTGAACGCGAAGAACGCGAAGAAGATTCTCGTGGCGGGGATCTGCGTCATGGCAGCGGCGCTTGTCTCTTACAGTCATGCAGTGACCGCCGGTGCCATAGCCCTCGTGCGGATCGTACACGGAGGAGGCTTCGTTGCGGCGGTGGCGGCGATGATGGCGCTCTTCGCGGTGTACATACCGCGGTCGAGGAGCGGCGAGGCGATAGGGATCATCTCCATCATGAGGCTCCTTCCCTACGCGGTCGTCCCCCCCGTCGTTGTGCATCTCTCGCATGGTCCCCGCGATTTCACGTCCGTTCTAACGGCGGCTGCCGCCGTGACGGTGCTCGTTCTCATCCCTGTTGCCTTCATACGCCCGGCGCCGGGCGGCGAAGAGGCGCCGGAAAAGAGCGCGGGCCTGAACGGCCTTCTCGACAACGTGAGGTCCGTGCCGGTGGTGATGCTTCTCGTCGTGAACGTTCTTTTTTACAGTTCCTACACGATACTTTTCTTCTTCCTGAGGGATTTCGGAACTGTAAGGGGGATAGGCAATCCCGGTTTCTTCTTCACCGTGGCCATGTTGGTCATGATCGTGATCAGGCTCGGGGGAAGCCGCTATTTCGACAGAATGAACAAGGCCCGAACCGGCGCGTTCTGCATGGCCCTCCTGGCGGTCTTTCACGTTCTTATCTATTATGTTCGTCTCGAAGTGTGGTTCCTGGGGTTTTCCGTCATCTTCGGGGTCCTCTGGGGAGTGGGAATACCACTCATAATGGCCTTTCTTTTCGACATATCGGAGCCGCGGTTCAGAGGCCTCAACATGAACCTGGTCCTCGTCGTGATGCAGGTGGCCTTTTTCGTGGGTCCTTTCGTCGGAGGGATCGTCCTCGCGCGCTGGGGGTACGGCCCGCTCTTTGTCCTGTGCGGTATCCTGAACATGGCCGGGGCCATTCTGCTCGCCGGATTGAAGGGCGAAAAGGTTCCGGGTTCCGGGTTTCAGGTTTCGGGTTCAAAGACATGAAGAACCGAATGGTCGGGGGCAGGACACGATTCCTCCCTGTTGAACTTTCCCTGTCTTTTTGAGCGTTGAACGCGTTCTGAAAAAAAAGAAAGCGTAAGATGTGTCATCTTACGCCTTGTTCTTCACACCGGTAGGTGTCTATCAGCTTTCCAGGATAAAGATGACCTCGAGGGTGACGCGGAATTCTATTATCTTTCCATCCTCGACCCTCGCGCGCTGCTCTTTCACGCGCAGGCCCGTAATGCCCCGTAACGTCTTGGAAGCTCGTCTGAACCCGATAACCACGGCATCTTCAAAACTCTTGGGAGATCCCGCGATGACCTCCGTAACGCGTGCGACCCTGCCCTCAGACCTCATAAAAGCCTCCTTATGCCTTTTTTAATCAAGGTTATCAGGGTGAGTATACACTGTCAACTGTTTTTCAGGTCTTCGCAGGGCTCCCGGGGACGGCGATCACCTCTTGTACACTCCCACCGTTCGGGCTTTGGCGAGCATGTGGCCCCTCAAGGGCCCTCTCAAGGTCCTGTCCTGTCGAATCCCTGTCCGTTCCAGTCCATCGCTTGTGTGGTGTGCAGGCAGATACAGGAAAATGTCGGCCGCCCATCGGACTTCACTTTCCCGACGGCTTCGGTTATAGTAAGTCTCTTCAGGGCTGAAAATGATCACAACGGGAGACGTGAAGAAGATGGAATACAGTGAGAAGATAGCAGGGGAACTCGGTATCCCGGAGGGGAGGGTGCGGGCGACGGCGGCGCTTCTTGCCGACGGTGCCACTGTGCCCTTCATCGCTCGGTACCGGAAGGAGGTTACGGGGTCCCTTGACGAGGTGGCCATAGGCGCGATACGGGACCGGCTGGAACAATTGGAGGAACTGGACAGACGAAGGGGGGCGATCCTCCGGTCCCTCGAGGAGAGGGAACTGCTTACGGAGGACCTGAAGGAGAAGATCGAGGCGGCCGGGACACTCGCCGTGCTCGAGGACCTCTACCTGCCTTTCCGCCCCAAACGCAGGACCCGGGCCACCATCGCGAGAGAGAAAGGACTGGAGCCGCTGGCGCGGATGCTCTTCTCGGGCGAGGGGACCGGCCCCGCAGAATTCGATCCGGCGGGGCAGGCGCTGACCTTCGTTGACCCTGAAAAGGGTGTTGGGACCGTCGAAGAGGCTCTTGCGGGAGCCCGGGACATCATTGCCGAGTGGATAAGCGAGGACGCTCCGTCGCGGGCCGCGGTGAGGGACCTCTTCCTGGCAAAGGCCCACCTCACGTCGAAGGTGATACCGGGAAAAGAGGAGGAGGGGGCTACGTACAGGGACTACCATGAATGGCAGGAACCTGTCAGAAACGCGCCGTCGCACAGGGTGCTGGCGATGAGGCGGGGGGAGAGGGAAGGCTTTCTGATGCTTTCCGTCACGGGCTGCGAAGAGGAGGCCTTGAGGCTCCTGATGGACCGCTTTGTCACCGCGGCGACGCCGGCGCCCGAAGAGGTCGGAGCGGCCGTAGAAGACGGCGCGGTGAGACTCCTCTTTCCGTCCATGGAGACAGAGGTGCGCGTGGTCATGAAGGATCGTGCCGACGCGGAGGCGATCAGGGTGTTCTCGGACAACCTCCGCCAGCTGCTGCTGGCTCCCCCGCTGGGTCAGAGGAGCGTTCTTGCCATCGATCCCGGGTTCAGGACGGGATGCAAGGTGGTCTGTCTCGACCGGCAGGGCAAGCTCCTCCATCGGGACACGATCTATCCGCACACGTCAAAGAGACAGGCCGAGGAGGCGGGGCGTACGGTGGTCGATCTTTGCGGGCGGTTTGAAGTCGAGGCCATCGCCGTGGGAAACGGCACGGCGGGCAGGGAAACGGAGTCGTTCCTGAGGGCACTCCATCTGCCGCAGGGGATACGCATCGTCAGTGTCAACGAAAGCGGGGCATCCATCTATTCCGCATCCGAAGCTGCCAGGGAGGAATTCCCCGACGAGGACGTCACCGTCCGGGGGGCCGTGTCCATCGGGAGGCGTCTCATGGACCCTCTTGCCGAACTTGTCAAGATCGACCCCAAGTCGATCGGCGTCGGCCAGTATCAACATGACGTGGACCAGCCGGCCCTCAAAAGGGCCCTCGATGACGTGGTGATGAGCTGTGTCAATGCCGTCGGGGTCGAGGTCAACACGGCGAGCGCGCAGCTTCTCGGGTACGTGTCGGGTTTGGGTCCAGCCCTGGCGAAGGCCATCGTGTCGTACCGCGACGAGAACGGTCCCTTTCAGACCAGAAAAGACCTGAAGAAGGTGCCGAGGCTCGGGCCGAAGGCCTTTGAACAGTCGGCCGGGTTCCTGCGGATACACGGCTCGTCGAACCCGCTTGACGCGAGCGCCGTCCATCCCGAGAGCTACCCCGTCGTCGAGGCCATGGCGCGCGACGCGGGATGCTCCGTTGCGGACCTCATGAGTAACGAAGGCCTGAGGAAGGGCATCGACCTTCGCCGCTACGCTACGGAAAAGACCGGTCTGCCGACACTCACGGACATAATGGCCGAGCTCGCCCGGCCGGGCAGGGACCCGAGGGAGGAATTCCACGCCTTTGCCTTCGCCGAGGGCATAGAGAAGATGGAGGACCTGAGGCCCGGTATGAGGCTTCCAGGTATCGTCACCAACGTGACAGCCTTCGGTGCCTTTGTGGATATTGGTGTCCACCAGGACGGCCTCGTCCACATAAGCCAGCTCGCGAACCGGTTCGTGAAGAACACCGCCGACGTGGTGAAGGTCCATCAGCAGGTAATGGTGACGGTCCTCTCCGTCGACCTTGCCCGGAGGCGGATATCCCTGACCATGAAGGAATAGCAATACAACGTACAATATTGTTGACAGGACCAGGGCAGTGGCGTAATCTTGTGACAGAAAACGACAGGAGGACATTATGTTACTGATCAACAAGAGTGGCCGCATCTACGATGTTCCCGAAAAGATAGCAGAACAGTACGTTGCGAGGGACCTCAGCTCGTCAAGAGAGGCCGTGGGCGACATGTTGAGCACGCTCAGGAAACCTGCCGCGGCGTCCCCGGAGTCGGCGCTGGACGGATGTTGCAACATTTACGCCAACTACTGCCCCAACAGGTAGAGGATAGTCTTGAGTCGTCGTGATGGGCCCTGGAGGGACCCCACGGCGGTCCCCGGTCCCATCTCCGGCCATGGCATTTGTCATCAGGGTACTACCATGATGATGTTGTTGTGGTACGCGCACGGGCCGACAGGTGTTCTGGCATGACCCCACATGAATCCCTTTTCAAGAATCTCGGCAGCATTACCTTCCAACTCATCACGTCGTGCAATCTTTCCTGTGATTATTGTTTTCAGGATGCCTGCAATATCTCCTCTTCGCAGGGCGATGCGGGCAGGGTGGCGGACCCCCATGAGACCGCCGCGACCCTGATGGGACTAATGGAGAAGAGCGAGACGGAGATGGCCATGGTGTTCTCCGGCGGTGAGCCGATGCTTGTCCCCGTTGACTGGTACCGCACCTTTTTCGACATCATGGACAGGTACGTGGAAGGGTCGGGCAGGAAGCTGGAATACTCCGTGCAGACCAATATCTCCATCCTGAAACCTGAGATGATGGAACTCTTCAAGGCCCACGGTGTCCATTTCTCCGTCCATTACGACGGTGAGCTCGACGACCCGAAACTGCTTTCGAAGAGGCGTCGCGACAACATCGTGACTTTGTCCGGGGAAGGGCTTGCGGTGACCGTTCTTGTCGTGGGGACGGTGGACTCCCTGAAGGCTCTGCCATCGAGCATCGAGTTCTTCAACAGGCATGGCATCCGCTTTTACCGCATCAACTACGTCTCCAGCGAAGGAAGAGGGCATCAGGTCTCCCGGATACCGCCGGCGCAGAGGGCCGAGGCCGAGTTCCAGGCCGCCTTTCTGGCTTCCCAGCTCGACTTCGGGACACGGGACAACGTCGTCCTCAACAAATTTCTCTTCTACCACAACAACGTTATCTGCGGAAGCGAGTACAGGACGACTCCCCGGCCCCAGCAGTGCAAAGCCGGCGTGATATCCGCGTACGTGGCGGCCGACGGTTTCATATATCCCTGCAGTTTCTTTCCCGGGATAACGGGACCAATGGCGGCGGCGAAGGATCTCTCACCCCTCGAAGGGACCGGGAGGGCCATTGCCCTCTGCGAGGCCTCGCATTCCTATTACGACCGGAAATGCCCGGGATGTGAAGCCCTGCCCATCTGCGGAGAATATTGTGCTCTCTCGCCTGTGACGGACACGAACTTCATGGAGTCCTTCTGCAGCGCCCAGGTCACCCTGCGGCGCATGATGGATGAGAACCGGGAGTTGACGGAACTCATAGCGAAAAGGTTCATAGAGCACAAGAACACCTATCCGACCGATGTCCCCAGGTCGTGCGGCACGCGAACGACGTAAAGAACGTCGGACGAACCCATGACCCCGCCTTCCGAGAGGCTGTTCAACAGGAATTTCACCGTCATGATCGGTGGCCAATGCGTCGCGCTCCTCGGGAGCGCGCTGTACTCCGTGGTGCTCGTCCTCTATCTCAAGCAGTTGACGGGGTCCGCGACGGTTCTCGGGATCGTTGAACTTCTCGCTTTCCTGCCCTGGGTAGTCGTGGGGCCCCTTGCCGGAACCTTTGTCGACAGGGCGAACAGGAAGTCGGTCATCCTCTGGAGCTACCTCGTCCGCTCCGCGCTCATGCTGGTCCTGTTCCTTGTCAGTTTTGACGGTGCGGCTGCCCTCAGGGCAGCGGGTCCCTTTCCTCTCATCGTCTATGTGATCTTCTTCGTGACGGCCTGTATGGGTATCATCGATTCGGTCTTCAGCGCCGCCTTGAACTCGGTGATCCCCGTGGTCCTCCCGAAGGACAAACTCCAGAAGGGCAACTCACTGTTCCAGGGGGTGGGCGGGGTACTGGCCATGGCAGGCAACGCCCTGGGCGGGATATTTTTCACCGTCCTGGGAGGGGCACTGGCCTTTCTGGTGAACGGAGCCTCCTATCTTTGCGCGGCTTTGTGGACGGGGTTCATGTCGCTCAGGGACATACGACCCATCAGAAAGCCATCCTTTTCCTGCGCGGATTTTGCGTCCGAGACAAAGGAAGGTTTTCGCTTCATCTGGAGGAACAAGGGTTTGAGGGACCAGACCATGGTCTATACCCTGTCGAACCTGTTCTTTCCCATGGTGATGCTTGCTCTGCCCTTTCTCGTCGAAGACGTGATGAAACTCAAAGGCTCGTATTACGGGTACCTTATGAGCGTGCTCACCTTAAGCTCCATCGTCGCCTATTTCGTCTTTGGTTCTCTGAGAACCAGCAACCGGCAGAACTATGCGGTGATTTGCGTGCTTTTCTTCATCGAGGCCGCCGTGTTCCTTTTTATCTCCTTTGCCAGGAATACCGTGATCGTCTTCGCTCTCTTCGCAGTTCTCTCCGGTTGCATGGCCATCTCGCGGCTCATCAACACCTCGCTCAAGCAGAAGGTGATACCTGACAAGCTCAGGGGCAGGGTCTTCGGGACACTGGATTCCATCAACGGGGCTCTGGCCCCCCTCTCCTTTGCTGTCGGAGGGGTCGTTATCGACCTTCTGAACAAGAATCTATTCCTACTCTTCTTTGCGATTTTCACGGTATACACGGTCCTGGCCGTTGTTTTCGTCCTCAGCGGGTCCATCAGGCATTTCTACCTGAGTTCGGATACCGGGTCGATCACTGAGATGATCGATTCGTAGGATTCGCCGAAGTAGACGAGGTGTCTTGCCTTGAGACTGTCGAGGGCGGCAAGGACGGACGCTTCTTCCGTCTGTGGGTGCCGCTCCCTGAGGGCCGTCAGGAGGTCACGAAGGTCGAGGATGTGCTCGTTCACTTCCCGAAGGACGGCCGAAGCAATGTCTCCCAGGGCGAGCTCCAGGACCGGTTCTCCGTCGAAGAACTCCCTGTAGATGACCTTTTCCTCCTCGCGGTGGATCGTGTAACTATACGTGTGGCTGTAATAGAAATCGTTCATTTTGGCGAAGGCGTCCCAGAGTGAATTATGCGACGCGGAGAAGTCGAAGAGAGAGAAACGGTCGATCCCATCTGTTATGCCTCTCGGAAGGAGATCGAAGATCTCGTTCCCGTTGAATCTTCCCAGTTCATCCGCGGGAATCGTGTCGTGGAAGCGGGAATGCCCGGCCAGTCTGAAGGGGATGATGATGTGGCGAAAGAATTCCCTGTCGTAGTAGAACCTGAGGAAGTGGAGATTGTCCATGCAGGTGAGGATATCGATGTCCTCCTCCGAAGGGATACCGCATATGATATTCGCCGAGGGAAGCCTGATGCCGAATTTCCGGGCCAGCTTGACGAAGAATATGTTGTCCGAGAACGTTGTCTTCTTTCTCATCTTCGCCAGCAGGTTGTCCGATAGTGATTCGTAGCCGAAATGTATCCTTCCGAAACCGGCCCGGGGGAGCTTTTCCATGATCGCTTTCGTGAGACCCCCGTGGATCACTTCGGCTATGAAATTGACATCCCTCCGTTCTCTCAGGGATAGAAGGCCATCGAGCATCTTTTCGAGCCGTTCGGGATCATTGGCCGCGATGTCATTGTCCATGAAGGCGAAGTAGGGCGTGTGATACCTGTCGAGGAGGCGACGGACCTCTTCCACCACCCGGGCGGGTTCCCTCTTGCGAATCTTCATGCCGTCGGAATAAACACAGAACCTGCAAGCGTTCCAGGTGCATCCCCGTGTCGATTCCAGGGGCAGGATCACGGCCCTGTCATCCCTGCCGAGCGCGGCAAGGCAGGTGAAATAGTCCTCGTAGTCGGCGAAGGTTTCCGAGTCCATGTCGAAGAACTCCGCCCTTTCGGTATCCGAGTGCCTGATAGTGTCACCGACGCGGAAGAGGAGACGGGGAACGGCAGCAAACCCGGTGTTCCCTCCGTCAAGAACGTGGATGAGATCGAGGAGCGGGTATTCACCCTCACCCCATATGGCGAAATCGAAGAGATCCGCCATCTTCATAAGGGCCGCGGCCCTGTCGAGGCTTCCCAGGCCTCCGATTACGATCTTCGCATTGGCGAAGAGACGTTTCACGTATCCCGCGAGCACCATTCCGGGGATCCATTGTTCGTATCTGCAGGATATCCCGAAGAGCAGTCTCTCGTCCGGGGAGTAGCGGGAGAGCTCCCTTCCGATCCTCTCGTTCAGGACCTCTCTCGTCCCGCCCAGATAGTCGCTGTTGTCGTTGAGGATGTCGCGCCCGGGGAGCTCGGCTTTCACGTAGGCGTTGGCCTTGCCCTGAACGATGTCGTCCTTCTGCTCCTCTGCGATGAGGTAGATGTAGGGCAACAGGTCGAAATGGATCGCGTCGGTATTCCTTTCGAAGGGGGGCAGGATCCCGTCGAGAAGGAGGTTCCAGTAAATCACGCGGGTATCGATGCCGTTGTTCATCAAATGGGCCTTGAGGATGGACAGGGGGGCCGACGGGGTGTCGAGACGTGCCGGCGGCAGGCAATTGAGGATGACCTTCATGTGCGGGATACCTGTGCGATGTGCAAGTTATAGGTCCAAACCAGGGGGATGTCAACGGAAAAAAACACCCGGCATTTCCTTGTCTTACCTTGACAGACCGACACTCTCTCTGGTAACTCTATAGTGGATGATGACCTTCACAGGAGGGTCGGGAGGCGAAGATGAGGCAGTTTATTTTGAAGACAGGTTGTGTGCTGGGTCTCACGTTGGCCGTGATCATTGCGGCGGGTTCCGCGCTGGCTGAGAAGCCCCCCTGGGCGGGCGGCCAGAAGGGCAATCCACCACCCGGAAGATCCGACACGCAGCCGGCCGGCAAGGATGGATGGCAAGGCGAGCGCAAGGCACCCCCCGCGGGAGGACCCGGTGAAAAGCACCACTACTTCACCGACCGTCAGCGCGATATCGTTCACGATTACTATGCCGCTCAGTATCGGAAGGGCAGGAAATGCCCTCCCGGACTCGCCAAGAAACAGAACGGTTGCATGCCCCCGGGCCAGGCAAAGAAATGGGCGATCGGGAAGCCGCTGCCGGAGGGCGTTGTTTACTATGAGCTTCCCCGAAAGGTGATCATACAACTGGGGCCTCCGCCCCCGAACCACAAGTATGTCCGCGTGGCCCAGGACATCCTGCTCCTCGCGACGGGGACAAGGATGGTCGTGGACGCCATCGACAACCTGACCTGGGAGTTCAACCGGTAGACGGCCGCCGGAGAAACGCCCCTTTTTTAGTATCTTTCATTGTTTTTCGAAAAGTTGTATACTATCGACGTGGCTGATCTAAAGTTCGTAACGTTCAACCAGGTCGCGGGATCAGCCAACGGAAAACAGGATCACCGTGGTCTTCTTCAATATACCAGCGATCCACTACAGAGGTAATAAAAATGGCAAGTGTTGCAGAGTTTGTCGAACTGAGAGAGAGCATAGAAGCGCTCGCCGGACAGATTGCTCTGTCCGTGAAGAACAAGGCGGTTCAGGATTCCAAGGATCGTCTGGAAGAGGCGAATCAGAAGCTTGAAACGCTCAAGTCCATGGTCGCCAGCGATGTTCAGGTAATCGTGGCCGACCGTCTCTCCAGGCAGCTCACCGGGCTGTCAGTGAAGGTTGAGACGCTGGCCGCAAAGAAACCCGCGAGAAAGACAGCGGCAAGAAAGAAAGAGCCCGAAACCACGGGCTAAAGTCGCCTTATCCCCCGGCTTCCGGCCTCGAGCCGGTTCACCTACCGAATCCTATTGATGACCTCCCGATGAGAAGAGTGTGGGGGTGTTCCACCTGATCCACGTCAGGCTCCCCTTAAGCGACGGTGGCTTCTCAGGAAACAGCCGGGAACTCGGTGATAAGAGTGTCCGCGGGTTTGGCATCCGGGAGCCCGGAGGGCCCGGGTGCCGGGGCGACCCTTTTTACACCGAATCCGTACCGGAAGAAACTGCCGACGATCTGGCCCCGCCGGGTTTTGTCCGGCCCGAGAGCGGCGGCATATTCCACCGGGGTTGATCCATAATCATCTGATATCTCAGGGTCTGCCCCTCTCGACAGCAGGAGGTTCACCGTATCGAGGGACCCGCTCCTGCATGCCCAGTTGAGAGGGGTACGGCCGGACCCGTCCCGGGCGTTGATATCGGCGGAATACTTGAGGAGTATGAAAGAGACCCGTTCGTGTCCCAGGCGGCAGGCGATGTGGAGCGGTGTCTCCCCCCACCTGTTCCGGGCCTCGACTGCGGCACCCTGCTCCAGGAGGAACCGGACCGAGCCGGGATTCGGGTTGTAGCAGGCGCAGTGCAGGAGGGTGTGGCCATCGTGGGTGGCCGCGTTGATACCTCCGGCGGCCTCAATGAACTCCCGTAATTCCTCCATCGAATTGCCTGTGGCGACATGAAAGACCTGACTGCGGTCGGCGGTGTCCTGTCGTGATGGTATCTGCATGGTCCCTGTATGTACGTGACAGATCGTCCGCGCTGATTATGCGGTGCCGGATCGCTGTTGCGTATGTGTGACTTAGTCTACACTATTTATGTTGCAGGTGCAACAGAGTGATACAAACAGAGCGTGCATTATACTGCGGGGGTCAATCGAACTCTATCCTGTAGTAGATGGCGGCGCCGCTCTGGTTACCCATTGTGCTTTCGACGTCCACGCGTCTCGTGAGACTGTACCGGAGTCCGAAAATGTTCTCCCCGGTGTATATCGAGCGGCCATAGCTGACGAAGAGCCGTGGCGAAAGGTACTTGCCGAGTTTGACGATGGACCTCGAAGCGTCGCCGTCGGTGGATTCTATGTCAAGGACGTCGAGCCCGAGCTGCTGCTGAATGACGGACGCCTTTCCACCCGTGAGGAGGCCGCTTGCGGCCCTCGCGAGAAGGGCGGTATCGTTTGCGCCTGCTCCTCCGGAGGCCCTGCCGAGAACGATGTAGCTCAGAATGTCCCTGTCCGCCATGACGGGCTGGGAATAAAGGTTGACAAGCGGCGACGCCGGTGTCCCGGAGACGAGGACGCCGGCCGACACGTCGCCGACGGTGCGCAGGGCGAGGATGTCGAGATTCGCAGACTCAACGGGGCCACCGCCGAAGGAGACATTGCCTCTTGCTATGTCGAGTTTAACGCCGTAAGCATCGAACTTGCCCTTCACGGTGCTGATGCCGCCGCTTGCCCTGATATCGTCGGGGTCTTTCATGGTGATGTTGACCCTGCCGGCAAGACGCGTGTCTATCCCGTAAGCCTTCACCAGGATATCTTCTCCGAGGGCGACGGCGACGGCGACATCGATCGCGAAGGGAAGGGCCTTTTCGGCGTCTTTCTCTCTGCCTTTCACGATGACATCACTGCTCGGCTTGACGAGGGTTTCCTTCTGCTCTCCCCGGATGAGGGCCTGTGGTATGAGGATGGAACCTCTCACCGACACTTTCCCGGGGTCCCCGGTGATGACGAGGTCCGGACTGATCCTGGCCTGGAGTTCCGGCAGGTTCATGGCCTCAAAGCGTTCGCCCTTCAGCGTGCCTTCGAAGGTCCTGATCTTCCCCATTGAGTGCAGAATAGTCCCGGTGGTCTTTATCGAGCCTTCACCGGCGTGGACAACGAAGGAGGACAGGGTTATCCGGTCGTCGTTGAAAAGGACGTCGGCGCTTATGTTCTTGAGCTGTACACCCGCGGGCGGCAGGTAGGCGCTCGAACCCTTGAGGTTCAGTCTGCCATTGATCCGGGGATCGGCCAGCGTCCCGCTACCCGTCAGGTCGAAATCGACCTGCCCCCTTGTCTCCTGGACAAGTCCGGGAAGCAGGGCGGCGAGAAGACCCCTTTCGCTCATCGTACCCCTCATTGAGATCATCATTCCGGAATCCCTGTCAGCAGCAATGGGGACCCTGGCGGGAAGAGGGAACTGGAACGCGGCGTCGACATGACCGTAGCGCGCGAACCTGAGGTTCGCCTTTCCCTTCAGCAAGGTGTCCTTCCAGGTCCAGCTGGCCGCGGTCTCCCTGAGGGGCACGGTGATCTCGCCCTCATCGCCGCGCCAGGTGAAGGAGCCTTCAGAGATGCCGGTCTGCCCTGCAAGATCGAAGCGGCTGCCAGGTAGAAGACTGCCCGTGACTTCGCCCGAGAGATTTCCCTTGACGTGGACCGTGCCTGGCAGGATGGGCTGCAGCATGCCCATATCCAGGCGTCTCCAGGCCGCCTGGAAGGTCCCCTGATCCGGAAGTGAAAAGGCCGCAGGCCTGCTGGAGGTGATTCGCGCGTTCATCCGCCCATCGCCGGCGAGTCCCACGTCGAGGGACGCCCGGAGCCCTGAGGTGTCCCAGTTCAGATTGCCGTCGATACTGTCGACCTTCACTTTCAAGGGTCCCCGGGAGAGCACGGTCGAGGCACTGATCCCGCCCGAGAGGGCGATGCGCTTGCGGGTGAGCCATTGTACGCGGGCCGCACCGGAACAGAGACCCTGAACCTTTGCCGGGTCGACGAGAGCGTCCAGCCGCGCAAGGTTGACCTGTTGCCATTTCACGGCGGCGGAACCGGTCAGGGGTTCCGTGGAGATGTCGGCGCTGGCGTCGAGTCTCTCTCCCGTCGAGCTCTTGAGAACGAAGGGCGAAAGAAAGAGACGTTTCTGCGACACGATGACCGTCGCCGGTGCTGAGAGGTCAAAGCGCCCGAAGGGGGTCTGCGCTCCTGAAAGACTTTCGATCGTACCCTGCCAGGAGCCATCGGCATATTTTCCCGTTGCCCGCATGTCCAGCGAATTCCTGTCATGAGCGACGGCCAGCAGGGCCCTGTGGCCATCGGTCCTGCCTGTAACCTTGAAGCTCAGCGTGTTTGCCCGGAAGATGCCATAGGCCCCGCTCCTGCCCGTGACATCAATGATCAGATCACCCTTGTAGCCCTCGGGCATCTGTGCGGACGCGCTGAAGGACGAGAGTCTCGCGTCGTCATAGGATATGTTCCTTCCCTGTGCCGTGAGGGCGCCGGCGGGTTCGTTTTCCCGCCACCTCACCCACCCTTTCGCGAGGAGACTTCCAGCCGCTTCGGGAAGGAGCTTTGAGGCATCATCGATCCTGCACTCCCAGGCGAGCCTCTGCTGCACAATGCCGGCGGCCGAAGCGGCAAACCCGTTTCCCTTCACGGCGAGGGCATTGATCGTCACGATCTCATCGCGGAACGAAGCGTCCACATGCGCCGACACGGCCCTTTTCCGGAAAGTGCTGTTTCTCAGGGATGCCGCAAAGGACCCCTCCATCGGGTGTTCCCCGGGGAGAAGAAGCTGGCCTTTCACGTCGATATTCAGATTTCCCTCGAGGTCGGGTCTCAACCGCGCCGGGTTGAGGCCGGACCCGGTAAAACGGGCCGAGAGCCGCATTTCGGTTCCCCGGGATGCGCTCATATTCCCCGAGATGGTGCCGCCGAGCACCCTGGCCTCGATATCCGTAATTTCGATGATCTTCGGGTCACCGCGGACCTTTCCTCTGAGTGTCATGTCCTTCCATGATTCTCCCCTGTTGCCGAGAGAAAACGTTCCCTCGAAGTTCTCTGTGGTCCCGGCGACGTGGAGATTTCCCGATATGTCCGTCTTTGCCTTTGTCTCGGGAGCAAGATCGAGACCGGCGACCTTTGCCGAAAGGGTGAATGCCGGTTCCTTTCCCGAGACGTCGAGCGTCCCTTCGGCCTCGATGGTTCCTCCGACATCCTTCCTCGAGAGCTTTGCCTCTTCTACGCGGATACTGTGAGGGGAGACACCGACAGTAGAGCGGATACTGAGGCTTTCCTGTTTTTCCGAGAAGGTCTTCACCACGAGCGGCCCTGCGATCTGCTCCTCTCCTTGCGACGAGGCAAACCGAGCGTCCACCGATATCGCATCAGTCCCGGCGACCTTTTCCGGGAGGGTGGCCGTGAGGCGCGCCTGAAGGCCGGGCCGTACGAGGTCGAGGCTGAGGGAGCCCTTTATACCGGCCATGGGGCTATCGGCATCGAGAGCGATAAGATAGAGGGTGCCGCGGTCGAGAAGGACGGCGGTCGAGATGTCCCTTATTGTCAGCGGCTCGCTGTCCGGAGCGCGGTAAGTGAGTCCGGCGATCTTCAATTCCTTGATCCAGGCATCGATCAGGGTGAACCACCTGGGAAGCCGGGGCAGACTGAGGTCTATGGGTTCTTCGGAGGTCTGCCCGGCAGTCACCGACACGCCCGAGGCCGTGAGGCTGGTGATCGGAAGTCTTCCAGTCACAAGATAGAGCGGGTGCCATTTCAGGTCGGCGGTGTCGATAGCCACGGTGAGGTCCTCGATACGGATGGTGATCCCTTCCATGCGGAGGGAATGACCTACCGTGCCCGTGACGTCCCTGATTTCCAGGGTGTCCGATAAGACGCCGCGAACCGCCTTCACAAGGAAAGCGCTGCCGGTCCGGGTATAGAGGGTCCAGAGGACACAGGAGACAATGGATATTGCCAGCAGAAGGGGGACCGCGTACCATAGATGGCGCCTTAACCTCATAATCCGAAACCTATGGATATATGAATTCTGAAATCGGGGTCTCTCACCCCTATCTGACGGGCGATATCGAGCTTTATCGGCCCGATGGGGCTGTAGTAGCGCACGCCCATCCCGGCACCCTGGACGAGCTGCATGTTCCTGAAATCGTTAAAGGCGTTCCCGGTGTCGTAGAATGCGGCCACACCCCAGTTGCTGCCCACGGCACGCTCCAGCTCAAGACTTCCCGTGACGACGTTCTTGCCTCCGACCACATCGCCGCTGGTGTCCTCCGGCCCCAGGGACTTGTAGGCATACCCGCGGACACTTCTGTCGCCTCCGGCAAAGAATCGCAGGGCTATCGGCAGGTCGGAATCGGGTTCGTTCTGGACGGTTGCCCCAACCATCGTTCTCGCGAGAAGGGAGAGTCTGCCGGGAAGGGGAATGATGACACCCCCGTCTCCCGTGAACTGGATGAGCCCGGTGCTGGAACCCATGGCCTGGTGTGTGCCTTTCAACTCCGCGGAATACCGGTAGCCCCGCGTGGGCCGTATCATGTCATCATAGCTCATGCCGGAGAGGCGCGCGCCCGGCAGGACCGAAAAGGTGTTCGTCCTTTGATCGCCCACGTCGGAACGCTCCCTCAGAACCTGGAGGAAAACGGACCCGACGGGTACCTGCCCCAGGGTCCTGGCCTTTTCGAATTCCGCCATTATTGATTCACTGAAGAGCGATGTTCCCGTGGTCTGGTCCTCGCGTTTCATGGTGAAGCTTACCGACGAGAAGCTCCGGATGTCCCTGGTGTCGGGTATGGTGTACCGGGCCCCGATGACCTGGAGCGGCTGGCTGAGATCGAGCTGTGACTGGAACTTGTGACTCGTACCCAGGAAGTTGACGTCTTCGTACTTGATGGACCCCTTCGGGCCGATGTCGGTTTCATAGCCCACGCCGAGCCTCAATCGCTTCGGTTTTGATGGCTGAAGGCGGATCTCGACCGGTACCCGCCGATCCCGCACCTTTTCCTTGTCCGCGTCGATGATAACGGTCCTGAAGCGGTCCGCGTTGATGAGGTTGCGCTGGGTCAGGGCGATCTTCTGGTGTGAGAAGACGTCGCCCGGTTTGAATTCGAGGTAGCGCCCCAGAAAAGACGGAGGATACTGGGGGGCGCCGGAGAACTCCGTCTCACCGAAGTAATAGAGTTCGCCTGTCTGAAGGACGAGTTCGATCGCGGCCGTTCGCTTCCCGGGGTCGACACGTATCTCATGCGTCGTGAACCCGGCGTCGAGGTAACCGAGTTCCAGCGCTTTCTTGCGGATATCGTCCTTTCCGTTTTCGTAGGGACCGTGGCGAAGTGTTGTACCCTCACGGAGCGGAAAGGCCGAGATCGCCTCCGTAATCTTTTCCTCTTTGCTGCCGGCCCCCGTGACTGTCACACTCACCGAGGTAACCCGTACAGGATCTCCGGGGTCGATGGAGACACGGACCTCATGAATACCTTGCCCGGACATTTCGGAGGATACGTTCACCGCGGGACCGTAGAACCCGAATGGTTCAAGGGCCTGTCTTACCTTTTCGGGTATCTGAGTCTCGAAACGCTTGAGCCACCTCTCGTTGACGACCCCGTCCTTGACGAGCCCGGCCGGTACCGTCAGGGCGATCCGGACGTTCTCCAATTCCTCGCCCTGCACCCCTTCGATAGCGAGCCGGACCTCTCCCTGGGCCAGCAGGAGGGACGGTACAAGGAAGAGCACGCAAAGGGTGATCAGTGACGCCAGGAGCAGGCCGGACCGGGACATTTCTCTGTGCGCCCCAGGGGTTGCGGGATCGCACATCGAAGAACGGGGTAGGGGCTGACATGCCTTTCGGGGGAAGTCGAAGGAATGCGTGATGAGAGCGGGGACCATAGACAGTATCGTAGCATTCCGAGGACCTCTTTGTCATCAGACTGCTCCTGGCTGCGGCCACACAAACGGTGGACCTGTCGCTACATGTTGGCTGGTAGCGGCCCTACCTCAGCGTGAGAAGGTATGAACGGAGATTGACCTTCTTGCTGTTCAGCCCGAGTTTCTTTCTTATGGCGTTTCTGTGAGAATCCACCGAACTTGGCGCGATACCGCTTATCTCCGCTATCTCCTTCGTGCGGTCTTCTACCAGTGTGTTGAGGCGGTCACGGTGGGTCTTGAGCTCTTCTTCCATGTTCTTGCGGTCCGTGGTCTCCATGACCGAAGTTATGATGGCGGGCCGGTTGTCGATGGCGGTGCATATTGCCCTGAGTTCCACCCATTTCTCCGCCCCATCCTTCGAGACGACCTTCAATTCAGCGTGGGTCGGGGTCTCTTTGCCTTTCAGAAGTTCTCGCGCGAGACGCTTCGTGGGTGCCCTGTGATCGGGATGGACAATATTCCAGAAGTTCATCGCCATGAGTTCGTCTCCGGAATAGCCGGTCCCTGCCTCGGCAGCCTTATTGACAAATATGATGCGGTAGCCGCGCACTACGATCACCGTGGTGGGGATCAAGTCGAGAAGACCCCTGAACAGGCTTCCCTTTCCGTCTCCATCCCCGGCTCGTACTATTCGTTCATGGTCTATGTCTGGTTTGCCGCCGATCATGGGTGAGTATTTCCGGCTCTTATGCATCGCATATACATTATTTCTTCGGCTCCTCACCTGGTTGACTTAAAATATGCAGATATGCTCCATATTATATGGTCGAAAAATGGATGAGAAATCAGCATCTCCGTCGTGGTAATATACGAGAAGTCGTTTCACAACCCGGATGCAGTGCAAAAAAGCCAGCCAGTTATCCTGCAACATACTATTGACAGGGGACGTTTGCCGTTTATCCTGGGGGCGCTGCCTGATCCGCGAACGGTCTGTTGAAAATGGCTGGACGTCCCGGGCAGGGGCGGCGGGACCACGGTACTTTATCTGGAGGAGTTGATGCCATGAACGAGGCAGAGGAAAGATTCAGACTGCTCTTCGAAAAATCGAGCGATCCCGTGCTGCTGATCGAGGAATACAGGTTCGTCGACTGCAACGACAGAGCTCTGGAGATTATGGGTTGCAAGAGCAAGGATCAATTGATCGGCCGGCGTCCATTCAGCGTATCGCCCGGCATACAACCCGATGGGCAGTTCTCGTCAGTAAAGGACCGGGAGGAGATAGACATCGCGCTTACCAGGGGTGTCAACCATTTTCACTGGGAGCATCGGACGTTCGATGGCGCGAGACTGCGGACCGATGTATCGCTGATTGCCATCCCTTTTAAGGGCAGGAAGGTGATCCACACGACCTGGAGGGACATTACGTATCAAAAACAGCTGGAGGCAGGCCTGCGGGCCCAGACGGAACGGTTCCTGGCGATCGTTGACAACGCTCCTTTCGCGGCCGTGCTCGTTGATGCCGGCGGGAAGTGGACCTACGTGAATACCAGGTTCAGGGAGCTTTCCGGCTACGACCTCTACGATATCACTGATGAAGCCACGTGGTTCCTGACGGCTTATCCCGATCCCGATTACCGGTCAATGGTATTGGAGGAACGCCGGCGGGAAGTGGAAAGATTCAGGTGCAATCCCTCGTTGAGGGAGGGCAGGGAGTACACGTTCACGATAACCTGCAAAAACGGGCTGCCGAAGGTGGTCCGGGCCATCCCGATCCCCTTGCCGTCCGGCGGATACCTGAAAACATTCATTGATATCGCACAGAAGGAAGGAATGAAGGAGGAACTGAGGAAAACACAAGCCCGACTTGTGATGAAATCAGCTCAACTTCGCGGACTGAACGCAGCGATGAAACTGTTGCTCAGGAACAGGCATGATGCCCAATTGGAAATGGAATTGAGCATAACGGAAAACATCAGCAAACTGATCTTGCCTGTCATCGGGGAACTGAAGAAATGTCATCACGACGCCCATTACATGGCCTGCATCGAGATGATAGAGGAGGGCATCCGGAATATCGTTTCACCCTTCATGCATGATCTGACCACCAGGTATGACGGTCTCACAGTCCGGGAGGTACAGATCATTGACCTCGTGAAGAACGGAAAGTCAACGAAAGAGATAGCGCAGAACCTCACGATATCGCAGAGCGCCGTCAATTTTCACAGGAACAACATCAGAAGAAAGCTCGGCATCACCAATGAGAGGGTAAATCTGCAGACATACCTCTCACGCAATCCCAGCTAGATCGCATTCTTCACCGGGCCTGCCGGCAACATTCCCATAACAAACATCTTCGGATCAAGTCTTTCCTGCCTGTACTTCGGACAGTTTCCGAGTCCATCCCGTATTTGGTATTAGTGTTAACAGGCTGCTCTGTATCAGGTCTGACCTGATAGAATGTAGGAGTAATTGAATGTGGTACTGCGAGGGACAACCTAGTAATAATTTGATATTAAACTGCGTTGACCGCTGTGCCGGCAACACAGTATAAAGATGTAATTGGGGATCAGGATTCACCGTACTGACAAAAAAAAGGGGTTTGCGACTATGGCGAGTTGTCTGTATTCAGGGGTTCGTCGCGTTTGCAGGGCGGACCGCGGTACCCTTCACCACTAAAAACAAAAAAACTGAATCGATGTGCGAGTGGCGACATGATGCTGTCACCCGCCTGCTGGATAATACGTGGTAGTGCTGTTGTATTCAGTATATGTCTTGCAACGATCGAAATATGAGTTTCTCTACTGCGGGTTCTTACGGGGGGGCCAATGGCGGTAGCCTATCGAGACCAGGGTGGTGAGCCTGTGATGACATTGCGCGACGAGTTACGGGAAGAGCGTTTCACCGGTCTGTCCGATACTGCTGGTCACGACGCATTTCAGCGTGACCGCACGGCCGACAGATTGAAGGACAACTTCAGGCTGTTTTTTGAAAGATCCATCGACCCTTCATTTCTGCTGGAGGGGGACGTGTTTGTCGACTGCAATGAGGCGGCGCTTGCTTTGTTGCGGTGTCCCGCAAAGGAACAACTGATCGGTTTGCGCCCGTTGAACATATCACCGGGCAAACAGCCGGATGGTTGCCCGTCCGGCGAAGGCATGCGAGGCATGATCGACAAGGCGCTGTCTGAGGGCGGTGTGCGCTTTGAGTGGAACCACATAACCTTCGACGGCTTGGAGATACTGGTCGATGTTTCTCTCGCCGCCGTATCGCTTGATGGAAGATCGATGATCTGTGCTGTGTTAAGGGATGTACCGGAGAAGAGGCGGGAAGAGAAGAGGCAGGGAGCAAACACGCGTTACTTTCTCGCCATCGTCGAAAGGATGCCGCTGGCCTTGGCTGTTGTTGATGATAATGGAAATTACGTGTACACGAATCCCCGGTTCAAAGACCTCTTTGGTCATGGCGTCAATACGGTACCGACAGGCGATGCCTCGTTTCTCCGGGGCCATCCGGGAAGCAGAGAATATGTGCCTTCGAAGGACGAACCCGCGGAATGGACTTTTGCCGTGACGGACAGGACGAACCAGAAACATGTCTTTAGAGTCACCCCGGTCAAGCTGCCGTCCGGTTGTATGCTCGTGTATCAGAACGTTACCATGGCGGAGAGAGCGGAAGAGGCCTTGCAGAGGACGAAGGAGCAGCTTGTGCTTCAATCCGCCAAGCTTCAGGAGATGAACGGCGCACTTAAAGTTCTGCTCAATGAAAAGGAAGCTGACAAGGTCGAGATCGAGGCAAAGATAGTCAGGAATGTGAACAAGCTCATCCTTCCTTACATAGACGAGTTGAGGCAGGCGGGGATCGACGCTGAGCAGACATCGTACGTGGATATTCTTGAAAGCAATTTGAAGCATCTAATCTCCCCATTCCTGGAAAGACTGGGCCTTCAGTGTGCCAATCTGACCCTTCGGGAAATGCGGATAGCCGATCTGATAAAGAGCGGCAAGACGACAAAGGAGATCTGCCAGGTGCTTCAGATGTCCGCCGCCGCCGTCAACTTTCACAGGAACAATATCCGGAAGAAACTGGGACTCAGCAATCACAAGGTCAATCTGGCCGCCTACCTTTCTTCCTTATGATAGGTGATGAACACATGGCAAAGGTCGCATGTCCGCATTGCGGGAGTGAGGTCGATGTGGTCTATTTCGGAGTCGGATACATTGCCGTCTGCTGCGACCAGGTCATCTACGTGAGTGACAGACTGCCGGGAAGAAGAGAGAAAGATCATGATAGCGGAGAATAGCGACACAATGTGTCACCTCCGCCGTGTTTTGCCTAAAGAGCGCAGAGCCCGCCGTTTCATCATCCTGAGTCGACATCAGGGCCATCAGACAGCAGTACCCATAGCAATCCGAAGGCTCTAGCAGCCTTCCCTTCAGGACATGGATCACATGTTCATGGCGGTAGTTTGCACTATCACCAGGGTCCCAACAGAAGAAGCCGCTCTGGATACACTGCAGGATTCGGGAAGACATGCGCGTCATCATGGAGAGGCGAACATGAACGATGATTCCCCAACGAGGGTCCGGCGGCCCTGGGGGTGGTATGATTCACTCGATCGGGGGGAATGCTTTCGGATCAGGAGGATCATGATCAACCCGGGAGAGCTTATAAGTCCGAAGATCGACGATCATCGCACGGGGCGTTGGATCGTTGTGCAGGGAACGGCAAAGGTGACCCTCGGTGAAAGGACGATGACGCTTAAGGATGATGAATCGGTCCTTATACCTCATGGTGAAAGATACGGACTGGAAAACGTGGGACCGAATCCCCTGGATATTATTGAGGTTCAGGTAGGTTCCCGTCTTCAGGAAAATGACGTTGTGTGGTCTGAAGAGGGACATGACGGCGGCTCGAAGGACAGGGTGCGATGAGATCCCCTCTGCCCACGCACAGGTTGTCACACCCTCCACGCGAGAGAGTTAGGCGGCCTGATCCCGAAGGAAGATGGGACCAGGCCGTGCTTGAATCGCCCTTGGGGGGAGGGCGGTGGAAGGCTAGTAGTAACGATTATTCTTCTTCAGGAAGAGGACGTAATCGGTGACTTCCCAGTAGTGTATTTCGCTGTTTGCGATAGAGAAGGTGGGTGAGTCTGATAATCCGAACATTCCGACCCATTGCCATCGATTGTTGACGTACACCTGAGCTTGTGCATGGTGTGTCCACATAAAGGCTCCCCAGACTTTGCCGTCTAACCCCGTCCTGTATATCGCGATACGAGTATCGTAGCCCCTGACGTTATAGGCGATAGCATCCTCAACGGATGTAACCCTGCATGTCTTGCACGCGCAGAGGAACCCGATGAGTACAAGAGGTATGATCAAAGACGGCTTCACCTGGTGCTTTCCCTCTCTTACCCGCTCCCCCGGGAGACGGCATGCAGGGTCTCCTTCTATAATAGGAAGCGCGTTGCACCTTTGTCTGTCCCACAAATTGTCATTATTGCGTCGTCATTTTAGCTACCTTAGTGTCATAGGACCGAATACAGAGGATATTCTCCTTTGCCCGGAACCACTGGAGTGAAAATGCATTCTGTGCCCGTCCTCCTGGAGATTACGAGAGACCGACAATGTCGGGTAATGTCATCGGTATGGTGAACCGGGCAATATTAATCCATGATTTAACTAGCAAAATCACATGTAGTTAATAACTAGATTAAAGCTAATACCATGCTGTAGGAATATTTTGCCGTATGACCTTGCTTACATTGACCACCACGAGGGGTGACAGTATAACGACTTTATCTGCTATTTTTCTCTCGCGACCAGGGGGGTTGCTTCTAACTGATCTGTTTCTTGTGCGACTGGATCGCCGGCGCAGGCGATTGGCCGCGGTCCATGGCGGTAGCCTGCCCTCACGCTCAGACAGCAAGTCTTCCCGAAAACAACCTGATACAGGAATGGAGGACACATGACCCGAGCTCTCATCACAGGCATCACAGGACAGGACGGCTCCTATCTGGCCGAGTACCTCCTCTCGAAGGGGTACGAGGTCCACGGGGTCATACGGAGGGCCAGCACCTTCAACACGGGGAGGATAGATCACATCTACGCCGACCCCCACTCCCCGGGAGCCCAGCTCTTTCTCCACTACGGGGATCTCTCCGACGCGGGGCAGCTCACTGACCTCATCTACAACGTAAAACCCGACGAGGTCTACCACCTGGGGGCGCAGAGCCACGTGCGCGTGAGCTTCGACACCCCGGAGTTCACCGGGGACATCACCGGCATCGGCACGACGCGCCTGCTTGAGGCCATACGGAGGAGCGGGATAAGGACGAGGTACTATCAGGCCTCCTCCTCGGAGCTCTTCGGCGCCTCCCCGCCCCCGCAGAGCGAGACGACCCCCTTCTACCCCAGGAGCCCCTACGCCGCCGCCAAGCTCTACGCCTACTGGATGGTGGTGAACTACCGGGAGGGCTACAATCTCTTCGCCTGCAACGGGATCCTCTTCAACCACGAATCCCCCCGCAGGGGCGAGACCTTCGTGACGCGAAAGGTCACTCGGGCGCTCGCGAACATCCTGGCGGGGAACCAGAAGAAGCTCTACCTCGGGAACATCGATGCGAAGAGGGACTGGGGCTTCGCTCCGGAGTACGTGGAGATGATGTGGCTCATGCTCCAGCAGGACGTGCCGGACGACTACGCCGTCGGCACCGGGGAGAGCCACTCCGTCCGGGAGATGGTGGAGGTCGCCTTCGCCTACGCCGGGGTTGGGCTCGAGTGGGAGGGTGAGGGTGCCGAAGAGAGGGCGGTCATCTCGTCGGTGATACCGAAGGTGAGAAGCTGCCTCAAGCCCGGGGACACCGTCATCGAGATCGATCCCCGATACTTCCGGCCCACCGAGGTGAACCATCTCCAGGCGGACATATCGAAGGCGAGAATGTATCTCGGCTGGGAGCCCAGGGTCACCTTCGCCGAGCTCACGAAGACGATGGTCGACTACGACCTCAGGATGGTCGGCATCAACCCTCCCTGCGAGGGCATCGAGGCCTGCCGGTCGAAGGGTTTTCTGTACACGGACCACACCTACTCCCTGTACGAGAGAATTCGGGAAGGGGCGTGAGGATTACAGGTCGTATACTACCGGCTTGGGGAGACATGACAGGGCATCCAACGCCGTACAGTGGAGGGAACATGGGAACATCAAAAACCAACGGTCACAAGATTGCCTATGTCGGGATGAGCGCAGACCTTGTTCACCCCGGCCATCTGAATGTTATTCGGAAAGCCGCCGAACTCGGCAGAGTGGTCATCGGCCTCTTGACGGATGAAGCCATTGCAAGCTACAAGCGCATGCCCTTTATGACCTTCGACCAGCGAAAGATGGTAATCGAGAACATCAAGGGAGTTGACAGGGTGATCCCGCAGACAACGCTGGACTACGTGCCGAATCTGGAAGCGCTGAGGCCCGACTACGTTATCCATGGGGACGACTGGCGGGAAGGCATACAGGCAAAGACGCGGGAGCGTGTCATAAACACCCTCGCAAGATGGGGCGGGCAACTGGTTGAGGTCCCTTACACGAAGGGTATCTCTTCGACGGGCCTTCAATCTGCGCTGAAGGAAGTGGGTACAACACCGGACGTACGCCTCAAGTCCTTACGGCGCCTCATCCAGGTGAAGCCCCTCATCAGGTTGCTCGATGTACATAGCGGTCTGACGGGCCTCATTATCGAGAACCTCTATGTTGAGACGGAAGAGGGCCGTCGTGAGTTTGACGGCATGTGGGCGAGCAGCCTGACGGATTCCACGGCCAAGGGCAAACCGGACATAGAGGCTGTCGACATAACATCTCGGATGGTTACCTTGAACAATATCCTGGAGGTGACGACAAAACCCATAGTTTTCGATGGGGATACCGGCGGTCGGCCGGAACACTTTGTCTTCACGGTGAGGACCCTGGAACGTTTGGGCATCTCGGCGGTCATTATCGAGGACAAGGAAGGGCTGAAGAGGAACTCTCTTTTCGGGACCGAAGTGGAACAGTCGCAGGCGAGCATTGAGGACTTCTGTGAGAAGATCCGGGAAGGCAAGAGAGCACAGGCCACAAAGGACTTCATGATCATCGCGCGCATCGAAAGTCTTATTCTGGAGAAGGGCCTGAACGACGCCGTTACCCGCGCCGCGGCCTACCTTGAAGCGGGGGCGGATGGCATCATGATACACAGCCGGGCAAAGACCCCGGATGAGGTTTTCGCGTTCTGCAGGGAATATGATGTCCTCGACAACCCCAAACCCCTGGTGATCGTGCCGACGAGCTACAGCCAGGTGACAGAAGACCTGTTGGTGCAGCACGGCGTAAAGATTGTCATCTACGCGAATCACCTGATGCGCAGTGCCTATCCGGCCATGGTTGAGACAGCAAGAACCATCCTTCAGCATCAACGGGCAGCGGAGGCGGACAAGCAGTTGATGCCCATAAAGGAGATCATCGAACTCATACCGGGAGGAAATGGAAATGGTAAAGCCTGCAGAGTTTTGTGAGGCTCTGAAGGCCAGGAGCATCAGCTTTTTTGTCGGTGTGCCCGATTCGCTGCTGAAGAACCTCTGTTCATACCTCAGCGACCACACCCGGCCTGGTGAATACATCATCGCTGCCAACGAGGGCAATGCCGTCGCCATGGCTGCGGGGTACTATCTAGCGACGGGCATGGTAGGTGCTGTCTACATGCAGAATTCCGGGCTGGGAAACACAGTCAACCCTCTCACGTCCCTGATGGATCCTCAGGTTTACCGGATCCCCGTGCTGCTGATCATAGGGTGGCGTGGGGAACCGGGTGTTAAGGACGAACCACAGCATGTGAAACAGGGGCGCATAACCACGAACCAACTGGAAGTGCTCGAAATCCCTTATCATATTCTTGAAGCTAATAGCATTCTCGATACCGTAGTGGAGAAGGCATTCTCGGATCTTGAACGCGGGAATGCCCCCGTAGCCATAGTTGTTCGCAAGGACACCTTCTCGAACCACGAGTCTCACCAGAAGGTGAGGCAGAGAACGACCTTCAAACGCGAGGCGGCTCTGAAAATGATCCTTTCCCTGGCCGGCGCTAAGGATATCCTGATCGCTACGACGGGCAAGACATCCCGGGAGGTCTTCGAGATCCGAGCCGAACGTGGAGAGGGACAGCGGGATTTTCTCACCGTGGGGTCCATGGGCCACACCTCCTCTCTCGCCCTGGGGGCGGCCCTCGGGAAACCGGAGCGCCGGGTTATTTGCCTTGACGGTGATGGCTCCCTGCTCATGCATATGGGGGCCCTTCCCATTATCGGCAGTCTCAAACCGAAGAACCTTGTCCATGTGCTCCTGAACAACGCTTCCCACGAATCGGTGGGCGGACAACCGACAGTGGCGGATCGTATCGACTTCAGGAATGTGGCGCTGGCCTGCGGCTACAGCCACTATCACAAGGCCACCGACGCGGCGAGCCTTTCGAGATGCTGGCAGCAGTTGGAAGACCGGAAAGGGGCGGCGATGCTGGAGGTCGTGGTCTCCAAGGGGTCCCGAAATGATCTCGGTCGACCGACAGCAACACCGGAGCAGAACAAACGGGCCTTCATGGTGCACGTGAATGGTTGAACGGGTCAGGGCGTATCACTGGTTCCACCACAACCCCGTGCAGGTCTACGCGGGTGCGGGTGCTTTCGAACAATTGCATCAGCTCGTCCCGGAAGGGAGGAGCCTCTTCATAACATCGAGAGGATTTACCGACCGCGGCCTGACCGGAAGACTCCTGGCGAGACTGGGCGCCGACAGAACGATAGTGTACGACGGGGTTAGGCCCAATCCCGATCTTGACGGCATCGACGACCTGACGGCCGAATACAGGGATGCGAATCCTGCCAGCATCCTGGCCGTCGGAGGGGGAAGCGTGCTGGATACCGCGAAGATCCTGTCTGTGACACTTGCGAACAGGAACAGGCGGTCGCTCTCGCAGGTATTCCGCGACGGGAAGACCGAAAGATGGCCCATGAAGATCCCCGTGATAGCCGTTCCGACAACCGCAGGAACAGGAGCGGAGGTAACGTCCTTCTCGACAGTCTGGGACCGGCAGGAGAAACAAAAATTCTCGCTTGACAACGACCAACTTTTCCCGCGGTACGCGCTGCTGGACCCCTGTCTCACGCTGACACTGCCTTACAGGGAAACCCTGTACGGAGCGCTTGATACCGTGTCTCACGCCCTTGAATCCCTGTGGAACAGGAAGAGGACGCCCGTCAGCCAGGCTCTGGCCGTCCAGTCACTGAGGCACGTCAATGACAGTCTGAAGGACGTCCTCGAGGACCCGGATAATCTCGACAAGCGGGCCCAGATGCAGTATGGGAGCATGCTTGCCGGATTGGCGATCAACCAGACGAGGACCGCCATTGCTCATTCCATCTCCTATCCGTTGACGACACATTTCGACGTGCCCCACGGTCTGGCATGTGGTTTCTCGCTTTCCCCCATCCTGAAGTTCGTCAATGCCCGCGGGATCCTGCCCGAATCAGGCCCGCTCCTTTCGGCCACAGAGGAGTTGCTCGACGATCTTGGCCTGGAGGATGAAATGTCAGGTTATACGACCTACGAGGAAGTTTCGAGGCTCATCGGCAAGATGTACACACCGGAAAGGGCCGGCAACTTCATTGCGAACGTGGACAGGAACGATATCGAATCGATCCTGAGAGGGGCTTTCCGATCTTCTCCGTGAAGCTTCCTTGGCCGCCCTGGCAGCGCGCCCGGATGACCATAGAGGACTGATTTTGCATCCGAGACAATCCATAAAGATAGCTTTGAGCCTTTTAAGACATCCTGTTTACACCGTGTGTGCGCTTACCAATCGAGGCGATGCCAATGATGCAGGAGGCATGGAACGGTGTGTTCGCCGGGGCGCCGATTGGCTTCTGCGGGCTCAGGCCATGGCTCCCGACGGTGACGGGTATTCGCGTCGTTACAGCCTTCTCACGGGATGGGACCGCTGCTATATCGAAACAACAGGCTACATAATTCCAACACTCCTTAATGTGAGTCAGGCTCTTGGTGAGCCAAAATACAGAGAGAGTGCCTTTCGCGCCGCGGAATGGCTATTGAAGGTGCAAACAACAGAAGGCGCTTTCACCGATATCGACAACTACCGTCCGCAGGTGTTCGATACCGGCCAGGTGTTGCTGGGTCTTAACCGGATGTTTCGTGAAACGGGAGACGAGCGATATCTTGCGAGCGCGAAAAGAGCGTCGAGATGGCTGGTAGATAACCAGGAGCCGGACGGTTCCTGGGTGCGCTTTGCTTACCGTGGACGTCCCCATTCCTATTATTCACGGGTCGCAGCGGCTCTCATAGAGAGCGGGCAACTCTCGGGAATCGAGGAATATGTCATTTCGGGTACGAAGAACCTTGAGTGGGTCGCGGCACAACGGCAGAGCAACGGCTATTTTCGTCACTCGGAATTCAATGCGGGTGAGGACGCCTTCCTTCACACGATAGCATATATCCTTGAAGGATTTTCGATGGCTTTCCAGTCCACAGGTGAGAGACGCTGGGCCGATCTTCTTATCGATGGAGTTCAAGTGCTTACCGGACTGTCCAGCGAGGATGGGCTGCTCTATTCGCAGTATGACAGAGAGTGGAGGTCGCGGAACACGGAATACTGCACGACAGGGCTCGCGCAATACGCCGGCATTTGCTTTGACGTTGGGGCCATTCTCGGTGCCGGGGTATTCTATGATCGAGCTACGCAGGTTGTTAGGAAATTGTGCTACTGGCAGCAACGCGGCGGAGTGGACATTAGCGGCGCAGTTCAGAGTAGCGTACCTCTTTGGGGGCGTTATGGTAGCATGGAGTTTTACAATTGGAACGTGAAGTTCAGTCTTGATGCTGCGGTTAAATGCGTAAATGTAGACAGCTATCACGATACTCGAGTGGACCGATCGTGAGGTTGAATCGAACAGAGGCGCGTTTTGTAGGATCCGCTGCATCCGATCGCCGAAATGTCTTATGGAGCATACTTGATTATTGTGCTGCTCCACTTGGGATGCTCATAGCAACCCCGGTCTTTCTTCGGCATCTAGGAATTGAACAATACGGCGTACTAGTACTTGTGACGACTATCGTTGGATTTAGTTCTGTTCTCAATTTTGGTTACGGTGACACCGCGCTCAAATATGTCTCTCACCACGCGAATTTGGGCAATCTGCGGCAAGTAACTGAGATTGTGCGTACCATCGGAGTTCTTGGGCTTGGCTCGGGCTTGCTTGTCGGAGCTTTCTTTGTATTAGCAGCACCTTTCGCTATTGTACTATTCAACCTTGAGTCGCTTTCCTATGTCCGAATCTCTTTCTATTTGACAGCGGTCATAATGCCTTTACGAATGATGGAGTCAATTTACGTAGCTATACTGCGTGGGCTTTATAGATATGATCTTGCGGGAAGTGTCACTGTGTCTGCAAAAATTGCCACGATTGGAGTGCAAATTTATCTTGCTACAGTCGGCTATGGTTTACCTGCTCTGTTAGTGTCAACCCTAGGCTTCGCGTTAATCAGCAACGCCTTGCTCTTTGCGTCTGGATGCTCAAGGTTGGGTAATATTACTCCCGGATTCTTTCGGGAGTCTTTCGATCAGGTTTGGCAGTTTTCGTTATGGAGTTGGATACAGGCAATTGCCGGGATGGTGTATTCCAATGTAGACCGCTTTGTAATCGTTGTAGTTCTCGGACCGTCCGCGCTGGGCGTCTATGGTGTTTGTATCCAGCTTGCCCAGAATATTCATTATGGATTGGCAGCCGTTGCACATTCTCTGTTTCCCCGTGTAAGCATGTTGAGTGCACAAGGAGCAAGTCAATCATCCGACCATAAAAAAGAGCTAAGGAATCTCTATCTCTTGGTTTGTCGTTTGGTTTCGGTAACGGCCGTAGTAATAGGATCCCTGATGGCTGTTTTCTCTTATCAGATTCTCGATATTTGGGTTGGTTCTGAATTTGCAGAAAAAGGCTACTTTGTACTTTCGCTTCTGTCTATTTCTTTCGGCTGGTTTGCTGCCAACAGTATTGTAACTTATTATACTTTGAACGGTCTCGGCTTGGCGCGGTTGCAGGCCGGCGTGTCTGCAACGGGCTCGGTCATCATGACGGTAGCAAGTTTGATTCTTGTCCCCGCTTTGGGTCTTATTGGAGCCGCAGTAGTGCGCTTTCCCGATACTCTTTTTCGCTTGGGCGTTCGAGTGTACTTAGCTCGTTCAATAATCGGTGACATATCGAATTGGATGGCGTTTGATTTCATTCGCATCACCTTGATAGTGATTAGCTCTGGTTTATTATTAAAATGGTTTCTATTCAACCTGGTCAGAAGTGTCAACCTACTCAGGGATCCTCTTGGTATCGTGTCGATAGCAGTCTTTGGTCTAGCACTTCTTGGGGTCTCATACTGTATTGAAGTGGGGTTATCCAAACATCGTTATTCGCTCATAAGCAGTCTATTCAGGAGGATCTCTGGTGAAGTGTGATATTGTGAGCAAGATGGTGAAAAATGGCTATATGAAGCATCATGAGATCAATAACCCACTGGTTGTCATCTTGCGAATGCTTGCCGTTCCCGTGGTTCTTCTATGTGTTAGTCTGAGGATTCATCCAACTGTTCTTACGTTCATGTCTTTGGGATTGGGCTCCATTGGGGCATTGTCGTACTTCCGAGACGCTAGGATCTCCTATGTTATAGCTTGGACGGCATCAGTCATTCTCGATTACGCAGATGGCATGGTAGCAAGGAAATCAGGGAAGGAAACATATTTTGGATATCTGCTAGATATGCTCGGCGATCGGGTAAAGCTTATCCTGATCGTGGTTGCTTGGAGTTTGAGCTACGGCAATTCATCTGGCTACATCCTTGCGGGAACGGTTGTTTCGTTGCTCGTTTTCACAGAGGTTGTCTCCCATCTGTTTGTGTCTCATTCTGCCCTGAGGGATTCCGAGGAGCGCTCTTTGTGGTCTATGGGACAAAGGATGGCTCTCGAGTTCGATATGCACTCGTTCTTAATCTATGGTTTTGGAATTCTTCTTGGTGGACAGCTTGGATTTGCAGCAACCGTTTGGCTCTTGCTGTTGTTGGTTCTGAGCCTGAGAGGAGTGTGCAAGGCTCGAATATTCCGCAATCGCGTATTGTGCATAAGGTTCAATATCGATTTGCTCAGAAGGTTTCTCTAGCGATAGTCTGGCTGGGTAGCCTCTTGTTCATCATACAATGCGCTCGACTCCACCCTTTGCCCCTGAAAGGGTGATGACAGGATATCCTTCTAGCATATTGATTAGAAAGGGTGTGTTCGAAACGAGCATATAGTCGGTTATGTCAAACAGAACGGTCCTATCCCTCTATGTTGTTAGTATCTCTCTCGCGAGTGCGGCTATTCCAATCGGAGCAAACCACTACATTAAGTTTGATTGGATTGGGGCTGTAGTAGTGATATTGGTTTCAGGTATTGTGATGGTTCTGCACAATCGTGTTGTTCCCGCGATGATCGTTGTGTTTGTATCGTTATACTCCGTGTATTTGCTCGTTAACGGATTGTACTCGAATATGATTTCGCCTTCATTCGATTTTGGGCGATACTTTAGCTATTTCTCGCAGTTTACCTTTGCCTTTGCGACCGTTACATTCATAGGTTTGATGAAAGTGGACAGTCATACGGTTAAAAAAGTGCTCCGTTTATGGTCGATGCTAGCCTTTGGAGCTAGCATGCTGGCTGTTGTTCAAGTGATATCAGATGATCTTATCGTGGATAGATTTCTGTTTGTTCCCTATTACGATGCATTTGATTTTGGAATATCAAGAAAATATGTCTCTGGCCTTCTTGCTGCCACCGCTTGGTTTGCAGAAGCCAGTCATTTCGGTGCTTTTTTGGCTGTTCCGTACATATACACATTGTACTGCCTGTTGACCGAGCACGGAGACAGACGGAGAAGTTTACTGAATGCGGGCATGTTTGCAGGAATTGGGATGGGAGTGTTTCTTACTTACTCACTAACCGCGTTTCTTGCAGTTGCTATAGGAATGCTGTCAATTATGCTTTTAGTAAGACGATACTGGTGTGGAGTAGCATTCATGCTTAGTGCCTGTGTAGCACTTGCCTACCTCTTTTCGGATTATCCTTATATTGTTCTCCAAATAGAGCGAATTCACGAGTCCAGCAGATACCTTTCCGATCTTCTGGGAGCAACACAGGCAGATGGCACCACCACATCTTTTTATGTTCGGTCAATTGGTTTTCTAGCAGCATTCGAGGACTTCCTTGACAATCCGATTCTGGGTATAGGCGTTGGCCAAGGTAGTGTATTAGCATACCATAGTGGTTTTCTGACGATGTTGGCTCAGCAGGGGATTATTGGCGTATTGTTCTGCTATTCGCTTCCCGTGTTTGTTATTCTCAAATTGGTTGGTATACGGCGAAAGAGTGGCACAGAGGTCCAATGGCTATCGGGTTTCTTTGCAGTTGGACTAATAACAGACTATACAAGTGGTTTGATTACACATCATCCAATGGTGTTGCATCGTTGGTTCTTGGTGTCCCTTGCCGTCAGTTGGATATACGGTCTGAGATGGACGCTGTCTGACTATGAGTATGGCCAGCCAGAACCTTTGCAGAGGCGGTGTTCGGTTGATCGATAGCCTAGTTTTAGTAACCGAGTATGATTCCTAACGCTCGCCAGACATGGGAGTTGCGTACAAGGCAAATTGTCTTGCGCTTGTTCAGACATCCTTATCTGAGACGATTGCAGTGGCCAGTGCTGCGGCGCCTTCTTGGTGTGCGCCAAGAACAGACCCTCCTCGATGTTGGTACTGGGGCTATGGCATATGCAATCGCATTAAGAAAGCAGGCGGACCCAAGAGTGGTCGCCATTGATCTAGTTTTTAGGCAGGCGGATATAATGCGCGCGCGACGATATGGAGTTGAACCTATTGTTGCCGATGCCTGTGTTCTTCCTCTGCCTGATTCCACGATAGACTATATTCTGGCATCGAGCCTGGTTCAAATGGTGCCAGAGCCATTACGTCTTCTTCGGGAGTGTCTAAGGGTGTTGAGGCCGGGCGGCCATATGGTGCTAAGCGTTCCCAATCGCTATCAATTCTTACCAAGATTGATGAAGTTTTTTCCTCGATGTATCCTTACGCATTTATTTCGCCTGCCACCTACCGACGAAGAACTGATTAATCACTTGAATACGCGGTTTAGTGTGGCCGGTCCACAAGGTTATTATTCCTCCGATGAGATCGCAACGCTTTTGACATCAGCGGGGTTTCGCGTTATTGATCATGAGTATTCACCTGGCCGGTTCGGTTCCTTGTTGTGGGAGCTTGCTGTCCTAGGGTATGTCAGATTTGGTAACGTTGCTTTCCATGTGTTATTCTTAGCCTATCCTTTCGCACGGCTGTTTGACATGATTGCTAAGCCGACAACCGGTAGTGAACACATTATACGCATAGTGCCTATCGATGAGCACTAAACCGAACCCTCTTGTCAGTATAGTTGTGCCTTCCTACAATCAGGGGCAATTTATAGGGGACACTATCAACTCCATCCTCAGACAGGACTATCTCCGCACGGAGGTTATTGTCATGGACGGAGGGTCTACGGATAATACAATGGACGTACTAAAACAATTCGGAGATAGAGTCATCGTCTTCAGTGGACCTGATCTCGGGCAGACCGACGCGATCAATAAGGGTTTCCAAAAAGCAGAAGGAGACATTGTTGCTTGGCTTAACTCTGATGATATCTACTTATATGATGATGTTGTTTCGCATATTGTCGCTGAGTTCGAAGGGCATCCAAACGTCGATGTCTTGTTTGGTGATTACGTCCGTATAGACGAAAATAACAACTTTTTGAAGGCGTACCATGTTTGGAGATACTACGATTTTGATAGACTGATGCGGGTTTGTTATATCTCTCAACCGACCGTTTTTTTTAGAAGACCGGCCATAAGGAATAGCGCTCTTGACACGTCCCTTCACTACGGCATGGACATCGACCTGTGGTTACAGCTTGGCAAGGCAGGCTGCTGTTTCAGACACGTTGGCCGGTTTCTCGCTGCGGAGAGAATTCATAATAGGGCAAAAACGGTGACCAGTCCTGCTGGAAGTTATGAAGAAGGAGTGGCAATCCGACGCAAGTATGTCGCACAGTCCGAGCAAAAGAGAATTCTGGAGATCACTCTTGCAGATAAGGCCGGATTTGTTTGTTATCGACTGAGAGCTATTGGTGCTGTCATTTTATTCTGGAGCAAAAGAAATACGCTAATCCCCCTAACATACCCAGGAATACTTCAACTATTGATAAGACAGTTTATTCGAGCATGAGCTTTGGCGCCGCCGTTGGTGGAGGTTGCCTATGAATCTTCTCATATTTGAGGAATACCGAATCATATGATCCTTACAAGATGAGGTAGAGATGGTGAAAGAAGGCTATAAGAAATACGGATTTCTAGGAAACCTTGTATACTCAAGAATAGCGATGCGTCTGAGCGTGTTCTTTATAAAGCTGGGTTTTGGACCCAATGCTGTGAGCGTAATTGGTTTCATTTTATTTCTAGTTGGTTGTTGCCTCCTGACATCCGATGAGATTCCGGTCTCTTTGCTGGGGTTCGCTATTTTGCATCTTGGCGTAGTGTTAGATTATGCTGATGGAATTGTTGCACGATCGACAAACCGGACTTCTTTTTTTGGAGCTTGGTTTGATAACTCCTTGGATCGTTTAGCAGATTTTGTAATCATGCTGCCTATTGCCGTTAATATCGTGGCTAATAAACCGCCAATAAACCACTGGCTGATATCACTGGTGGTCGCGAACATATTTGCAGTTTGTTATTTTCACTATCTCCATGACATCGGCTATTTCTACCGTACGTCCACTACAACCAAGTCTCAGGTGCACGGCACCGGTAGAGCTGGTTCCGGATCAGTCCGTTTGGCAGTGTCGGCTTGGTTGCGAGTATTTAACAGAGACACCATTGTTTTTATTCTCAGCATCTCCTTGCTGTTGAAAGTGTTTTTTGTACCCTTCGTCTTTGTCTTTATTGTTGCCTTCATCAACATCATGTTGATCAGTGCTGCGGAGGTCATCCGTAAAGCCTGACCCTTCTGGCAGTCGGTGGACTGGATCGAAAGGATTCATAAGATTGAATATTGGCTGTGTCACGAGACATCCTTACCCGACGGATCAGGAGATCCGGGTGACGAAGTTCGCCAGGACCCTGAGCTCCCGCGGCCATGAGTTCTACGTCTTCTGTCCGGACAAGGGAACGCAGGCGCCGTATGAGTATTTCATGTACGGGCGGATTGTTAGACTGAGAACGCGGGTGAAGGGCGGTCTCGGCAGGTTCCTCGTCGCGCCCCTGCCGATAAACCTTATCTGGGTCTGGTGGCTGCTCAGACGGTTTCGAGAGAACTCGATCGATCTTGTCATTGTGCGAGATCTGAGGCTTGCACTGCCCGTCTTCCTGGCGGCGCGCCTGCGCGGAATAGAGGCGATACTTGACCTTGGCGAGCATTACCCGGGTATGATGGAGATCATCGGCAAGGAGAGGCTGGCGCACCACTTTATCCGCAATCAAGTTCTCATCACATGGCTTGAGGCGGTCTCGGTGCGCATGGCGAGTGTGGTATGGGTGGTTGTTGACGAGAACAAAGAAAGACTCAAAGAGCACTCACCGCGAATCGAGGTCATAAGCAACTATCCCATCGACCAGAACACCGCTCGGGAGAAGGTGCCTGTCAGGCCTTTCCGCCGCGATGGAGACCCGATCAACCTTGTATCTCTCGGGCTTATCGATCCCATCCGCGGCCTCGACATGGCCGTTGATTCCCTCTCGATCCTCGCAGGGACCCTTGGAAATGTGAGACTGCTGATCTACGGGGATGGTCCCTTTCGTTCGGCCCTGGAATCCAGGGTGAAGGCCCTGAAACTCAATGACAGGGTTGTCTTTGGCGGCTGGGTGCCCGGAGAAATGCGTTTCGAAGCATTGCGCCAGGGTGATATCGGGCTTATCCTGCACAGGATCTGTGACCTGACTCAGCACACTATTCCCAACAAGCTCTTTGATTATATGAGCGTGGGTCTCCCCGTTGTCTCGACTCGACTCGGGCCTATATCGCGTATCCTGGAGGCCGAGCAGTGTGGCATGGTCGTGGACGAATCGCCGGAGGGAGCGGCCACAGGGATCAAGGAACTGATAATGGATTGCAGAAAGCGGGCTCTCTATTCCGAGAACGGCTACAGGGCGGCCCAGGTGCGCTACAGGTGGACATGCGAGGAAAAGAAGATCCTGAGAGATATCGGTTCCCTTACGGGAAAGGCTTGTTGATGCCATGCATCCACTACTAAAGAAGATCGCCAAGGTCCTCCAACTCTTATCGGCGGAAGAGTACCTGCGGGCCTTGAATCGGGGTGTCGCCGCCGCTATTGAGCATGAGAGGCTGCTCAGTTCGATAGACTGCGCCACGATCGTCGACATAGGCGCCAACAGGGGGCAGTTTGCATTGGTGGCAAAACGCTGTTTTCCTGCGGCTACGATCGTCTCGTTTGAACCATTGAGCGATCCTGTTTCCACATTTCGCAGGGTTTTCCAGGGGGATGAAAAGACCACCATTCATCAGGCGGCGATCGGCCTTGTTTCCGAGGTGCGCACGATGCATGTCTCACGAAGCGACGACTCTTCCTCGCTATTGCCCATATCTTCGACACAGACGGCAATATTCCCAGGAACACAGGAGATCTCCACCCTCGACGTGCGGGTGGCCCCGCTCGAGGAGTTCCTATCGGCCAAGGATCTTATAGCCCCGGCAATGCTTAAGCTCGATGTTCAGGGTTTCGAATACGAAGCCCTCATGGGATGCGAATCTCTACTGAGCTATTTTGCGCATGTGTACTGTGAGTGCTCCTTTCTGGAGCTCTATACGGGCCAGAAACTGGCGTGCGACGTCATTGACTGGTTGTCGGCCCGTGGTTTCAGGCTCGCAGGGTTCTATAACCCACACTACGATAGCCTCGGAAGGGCCGTTCAGGCCGACTTTCTTTTTAGACGGGACAGCAATAACTAGACAATCGCAATGAAGATACTCATCTACGGTATCAACTACTCTCCCGAACTTGCGGGCATCGGCAAGTATTCCGGTGAAATGGCCGAATGGCTTGCCAAACGGGGTAATGACGTGCGGGTGGTGACGGCTCCGCCGTATTACCCGCAGTGGTGCGTTTCGGAAGGATACAGCACCTGGCGGTATCGTCGCGAATCCGTGAAAGGTGTCGATGTGTGGCGCTGCCCCCTGTGGGTTCCGAAAAGGCCTTCCGGCGTGACACGGATACTTCACCTGGCAAGTTTCGCGGTATCATCGTTTCCCGTGATGCTGGCGCAGACCTTCTGGCGGCCGGATGTTGTTGTCGCTGTGGAACCGGCGCTGTTCTGCGCGCCGGGAGCGGTGGCTGCCGCCAGGATGGCTGGCAGCCGGGTTTGGCTTCACGTGCAGGATTTCGAGGTGGACGCGGCCTTCGAGCTCGGTATCCTGCGTTCCCGCAGGGTGAAGGGTTTCGTTCGTGCCGTTGAGAGGTGGCTCCTCAGGCGCTTTGACCGGATCTCCACGATATCGGGGAGGATGCTGACAGGATTGGAGGAAAAGGGCGTGACGGATGGGCGGCGGGTGTTCTTTCCCAACTGGGTGGACACGGACAGGATCTTCCCTGTGGCGGTCGGGAATTCCTTTCGCCATGAGTTGCGGATCGGCCCCAGAGAGGTGGTTGCCCTCTATTCAGGCAATATGGGGCAGAAGCAGGGTTTGGAGACCCTCATAGAGGCGGCAAGGATCCTGGCGGGCAGAATGTCGGTGCGCTTCGTCCTGTGCGGCCGGGGGGCTGCCTACGAAGGACTGCGTCGGGAGGCGAGAGGGCTGCCGAACGTCCTGTGGTTGCCTCTTCAGCCGGAAGAGAGGCTGAACGAACTTTTGAACCTTGCGGACATCCACCTTCTCCCCCAGAGGGAGGACGCGGCGGACCTCGTGATGCCATCGAAGCTGACGGGCATCATGGCGAGCGGCAGGCCGGTGGTTGCGACGGCAAGGGAGGGCACGGAAATCTGGTCGGTGGTGAGGGGGCGTGGGGTGACGGTTCCGCCCGGGGATCCCCGTACCTTCGCCTCCGCCATCGCGGAGCTTGCGGGAGACCCGGAGCGCCGGGCGCGTCTGGGTGCGGAGGCGCGAAAATACGCGGTGGACTGCCTGGGCAAGGAGAAGGTACTGGTTGCTTTTGCGGTAGAACTGTCTCGATTGGCTTTACCGGAAGGGGGGATAGGGTTCCCCGGAACACGCATAGGAGGTTTGCAGTGCCTCTAACGTCGACAGGATTCATGCGTTCTTACTATTCCAAGCTCGGGATGGCTTTCCGCATTGCCGACATCTTCTGGATCGTGAGCAGCATACTTGTGGCCACGTGGGTCAACGGTTGTCCCTGGAACCCGCACTTCAGCTTCTTCACCGTCTGCGCCATGGTCCTCTTCTATTTCATGGCCCGGGCCAACGGACTCTACAAGTCCTGGCGGGTAACATCCCTGTGGAAGGAGACGGAGAAGGTCATCGTTGTCTGGACGTGCGTGGTGTTCCTCGTCCTCTTCGTAGTCTTTCTCATGAAACTCCCCGATATCCACCTGAGGCGGGTCTTCGTATCCTGGTTCGTCCTCGCCCAGGTAACGCTCATCTTCTGGCGTGTGCTGGTGCGTTTCTCGTTGAGGGAGTATCGCAGCAGGGGAAAGAACTACCGGACCGTGGTCATCGCCGGGGCGGGGGACCTTGGCACGCGGCTCGCCAGGACGATACTCGACGCCCCCTGGATGGGCTACAGGATAAAAGGCTTCTACGATGACAACAAGGAAGCCGGGAGCATGCCCCTGCCGGGAAGCGGCATCAGGGTCCTCGGCGATCTTGACAGGATGATGGATGACGCCCGCAGGGAGAGGGTAGACCTCGTGTACATCGCCCTGCCCATGCGCTTCGAAGGGAAGATACGCAAGGTCCTGAAGGGGCTCTCGAACACAGCCGTGTCGGCGTACCTGGCGCCTGACTTCCTTACCTTCGACATCCTCCACGCCCGCATGGTGGACATGAACGGGATACCGACGATAAGCATCTACGAGGACCCCTTCGACAGCGCCAGCGGCTGGCTGAAGCGCTTCGAGGACGTGGTGGTGAGTTCGCTGATCCTCGTCATGATCTCCCCCGTCATGATGGCCATCGCGGCGGCCATAAAGCTCACGTCGCCGGGCCCCGTCTTCTTCAAGCAGCGACGGTACGGGGCGAGGGGGGACGAGATCATGGTGTGGAAGTTCCGCACCATGACGGTCCTCGAGGACGGCGACGTGATACGCCAGGCGAGCAAGAACGATGCGAGGGTGACGAAGGTGGGGGCATTCCTTCGCCGGACGTCGCTCGACGAGCTGCCGCAGTTCATCAACGTGCTTCAGGGGACGATGTCGATAGTCGGCCCCCGTCCCCACGCCACGGCCCACAACGAGTACTACCGCAACCTCATCCCCGGTTACATGCTCCGCCACAAGGTGAAGCCCGGGATTACCGGCTGGGCCCAGATAAACGGCTACCGGGGAGAGACGGACACCCTGGAGAAGATGGAGAAGAGGGTCGAATACGACCTGAGGTACATCAAGAACTGGTCCTTCTGGTTCGACATCAAGATCATCTTTGCCACCGTCTTCAAGGGGTTCGTGGACAAGAACGCATACTGAAAACGTGATTCCTGGTTTCAGGTGAGAGGCCCCATAACCTATGACCGATTACCCATTACCCTTTCTGCAAAGGAACGTTCATGGATGAGATGAAACGCGAGTTGCATGATGATGAGATCAATCTGCTCGATCTCGTGAAGGTGCTATTGAGGCACAAGGGGTTCATCATACGCTTCGTGCTCGTTGTGACCGTCGGGACGGCCATTGTCGCCCTTCTCATGACGAAGATATACGAGTCGAGGGCAGTCATCACGCCGGTGGAGGCACCGGCGGCACAAAGCGGACTCGCAACTATGGCCGCCCAGTTCGGGATAGCGTCGCCGCAGGCCTCGAACTACTCGGAGATAATGGGTCTCCTGAAGAGCGACATCCTCATGCAGAAGGTGATGGAGAAGGGGAAGTTCCGCGACGTTCTCTTCGATAAGGGTGACCTCGAGGACTTGAGCGAGAACGAGAAGATCTGGAAAGGGATCAGGCTCCTGAAGGAAGACATCCTCACCGTGAAGGAGCAAAAGAAAGAGAACATCATCAGCATATCCGCGCGGCACAAGGACCCCGCGATAGCACAGAGCATCGCCGGTACCACCTTGAGCGAGCTCACGGACCACATGACCGCTGAGGCGAAGAGGGTGGCGAGTGCCAACATGCGCCACCTCGAGACACAGATCGTAAACGCCGCCGACCCCTTCGTGAGACAGAAGATCTACTCCCTCATTGCCCAGCAGATAGAGACGGCGATGATGGCGGAGGCGAAGGAGAACTTCGCCTTCAAGGTCCTGGACCCGCCGAGGGTGCCGGACAAGAAGGTGAAGCCGAAGCGGGTACTGATGGTCGCCCTAGCCCTCGTTGTATCCCTGTTCCTGGGGGTATTCCTTGCCTTCATGCGGGAGCACTACCAGAGGAACCGTGAGGAGTGGGGCGAGATAAAGAGGATGAGCGGGTTGAAGGGGCTGTTCCGCAAGAGGTCGCATCCGTAAGGAGAGGGATAGAGTATGCGAAGAGTTGCAGTATTCTGTGTCTTGTTGATTTCTCTCATGATTCTGGAGGGTTTTATCTGTAGGGTCGTCGCCCAGGAGTCTGCCGGAGCACCGTCCGGAGCGGACGGGGCAGGGGCCTCTCCCGTGGGGGCGTCTTCCCCGGTCCAGGCACCGGGCGCGGCCCAGCCCGCGGACATCGGCCGGGTGATGAAGAGCCTCTCGCCGGAGCAGCAGGGGGCGGTCCAGCAGGAGATGGGCAAGCAGGGCGGTGTCCTGACGCCAGAGGCGGTCAGGGCCCTGAAGGAGAGACCGGAGTTCCAGTCACTGACCCCCGAGGAGGTCGCGAAAGGCAAAGGCATGCTCAAACAGAAGGAGGAGGAAGAGAAGAAAGGCAAGGCCGACTCCCTCCAGAAACAGGTACCCGGCACCAGGGCGGGTTCGCCGGGCACACTCTTCTACCGGATGAAGAGCTTGAAGGGCTACCAGGACATCTCCACGGACCTCACGCCCTTCGGGTATGACTTCTTTCGGGAGGCCGCCGTGAAGGTGGTCACGGAGAGGCAGGACATCCCCGTCCCCACCGACTACGTGGTCGGGCCCGGCGACGAGGTTAAGATGCTCCTCTGGGGAAGGGTGAACGCCCAGTATAGCCTTGTGGTGGACAAGGACGGGAACATCGTGATACCCCAGATCGGGCCCGTGGCCGTTGCCGGGCTGACCTTCGAACAGATGTCGGTCACCGTCATCCAGCAGGTGGAGAAGATCATCGGCGCGAGCGTCAACATCACCATGGGAAGATTAAAGACGATCCCCATATTCGTCCTCGGTGACGTGGTGCGGCCGGGGGCTTATACGATCGGTGCCTTTTCCACCGTCACCGACGCGCTCCTCATCGCCGGCGGGCCGTCGGCCATCGGTTCCTTGAGGGGCGTGGAGCTCAAAAGAAAGGGAAGGCTCATCACCACCTTCGACCTCTACGACCTTCTCCTCAAGGGGGACAAGTCGAAGGATGCCATGCTCCAGGCGGGTGACGTTGTCTTCGTGCCCGTCACGGGCCCCCTGGTGGGGATAGCGGGGAACGTGAAGAGACCGGCCATCTACGAGCTGAAAGGCAGGCAGGACCTGCACACCGTCATAGAGCTTGCCGGGGGCATCCTCCCCACGGCCTACACCCAGCAGATACAGGTGGAGAGGGTCGTGAAGAACGAGCGGCAGGTGGTGATTGATCTTGACGACAAGCGCTTGAGTGCCGCCAGGGACTTCAAGCTCTCCGAGGCGGACCTCGTAAAGGTCTTCAACATCGCGGAGAAAGAGGAGGACGTTGTCTACCTCAACGGCCACGTGAAGCGCCCCGGCAAGTACGAGTTCAGAAGCGGGATGCGAGTGAGGCAGCTTATCAAGGATGCCAACGACCTCCAGTACGAGACGCACCTCGACTACGCCCTGATAAAGAGGCTCGCGGCCACGGGCTCGAAGTTCGGGCACGAGCTGATACCCGTCAGTTTGGGCAAGCTCCTCCTTGAGAACGACGAGTCCCAGAATATAGAATTGAGGCGCCAGGACAGCGTCTACGTCTTCTCGAAGTGGTTCTTCACCGACAGGCCCGGGATCATTGTGGAGGGTGCTGTTCGGGATGGCGGCAAGTTCGAGCTCATCGAGAAGATGACCCTGCGGGATGCCGTGCTTCTAGCCGGCGGGGTCACCCGCGACGCCTCTCTCGGGGACGTGGAGCTCTACCGGATGAACCCGGCGACGAACAGGAGGTTCATCGAGCGCTACAACCTGAAGGGGGCCCTCGCCGGAGACCCGAAGGACAACGTGACACTCAGGGACTTCGACAGGGTGACCGTCAAGAGGCTCCACGGCGTGAAGGAGGAGCGGATCATCACCGTCGGCGGCGAGGTGGCACATCCCGGCAGGTACGCCGTCGAGAGGGGGGAGAGGTTGTCTTCCGTCCTCGAACGCGCGGGAGGGTACACGGAGAACGCCTACCTGAAGGGGGCGATCTTCACCCGGGCGAGGGTAAAGGAGATGCAGCAGAAGGCCATGGAGGAGATGGTCCAGAGACTGGAACGTGAACTCTACGCGGAGACGTCTGTCATCGAGTCCGCAGGTCCGACGGAGCAGAAGAAGCTGGAGCTCCAGCAGAAGAAACAGTTCGTCGAATCGATAAAGAAGATGGAGGTCACGGGCAGGATGTCGGTGAAGCTCGTCCACTTAAGGCTCCTGAAAGGCAGCGCCTTCGACATAGAGGTGGAGAACGGCGACAGCCTGACGATACCCATCAAGAACAGTGTCGTTAACGTGGCGGGCGCCGTCATGTCCCAGGGGAGCTTTGTCCACCTTGACGACATGGACTACAAGGACTACGTGGACATCGCGGGTGGATATACCCGGTACGCCGACAAGGGCAACACCTTTGTCCTCAAGGTGGACGGGACGGCGCGCAGGGTCAACGGCGGCTTCATGAACTGGAGCCAGTCGAACTCCCGGTGGGAGCTGGCGGCGTTTAGCGGGGACACGGGGAAGCTCGACCCGGGTGACACGATCATCGTCCCCGAGAAGCTCGAGCGCTTCGCCTGGGTGAGGGAACTCAAGGACTGGACGCAGATACTGATGCAGATGTCCGTGATCGGGGCAACCGTCAACTACATGTTCAAGTAACCAGTGAAAACAGGGAATGCCAAACTTTTCGGGTGGATGGCGATGCTGCATGGCGTTGATCTGTTTTTCTGTTCTGGCTCTGGCGCAGCCGTGCCGCGCCTCTGACGAGCCCTTCACAGGGGCCTCGAACTGGGGTGGTACGGGCCTCCTGGAAACACCGACTGCGCGGGTGATCAAGGAAAACAGGTACCGTTTCGGTGCAAGCCAGGTCCATCCCTACAGGGTCTTCTACATAGGGATGGGGGTTCTCGACCGGCTGGAGGTGAACGGCCGGGTGACGGAGGTCCTCGGGGTGAAGGCCTCCAAGGCTCAGAGCTGGAGCGGGTACGGCAACTACAAGGACAAGGCGGTGGACCTCAAGCTCCAGACGGTGCGCGAGGGGATGTACATGCCCGCCGTTGCTGTAGGGGTTATGGACCCTCACGGGACAAGGCTCTTTTCCTCCCAGTACGTCGTGGCAAGCAAGCAGTTCTACCCCTTCGACCTCACCGTGGGGTTCGGCAACGGCAGGTACGGAAAGAACCAGCTCCCCTCCCAGGGGGAGGGGTTCAAGGTGGAGATGTTCGAGGACACGAAGGGATGGTTCAGGGACTCGCAGCTCTTCGGCGGGATTGAGTTCGCCCCTTCGGAGAAGTTTGCCTTCATGGTCGAGTACAGTCCCATCAAGTACGAGAAACAGGTGAACGACCCCGCCCGGGGCGAGTACTTCACGAGGCCCGTGCCGTCGCCCTTCAACTTCGGGTTCCGGTGGCGCCCGACAACGTGGAGCGAGGTGGGGGTGAGCTACCAGAGGGGCAACCAGATCGGCGTCAATCTCTCCCTGACCTTCGACATCGGCAATCCCATCATCCCCATATGGGACAAGCCGTACAGGGAGAAGCCCGGGGACAGGACGAGGCCCCTGTGCGAGAGGGTGACCCAGGCCCTATCCATGTCGGGGTTCAGCGACATCGTCGTCTACGTCGCCGATACCGGCACGCTCACCATCGAGGCCCAGAACGACAAGTACTTCTACAGCACCCGGGCGATAGGAGTGATACTGAAGCTTATCCCATCCATCGTTCCCGGCGACATCGGGAACATCGACATCGTCCTGCACCGCAACGGCATTCCCCTCCTGAAGTTTGCCACCACCCTTCCCGATATCATGGACCTGCAGAAGGAGAGGATGGAACTCTGGGAGTTCTACCTTGTGTCACGGATGGATACGACCGTCTCGAACCTGTCGGGGAGAGCCCCGAAGCACCGGAGGTCCTTCCATTATGGAGTAAAGCCCGATATCAAGGGTTTCTTCAACGACCCGTCGGGCTTCTTCAAGTACCGGGCGGGTGTCGCCGGGTGGGCGAGCTACGGGCTCTGGAAGGGAGGAACCGTCCTCACCGAGGTCCTGGCCTATCCCATCAACACCGTGTCGTCCACGAACGAGCCCCTCTCGAGGCCGGTCAGGAGTGACGTTGTTCCTTATCTGGAAGAGAAACTGATACTCTCGCGGCTCATGTTCAACCAGATATTAAAGACGGACAGGGAGGTCTACGCCAGGTTCGCCGCGGGGATACTGGAGGTCGAGTATACCGGGTTCGACGCCGAGATAGCGAAACCGCTCAGGAACGGACGCTTCATCGTGGGCGCGAGCGGGAGCATCACGAAGAAAAGGGAGGTGGGAAAGGCATTCGAGCTGAAGAAGGACGACGTGAAGGACTATTACAGCACGGCATTCCTCAGCGGGCGGATCAACATACCCGAAAAGGAGTTCGCCATAGACGTCATGGCGGGACAGTTCCTGGCGGGAGACAAGGGCATGCGGGTGACGGTGTCAAAGTTCATCAAGGGCGTCACGATCTTCGCCTGGTACAGCGTCACCGATACGTCCATATTCAAGGACAACTACAACAGGGGATACCACGACAAGGGGATCGGGGTATCGATACCGCTCAACCTGTTCACCGGGACGGATTCGAGGACGACATACAGCTACTCCATTGCCCCGTGGACGAGGGATGTGGCCCAGGACATCGACCATTCCTACGGTCTCTTCGACTATATAGGCAGGGACGCAAAGATCTATCTCGACAAGGACAGGGAGTGGATGCAGTGATCCAAAATAACCCAGGAGGTGCAGTATGAAGATTTTTCTCAGGCCGTTGGCCATTCTGACGGCGGTTGTTCTCTTCTCAGGCGGTCTTCTCATGCCAGTGAGTGTCGGGGCCCAGGCTGAATCGTTCACGGTGATGACCCTGGCCAACGGAACCCAGATAAGCATGACCCAGGCGCAGCTCGCGGAGCTCGTCTCGCAGCCGGGGGTCTCGTTCTCGACCACAGCGGTGGTGACGGAGGCTCAGATGGCGGTCCCCCTGCCCGCCGGTCTGGGTGGCGGATACGTGGTGGCTGAGCCGGCGGTTCTCGCCACTGCCATGAACTCCGTGGGCGTCAGCTCCGGTCTGATGGCGACATCATTCGCCGGCGCGACCGTGGGAGCAGGGACGATAACGGTAGGTGCCGCCGCAGGTGCCGCCATGGCGGCCGGGGTGGGCGCCGGAACGATCGCCGTCGGCGCCGTTGCCGCCGCGGCAGCCATCGGAGGAGGAGCGGCCGCGTTCGGGAGCGGCGGCGGAGGTGGTGGAGGAGGAGGCACAACCACCGCGCACACGACAACATCGCACCACTGAGACGGAAAATGGGCCACAATGGAATGACTGCCGCGGTGAAGCGCGCCGGGGTGGAGGGGCTTCTTCTCTTCGCCCTGTGCGCGTTCATTCTCCTCAGCCCCGCCGTCAGCCCGGCGGCGGGGGAGCGCGACGACCTGAGCGGAGTTCTCACGTCGGCGGAGCACTTCTTCCAGTGCCTCAGGAAGGGGAGCTTCAGCCAGGCCTGGTCGTTCCTGAGCGCGAGGTCCAGAGAGGCCATAACCGCCGATATCTACAAGGCTTCCGGAAGACAGTACTCGAAGGAGCAGATAAGCGGAGACCTAAGGGCGGGCGGCATGATCGCCCGCTCCTACTGGACGGGTGTGCTCGAGTCCTTCGATCCCTTGCTGATACTGGAGGAGAGCAGGTGGGAGGAGGGTTTTGTTCGTCCCGATACGGCGGAGCTTCTCATAACCCACAGGAAGTCGAAGCACCCCGTTAACCTGAAACTGTTCAAGGAGTCAGGCAGCTGGAAGGTGGGGATGGTGGAATCCTTCTGGACGAGGAAGTAGAGAAGACGGTCTCAGGTCTCAGGTCGCAGGTCGCAGGTTAGAAAGAAAAAGAGAAGGTACTGCGGAAACCAGGGAAGGCTGTTCCGGGTTCAGCGATGAGCCCGGGACAGCCTTTTCTTGTCTTTCAGCCTGAGACTTGCAACCTGTAACGTGAGACAGTCATTCAGTTGTACTTCCCTACCTTTTTGAGGAAGCCGGCGTAGTCTGTGGCTCTCCAGTAGAATATCTCGTTATCCGCTATGGTGAAAGTGGGTGAGTTCAAGAGTTCGGAGCCTTCCACCCATTTCCATTCGTCATCGACGAGCGCCTGGGCCTGGGCATGGTGGGTCCACAGGAAGCCCCCCGTAATAAGACCGTCGATCCCGAGTTTGTAGACGGCGATGCGTGTTTGGTAGCCGTTCTGTGCAAGCCTTTCGGCATCCTCCACCGAGGTTACCCTGCAGGTGGTGCATCCGGTGAACGATAGGATCGCGATTATGGCTGCAATTATAAGTGTTTTCATCCGCTATCTCTCCTGTTCCGGTTCCCCGTTGAGGGGGGTGATGGTGGAACTTTTATCGGACGTTTCACGGGGACATTAAGGGTTCGGGAATACAGCATGAGCCCGCGAGGCAATGTCGTTTCACCGCTGCATCGATGCTACCGCAGGATGCCGGCGCCCGGGACCATATGGGACGGGGGAGACGGGGAGGGGGACGACGCTCACCAGGCTGGGAGGATGCCTATGCTAACGATATGGATGACGGAGAGTAACGGTCTTCCCGCCAACGGTTTGAGACGGGGTCCGAGTCTGTCTTTTCTGTGGTATTTATAGCGATTTTGGTTTATCTTACCTATGATAACGCGAACAATCTACGAACCAGTTCGTCTGCTGACAAGTGAGATTCACTAAATGAGATTACGATACAGGCATGTTATACTTGCTGACATTCTGCTGACATTCATCTCTGTTGTCTTCGCGGCCATGCTCCGCTTCGGGACTCTGTATCCCGACATGACCCACCTGTCGCGGGTTCTCCCCTTCATGGTGGCGGCTATGGGTATAAGACCTCTCATTTTCGGACTTGCCGGGATCTACAGGCGATTGTGGCGATACGCCACACACCGGGATTTCGCCCTGCTGGTGGGTGCCGTTCTCGCCGGCTCCCTGGTGCTCTTTGCTTTTACAATGTTTGTGCTGGTTCCTCTGTGGGGCGATTCGTTCCCGCGTTCCGCAATACTCTTTGAGGGGATGATCAGTCTCGTCCTGCTCCCCGGACTCCGCTTTGTGTTGAAAGAGACGGAGCGTTATGATGAGGACGTCGACTGGGTCAAAGCCGGTGTCTCTCCTCAGCGCAAGGTTCTCATTGTCGGTGCCGGTGACAGCGGCATCCAGACGTGTATTCAGATACAGCAAAACCCTCATCTCGGACTCCGTGCCGTGGCCTTCCTGGACGACGACCCCAGGAAGATCGGTCGCAAGACCCACGGCCTGCCAGTTTACGGTCCCCTGATCAATATCGCGGATGTGGTGAGGAAGAGGTCGGTGGATGAGGTTCTCCTGGCCGTACCCGGGGCACCACAGCAGACGGTCATGAACCTGGAGGCCCTGTGCCGGGAGATACCCGTTGCCTTCAGAACCATACCCTATTTCGGGCAGTTCCTCGACAGCGGTGGCGAATCGATGAGCACCCCCGCTTCCACGCTGAAGATCCCGATGTCAATGCCTGATATCACCGCACAGGAAATAGAAGAGGTGGTGCGCGTCATGCAGTCGAGGAACCTCAGCATAGGCATGAGGACGGTCGAATTCGAAAGACTCATTGCAGATGTGGCGCGGGCCGACCATGCCGTTGCGGTCACGAATGGCACCAGTGCGCTTCATCTATGCATGATCGCTGCGGGCGTGGGCCCCGGCGATGAGGTCATCACGTCGCCCTTCAGCTTTGTTGCCTCGGCTAACTGCATTCTCTTCGAAAAAGCGACCCCTGTCTTCGTGGATATTGATCCGCTGACACTCAACATGGACCCCGGCAAGATTGAAGCGGCGATCACCGGACGGACAAAAGCGATCATCGCAGTTCACGTTTTCGGCCAGCCGGCTGACATGGATCCGATCATGGCCATCGCGGCGAAACACAAGCTTACTGTCATTGAGGATGCGTGCGAGGCCATCGGCGCCGAGTATAAGGGCCGCCGCGTGGGCGCCATCGGCCAGGCGGGCACCTTCGCTTTCTATCCCAACAAGCAGATGACAACCGGTGAAGGCGCGGCACTCGTCACGAACGATGAGGAATGGGCACATCTTTTCCGGAGTCTGCGCAACCAGGGCAGAGATAAATTCGATGGGTGGTTGAATCACTCCCGGCTCGGGTACAACTACCGCATGTCGGAACTCAACGCCGCTGTCGGTGTCGTGCAGTTGAAGAGACTCGACGATATCCTGGAGAGACGCAGCAGTGTTGCCGATGTATACAGCAGAGTCCTTTCGTCCATCGAAGAGGTGGAACCCCTTCAGATAGCGCCCTCCACTACCCGTATGAGTTGGTTCGTCTATGTCGTGAGGCTTAAGGGAGGTATCTCGCGTTATGAGGTCATTACTTCGATGGAAAAGATAGGGATTCCGGCGCGGCCCTATTTTGCCCCCATCCATCTTCAGCCCTTTTACCGCAGGATGTTCGGGTTTGAGCCGGGGATGTTTCCCGTGTCGGAAGCGGCGGGAGAATCAACCGTTGCCCTGCCTTTTCACACGAACATGAAAGTGGAGGAGGTCGACGTCGTTTGCCGCGCCCTGAAGGACGTGATATCTGAGATAAGAAAGGGGAAGGACCGGTGATGATCGTGATAAACGCCCCGTACCGCATGGTGCGGGAGAATATCGGGCGGATAAAGGAACTTGATGTGGGTGTGGAGGTGTATTTCAACAACGACTCCATCGGCGAGGTGGACGAGGCGCATGTTACGGAGACGGGCAGGATACTAAGGGGAGAAGGGATACAGTGCAGCGTGCACGCGCCCTTCATGGACCTGAGTCCCGGCGCCGTCGACAGAGATGTGAGGAACATCACGAAGGAGAAACTGAAGAAGACGGTCGCCATGGCCAATTGCCTCGGTGCCCTCGGTGTTGTCTGCCACCCGGGGTACGACAGGTGGCGTTTCGGAGACTATCTCGACATCTGGCTTGAAGGGAGCGCCGATACATGGCACGAGGTTCTGGCGGAGGCAGGTGACAGGCTCCCTGTTTTGCTGGAGAACGTATTCGAGGAAGAACCGCTGAGTTTCATCGAGCTTTTTAAATACATGAACCCTAAGAAGATGTATTTCTGCTTTGATTCAGGACACTTTAATCTGTTCACCAAGGTATCGCTTGAAGCATGGCTTTCAACACTCGGTAATTATATAAAAGAGATGCATTTGCACGACAATCACGGCACAAGAGACGACCACCTTCCCATCGGGCAGGGCATCTTTCCCTTCCGGGAGCTGAAAGGTTTTCTCAAGGCCCGGGGAAATGAGATCATATTGACCGCGGAGATCCACGAGGAGTCTCACGCGGCTGAGGGGATAAAAAATCTAAAGGAGTACGTGGCATAGCATGGCTCACAGGATCGAGATATCGTGCAGGGAAGGACTTCGGGACGTTCCGGGAGAGAAGCTGAAGCGAAGGATCAAATCCGACCTGGGGATTGAGGTCGAGGACGCGCGGGTTGTCGATGTCTACACCGTCGATGCCGTGGTGGACGCCCATATCCTGTCCATACTCAGGGACGATGCCTTCGTCGATCCCATAATCCACAGGGGACTCCTTGACGAGGCGACCCCTACGGATGCCCACTGGATCGTTGAGGTCGGCTACAAGCCGGGCGTCACGGACAACGTGGGCAGGACGGCCAGAGAGGTCGTGGAGGCAATGGCCGGCAGGTCCCTGGCCAGCGGCGAGGCCGTTTACAACTCGAAGATGTACTTCCTCAAGGGCGCACTCTCCGAGGACGACGTGCACAGGATCGCGGTGGACATACTCGCCAACGTCCTCATAAACCGGTACAGCCTGAAGGACAGGGCGCGGTATGACAGGGAGGGCGGTATGGGCGTTTTCGTCCCCCGGGTGGCCATTGCCACCGAGCCCGTCGTGGAAGAGATCGACGTTGTTTCCCTCTCCATCGATGAACTGATGCGCATTAACAGGGAGCGGACCTGGGCGCTTTCCCGGGATGAGCTCCTTGCCGTGAAGGCCTATTTCTCGGACCCGGCCGTCGTGGCCGCGCGGCAGGCGGCGGGGCTCGACGGGCGGCCCACGGACGTGGAGATAGAGGCCATCGCCCAGACCTGGTCGGAACACTGCAAACACAAGATATTCAATGCCCGCATCGAATACGAGGAGGACGGCAGGGTAGAGACCATAGACAGCATCTTCAAGACCTATGTCGTGGGGTCCACGGAGGAGATCCGGAGGAAGAAGGGCAGGAATGATTTCTGTCTCTCCGTCTTCAAGGACAACGCGGGTGTCATCAAGTTCAACCGCAGGCACAACCTTGCCTTCAAGGTGGAGACGCACAACACGCCGTCCGCCCTCGACCCCTATGGCGGCGCCCTGACGGGGATCGTTGGTGTTAACCGGGACCCCTTCGGGACCGGCAAGGGTGCTCGGCTTGCGTTCAATACCGATGTTTTCTGTTTCGCGGACCCCGATCACAAGGGCGGGATACCTCCACGGCTCCTTCATCCCAAGAGGGTCCTTGAAGGGGTCCGGGAGGGCGTGGAGCACGGCGGGAACAAGAGCGGTATCCCGACGGTCAACGGTTCTCTCGTCTTTGACGAGAACTACCTTGGCAAGCCCCTCGTTTTTTGCGGCACCTGCGGGATCATGCCCGTCACCATCCATGGCGAGGCATCATATCTCAAACAGGCCAACGTCGGCGACCACATCGTCATGGTGGGCGGCAGGATCGGCAAGGACGGCATCCACGGCGCCACGTTCTCGTCGGAAGAGCTCTCCGAGGTGTCTCCCACGAGCGCCGTGCAAATAGGAGACCCCATTACCCAGAAGCGCATGACCGATTTCCTGCTCATCGCCAGGGACAGGGGGCTTTACAGCTCCATCACCGACAACGGCGCCGGCGGCCTCTCGTCGTCGGTGGGCGAGATGGCCACCGACACGAACGGGTGTGTCATGCACCTCGAACGGGCGCCCCTCAAGTATCACGGCCTGTCCCCCTGGGAGATCCTCCTGTCCGAGGCTCAGGAGCGCATGACCGTGGCCGTGCCGCCGGAGAAGCTGACGGAGTTCCTTGATCTCTCCCGCAAGATGAGCGTTCTCTCGACGGTGCTGGGCGAGTTCACGGACAGCGGGCGTTTCCACGTCCTTTACGATGGCAGGACGGTGGGCTACCTCGATATGGAATTCCTCCATGAGGGCCTGCCGAGGATGGACCTCAAGGCGAAGTGGGAACGCAGGATGGTCGACGAAGAACCTCTTGCCGAACCCGGCGACTACGTGGAGGCTCTCACGTCCGTCCTTCGCCGGTGGAACATCTGCAGCAAGGAGTACGTGGTGCGTCAGTACGACCATGAGGTGCAGGGTTCAAGCGTCACGAAGCCTCTCACGGGAAGGTACAACGACGGTCCCGCCGACGCCGGGGTGGTGCGCCCGGACCTTTCGAGCGCAAACGGCGTCGTCGTCAGCCACGGGATATGTCCGAAGTACAGCCGCTTCGACACATACAACATGGTGGCCTGCGCGATAGACGAGGCAATAAGGAACAATATTGCCGCCGGTGGTTCCCTGAAGAGGATGGCCCTTCTCGACAATTTCTGCTGGTCCGACCCGGTGCTGTCGGAGAAGAACCCCGAGGGGCCCTATAAGCTTGCCCAGCTCGTTCGGGCAAACAGGGCACTTTACGACTACACGACCCTCTTCGGCACCCCCTGCATCTCGGGGAAGGACAGCATGAAGAACGACTACATGCACAACGAGATAAAGATATCGGTGCCGCAGACCGTCCTTGTTTCCTGCATCTCCGTCATTGATAACGTGGAAAAGGCCGTCACCATGGACATGAAGGATCCCGGCGATCTTATCGTAGTCATCGGTACAACGTACGGCGAAATGGGAGGCAGTGAATATTTCGCCCAATTCGACCGGGTAGGGAACATTGCCCCCCGCGTGCGCGGGAAAGTGGCGAAAAAGACCTTTCAGGCCATGGAGAAGGCCATCAGTGCCGGCCTTGTCCGCTCCTGCCACGATATCTCCGACGGGGGCCTTGCCTGCTGCCTCGCCGAAAGCGCCTTCGCCGGCGACAGGGGCATCGAGGTCGATCTCGCAGCCGTCCCCACCTCAGGCGTCCACCGCGACGACATCCTCCTCTTCTCCGAATCGGCAAGCAGATTCGTTGTGACCGTCAGGGAAGGCGACTTTGACGCCTTCAAGAAGATATTCAAAGGTGTCTCTCACGAAGCGATAGGAAAGGTACAGGAAGGAGACAGGTTTAAGGTGAGGGGCCTGGGCGGAAACGTCATCATCGACACGACCATCGGTTCCTTGAAGGAGGCCTGGCAGGCACCCTTCAAGGAAATATTCGAATAGTCGAGACGTAGACGCTTCAGAGCATATAGGGCCAATCAGCGCAAAGGTCCCTTTCTTGTCGCACAATTTGACGGCTTCTATCCCTCCTTGCCCCGTCATTCCGTCATCCCTCCTTGCCCCGTCATTCCGGCGAAGGCCGGAAGCCAGGAAAGACCGGCAGTAAACGGCCACCTCACGGGAAGAAGCTCCACGACAACTATCATATCGTGCTCTCAGGGCGTTGTCTTCTGTGTACTTTCCGCGGTGACAGGCCTCTTCCTGGATTCCGGCCTTCGCCGGAATGACGGTGGGTGAGAGTGGAAGGCGGAATGACGACCCTTGCGGTGTTCGAGAATACCGGAACCTTCTCATATGGGGTTATGAGAAAATAAAATCGGCCGGCTCCCCTGGCGGGAGTCCGGCCGTTGTCTTCTTATTTTTCTAACGCTCAAGCGGTTCAAGCGCTCAAGCGGTTCAAGCCGCCTTCAGTTGACCGCCTGCAAGAGCTGCGTCTTTATCCTGTTCGCGCCGTCGACGTACACCTTCTTCGGTTTGAATGCTTCCAGCTCCTGCTCCTCGAAGCTGGCATAGGTGACGATAATGATGATATCGCCCTTCTTCGCCTTGTGGGCGGCGGCGCCGTTGATACAGATGACCCCGGAGTCCTTGTCGCCCCGTATGGCGTAAGTGGTAAAGCGTTCGCCCGATGTAACGTTGTAGATGTCCACCTGTTCGTAGGGGATGATGTTTGCCTTATCCATAAGCTGGGAGTCGATCGTGATGCTTCCCTCGTAATCGAGGTTGCTGTCGGTGACCGTGGCCCGATGGATCTTTGATTTCATCATGTTCCTTCTCATCTTGTCATGCCTCCGTTAATATCGTGTTGTCGATCAGCCTTGTCCTGCCTATGCGGCAGGCCACGGCGATGACAGCCCTTCCCGCGACAGCGGCGACATCCTCGAGCGTCCCGGTATCGCAGATGTTGATATATTCGACCTCAATGCCATCTTCCTGATGGAGTATGTCCTCAACGGCCCTTCTTATTGTCTCCGCATTGTGCTCTCCCGACCTGACCATCTCCTCCGCCTTTCTCAATGAGACGCTGATCAGGCGGGCTTTCTTCCGCTCCATGTCAGTGAGATATGTGTTCCGCGAGCTCATGGCGAGACCGTCGGGTTCGCGGACGGTGGGATAGGGGACTATCTCCACATCCATGTTGAGGTCCCGCACCATCCTCTCGATGACTGTCAGTTGCTGATAATCCTTCTGCCCGAAGACGGCATAGTGGGGCTTCACTATGTTGAAGAGCTTTGCCACCACGGTGGCCACACCGGTAAAGTGTCCCACCCGCGTCTTCCCGCAGAGATGGTCCTCGAGCCTTTTGACCTCGACGTAGGTGGTGAAGTCCTTCTCGTACATTTCACCGTCGTCGGGATAGAAGATGATGTCCGTCCGTTCCTTTTCCAGGAGGGCCGCGTCGCGGTCAAAATCACGGGGGTAGCGTGCAAGATCTTCTTTCGGCCCGAACTGGATGGGGTTCACGAAAATGCTCACGACGGCCACATCGGCGATCTCCCGCGCCTTTCTGACGAGTGCCAGGTGGCCCTCGTGCAGGTAGCCCATGGTGGGTACGAAGGCGATCCGCCTGTCTTTTCTGATCTCGTCGGCTGTGGCCTGCATTTCGGAGACGGTTCGGATCGTTCTCATGCTAGTGGAATGATTGGCTGTCGTCGGGAAAGGTCCCGGACGTGACCTCGTCAATATACTCCTTGACGGCCTTGTCTATTTCCTCTGTAAGGTTACGGTATTGTTTCACGAACTTGGGCCGGAAATCCCCGAGAAGTCCCAAAAGGTCATGGACAACCAGCACCTGTCCATCGCAGTCGGGACCCGCACCGATGCCTATCGTCGGGATCGAAAGCATTTCCGTGATCTCTTTCGCGAGTTGTCTGGGGACACACTCGAGAACGACCATGAACGCGCCGGCCGCCTCTACGGCCTTCGCGTCCTCGATGAGTCTTTCCACGTCCTTGCCCTTACCCTGCACCTTGTATCCGCCCATGCGGTGGATGGATTGGGGGGTCAGCCCAATATGCGCGCAAACAGGCACGTCCATGTCGACAATGGCCTTTATGGTGTCCTTCATCGTGACCCCGCCCTCGAGTTTGACCGCCTCGGCCCCGCTTTCCTTGAACATCCTGCCGGCGTTGCGCTTCGCCTGCTCGATGCTTTCCTGGTAAGACATGAAGGGCATGTCGATGATGAGAAGGGATCTCCTGACACCTCGTGCCACCGCCCGGGTGTGGTGGATCATCTCATCGATGGTAACGGGAATGGTGTTGGGATAGCCCAAAACGACGGGACCCAGAGAGTCGCCAACGAGAATCGTATCGATGCCGGCGTTGTCAAGGATTCTGGCCGTTGGATGGTCGTAGGCGGTGAGCATCGTGATCCTGCGTCCACCTTTCATGCCTTTCAGCGCCGGTACGGTTACTTTGTCCATTAAGATACCCATCAAACAAAAAAACCTTCTGAACTCGTGTCAGAAGGTTACCGTAACTTCGCGCCTTCCGTCTCGGTCCAGATCAGGATCCAAGCGGCATCCGGGTAATATCAAACACCCAAACCCGGTAAATGTCAACACTTATTTCCACGGGGAGGGCCGGCCGTGCTACCGCTCCCCGGGTCTCTCAAGCTCCTTTGTTCTTGTATTCATCATACCTTAGCATGGTGATGAATGCCTCTTCGTCATCCAGAAACTCATCGTAGCTGAGTTCCTTGATGACCTGGCTGCTTCCGCAATTGGGGCAGAACAATTCAGGTACTTCGCCGTCGAGAAAAGAGTATCCGCAGAGTTTGCAGGTGTATTCATCGGGTATTCTCACTGTTCCTCCTATGAAACTGACACTTCAAATATATACTTACGGGTGGAATTGTCAATGACAATCGTGGACCCTGTTCAAAAGAATTCATTCAGGATCACCTTGAAGTTCTTTTCGATCCTGTCCCGTCCGGCGACGACCTCTCCGTGACCGGGTACGAGATATTCGATATTGAGGGAAGCCAGCTTCCCGATGCTGCGGCTAAGGGCTTCCATGTCCCCTCCCGGCAGGTCCGTCCGTCCAACTCCCAGGTAGAAAAGGGTATCGCCGGATATAAGAAGCTTCTTCTGTTCGCAGTACAAGCACAGCGATCCCGGTGAGTGGCCGGGGGTGAGGATGACGCTGAAGATGGTATCGCCGATGGCGAGCGTACCCTCGTTGAGATAGAAAGAATAGGGCTTCCTGGGCATTTCACAGCCTGTCATGAGGTAGAGGTCCTTGCCGCTGCCGCCCAGGTAGTCGAACTCCGCCCTGCCTATGGTCCTTAGCGTCTGCCCGTCGAAGGCGTCGGCACTCTCTATGTGGTCGGGATGGCCGTGGGTACCGATGACGAGCCTCACTGACTCGATGCTCCTGCCGTCGCGTGCCATGCCGTTCACCACGTTTCCGAGGAAGTTCTTGTGACCCGGGTCGATAAGCGTAGGTACCGGCCCATCGATGAATACCGTGTTACAGTTGTTCGCCTCGTATGAGGTGAAAGGGTAGACGTATATGTTATCGAGGAGTTTCATTGCTTCTCCTGTTGTATCAGCATGGCGTCGCTATCAATCTCTACGGCCTGAAAGGAAAGGGTCCTCTTCGTGTCGCTGCTTATCTCCACCGTCGCCGTCGGCGGAACGTCCTTGCCGTAGCGCGCAAGGATGTGGGCCGACATCAGGAGGACCTCTTCGGAGGGCTTCTCAGCCTTGATCATCCCCATTGGCCCCTTGAAATCGACGGGGGTCACGGTGATGTACGGCGCCTCTCCCATAGCGGTCAGCCGTTCGTTCTCGGTTTCGTTCCGGGCCACGACGAGCTTCGCCGAGGGGGAGAGCCTGAAATGCCTGCCGACGGTGAGGAGTTCGATGTCTTTCGTCGTATAAGCCGTGTCCGTTGTCATGAGGTCCTTGAGCTTCCTTGAGAAGATGGGGTCCGTGAGCAAGCACCCTCCTCCGGGAAGATCGAAGGCGGAGAGGCCATAGGTCTCGACGAGGTGGTACTGCACCTGCCGCGACCTGCCCGAGTGGGCGAGGAGCCTCTCCCTGTCAATGATGCCCTCCTGTTCGGGGATGGTGGGCGGAAACAACCTGGCCGACAGGGGCCGGACGATGAGACCCTTGAGCTCGCTGCGTTTCTCTATAAGTTCTATTGTGTTGCGCCGCTGGGACATCGGCCTCTGGCCCAGGACCTCCCCGGTGACGACAAAGGAAGCATCCATCTCGGAGAGGAGCTCTTTCGTGAGGCGGAGCATGTATATCCGGCAGTCGATGCAGGGGTTCATGTTCTTTCCGTATCCGTAGCGCGGGTTCTTGACGATCTCAATGTAGTCATCGCCCTTGTTCTTCGTGATGATCTCAATGCCGAGCTCCCTGGCCGTGCGAAGCGCCATGTGGCCGCGCTGCCTGTCCCTCTTGCTCGCGAACAGGGATGTAAAATGGAGACCGATCACGTCGATGCCCTGCTCGATGATGAGCCTGGTAGCAACGGCGCTGTCAAGGCCGCCGGATATCAGTGATATGGCGCGTTTCTTCATGATACGATGCCCACCGGACCGCTTTCGGGGCGCTCTCTATTGCATTTCCTCCGGTGTCCGCTCGTCGAGTGTGACCAGGCTGATCCCCGAGTCGACCCCCGGCAGGGGCTCCACAGGATTGGTGAGCAGGAAGCTGCCCGCCTCCACCCATGTCTTGAGTGTAGACGCTATATCACGGGCCTTTGAATAACTCGAGATAGGGAACGTAGGTACATCCTTTCCCTTCACTCTTATCGTGCCCGATTTAAGTTCAGCGTAGGTGACCTCGCCGAGGCTTCCCCCGGTCCGCTGGGGGTAATCCGTGGAGTAATCCACCACCTGGGCATAGAAATCCCCGTCACTTCGGGATGTGAAGAAAGCCATTTCCTCGTCTATGACGGGTATGGGTATACCGAGGCCCACGAACATCGTGGGACCGTACCCGAGGAAGCTTGCGCCCCGGAGATAGTTGCCCGACATCTGCTTGGCGTCCCCGATGACGGCAAGGGTGCCGGCGCCCCCTTTGGGCAGGCCCTCCGGCGTCCGGGCCGCGCAGGGGTTGTGCTGTGTACCGTTCCATGCGACGTATCCTACTCCGCCTCCCAGGAATATCCGGGTCCCTATGCCGATCGTCCTGTATTTCGGGTCTTTGAGAAGGGGGGATAACTGGCCGGCGCTGCAGTAATTGGCGCTCCCCAGATCGGGCTTGATCACACCCATGTACGTGTGGATGACCCGGTTGGAGACGTTGACCCCCACGTTATAGTTCTGGTAGCTGTTCCTGGGGCTGTATATGTATGCCTCGTTAACGGTTTCCTTGTTTATGTAGGTCTCGATCCTCTTTCTCGGGTAACAGTCCGTCCCGTAGGTGCTCGCTTCGAGCCTGATCGCCTTTCCGCTCACAAATCCCTCGATAACGTGGCCTCCGCCATACTTGAAAGCGCCGGGATAGACGGTGTTCCTCGGATCGTTGTCCGGTATGGAGGTGGCGCCGAGGTAGACGTCCACGGCGGCTATCCCGCAGTATGCCGGGACGTCGTTGAGGTAGCATTTCCCGCCGCCGATCTTGATCCTGGGTTTGGAGTGTCCAAGGTTCATGAACATGCCGCTTGAACACATGGGACCGAAGGTGCCCGTTGTGACCACGTCGACGTCCCGGGCGGCTTTTTTCGTGCCATCCCTCTTTACGATATCCACCATTTCCTCGGCAGTTACGACGACGACCCTGCCTTTCTTTATCTTCTCATTGATCTCGGCGATACTCTTCAACATTTCCTCCCTGGAAAGCTGCGCGGGTCCGGTTCACATGGCTTAGAAAAAGGGGGGGTCCAATCGACCCCGGATTGCCCGACAAACCGGTACATAGTATACACCAATTCGAGTTCTTTTTTTACTCTTTTAGTCGATAGCCACGTTGAACTTGATCTCCGCTTCGGAACGCCGTCCGTAAACGGGCTTCAAGCCTGCGGGACGACCGTCTCCGGCGAGCGGAAGTCTGTCATCGACGAGAACCTCTCCCCGCACGTGGTCGAATTCCTCGTGTATGACGGTGACCCCCTCTATTCCCGAGAGGTGTTCCTCACAAAGCCGGGAGCCCGTGCCGAAGCAGATGCAGGGGGTTCTGACCACCCCGGGCACCTCTCGGGGCTTCATGGCTGTATAGTCCAAAAGACGCGTAAGAGTGCCGCGGGAGACATGATAGAGGGACAGGAACACCTCTGACTTCCTCGCGTCCACGAGAGGGCACAGGTATGAACCCTCCCGCTCCATGAGAGCAAGGGCAAGTGCGTCGAGCGTGGGTATCCCTGTCAGGGGCACCCCCGTCGCGGCGTGCACGCCCTTGCAAAAGGAAAGCGCCACCCGGATGCCCGTGAAGGAACCCGGCCCGAGGGTGACGACGAGACCTGTCAGGTCGCTTAACGTGTGCCCGCGGGAGCGAAGGATGGAACCGGCGGCATCGGGCAACAGCTGGGACGGTGATCGCGCCTCCCTGATCCTGCGCTCCTCGATGAGGCCGCTGTTCCCCGCGAGCGCGAGGACGAGGTGGTCGATGGAGTTATCGATGGCAAGTACGAGCCTATCTGCCATGGAAATACTTGCCGAAATCGAAGATCCTGTCGAAATCGTTGTAGAAGGCGAAGACCATTATCATGAGGAGAATGACAAGACCCACTGTCTGGGCCACCTCCTGCACCCTCCGGGAGATCTTTCTGCGGATAATGATCTCGACGGCATTGAAGAGGATATGGCCGCCGTCGAGCACGGGGATGGGAAGGAGGTTGATGATGCCCAGGTTGATGCTGATAAGGGCGAAGAAAAAGACGAAGTCACCGATACCCTTCTTTGCCCTCTTGCTTGCCTCCTGGAAGATGAGGACGGGTCCCCCTATATTCTTGGGCGAAATGGAACCCTGAATGATCTTGACTATCCCCACGACGGTTATCCGGGAGTACTCCCAGGTCATGTAGAAGGCAAGCCCCACTGCCTGCGCCGGGTTCTGCTTCCTCTTTATCAACTCGTCGGACCTTTCTATGCCGAGTATCCTGCGCTTGTATGGTTCGCCAAAGATGTCCTTCTCCTCGATGGTCATGGGCTTGATGGTGAGATTGACGGGAGAGCCGTCCCGGTCGATGGTCACCGCGACGGTATCGCCCTCGGCCTTATCCATGGTGGAGGCGATATCGAGGAATTCCTTCACCTCTTTGCCGTCGATCCTGACAATGACGTCACCAGCCTGTATGCCCGCTGTCTGTGCGGGGGTGTTCTCAGCAACCTTGCCGACGCGCGCGGAGGGCACGTTGTAGCCGATGATGGAGACGAGATAGAAGACGAACAGGGCAAGAAGGATATTGAAAAGGGGGCCTGCCAGGGCGACGAGTATTCTTACATACGGGGGTTTATGGGAGAAGGACCGGTGTCTGTCCTCTTCGACTACCTCTTCGTCGGGGGATTCGCCCAGGAGCTTCACGTAGCCTCCCATGGGAACCGCGGATATCGCGTACTCCGTTTCTCCCCGGGTGAATCGGAGCAGTTTCTTCCCGAAGCCTATGGAGAAGGTGAGGACCTTGATGTTAAAGAACCTCGCCACCAGGAAATGTCCGAACTCGTGCACCAGGATAAGGAGCGCGAGGGCGATGAGAAAGTATAAAAAGGAGATCATGATTTTTTTCGTCCTGTACCAGTTATTTTAGTCATTGTTATGTCCCGTGTCCACGCCGCTGCCGCAAGTACCCCTTCGAGAGTGTCGATGACCCTTCCGCCGGAGACCTCCGCCAGTGTCTCGGCAACGATACGTGGTATGTCGGTGAACCGTATGCGTCCGTCGATGAAGGCCTGCGCGGCCATCTCGTTGGACACGTTGTACGCGATGCATGCGCTGTCGCCTTCCGCGAGGGCCTCGTATGCAAGACGGATCGAGGGGAATTTCCTGAGGTCCGGCGGATGAAAGGTGAGTTTCATGTGTCCGCTGAGGTCAAGGGGCGAAAAGGGCAGGGTAAGACGCCGTTCGTCGTTCAGCGCGTAGGCGATGGGGATCTTCATGTCCGGGCTTGCCATGTACGCCAGAAGGGAATTATCGGAGAGCTCCACCATGCCGTGAACGATGCTCTCGGGATGGACGAGGGTTTTTATCCTTTCGGGTTCGACATCGAAGAGCCAGCGCGCCTCCATTATCTCAAGCCCCTTGTTCATGAGCGTGGCTGAATCGAGAGTGATCTTTTGTCCCATGCTCCATGTGGGGTGGTTCATGGCCTCTGAAAGCTCCACTCTTTCCAGGGCCTTCCTGGTGTGTCTCCTGAAAGGTCCCCCCGAGGCGGTGATGACCAGAGACCTGACCTCCTTGTCTTCGACACTCTTGAGGAGCTGATAGAGAGCCGAGTGCTCGCTGTCGACGGGTATGAGCCGGGATGTCTTCCCGGACAGGATCCTTCTGATGATCCTTCCCGCCATGACGAGGCTTTCCTTGTTGGCGAGGGCAAGCACCCGCCCGCAGTGCAGGGCCTCGATGGTGGGTTCGAGCCCGATGCTGCCGGGCAGTGCATTGACAACGATGTCGACGTCGGAGCGGATCATTTCCTTCATGCCCTCGATGCCCGCATGGACGCGTACACCGGGTGCCGTGACCGCGCTCCTCTGTTTTTCGTCGAAGACGCAGACGGCCCGGGGTCCGAACCGCGCTGTCTGTTCGTTCAGGAGTCCCACGTTGTTCCTGCATGCCAGGCCGCAAACCTCAAATGCCGCGGGATCATTGGCGATGACCTCGAGTGTCGCGGTGCCGATGGAACCGGTGGAACCCAGTATGAGAACTCTCTTCTTCATAGGTATCTCGTCCATACCAGGCAGGTGTACAGGAAGGGGGCCGTGAAGATGAAGCTGTCGATGCGGTCCAGTATCCCGCCGTGCCCCGGAATGAGCTGTGAAGAATCCTTTGTGTTGAACACCCTTTTACATGCCGATTCGAGGAGATCTCCTGCCTGCCCGAGGATTCCCGTTGCAGCTCCCACTCCCAGGGCTGCCGGAATGCCGAGGCCCAGCAACTGATAGGACGCAGTGATAACGACCAGAGAGCCCAGGGTCGCTCCCAGGAGGCCTTCGACTGTCTTCTTCGGACTGATCCGGGGGGCCAGAGGGTGCTTTCCGAACCTCTTCCCGATGCCGTAGGCGAAGATATCGCTTGCCCAGATGGAAAACAGAAGGATCAGGGGAAACAGCCCATCCAGCTCCTTCAGCAGATAGAGATAAAAGAAGGGAATGAGGATGAAGAAGTTGCAGAAGAGGACAGTAGCGGCCTGACCCGTGAGGTCCCGGTTCGCATCTTCGAGGGACGCCTTTCTGTCGAAGACCTTAATGGCAATGATGATGAATGCCGAGGCCATCATCCAGAGCATGTATATCTGGAAAAAACGGAAATAAAGAGGCACTGTCCCGATGAGGACGAGGACGGCGATGAGGTACTTCATGTGGCAGCCGGCAAGAGATGCGGCCTCGATGAGCGCCACGACGGCGATGGCAAGAAGGAGGATGAGAAGCCACACCGGGGGCAGGATATAGAAGAGAAAGGCAATGACGGGGGCAATGCATATGCCCGCTATGACGCGCTTCTTCAGTTCTCCCAATCAGAAATCCTTCACGTTTCCAAACCTTCTGTCACGCTTTGCGAATTCGGCCAGCGCGTCAAGAAAGGCCTGTTTTCGAAAATCGGGCCAGAGGATATCGGTCACGTAGATCTCGGTATAAGCCACCTGCCAGAGCAGAAAGTTCGAAAGCCTCATCTCGCCGCTCGTGCGGATGAGAAAGTCAGGGTCGGGTATCGCCGGGCTGTACAGGTGCCTCCTGAAGGCCCTTTCGTCAATCCTCTTGACGAGGCCTTTTTTCACATCCTCGCACAGCAGGCGCACGGATCGCATGATCTCCCTGCGTCCGCTGTAGCTCAGGGCGATCGTCAGGACGAGGTTCCTGTTGCGTGCCGTTTTCTCCATCACATTGTCGAACTGTGCCTGGAGAGACTTCGAGAAATCACTTCTCTCGCCGATGACATTGAAACGTATGCCCCTGTCCATCATCATGGGGAGTTCCTCCTCGAGGTAAAGCCCGAGAAGAAACATAAGCGCCTTGACCTCGTCCCTCGGACGGGACCAATTCTCCTTGGAGAAGGCGTAGAGGGTAAGATAGGGTATGCCGAGGTCGCAGGTCGCTTCCGTGATCTCCCGAACGGAGTCGATCCCCACCTTGTGGCCTTCCACCCTCTTGAGTTTCTGTTGCCGTGCCCATCTGCCGTTCCCATCCATGATAATGGCGACGTGGGTGGGCAATCTGTCGGGAGCCGTCTTTGTCATCGATAGCGTCGCTCAGATGGAGAGGATCTCTTTCTCTTTTTCGGAAAAGAGCTTTTCTGCCATATCTATATGTTTGTCCGTGATCTTCTGGACGTCGTCCTGCTTCTTCTTGAGGTCGTCCTGGGAGATGGCCTTGTCCTTTTCCAGTTTCTTGAGTTTCTCGTTTATATCCCTCCGGACGTTTCTCATAGCGACGCGGGTGCCCTCGAGCATCTTGCTGCCCTGCTTCGTGAGCTCTTTACGCCGCTCCTCGGTGAGTTTCGGAAAGGTTAGCCGGATGGTCTTGCCGTCGGACATGGGATTGACGCCGAGATCCGATTTCTGGATCGCCTTTTCGATCTCCGCGATGACGGCGTTGTCCCATGGCTGGATGGTGATCGTCCGTGAATCGGGGACGCCGATGGTCGCCACCTGGTTGAGCGGGGTGGGCTGTTTGTAATAGTCTATTTTGATATCTTCCAGCAGGGACACCGAGGCGACACCAGTGCGCAGTTTGGAGAAATCCTTCTTCAGTGCCGCAAGCGATTTCTTCAGTTTGTCCTCAAGCTCGGTCATAACGTCACTGCTCATAAGGCTACCTCCTCACGATTGTCCCTATTTTTTCGCCAAGAACCACTTTCCTCAGGTTATCCCTGACGCGTACGCTGAAAACGGCGACGGGGATGTCGTTCTCCTTGCAAAGCGTTATGGCGGTAAGGTCCATGACCTGAAGGTCTCTTTCGAGGACCTCGCTGTAAGATATCTCCGGGTAGAAGACGGCGTCGGCGTGGACCTCGGGGTCCCTGTCGTAAACTCCGTCTACCTTGGTTGCCTTCATCAGTATGTCGGCCTTCGTCTCAACGGCGCGGAGGGCCGCGGCCGTATCGGTGGTGAAATAAGGATTGCCGGTCCCGCAGGCGAAGATGACTATCTTCCCCCCGTCGAGGTAGTTCCTTGCCCGCGCGTGGTCGTAAGGCTCGGCAATCCTTTCGAGTGCGAGCGCTGTCTGGACCACCGCCGGAACTCCCATTCTTACCAGGGTGTCCTGTAGGACGAGGGCGTTAATGACGGTCGCCACCATGCCGACGTAGTCTCCGGTGACACGGTCCATACCCTCCTTTTCGCCCTTCTTCCCCCGGTATATGTTGCCGCCGCCGAGAACTATGGCGACCTCGACACCGAGCTTGCGGACATCTCCTATCTGGCCGGCGATGTCAGCGACGACGGCATGGTCTATGCCATGCCCCTCGTTGCCCATGAGAACCTCGCCGCTGAGTTTGAGGAGTATCCTCTTGTATCTCATGCTAGTCCTGAAGCGTCTCGCCCAGCTGGAACCTCACGAAACGGTTGATGACGATCTTTTCTCCCGTCTTTACGAGGAGTTCCTCGAGAAGGTCCTTGATGGTCATGTCAGGGTTCTTTATGAAGGTCTGTTCCACGAGGCAGACCTCCTGGTAGAACTTCTCCAGTTTCCCCTCAGCTATCTTGTCGATGATCTTCTCCGGTTTGCCGGATTCGAGCGCCTGGTTCCTGTAGATGGTCTTTTCCCTTTCGATGTGTTCCGCGGGAATGTCCTCTCTCTTCACGTACAGCGGATTTGAGGCCGTTATCTGCATGGCAACGTCCCTGACGAAATTCTGGAACTGGTCTGTCTTGGCGACGAAATCAGTTTCACAGTTGATCTCGACCATGGCACCCACCTTGCCGCCTGTGTGTATATAAGCGGCGACGGAACCCTCGGAGGCGACCCTCCCCATCCTCTTCTGAAGTTTGGCAAGGCCCTTCTCCCGAAGGAAATCGACGGCCTTTTCCATATCACCATCGGAGTGCTTCAAGGCCTCTTTGCAGTCCATGAGGCCGACACCGGTCTTTTCACGTAATTTTTTTACTGCGTCAGCAGAAATATCCATGGAAGTCCTCCTCAACTCTTAAGCTTCGTACTCGTCGTATTTTTCCTCTTCCAGCACGCTTTCGTCGACAAAGGGCGTGAGCTCCTGGTCCGGCCCTTCATCCTTGCCCTGGAACTCTTCAACGTACAGGGCCTTTCCTTCCAGGACCGCATCGGCGATGCGGGAAGTAATGAGCTTGATGGCGCGGATAGCATCGTCGTTGCCGGGGATCACAAAATCGATGTCGTCAGGATCGCAGTTCGTATCGACGATGCCGACGGTCGGGATGCCCAGCTTCTTGGCCTCGTTCACGGCGATATACTCCTTCTTCGGGTCGACGACGTAGATGGCGCCGGGGAGTCTTTCCATGCCTTTGATACCGCCGATGTTCCTTTCCAGCTTCTCTATCTCGCGTTCTATGCCTATGGCTTCCTTTTTCGGAAGGACCTTGTATATGTCGCTCTGTTTGAGCTCCTCGTACTTGCGCAGCCGATCGATGCTCTTCTCGATGGTCTGGAAGTTCGTCATCGTGCCGCCGAGCCAGCGGTTGTTGACGTGGAACGCCCCGCAGCGTTTCGATTCGTCGGAGATGGATTCCTGGGCCTGCTTCTTCGTGCCGACGAAGAGGATGTATTCATTGCGGGATGCTACCTCCTTGACAAAGTTGTAGGCCTCTTTGAACATCTTAAGCGTTTTCTGCAGATCAATGATGTAGATGCCGTTGCGGGCCCCGAATATATAAGGTTTCATCTTGGGGTTCCAGCGTTTTGTCTGGTGCCCGAAGTGAACGCCAGCCTCCAGCAACTGTTTGATGGTAAGATTCGACATTTTTCCTCCTGGTTTTAGTCTTCCGCCCTTCGCACCTTAACGGCAGACAGTCTCCTGCACCCTGACATTAATTGAAGGACGTGCAAATTTGATCGAGTTGTAAAATATCATATGATTACGTGTATTTCAAGAAAAAAGGGGGAAGGGGGCCTATCCCTTCCTTTCCCTGATTATTGCCAGGAGATACTTTGTTCCCGAGAGATCGAGGGAGTTGAGACTGATCTCCGTGTCGAAATCGGTCCCGTCAAACCTCCGGTGCCGCCAGTTAAAGAACTGGGGTTCGCCCGCCAGGGCGGCCTTGATGATCTTCACGGCCTTTTCCCTTGAGTTGCTCCCGTCGGGCTGCGTGGGAGGAGAGAGCTTGTGGGGGGGCTGCGTTACAATGTCTTCCTTGCTACCTCCGAACACGGATAGGGCCTTGCGGTTGCAGTCGATGATGGCGAACCGGTCCATCAGGAATATTGCGTCGTTGGCACTTTCGAAGATCGCGTGGAACCTCATTTCGCTGTCCCTGAGCGCGTCGGAGGCCAGCTTGCGTTCCGTGACATCCCTCAGGTACGCCAGGGTGACCGGTTCGTTGCGGTACGTGGTGCCCGTGGCCGACACCTCCACGTAGATAAGACTCCCGTCCTTCCTTCTGCCCCTGAACTCGTACTTGTCGGGCACTTTCTCTCCCCGCTGACGTCTTTGATTGATGTCCCGGACGCGCACAAGATCCTCGGGGTCTATCGTCTTCTCGTGGCCCCGGCCGATGATCTCATCGGGAGAATCGAATCCGAAGATATCGCAGAAGCGCTGATTCACGTAGAGATGGATGCTGCCGCTTACAATGGCGACGCCGTCATTGGAATATTCGATGGCTGTCCGGTAGCGCTCCTCCGATTCTTTCAGTCTTTCCTCCGCCTCCCTCTGGGCGGTTATGTCCCGGACAGACTGTATGACCCCGGTGATGTTGCCGTCGAGGTCGTATATGGGGCTTGCCTTAGCCCAGATATAAAGAGGCTTACCGCGCAGCAGCAGAGGTTCACAGGGTTCGGCGACGAGGCGGTCCATCTCCTTGGTGATGAAGGAATAGCGTTTTTCCCCGTCCCAATCCGGTTTCAGGACGAAGTCGGCGAGGAGGGGTTGGCGCTTTCCGTAAAACGGCAGAGAGTACTCGTAGTCTCCCTTGCCAAGGATATCGACCGCCCGGACTCCCGACAGCTCTTCCATGGCCCTGTTCCATGCGATCACGCGGCCCTCCCTGTCGATGGCGAAGGTGGCGTCGGGGAGGAAGTTGATGATGTCCGTGAACCGGCGCTCGGACTCGATGAGGGCCTCCTCCGTCCTTTTGTATTCCGTGACGTCCTGCACGATGGTGAGGATCGTGTTCTCGCCGGTCACGGTATGGGGCACGATGCTGACGAGCGCCCGGAGTATCTGCCTGTCCTTGCGCCGAAGGTCGACAAGGTAATTGTGCAGGATCCCCTTGTTCCTGAGATGTCTGAGGAGCACCTGCCTGTCATGGCTCCTTGCGAAGAAGTCCCGGGTCTTCATGTTCGATATTTCGGCGCGGGTGTATCCCGTCATCCTCTGGAGCACCGAGTTGTAGGATACTATCCTGCCGTCCGGAGTGTTGATACATACGCCCACAGGGATGTTTTCGAGAAGCGCCAGGTAACGGTCCTCGCTTACGCGCAGGGCCGTCTCGATCTGTCTTTCCTCCTCTTCATCCACAGGGTGGCTGGCGGCTTGCCCGCCGGCAATGCCCGCTCCGATAGCCATACCGCCGGTGATGTCATCGGGTTTGTGAGGTCTGTTGTGAAGGTCTCTCATACTGTCTGTGCACCTCTTCGCGGAGATTGTCGTATTGTGCCTGATGGAGTCAGGGCCCGACGGGGTGCCGATCGCAGGTGATGGAGAATCAGTGCAACGAGACGGTGACTGTCATGGAAGCATCGGGCCTTATGTCCTTTCGTGCACTATGTCATTATAATAGCACGATTTTGCGCAAATGGGGGGATAAATGAAGACGGGTCAGAGGTAACAGGTGATAGGTGATAGGAAGGAGTCTTCCCATTACCCATTACCCATTACCTGCTTCATAAATCTGTTTTACCTTCTTGAATACATTGGGGGTTGTGTGGTATGTTGACGAAAATCAAAGGAGGGCCATATGCCATCTCTTTCCAAGAAGACGGAATTGAAAAGAAAAAGGAAGAAAGCAGCACAGAACCCGAAGAGGAAGAAAGCCATGTCCAAGGCGTCTACTCCGGCATTTGCCGTTCACGTAGACAAGGAATGAGCGAAAAGACCCTTCGATATGAAATAGGGCCCATACGCCCACCCAACGAAGCCTACAGCCTTCTCGTCCGGTTTACCAGGAATTGTCCCTGGAACAAGTGCCTCTTCTGCCAGGTCTACAAAGGGAAGCGCTTCGAGAGGCGCTCCCTCGACGAGATCAGGTCGGATATAGACACTATCAAAGCCATTCACGATGACATCAGGGAGCTTTCGCGGAAAAAGGGTTTCGGAGGGAAGATCACCGATTCCCTGGTGGAAGCGGTGTTTGGTAGCCACACCATCAATGAGAGCTACAAATCGGTCGCTGTCTGGATGTACTTCGGCTGCAAGAACGTCTTCATCCAGGACGCGAACTCCCTTGCCATGAAGGCGGACATCTTTGTCGATGCCCTGAAGCACCTGAAAGAGACGTTTCCCACCATTGACCGTGTGACGTCCTACGCACGGTCCCGGACGCTGGCCAGAAGCGTGTCGGCGGAGAGCCTGAAGAGAATGAAGGAGGCCGGGCTGACGAGACTCCACGTGGGGCTTGAATCCGGTCACGATCCACTCCTCGCGTACATCAACAAGGGGACGACGCGCGAGGATCACATGCTTGCAGGCAGAAAGGTCAAGGAGGCCGGGGTCGAGCTCTCGGAATACGTGGTCCTCGGCCTGGGAGGAAGGAAGTGGTGGAGGGAGCACGCCCTCGATACCGCCGATGTCCTAAACCGCATCGACCCCGATTTCATAAGGTTCCGGACCTTGAAGGTGTTGAGGACCATGCCGCTCTACGAAAAACTGGAGACGGGTGATTTTCTCCTCCCCGATGAAGAGGACATCCTCAGGGAAGAGAGACTGCTCATCGAGAATCTTGAGGGGATAGGCAGCTACGTGAAGAGCGATCATATCCTCAACCTCCTGGAAGAGATCGACGGGAGGCTCCCGGCGGACAAGAAGAAATTTCTCGATACCATCGACCGCTATTTTAACCTCTCCGGGGAGGAAAGGCTCATATACCGTTTCGGCAGGCGTTCCGGCATCTACCGATGCCTCGACGACCTGGGAGACGAGCTCACCTCATTTCGCATCAGGAAATCCATCCGGGAAATGGAAGAGAAGGAACCCGGCAGCGTGGAAAAGGCCATCTCCCTGCTCCTCGAAAACTACATCTAAAACAATTGAAGAAGGTTCAAGGGTTCAAGAGTTCAAGAGTAAAAGAAAAAAAAGGCACCGTTGCCTTCGGCCGGTGTACGAATTCCCTTGACAGCCGACCCTCCTTCGCGGTCTTTCCCTTGAACCCTTCTTTTTTGCTTATTGACATTTGGCGATGGTCCGTGAGAATATTTTTCCTGTCGTTGCCATGAAAAAGGGGGCTTCTGGGCTTCGGCTTTGTCTCTCGTCGATTATGACCTTTCGCGGAAAGCTTCTATTTGTGTTCTCGATGATCGCTTCGTCGGGGGTAGTACTGTCTTCTCTGCTGACACACAGGTCGGCTGCCAGGCGCCTCGGATCGGCGGCGAAGACGGAGATGGAACGCACTGCGGTTCTGATCGCCAGACAGAGCAAAACCACCCTCGATATCTTCGCTTCCGGTATCCGGTCCCTGGCCCGGGAGGACTGTGTCCGCCGGGTGATCCTTCGTCCACATGTTGCCGCCGTGGTCGACGTTGTTTGCAGGCGCTTCCGGGAGATCGCTCACGAGGCGAAGGTATACCAGTCGATAAACCTTCATGATCGCGACGGCCGGTGTGTCGCCTCTTCGTTCCCGGACCGCGTGGGTCTCGAGAGCATGCAGGGTGACGTGGCGGTTCGTCCCGATTTCCTCTCCGCAGTGAAGGGAGAGACGGTCATATCCCAGATCTTCGTCAGCCGGGGAACGGGCCGGCCCGTCATAACCATCACGGCCCCCGTGGAGGACGGCGGTACCGTCCGCGGTGTCCTGCGGGCGGTCGTAGACCTCACATACTTCAACGACTATGTTCTTGCCCCCCAGGATTATGTTCACGGGGGTAAGGCCTACATCTTCGACCCGAAGCTCGACAGGGAGGTTCCCGACGGCTGGAAGGCCCACAACATCATCGAGGCGAGGGCATACGAACAGCCGGAGGTCCCCATCCCCGAGGACATGCTTCTGCGCGGGAGCGGATTTGTCCGCTACCCGTCGTCGCGGGGCACACAACTGGCAGCGTTCTGCAAGACACCGCAGCCCGAGTGGTTCTTCGTCGTCGAAAAGCCGCGGAGGGACACCATGAAGCCCATACGCGCGATGGGAAGGGTGACCGCGGGCACCCTCGCCAGCATGCTCTTCGGTGTGTGGGGGGGAGCCCTCGCCGTGGCGCGGCCGCTGCTCACGAGACTCGGCGAGTGCATGGACCTCGCCCGCGATATCGAGATGGGGCGTCTCGACCGGCGCGTTAAGGTCAGGGGCACCGACGAGGTCGCCCACCTGGGAAGGGGACTCAATGCAATGGCCGACAGTCTCGAGGAGAGCCACGCGGCGCTTGAAGAGGCGGAGCGGCTTTACAGGGGTATCTTTGAGAACGCTGTGGAAGGGATATTCATCATGGATCCCGGCGGCCTTCTCCTTAATGTCAACCCGGCCTTTGCCCACCTGGTAGGATGGGAAAGTCCGGCCGAGGTGATGGGAACGAACATCGCGGACCATTGCGGCAGAGATGCGGGTTCCCTTCTTCTCGGGCAATTGCGGAGGTCGGGCAGCGTCAGGGGTCTGGAGGTCAACCTTGTCCGGAGGGACGGGGCAAAAAGGACGGGCGTTATTTACGCAAGGGCCGACCGCGACAGGGGAGGAGCAGGGGAGTTGACGGGGATCCAGGGCCTTCTCAATGACATCACCGAAAGGAAAGAGGTCGAAGAGGAGCGCCACAGAGCGCAGGAGGCACAACGAAGGTTCGTCGAGGCCCAGCTGGAGACATTGAGATACCAGATCAATCCCCATTTCCTTTTCAATGTGCTCAATTCCCTGGACGCCCTTTCAAGGACGGACCCCGGCCGCATCGCCGAACTGGTGCGACAGCTCTCCCGGTACCTGCGCTCCACCCTCTCTTCGCGGGAATCGGGACTTACGGTCCTCGGAAAAGAAATGAGCACGATAGAGAGTTATCTCAGCCTGGAGAAGGTCCGGTTCGAGGAGGATCTGGCTGTTTCCATCAGCATACCCGAGGAGGTGGAGGACGCCCTGGTCCCCGAACTGCTCGTGCAGCCTGTCGTGGAGAATGCCGTGAAACACGGGATGAAGACATCGCCCCTTCCTCTTCGGGTTGATGTCACATGCAGGGCGGCAGGCGAGCATGTGATAATAGAGGTTGCGAACACGGGGAAGTGGATCGCCCGGGACACGGCGACAGATGCAGGAAAGGGCGGTTTAGGGCTTGAGAACATACGCACACGGCTGAAGCTTACCTATGGTGACCGGCATGGCTTCAGGATCGGCGAGTCAGGGGACAGGGTGGTGGTCACCATTGAAATCCCGCGGAGAGGAGAGAAGAATGAAGAAAGACTCTGAGGAGATCCGGGCGCTCATCGTTGACGATGAACGGCTTGCACGGGAGAACCTGAAGGAACTGCTGAAAGACCAGTGGGATGTCAGGATAGTAGGCGAGGCAAGGAACGCGGATGAGGCGGAAAAGATGATCGCATCCCTCAGTCCGAACCTGATCTTTCTTGATATTCAAATGCCGGGAGGATCGGGGTTCGATCTGCTTGGGCGCCTGGAAGACCCGCCGTCCGTCATCTTCGTTACGGCCTACGACCAGTACGCCATACGGGCATTCGAGGTCAACGCTCTGGATTACCTCCTCAAGCCCGTCGAACCGGAACGTCTCAAGAATGCCTTGAGAAGGGCGGCATTCCGTTTGCCTTCTTTCGACCCTGCGGGAGAGGTCTTCTCCGCTGCCGACCAGGTCTTTCTCAATACGGGAAAGAAGGCCTCTTTTGTCTCTGTCAGCAACATCGTGGCCATCTTTTCGGAGAGGAATTATACCAATGTTCACAATATCCAGGGAGAGCGCTTCATGGTCCGGTCATCTCTGAGAGATTGGGAGAGGCGTCTGCCCTCGGACATGTTCGTTCTCCTCGATCGTTCCACGATCATCAACAGGAACCATGTGGAGTTGTGGACCCTTCACGCCAGAAAAGCGGAACTGAAGATGACGGGTCTGGAAGAGCCGATCGAGCTTGGCCGGGCGGCCTACACCCGGTTCAAGGAACAGATCGTCGTCCCGAAGGCGAAGGGCCAGGGGACGCGGAAGGGACCGAGAGAAGAAGATGAGGAAGATAAAACGTAGCAGAGTTGCAGGTTGAGCACTCCAGAGGGCACGATGGTACCATGACTTCGGTGCCCTCCATTTTTGTCGTGTAGAATCCATTTCAACAAACCCCTGTAGTCGCACCATTCCAACCAGGCCGGGACTGTCAGCATCGTGTCTGCACAGGTCCCGGCCTCCTTACCCCGGCCATCAAGGATTCTCCTGTTACACGTCACCAATCACGTCAGTTTGGTCCCTCCGTCTCACACCGGCCCCAATTATCCGGTAGAATTGTATCCGCAAACCCCAATGTTTCATCATCCCACCAAGCCGGGACACATTCACCAGGGGGGGAGTGAGTGTCCCGGCTTTCCTCAGGCAAGCGACCGCCGGATCCTGGTAAAGATAGATGGGGAGATCCATGCGAACTCCGCGCGTCAGGTTGGCAACTTCGTCAGGCCGGTTCGGCACATGGCATCCCATACCCTCCGTTGAGTCCGATAGGATATCCCATACAATGAAAGTCAGGGAGGACATCATGCAGATGAAATTGTCTTTGGTAAAGGGGAGGACGAAATGGGTGGATCACAATGAAGCCAGGATGCTTCAGAGGCAGGGACAGGTCGTTTGTGTTCTCGCCGTCAAGGACGAGCAACCTGTCGAATTCCCGCCTTTCTGCACCATCAGGAACGACTACTGCAGTTCCTGTGTTTCTTTGCCCGAGTAAAGGGAGGATGGCACACCGATGTGGTCAGCGGCGTTGCGAACCGCTGCAAGGACCGGGACGACGGACACGTCATGGACCACGTTGGGGCCGCAGGTTCCCGGAGCCAGGGAGGACGACAATGGAAAGTAATCAAAAGGAGAATGTCACATTCCTCGGACTTCAGAGGGTGCCCAGGGGAGAGGCGCTGATTCTCGTGAACAACGAAAGCGGGAGCACCGTTACATATGACCCCGTCAGGCATAACATTACCAATATGGACGGATACATCCGTTCCGTTCTGGCGTCACGATTGAGGTGACGGGGTCATCCAGCTCTTAGTCTTTACCGTTTTTTGCCGGAGGCTGAAAATAGGCTTCGATAACGTTCAGCAATCCGGGGATATCTGATTGCCGTGCTTCAATATCGACATTGATGCCTGCTTTTGTCAGGGTTGCGGTTGTAACGGGGCCTATGGAGGCGATGACCCTGTTCTTCAACATTTCCTTTCCGTAGAGCATAATGAAATTAGTGGCTGTGGAGGAACTCGTGAACGTCACGACGTCGAGATCGTTGGGCACGGATGAGACCTTCGCCGGGATTGTTGCCCTGTAGATGGGGACGACGCTGCAGCTTCCTCCGTTTGCTCTTATGTACTGAACGATTACATCGCGTGCTTCTTCGGCGCGGGGAATAAGGAAATTCCTTCCCGAGACGCCATAGGCCTCGAGGACGGAGACAACCCCCTCGGATGTGAACTTTTCCGGAACAAGGTCCGCTTGTATACCGTACACGGCAAGATGTGCTGCCGTCGCCCCGCCTATGGCTATGATGGCGAGGCCGCTTAAGGCCCGGGCGTCCCTCCCCGCTCCCCTGAGGTGCGCGAAGAATATGGAGACGCCGTTAACGCTCGTGAAGATGATGGCATCATAAGAGGATATCCTGTCTATGGCGGAGCGAAGCCGGGAATTGGGGACAATGGGCTCGATATCGATGGTCGGGAGATAGACAGGTTCGGCACCACGGTCCGCAAGGAGCTCGCCGAACCTGCGGGATTGGTGTGCCGAGCGCGTTACCGCGATCTTTTTCCCGAAGAGAGGTTTCTGATCGAACCAGCTCAGCTTCTCCCTCAGGCGGATAACGTCGCCGACGACAATGATCCCCGGGGGAGTGAGTCGCATCTTGCGCGTCTCCTGCGAGATCGTGGCAAGCGTTGCGGTAATGACCTTCTGGGCCGGCAGGGTCCCCGACCGGATGACACAGGCCAAAGTGGCGGGGTCCTTGCCTTCAAAGATAAGCCTTTTCGCGATCTTGTCGAGGTTCTTCATACCCATGAGGAAGACAAGGGTGTCCGGTCCCGTTGCCAGTTCGTGCCAGTTGATCGTGGAAGCGGACTTTTCCTCATCCTCGTGGCCTGTAATGAAGACAACGGTGGAGGCATGGCGCCTGTGCGTGAGCGGTATGCCGGCATAGGCAGGGACGGAGATGGCCGAGGTGACGCCGGGGACGATCTCGAAGGGAATGCCGATCGCGGCAAGATGCTCCGCTTCCTCGCCTCCCCGACCGAAGATAAAGGGGTCGCCACCCTTCAGGCGAACGACGAGGTGGTTCTCTCGCGCCTTCTCCGCGAGGAGGGCGTTGATTTCATTCTGTGGAAGTTCGTGCCGGGAGGCCTTCTTCCCCGCGTATATGACTTCCGCGCCGGCTCGGGCGTACTCGAGAAGGCCCTTGTTCACCAGATTGTCATAGATGATGACATCGGCCTGGCGGATAAGCTCGAGGCCTTTCATGGTAACAAGCTTCATATCCCCGGGACCCGCGCCTACAAGATACACCTTTCCCATGGGAACATTATACGAAGGTTGCGGGCTTTTCTCAAAGGATAAATGAAAAAGGGCAGATAGGTCCTATTCTCCTATAGGTCCTATTCTCTCACAATTCGCACCCATCTCCCTTCCTCCCCCCACTTTTCCTTCCCCTGATTCAATTGACAGCCAACTCTCTCTGTGCTACGCTTCATTGTCAACGTGCCACAAGGGGGTGATTATGTCTCAATTAGTGCGATTCGGGGTTTCACTCGACGGGGACCTGCTGAAGAAGTTCGATGAGCTTATCAGGCAAAAGAGCTATTCCAACCGGTCGGAGGCGTTTCGGGACCTCATACGGCAGGAACTCATAACAAGGGAGTGGGAGGTCGGAGAAGAGGTTGCCGGGGCGATAACGCTGATCTATGACCATCACCACCGGGAGCTTCTGAACAAGGTGACGGACCTTCAGCACGATTATCAGCATACCATAATATCCACGCAGCACGTTCATCTCGACCACAACAATTGTCTGGAGATAGTCGCCGTCAGGGGGAAGCCGCATGAGGTGAGCCGCCTGTCGGAGATGCTAAGGGCGATCAAGGGCATAAAACACTGCACACTGAGCATGTCCAGCACGGGAAAGGAACTCGGGTGAGGGACGGTCGCATGTCGTTCTGTCGAGTTTCCAGGGGAGGAAAGTGTATGATGAGGAGCATCCTTTGCGTTGTCTTCGCGATGGTCGTGTGGTTCACCTCCGGCAGCTATGCAGCCGGTGCATCCGTGGAAATGTTCTCGCCGGAAGGTTCCGTCAAGGACGTTAGCCAGGTAACCGTCCGGTTCTCGGAACAGGTGGTGGCATTTGGCGATCCGCGCCCGGCGGACCCATTCACGGTGCAGTGCGCCGGCAAGGGACAGGGCCGGTGGATCGACGGGAAGAACTGGTCCTACGACTTCGAGAAGACACTGCCCGCCGGAATCTCATGCATCTTCACCTTGAAGCAGGGCCTGAAGACCCTCGCGGGTGTACCGGTTGCAGGCAAAAGGACCTTCGCGTTCAACACCGGAGGCCCCTCGGTCCGTGAGCCGGATCCCTGGGCGGATGGCAGCGAGGTGGAGGAGGGACAGACGTTTCTCTTCCGGCTCGACGCGCCGGCAACGGAAGCATCTATCACGAAGAACGTCTCCTGTTCCATAGAGGGTATCCGCGAGCGGGTCGGCATACGGCTGATTACAGGCGAAGAGCGCAAGAGGCTGCTCCGTGACATGGGTGTCTCAAAGAAGGATGAGGACAGCGCCGTTTTCTTCCAGTGCAGGCAGGCCTTTCCTCCGAAGGCCCATGTGAAGATCGTCTGGGGCAGGGGTGTGGCGTCGAAAAGCGGTGTGGCGACGACAAAGGACCAGGTTCTATCGTACCGTGCCCGCGGGCCTTTCGACGCCAGGTTCCGGTGCATGAAGGAAAAGCCCCAGGGGGGGTGCATACCTTTGTCGCCGATGCGGCTCGTCTTCTCTGCCCCGATATCGAAGAAGGATGCGGCGAAGATCACGATAGCGACAGGCAGGGACGCAGCGAAAGGAAAGGCCTGGAAGCCGGTGATGGAAGAGGACGGTGAGAGCGATATCACATATCTCACATTCCGGGGACCTTTTCCGGAGAAGAGCCTCCTGACTGTACGTCTGCCGGAAGGCCTCAGGGATATTTCGGGGCGTACCCTGTCAAACGCAGGCAAGTTTCCCCTTTCCGTCAGGACCGATGCATACCCCGCCCTTGCAAAATTTCCCGACCGTTTCGGAGTTGTCGAATCAGGCAGGGAGGCCCTCCTTCCCGTCACGGTGCGCAACATCGAGGAGGAGATAGAGACCTGGCTCGCGAGAGGGGACGAGGCGGGCAAGCCCTGGCAGGGCGACAGGAAAGGCGAGGCCCGCCAGGCAGGAGGACCTTCCGTACCCGCGGAGATGAAGGGGGGTATCCACAAGACCGCTGGCGATGCGGACGTCTCGGTCATAGGGTGGCTCCATAGACTTGCGGCCTCCCCGCGGGAGAGGTCGGTCCTGAAAGGATCTCCGAACAGCACTGCCATCTCCATACCCAAACCGGGAGGGACGAAAGAGTTTGAGGTCATAGGCATACCCCTGTCTGAACCCGGTTTCTACGTCGTCGAGATAGAGAGCCATATGCTCGGGCAAAGGCTCCTCGAAAAGCCGGGCCCGGTATATGTGCCCACGGCCGCCCTGGTCACGAACATGGCCGCTCATTTCAAGTGGGGCCGGGAGTCTTCCCTGGTGTTTGTGACCGCCCTTGACACCGGTGAACCGGTGCCCAACGCCGCCGTTACACTGAGGGATTGCGGGGGCGGCCTCGTCTGGCAGGGCAGGGCCGACGAGAAGGGCATCGCCAGGATCGCGAAACGCCTTCCCGATGCGGGGAGCCTCCCTCAGTGCCGGCGCGGGAAGGAGGAGAAGGGCCTTTACTATGAGTACTCGCGGGTGTTGACGGGCATTACCGGGGGACTCTTCGTATTCGCCCGCAGCGGCAAGGATATGACCTTCACCCATTCCAGCTGGGATGACGGCATCGAGTCCTGGCGCTTCAATCTTCCCGGCGCGTACGACGACGGCCGCAGAGAGTCTGTGATCGCCCACACCGTCTTTGACAGGACGCTTCTGCGCGCGGGTGAAAAAGTGCATATGAAGCATTTCGTCCGTCAGAGAACGATGGAAGGCCTTCTTGTGCCCCCCAACATCGGGAATCTCAATGAGGCCGTGATCGTTCACGCGGGGAGCGAAGAGAAGTATACCCTCAGTCTCGCATGGAAGGTTAATGGCACTGCCGAGAACACATGGAAGATACCCCTCACAGCGAAGCTCGGCACTTATGATGTCTATCTCCGCAGTGCGCCTGGCGCCGGTAAGCGGGAGACACTGGGGGAGCTGTCGGGGTCCTTCAGGGTGGAACAGTTCCGGGTTCCCCTCATGCGCGGTTTCATCCGCGGCCCGAAGGAACCTGCTATCGATACCCGGTCCGTTGATCTTGACGTCGACGTGCGATATCTCTCAGGCGGGGCGGCGGCGGAGCATCCTGTCAGGATCCGTTCGGAAATGGAGCAGAAGTATGTTTCCTTTGACGATTACGAGGACTTTTTCTTCTCCAGGGGCCGGGTGAAGACAGGAGTCGAGAGACCTGGCGAGACCGGTGATCGTTTTGCCGGCGAGGACATCTCCGAGGATGAGGAGACCGGGGAAGAGTCCGAGCGGGTACGGACCGATAGCTTCGGTCGGCCGCGGGTGCGTCTTGGGACGGTAGATCTCAACCTTGACAGGAACGGGACCGTCCGGACAACCATCGGAGAGCTCCCGCCATCGGATGTGCCCAGGGAGATACTGAGCGAGCTTGAGTTCAGAGACCCCAACGGAGAGATCCAGACGTCGTCGGCGAGGATACCCCTCTATCCATCGATGTTTCACGCGGGCATCCATGTCGGCGAGGATGTGTCTGTGGATGCGCTCAAGTACCAGGTGGTCGTTGTAGATCTCAAGGGGAAGCCTCAACCGGGATCGGAGGTCAGGGCCAGAGTCTTCAAGCGGTTGACGTACTCTCACCGACGGAGGATAACCGGTGGTTTCTACGCCTTCGACAACACCACGGAAACGAAGGAGATAGGAGAGCACTGCAAGGGAAAGACCGACGCGAACGGCATCCTCTACTGCGGGGGCAAGGCGCCCGCGACGGGAAGGATAGTTATTGAGGCCGAGGTGAAGGACCCCCGGGGGAACGTGTCCTCGACAAACCAGGAGGTCACGGTCTACGGCAAGGATGATATATGGTACGAGGCGCGCAATGACGACCGCATCGACCTTATCCCGCACCGTCGCCAGGTCGACCCGGGCGAAAACATGAGTTTTGAGGTCCGGATGCCTTTCGGCACGGCGACGGCCCTTGTGACCGTCGAACGCGAAGGGGTGATGGACACTTACATAAGAAAAGTGTCCCGGGAGAACCCGGTCATAGAAATCCCCGTGAAGACAAACTATGTGCCCAACGTCTTTGTGTCGGCGCTTCTGGTCCGGGGAAGGCTGGCGGGTACCCATCCCACGTCGTCCTTCGATCCCGGGAAACCCGCCTACAGACTGGGCATAGCCGAGGTCAGGGTGGGATGGAAACCGCACGTCCTCAAAGTCAGGGTTGAGACTGACAGGAAGACGTATGCCGTCAGGCAGAAGGTAAGGGCCCGCATCTCGGTGAGGATGCCCGACGGGTCCGCTCCGCCGAAGGGATCCGAGGCCGCTCTGGCCGTTGTAGATGAGGGACTCCTCGAACTCAAGCCGAACCTGAGTTGGGGGCTCCTCGAGGCGATGATGCGGCGGAAGGGATACCAGGTGTCGATGGCCACATCGCAGATGATGGTCATCGGCAAGCGTCATTTCGGTCGTAAGGCCCTTCCCCACGGGGGAGGAGGCGGGAAGCAGCTGACGCGGGAGCTTTTCGACACACTGGTGTACTGGAAGAGTGCGGTGCCGCTCGACGACAGCGGTGAAGCGGATGTTGTCTTCGATCTCAACGATTCTCTCACCTCCTTCAGGGTGGTGGCGATAGCCAGTTCCGGGAACGATCTTTTCGGCACCGGGGCGGAGACGATACGGACCACCCAGGACATGATGGTCCTTTCGGGCCTGCCCGGGCTCGTTCGGGAAGGTGACCGTTTTACCGCGGGATTCACGGTGCGCAACACGTCGGCCCGGCACATGGACGTGACGGTGGGATTGAGGCTGAGCGGCGGCAAGACATCTGAGCCCTTCGCGCTTCTTCCTCTAGCGATCCCGGCGGGGCAGGCCCGGGAGGCTGCGTGGCAGGTCACCGTGCCGCCCGGCGTCACGAAGCTCGATTACGAGGTGTCGGCAAAGGAGGCCTCGGGAGAGGCGGCCGATACGCTCAAGGTGGTCCAGAAGGTGGTGCCGGCGGTGAACGTGAGGGTTTCACAGGCCACGCTGACGCAGGTGAGGGATGCGTTGAAAATGGACGTTGAGCGTCCCGCAGATGCCGAGCCGGATCGCGGGGGTGTGGCCGTGACCTTGAGGCCCAGGCTTTCCGAGGGCCTTGACGGCGTCGTCGAGTACATGGGCCGCTATCCCTACGTTTGTCTGGAGCAGAGGATATCCAGGGCCGTTGCCCTTCAGGACCGCGAGATGTGGAAGGAGATCATGGCCCAGGTACCGGCCTACCTCGACGGGGACGGTCTTGCGAAGTACTTCCCCCTCATGATGCGCGGCAGCGACGTGTTAACCTCCTACCTTCTCTCCATAAGCAGCGAGTCCGGGTACGAGATACCGCAGAGTGTCCGCGCGAAGATGATCGAGGGCTTGAAATGGTTTGTGGAGGGCAGGATTGTCAGGCGCTCCGCGCTCCAGACGGCGGACCTTTCCATCAGGAGATTGGCGGCGGTCGCGGCCCTCGCGCGGTATGGACAGGCCAGCGCACAGCTTCTAACAACGCTTGATATTGAGCCCGACCTGTGGCCGACGTCGGCCGTCCTTGACTGGATGGACGTTCTTCGGCGAACACCCGGAATAACCGACGGCCAGGGGAAGCTCAAAAAGGCGATTCAGATCCTCAGAAGCCGCCTCAACCTGCAGGGAACGACCATGGGGCTTTCCACGGAGAGATCAGACCAGCTCTGGTGGCTCATGGTGTCGACGGATCTCAACTGCGCCCGGACCCTTATAGCGTCCATGGAGATCGGCACATGGGGTGAGGACGTGCCGCGTATCGCCCGGGGATTGGTGCAGAGGATGAAGAGGGGCCGCTTCGATACAACGACGGCGAACGCCTGGAGTGTGCTCGCTTTGCAGAAGTTTTCGCGGAATTACGAGTCCACCGCCGTGAAGGGGACCTCCTCGATCGCCCTTGGAGCAAGGCAGAGTGCCCTTTCCTGGGCCGACAACGCGAAGGGGGGCAGCATCACGCTGCCCTGGCCCGGGAAGATGAGCACCCTTACGATCGACCACAGGGGTGAGGGAAGGCCCTGGGCGAGTGTGCAAAGCCTGGCGGCGATTCCGCTGAAGGCGCCGCTGGCGTCGGGCTACACCATAAAGAAGACGATAACGGCGGTGGAGCGCAAGTCTCCGGATGCGTGGACACGCGGCGATGTGATGCGTGTCCGGCTGGAGATCGATGCCCGCTCGGACATGACCTGGGTGGTTGTCAGTGATCCCATCCCATCGGGCGCGGCGATCCTGGGAAGCGGTCTCGGGCAGGATTCGGCCCTTCTTTCCCGCCAGGGAATTGAGCGGGGGTGGGCGTGGGAGGCTTACCGCGAACGCTCTTTCGAGGCCATAAGGGTATACTATGAATTCGTCCCCCGCGGGAAATGGACCGTGGAGTACAGTGTAAGGCTCAACAATGACGGCATGTTTCGCCTGCCCGAGACCCGGGTGGAGGCACTCTATGCGCCGGAGATGTTCGGAGAGATCCCGAATCCGCCCGTGGAGGTGAGGAAATAGCAGGATGTTCATCAGACGGCTGAAAGGCATGAAGAAGGCATGTGCCGTCGCGGTGCTTGTCCTTCTGTGCCTTGCCGCCGCGGGGTTCCTCGCGGCGGCAAGGTCTGTCAGGAATACTGGCACGGGGTCCTTCCAGGCCCTCAAGGCTTTGTATCGGAGCTCCGACGCAGTCCTTCTCGATCGCCACGGGGAGGTCATCCACACACTGAGGACCGATGACAGCGGCAGACGACTGGAATGGGCCGGTATTGCCGATGTCTCGCCATCCTTCCTCTCCACCCTCGTCCTTGTCGAGGATCGCCGTTTCTTCAGCCACAGGGGTGTAGACCCGTGGGCCTTCATATCGGCGCTGATGGGCAGGGTCGTCGGTGGAAAGCTCCGGGGTGCCAGCACGATCTCGATGCAGGTCGCCTCGATGGCGGACAGGGACTTAAGACCGAAAGGTGTGCGCAGGGACCTCGGTCAGAAATGGCGGCAGATGATCGCTGCCCTTGCCCTGGAACGTTCCTGGACAAAGCAGGAGATACTTGAGGCCTACATCAATCTCGTATACTACCGCGGAGAGCTCCAGGGTATCAGGGCCGCGTCGAAGGGTCTCTTCGGAAAGGAGCCGTCAGGCCTCACCCAGGTGGAATCCGTCGTCCTGGCCTCCCTTATAACGTCGCCCAATGCGCCCCGGGAAAAGGTGGCGGCGAGGTCCTGGCGTCTCGCGGTGAGAGCCGGCATGAGCATAACCCGCGAGCAGGTGGAAAGGAAGACGGCGGATGCTCTGGCATCAGCCTACCACATAGCCTTCGATACGTCGCTCGGTCCCCATGTGGCACGCATGCTCCTCACGGGGGGAAGATTAAAGGTGACGACCACTCTTGACGGACGGATCCAGAGGTTTGCCCTCGGTGCGCTCAGGGACAACCTCGCCGAGTTGCGTGGACGGAACGTAGCCGACGGTGCCGTTATGGTGGTCGATAACGATACGGGGGAGGTCCTTGCCTACGTCGGCAACAGCGGGAGCACATCGAGCGCCGTCTGGGTGGACGGCATCCGGGCCCGGAGGCAGGCGGGTTCAACGTTAAAACCCTTCCTGTACGGGCTCGCCATTGAGAAAGGCTATCTCACCGCGTCATCCCTTCTTGAAGACACGCCCCTCTCCGTAATGACCCCGACGGGGCTCTACGTACCGCAGAATTATGACAACCGGTTCCGCGGTACCGTGAGTGTGAGGTGTGCCCTTGCATCCTCCCTCAATGTGCCTGCCGTCAAGACGCTTCTCGTGACGGGCCTTGAGGCTTTCGTCGAAAGGCTGAAAGGGCTGGGGTTCGCGAGTATCAAGGAGGAGCCGGAGTTCTATGGGTACTCCATCGCTCTCGGGTCCGCGGATGTCGAACTCTATGAACTGGTCGGGGCGTATCTCACGCTGGCGCGGGGTGGGAGGCGAACAGGGATGAAGATGACCTTCGATGGTGCCGCAGGGGCCGGGACCCGGGTCATGGACGAGAAGGCATCCTACATCGTCTCCCGGATACTGTCAGACAGGGAGTCGCGCGCTGTCACGTTCGGCCTTGAGAACCCCCTTGCGACACGGTTCTTTACGGCGGTAAAGACGGGTACCAGCAAGGACATGCGGGACAACTGGTGCATAGGCTTCTCCCGCCGCTACACGGTCGGGGTGTGGGTCGGCAATTTTTCGGGAGAGCCCATGCGTGATGTCAGCGGCATCAGCGGGGCGGCCCCTGTGTGGCTCGAGGTTATGAATTTCCTCCATGGCGCCATGCCGTCGACGATACCGGCGCGCCCGCGAGGTATTACTGTTGCCAGGGTGCGCTTCGAAGGTGATATCGAGCCTCCGCGGGAGGAGTTCTTCCTTGAGGGTACCGAGCCGACATCGGAGGTCCGGGTGCAGGTTGCCCATGAGAAGCCCCGCATCGTCTACCCTCCGGAAGGCACGCTCATTACCATCGATCCCGACATCCCCGAGACGCTCCAGCGGGTCGCCATGCGCTTCGAACCGCCGTCGAGGCGCTTGAAGTGGGTCATCAACGACGCCGACGCGGGCTCCGACACGCCGCTCTTTCTCTGGGAACCGAAGCGGGGCCGCCACACCCTTTCGATCATTGACCGCGATGGTGGTATCGTCGATTCAGTGGGGTTCACGGTAAGGTAGCCGTGACGCCCCCCCCCAAAACGTGATTTCCCGTATAATATCAAGGGATACCGGTAAATTTCGCTTGACAGCCATTTTTATTAGGAATAATATTGCTTAAAAGCACAAATGCTTAATATTACCAAAGAAAGGAGCCATGCGGCATGCCACTAGGTAAGGTGAAATGGTTCAACGATTCCAAGGGGTACGGTTTCATCGAACAGGATGGCGGGGAGGATGTGTTCGTCCACTTCTCCGCAATCCAGCAGGATGGTTTCAAGTCACTCAAAACCGGCGAGAAGGTCGAATTTGAGATAGTGAAGGGACCGAAGGGTCCACAGGCGGCAAATGTAATGAGAGCTGAATGAGCAAAGGGCTGTCAGCCCTTATCCTCCAGAGATTTACTGTCATTCCAGAGTCTGTTCATCGTGTCGGCATCAGAATTCCGGATATCCGTATTGTTCTCTATGTAACTGAACCTTCGCGTGAACTTGTCCGAGGTTGCGCGCAGCGCGTCTTCGGGGTCCACGGACAGGAAACGGGCGATGTTGACGATGGTGAAAAGCAGGTCTCCCACCTCCTCCCTGACCCGCCCTGGATCGTCTGCCGCCTCGGCCGCCCTCAGCTCGGCCACCTCCTCGTACATCTTGTCGTACACGTCCTCGATCTTCTGCCAGTCGAATCCGACCTTCGCGGCCCTCTTCGTCATCACATACGCCCTCAGCAGGGCGGGCATGGATGGAGGGATGTTTGCGAGAAGTGAGTACTCGTTATCCTTTTTCTCTTCCCTCTTCAGGTCTTCCCATTTCATCTCGATGGGAACGTCGAGCACCTCTTTCCGGAAGACATGGGGATGACGATGGTACATCTTGGCGTAAACGTTTTCGATGACGTCGTTGATGGTGAAGGCGTTGCGTTCCCTGCAGATCTGTGCGATGAAGACGATGTGGAAGAGGAGATCGCCGAGTTCCTCCTTGAGTTCCCTCATGTCGTCCTTTTCTATGGCCTCGATTATCTCGTAGACCTCTTCGAGCATGAAGGTCTTGAAGGCCGGGACCTGCTGTTTGCGGTCCCAGGGGCATCCCTCGTCGCTTCTTAACTTCTCCATGAGCCATACGAGTCTGTCAAAGGAATCCATACTCAGTCCCCTGCGCTGCATCGGGGCCCTGCGAGGCCCTTTATGATCCGCGCCGTCTCATCCATGACATGCTTTTGATCGGCAACGATCGCGAAACCAGCCTGCCGTGTGGACTCATAAAGCTCGCTGTCGGTAACGAGCCTCATCACCGTGCGGTGTATGTCTTCGGCCGTCTCCACAAGGAAACCTGCCTTTCTTTCAAGGATGGAGACGGCGATGTCGTGGAAGTTTTCCGTGTGGGGCCCGAACAGGACGGGTGTGCCCACGAAAAGAGGCTCGAGCATGTTCTGTCCGCCGTACGGGGCAAGGGAACCGCCGACAAAGGCGGCCATGCTTCTCGCATATATGTCCATGAGGTCGCCCACGGTGTCGACGATCACGATATCCGCGCCGTCCTGTCCCGTGCCTTCCTTCGTCCGGGAATACCGGGAGGTGGTGAAGGTCCGGGAAAGCTCCTCCTCGATCGTGACGGCGAGATGGAGTTCCCTGGGTGCTATGAATATCCTGTGATCAGGGAGATCGGACTTGAGGAGGGCTACCGCCCTGTATATCTCATCGAGCTCCTTCTCCTTTACGCTGCCGATAACGATGGCCCTGTCGCGCGCTTCCCTGTCGGGGATTCTGGCTGCAACGGGGCGATAGTACTTGATGTTTCCCGTGGCAAGGACCCGCTCCGGTGCCATGCCAATGGAGATGAAACGCTGCCTGTGCTCCGCGGACTGCGCTATGACGACATCGAGGCCTGCCAGGGCCGATCTCATGAACACGGAGAGTCTGCGGTAGGTGGCGAGAGTACTGTCCGATATGCGCCCGTTGACGATAACGATCGGAATGCCTCGCCTGCCCGCCTCCCAGATCAGGTTGGGCCAGATCTCCGTCTCCACGATGATAATGACCGATGGACTGTGATGACCGAGGAAGCGGCGCACGGACAGAAAGAAATCGAAGGGGAGGGCGGCCACCTTCCTGCCTTCCCTGGCGCCTTCCTTTCTGACAAGCATCTCCTGCGCATAGGATGTGTTGGCGGTGAAGAGAAAAAGGGCCGGCCCGCCGTTCTTCGCGAGGTAGTCGGCCACGCTCTCGGCGATGATTGCCTCTCCTATCGACGCCCCGTGGATCATGCACGCTCCCCTGTCCGGTCCTTCCTCCAGTCGCGGAAAAAGGCGTTCGCGGAAGTTCCTCCTCATCTTGGCGTTGGCGAGACCGATGACGATGAAGACGGGCAGGGCACACAGGGTGAGCAGATTATAGATCACTTTCCACATGCTGCTTCTTCCGCTCTTTCGGTCAGCCGGACAAGCGTGGCTTCGAGTTTGAGGCGTGTTTTCTCGGTTTCTTCGGCGCTAAGGTCACGCTCTACAGGGATAGGGTCGCCCCAGAGGAAGACGACCCGGGAAAAAGGGTAGGGGAGTATGAAACGGTCCCAGGAATGAAAGGTTTTTTTTTACGTGCACCGTAACTGACGGGGAGGAGAGCCTTGCCGGAGAGCCGTGCCAGTTCCACGATGCCTTTCTTCACGGTGAAGCGTGGCCCTTTCGGGCCGTCGGGGGTGATGGCGATATCGATATTGTCTTTAAGGTCGTGAAGGATCTCCCTGAGTGAGGAGACACTGCCTTTTCTGTAGGAGCCCCGGACGGTGCCGATCCCGAAGTAGTTCACTATCCTTGCGATGAACTCTCCGTCCCGGTGGCGGCTGATGAGTACCTTGCCCCCGCCGCCCTTTTTCGCGAAGGGCATCATGAGGAGTCTGCCATGCCAGAAGCAGACGATGTAGTTGCGGAGGTTCCCCCATGCCTCGTCGGGCGGCCGGTTCACGTGCTCGATGCGCAGCGTGAGCCTCAGCGCCGTCAGGAACGCGAATACCATGGGAGGCATGACGTACAGCATCAGGAAAGATTTGATCTTCTTCTTCATCAGCGCTTCTTCCCCATCGGGATCACCTTCTTGCGGGCCCCCTCGCGGAACTGGATCTCGTAAAGCTTCCTGTAGGGTCCCTCTTGTTCGATGAGCGACGTGTGGGTGCCTTCCTGGACCACCATCCCCTTGTCGATAACGATGATCCGATGAGCGTTAATGATCGTGGAGAGCCTGTGGGCGATGATTATCGTCGTCCGCCCTTTCATCAGGTTCTCGAGGGCCTTCTGGACCTCTATCTCCGATTGGGCGTCCAGCGAGCTCGTGGCCTCGTCGAGGATGAGGATGGGAGCATTCTTGTAAAGGGCCCTGGCAATGGCGATGCGCTGCTTCTGTCCGCCGGAGAGGCGTACCCCTTTCTCGCCGACGATGGTGTCGTATCCCTTCGGAAGCTTGAGGATGAAATCGTGCGCGAAGGCCATCCGGGTTGCCTCGTACAGCCGCTCTTCATCAGGCTCGACGCCGTAGGCGATGTTGCTCCGTATCGTGTCGTTGAAGAGGATGACGTCCTGAGTGACGAGGGCGATGTTCCTTCGGAGGGAATCGAGGGTAACATCGCGGATATCGGTGCCGTCGACCCTGATGAGACCCTGGGTTATGTCGTAGAACCGGGGGATCAGGTTGACGAGGGTTGTCTTCCCCGCCCCGCTCTTGCCGACGACGGCGATCACCTCGTTCTTCTCGATTCTCAGGTTTATGTTGTTGAGGATCATCTTTTCATCGTACCGGAAGGAGACCTCCTCGAAGTCTATGACGCCATCGACCTTTTCGAGTGCCACGGCGTCCGGTCTCTCCATGACCTCGGGCTGTCTGTCGATGATCTCGAAGACGCGCTGGCTGGCGGCAAGCCCCTGCTGGACGTTGTGGTTCTCCTTGTTGATCTTCTTGATGGGTTCGTAGAGCATGATAAGGGATGCCATGAAAGCGAAAAAGGTACCGGGGGTGGAATTTCCCAGGATGACTTCCCGGCCGCCGTACCAGATTACCACACCGACAGCGACGCCGCCGATGACCTCCATCACCGGGTGGGACAGCGCCCGGATCTTCGTGCGTTTCATGGAGATCCTGAAGAGCGACTCATTCTCCACGGTGAACCTCTTGTTCTCGTATTCCTCCATGGAGAAGGCCTTGACGATCCTCTGGCCGGTAATGGTCTCATGAAGAAAACTGGTGAGCCGCGCCAGGTATTGCTGGATATGGAGCCCTATCTTCCTGAGCTTTTTGCCGAAAGCGACGATGGGGTAGATGGAGAAGGGCAGGATGAGGAAGGCGATGAGCGTCAGTTTCCATTCCATGCGGAACGCCACGATGACGAGGCCGATGATGGTGAAAGCGTCCTTGAGAACGGCCGCGACGGAATCGGAGACGGTGCTCTGGACGAGGGAGACGTCGTTCACTATCCGGGATATGTTTGAGCCCGTAGGTGTCTTGTCGAAGAAGGAGAGGGGCTGTTTCTGCATGTTGTAGAAGACAAGGTTCCTGATATCTGTGACCACCCTCTGTCCGACATAGCCCATGAAATAACCCTGTACGTACTCGAAGGTTCCTTTGATCAGAAACAGGAGAATGACCGCTGCCGGCATGATGTAGAGTTTCGTCATGTCCTTCTCGAAGAATATGGAGTCGAGGACGGGCTTGACAAGGTAGGCGCTGAAACTCTGGGCACCGGAGCACAGGGACATGAATATCATGGCGATGATGAGCTTCGTCTTGTAAGGATACGCAAATCTGAGGAGTCTGAGGTAGAGGTTCATGTTCTCTCGAGAAGGTTTAGTATCGCGCCCGCGGCCAACCTGTAGGAATCCTCTTTCTTCAGCCTGTCGACGATCGATCCCAGGTCGCCCGCAATGCCCCGCCTTCCTTTATCTATCATAGAAAGAACCTTCCTGGCAATGGTTTCAGGTTTGAGGTGCTGGATGAACTCGGGAAAGACCTCCTTGCCTGCAATGATGTTGGGAAGGCCGATGAAGTCGATGTGGACGATGAGGCGGGCGATGGCATAGGAGAGCCGGGATATGCGGTAGATGATGGCTGTCGGCGCGCCGAGAAGGGCCGCCTCCAGGGTCGCGCTGCCGGAAGCCACGATTGCGGCGTCGCAATAGGCCAGCGCGTTGTGTGAACTCCCCTTCAGGATCTTTACCTCCTGGTCGTCCTGAAGGAAGGGCGTGACCGCCGCCTCGTCGATATTGTCCGCGAGGGGCAAAAGGACGGTGAGACCGGGGATGCTCCGGCGCATGATGGCCAGCGTCTCCATGAGGACGGGCATGTGCCGCCTTATCTCGTTCCGTCTGCTTCCCGGCATGACGGTGAGGATGGGTTTATCCCCCGGTATCCCCTCCTTCTCAACGAACCCGTCACGGGTGAGAGACGGCCGTACGGCCCCGGCAAAAGGGTGGCCCACGTAGACCGCCGGTACCCCCGCCCTTGCGTACAGGTCCTCCTCGAAGGGGAGAATGCAGATGACCATGTCGACGTGCTTTCTGATCTTCTTCAGCCTTCCGCGCTTCCAGGCCCATACCTGCGGCGGGATGAAATATACCACGGGAACGCCGAGAGACCTGGCGAAAGAGGCTATCCTCATGTTGAAGCCCGGAAAATCGACGAGGACCACAAGGTCCGGCCGTTCCGTCCTGATATGGGCCTTGACGGTGTCGAAGGCCCTCCGGATGCTTCCCGCGTGGGAGAGCACCTCGCTGAGCCCCGTCACGGAGATGTCCCGATAGTCCCTGACAACCCTGACGCCGGCGGCCGCAAGCCTTTCCGAACCCATGGCGGTTATGCGGAGATCCGCTGTTCTGTTGAGAGATTCTACGAGATGACGGGCGTGGGTCTCCCCGGACAACTCGCCCGTCGATATGAATATCTTCCTATCGATGGCGTGTATCCTGTTTGCCCGCTATGCAGTTCTGGATCCGGTTTGCAAGTTCAAGCGCTCTGAGCCCGTCAGCTCCGTCGACACTGGGGGTGGAGTTGCCCCCCACGGCGTTCACAAACTCCAGGAGCTCATCCCTGACGGGATCCATCTGCGTGGCGGTGTACTCCGTTGTATCCGCCTCTTCCCCTTCCTTCCTGACGATGCTGGTGAGCCTGCCCTGCATCAGGTCAACGGAAAAATACCTGTCCTCCTCGTAGATGGCAAGGGAACGCTCTCGGAACGTGGAAATACGGCTCGCCGTGATGTTTGCCACACAACCGCCGATAAAGTCGATCCGGGCACTTGCGAAGTCCGTCAGGCTTGTGAAGAAGGGGAGGCCCTGCGCCTTGACATCGGCAACCTTTTCACCGACGATGGACAGAACAAGGTCGATGTCGTGGATCATGAGGTCGAGGACGACGTCCACGTCGGTGGACCTGCCCGTGAAGGGGCTGATCCTGCGGGCCTCGATGAACCTTGGCCTCCTGACCAGGGGGAGCGCCTGCCTGAGGGCAGGGTTCAGTCGTTCGAGATGGCCCACCTGGAGGACGAGCCCTCGGTCGGCCGCCATGTCGACAAGTTCCCGCGCCTCTTCAGGGAGCACGGTGATGGGTTTCTCCAGGAAGACGTGGACGCCCTGTTCCAGACAGGCCTTTGCGATAGTGTAATGGGACCCTGTGGGCGTGGCGATCACCGCGCAGGCCGCGTCGGGCAGGACATCGGAATAGCGGGAAAAGGATGGCACCCTGTATTTGCCGGCATATTCACCGGCGAGAGCGTCATCGACATCAACGACCCCGCAGACGCGGACGTCCTCGAAGGAACAGAGTTTGCCGAGATGGATGCGGCCCATGTGGCCGAGACCAATGAGGACGACGTTTACCGGCATATCCCCCTCGTTGACGATTCTATGAACTCGATGAGGTATCCGATGCTGTCTCCGTCCAGTTCCTCCCGGATGATCTTAAGAGATGTCTTCAAAGGGAGAGCCGACCTGAAGAGGATACGGTATGCCTTCTTCAGCTTCATTATCTCCTCTTTGGGGAAGCTGCGCCTTTCAAGTCCCACGAGATTGAGGCCGTAGAGCTTTGCCCTGTCACCGGCGGCAATGACAAAAGGTGGTACATCCTTCGGAATTCCCGTCAAACCGCTGATGAATGCGTATTTGCCGACCCTGCAGAACTGGTGGACCGCGCAGAGTCCGCTGAAGATGACAAAATCGGAAACCTCCACATGGCCCGCGAGGGTTGCCCCGTTCGCCATGATGATATTGCTGCCCACCTTGCAGTCGTGGGCGATGTGGGCGTATGCCATGATGAAATTGTTGTCCCCCAGCTCGGTAACGCCGCCTCCCTTGGTGGTTCCCCGGTTTATGGTGACGTATTCCTTGATGGTGTTGTTCCTTCCTATGACCACCCGGGTGGGTTCGTACTTGTAACCGATGTCCTGGGGGGGTCCGCCTATGGACGCAAAAGGGCTCACGGTGCATCCTTCGCCTATGACCGTGTTGCCCTGAACGACGACGTGGCTTTCAAGGCGGCTTCCCGCCCCGATCCGTGCCCCTCCTTCCACAACGCAATAAGGACCGATCTCGACGTCTCCTGCGATCTCGGCGTTGCTGTCAACGATGGCGGTTGGATGTATCACGTGAGTCTCCCTTATTCCTGCCTTAACATGGCCATGATGCGGGCCTCGGCCACAACGTCGTCTCCGACGCAGGCCTTTGCCTCGAATACCCAGATCTCCCGTCTGTGCTTCACGACGTCGACAACAAGCCTGAGCTGGTCGCCGGGGATCACCGGTTTGCGGAACCGCGCCCCGTCAATCCCGGTAAAGAAAACGGAACCCTTCATGCCGGGGACGGACTTGAAGGCAAGGACGCCGCCTGCCTGGGCCATCGCCTCGAGGATGAGGACGCCCGGCATGATGGGCCTGCCCGGGAAGTGACCCTGAAAGAAAGGTTCGTTGATGGTCACGTTCTTTATGGCGACTATCCTTTTTGTTTCCTCGAATTCGACGACGCGGTCAACCAGGAGAAAGGGGTATCTGTGGGGCATCAGGCTCAGTATCTCATTTATGTCGATCATCATCTTCCTCCGGTGAGAGTCTCTTCTCCAATTCTCTGATCCTTTCAAAAAGGGCGGGGAGCTTCTTTATGTACATCTGGAGTCTCATGTATTCCTTGTGGGGCATGTGCGGGGTCCCCCATATGAGAGAACCGGCGGGTACGTCTTTTGTGATCCCCGTCCGTCCCCCTGCCATGACCTGATCACCCACGCTGACATGGTCCTTGACTCCCGTCTGGCCAGCAAGGACGACGTTGTTCCCTATGTGTGCGCTGCCCGCTATGCCGACCTGGGAGACGATGATGGAATTCTGACCTATCGTGACATTGTGGGCCACCTGAACGAGGTTGTCGATCTTCGTCCCCCTGCCCACCACCGTGGCCTCAAGTGCGGCACGGTCAATGGCGGTGTTCGCTCCGATCTCGACGTCGTCCTCTATGATGACGGAACCGACCTGGGGGATCTTCGCGTGCCTCTTTCCGTCCCAGGTGTAGCTGAAGCCGTCGGCGGCTATGACGCTGTTCGCGTGGATGATGACATTCTTCCCGATCGTGGTGTCCCGGTAGATGGCGACGTGGGGATAGATGACGCTGCCCTCACCGATGGTGACGTTGGGGCCGATATAGCAGAAGGGATAGATTGTCACCCTCTCCCCGATCCTTGCCTGCCTCTCTATGCATGCGAAGGGGCCGATGGAGGCACTGGCGGCGACCTCGGCCTCGGGGCTTACGATGGCTTGCCCGTCGATACCGGGGGATGCCGGGGGTTCCTTGCGGAACATGCCCACGACCTCTATATACGCGAGGTCGGGGTTGTCCACGATGATGACGTTCATTCCCCGAACGTCATCACGGGGTATCTTCTTGCCGATGATAAGTGCGGAGGCCTTGCATGCGGAGACATGCCTGAGATAGCTCGCGTGGGAGAGGAAAGCGATCTGTCCCCCCCGGGCGCTCTGAATCCCGGCAATGCCGTCGATCGGGATATCTCCGTCACCAATCAGATCCCCATCGACCGCGGCAGCGATATCCCTCAGCCTGATCATTACTTGATAGGTTTGCCCTTGGCCGCCTGATTAAAGAGTGTGATCACTTTGCCCGTGATGTCTATGGCGGGAGTAGCGTAGAGAATGCCGGCCTGACTTTTCTCGAGTATGAGGGAGTACTTTTCCCGTTCGCCGAGACTGCGCACCACCTCTTCAACTTCCTTGAGGACCTTCTGGGTGTATTCCATGTCCTTCTGCTGCAGCTCGGTCTGATAGTCGTTGTACAGCCTCTGGTAATCCTTGAGTTTTGCCTGATACTGTTTTTCCTTGTCGGCCCTGGCCTCGGGAGTGATGGTGGCGCCCTGTTTCTCAAAGGCATCCTTGAGCCTCTGGAGCTCGGCCTGCCTTCCGTCGAGGTTCTTCTTCAACCTCTCGGCTTCCTGGGTGAGAACGGCGCGTATCTGTTTGCCCTGATCTGATTCAAGCATCACCTTCTGCAGGTCTATGTACGCGACGCTGACCGACTGGCTCATCGCCGCAAGGGGTGTCAAAAGAGCGGCTACGACAAAAAAGACCGTGATAAAGCGTTTCATAAAGCCTCCTGACTAATATTGGGTGCCGATGGCAAAATCGAAAAGACTCTTCCTTTCGTTTTGTTTGGGGTTGAGGTTGAATCCCAGCTCAAGGCGGATAGGACCCATGGGAGAGAACCAGCGTATACCGAACCCTGCGGATGACCGCATCCTCAGGCTGTTCCAATCGTCAAAACCGGCGCCGGTGTCGGTGAAAAGAACTCCCTTAACACCTGCCGGCTTGTAGATGGGGAATATCCATTCGAAGTTGAAATACAGCTGGTTTTTCGCACCGATGGGTTCGTCGTTCTCGTCCATGGGCCCGGCTTCGCCGTACCTGAAACCGCGGATCGAGTTGAGACCGCCGACGTAGTACTTCTCCGTGATGGGCACCTCGTCGCCGCCGTAGCCCCTGATGCTTCCCGCTGTACCTTTTACGAAGAAGGAGCTGTCCCAGAAGCTGATGGGGAAATACCTGCCGTAAAAGCCGGTGAGGGACCAGAATTTGTTGTCGGCCCCGAGGGGACCGCCGGCTATTTCCGTGGATATGCCGCTGTTTATGCCCTTTGTGGGGTTCATGACGTCATCGATGGTGTTCTTGGTGAGGCTGAAGGTCATGCTGCTTGTGAGGCTCGAACCGGACTGTTGCTTAATGTAGGTGCTGGCGTCGGTCGTGACGTTCGTGACATCGATGTTCTCGAGCCGGTACATGACCGTTCCCTTGACGTCATCGGTGAGGGGCTTGATGAGGGATACGTTGCCCCCGACCCGCTTGTAGTCGTAGGTATCCATGTACCGCTTGAAATTGTAGAGGCTGGTCCCGACCGAGAGTTTCTTGTCGAAGATGTACGGTTCAAGATAGCTGAGCCGGAACTCGTTGGTGTAACTGCTGAGCGCGGCCTCGAGGACCACCTTCCTGCCCGTTCCCAGGAAATTCTCTTCCGAGACGGATCCGGAGACGATCACCTTCTCCGCCGTGCTGTAGCCGGCGCCGACAGCGAAGGTACCTGTGGGCTTTTCCTCGACGCCGAGGTCGATGTTGACCTTCCTGGGATCATCGGTCTTGACGATCTTGAAATCGGTGTCCTTGAAGAACGTGGTGTTCTTCAGTTTCTTCTTGCTGTCCTTGATGGCGGTGATGGAGAAGCGGTCCCCCTCGGCGAACTTAAGCTCCCTGCGCACGACCTTGTCCCGGGTTCTCGTGTTCCCGACGATGTTTATCCTGTTGAAGTACACCTCCTGATTCTTCGTGACCTGGAAGGTGACATTGACCACATGGTTGGTGTCATCGATGGTGGTGAGCGGAGCGACGTCGGCAAAGGCATACCCCTTGTCCTGATACAGGTCCGTCACGGTGAGGACGTCCTCGTAGAAAACGGTGGTCCTGAAGAGCTTGCCCTGTTTGGTCTTGATCCTGCCGAGGAGATCTTCCCGCGGGAAGATGATGTCCCCCGCGAAATCGATGGTCCCGACGCTGTGCACTGCGCCCTCCTCGACGGGCATCGTGATGGAGATGCTCTTGCCGTCCCTGGAGAGCTGAATATCGGGTGCACCCACATGGACCTTGGTGTAGCCGTTATCATGGTAGAAGGCCTCTATGTTCCTGCGGTCTTCCTGGAGGGCATCCTCGTCGAGTATGCCCGATCCCGTGAACCATGAGAACCAGCCCTTCTCCTTGGTCTGCATGTAACCTTGCAGCTTGCTGTCCTTGAAGTTCTTGTTGCCCGTGAAGGCTATCTTCCTCACGTAGGACTGCTGAGGTTCATCTATCACGAAGTTCACCGTGGCCTCGTATTTCTCCCCGTAGTCCACCTCGTAGGTGATCTTCGCGGCGTAATACCCTTTGGTGGCATAGAGCTTCCGGATCTCGTCCATGCTCTCCTTCACCTTTTCGATGTTAAGCACTGTACCGGTCTTGATCTTCAGCTTGTCCTTGAGATCATCGGTTTTGATCTTCCTGTTCCCCGTCATCACGATGTCCTTCACGGGGGGCCTTTCGATGACGACGAAAGTGACAGCCTTGCCCCTGTCTGTGTCCTTCACGTCTATCTGGACGTCGCTGAAAAAACCCGTCCTGTACACGTTCTTCATGTCCTCGCGGATCTTGTCGAGGTTGTACGCGTCGCCTTCCTTCGTCTTGATGTTGTTGGATATGACGGCGGTGTCGACGCGTTCATTGCCGGTGATCTCGATTCCGGCAACCCTTTCGGCTTCTTGGGCTTCTATCAGGACAGGCAGGCACAGGATCAGGAGGAGGATGATGACACACTTCAATTTTTTCATAATGTTTTGCAAAATTACCAAATAAACCTACTCTTTGTAAAGGTAAAAAAAAGGCGGTCACCAGGATTCGGTCGTAAGCCCTTTCGTTCCCTCATAGACTATCTCTCTTCCGCTGGAGTCCCGCGCCACCATTTCGAGCAGTTGCCTCCTGTCGATACCCGATGAAGCGGTGAGCCTGATAAGGAATCTCAGTCTGTCCCGGGCCGTGATCCTTCCGGGAAGGGTGGTGTTGAGCTGAAGGAGCATCCTGTGGAGAACATCCCCGTCCGCCTCCCGGAAACTGATGTCTTCAATGTCGAGGAAGCGGAAAGTGCCGTCATCGAGCCTGAAAATGTTGCAGGCCTTCAGATCGCGATGGACGACCCCTGTCCTCATTGCCCCCTTGAGAAAAAGGGCAAGGGAGTCCGCCAGCGCCTTTCTTTCCCTGCCGGAGGCCCCGTCATACACCCTGTCCACGTGGCGGTCCAGTTCCTCGCCCCTGCCGCCAAGGTCCTCCATGGCGATGTACCCGCGTCGGAAGAGGGCGGGCATGGTGATAAAGAACGTGTCAGGGATGAGGGGAAGATCGAGGTAGACGAGTGCAACGTGTGCCTTCCATGCCCTCTTGAGCCTTCTCCTGCCGCTGTATGTCTTCCTCACGTGGTCGGTGTATCTCTCGACGGTGACCTTCGCATCCTTCTTGATGGTCTCCACATAGGCCCCGCGGCCGCGGTCCTGCCGGCCGAGGATACACAGACGTTGGCCCTCCCACCGCGTCTTCGACGTGTTCGCAAAGGCCCGGCGCTGCTTCCTCAGTATCCATCGCATGTGCATGGCCCGGAGGGTGCGTTCCGTTTCATCCCGTATTTCCTCTTTGCCGTAGCACCGGAAGAACGTCTCCTTTTCCTCGGGGGTCATCGTCCAGTAGGCCATGGCAAGGGCGTGGGAGAGGTTCGAGATCGCGTCGCGGCGGGTGAAAGATCCTTGTATCTTCATCTTGTGGAGGTCGATAAGGTAGAGCCGGCCTTTTGAGACAAGCACGTTGTTCAGGTGGAGGTCGTTGTGGAGGACATGGTGTTCCTCCAGCACCTTGAGCAGCTCCGCGAGGGCCGCAATGAGCCTGTCGCGGTCACCGGACCTGTGGAAGGCATCTATGAAACTTTCCCCGTCGATGTATTCATGGACGACGCAGGAGACCCCCGGTCCCGATCCATGGCCGTAGGACGCCGGTGTCGGTATTCTGAGAGAGGCAAGTTTCCGGCTCATCAGATACTCGACGCGTCCCCGGGGGTGCACCCTGTTCCGTATCGCCCCGAGGAGGCCCTTTTCCAGGAAGGACTTGACGAACACCCTGCCGGCCCTGAAGGGATAGGTGCCGTAGAGCCTTCGTTCCCCTCCGGCGTGGGAGAAAGGCTTGAGGACCTCGACGAGTCCCCTGTCCTCGAGGTGCCACTCGATGCCGTTTATGGTTGCGACCGTCAATCCTTCGGAGTCTTTCATAGGGAGTCCACGATCTCGACGAACCTCCTGCCCCAGACCTGCAGCGAATACTGCTCCACCGCGGTCTGCCGCGCCGCCGCGCCGATGCGCCGGCGAAGGGCGACGTCGGAGCTGAGTGCCCCTATGGCCTCGTCCCATCCCGCGGGGTCGGTCCTCAAAAACCCGTTTACACCGTCCGCCACGATCTCCTTCGAGACGCCGACGGGGTTCGTGACCGAAGGAAGCCCCATCGCCATGTACTGTATCAGTTTCAGTCCGCACTTGCCCCGGGACCAGAGGTCGTCCCCGGCGGGCATGATGCCCATGTCGAAATCGAGGAGCATCGACTTTTCCCTCTCCTTGTTCCATCTCTGAAAGGTTATCCCCCGCTTCTCGACCCCGAAGGGCCTGTCGGCGATGACCCTGAACTCGATCCCTTCCCTGTCGGTGATGGAAAGGATAAGATCCCTGATGCCGTCGAGGTACCTGAGGGTGGAGCTCGTTCCGATCCATCCGACGACGAAGGCCTTCCGCTCTTCGTGAACCTTCACGGGGTATTCGTCGATATCCACGGTGGTGGGCATGTAGTGGACCCCGGAATCCCTGTACCTGCCGGCTTCCTCCATGAGAAAGGAATTTCCGCAGAGGACCGCCTTCGAGGTCCTGACGATGGCGGCAAACCTCCTTCTTCTCGTCGTACTCTCTCCCTTGCTGCCGTACATGACGGCGTCGTCGAAATCGTAGACCATCTTTTTCGCGAACACCTTCAGGAGGGAGAGCTTCATGGGGCTCAGAAGGACTCTCTGCACAACGACGACATCGGACCGCGACGCGGCCTTGAGCACGGTGCCGAAATCCGCCTTCGTCGTCAGGAGGGAGACCCTGAAACCCCGTTCCTCGAGGTACGGGAAGTACTGCTGTATCCTGTATCCGACAGGGTTCTCCTTCGTGAATATGTTGTGGGTGTAGAAGAGTATCTTTTTCATGGGATGCGGCGCGCCATCGCTTTTTAAGGGACTCGTTGAATATATCATTGCCATACCGGGCTGTCAACGCCGGGGATGCGCGGACATGGATCATTGTGGTGGCGGCCCGTCATCGAGATCTGGTCACGCCCTTTTTTGCACAGAGCTTCTCGATGGGGCACTCGCTGCACTTCGGGGAGAGGGGAGTGCAGATCCGCTTGCCGAAGGTGACGAGAAGGGAATTGTAGACGATCCAGTACCGGCCGGGCAGCACCCGTCTCAGGGCGTCTTCGGTGGCGTGGGGGTTCTTCGTCGAGACGATGCCCAGTCTGTTGGATATCCTGTGGACGTGCGTATCCACACAGATGCCCGGCTTTCCGTATCCTTCGGTGACGACGAGGTTCGCCGTCTTGCGGCCTACCCCCCGTATGGAGAGAAGCTCCTCGATCGTGTCGGGGACCTTCCCGTCGTACCTGTCGATGATGGTCCGGGCGACCTCCTTGAGTACCTTCGCCTTGTTCCGGTAGAAGCCAACGGGATAGATCATCCTCTCCAGCTCTCCATCGGGGATGCCAAGGAGTGCCCGGGGTGTCGCGGCACGGGGCAGGAGGATCTCCATCACCTTTTCCGTCATCTCGTCCTTTGTCCGGAGGGAAAGGAGCGTCCCGACGAGGACCACGAAGGGGTCGCCCGTCTCTCCCCGGGATATGCGGGTGATGACCGGCGCCGCTTCTTCGGGGAAGAAGTCCGTCAAACCGTCCATCATCTCGTCAAAGGGGAATTCCTCTCCCATCTCGCCTTACCTCGTATGACCCGTCAACCGTCGCGGTTGATGAATTTCTCGATCCACTCACGCATCTTAACCGCGTGTGAGCCCTCCCAGTAGACCTTCCTGCATGACGGGCAGACCTTGAAGCGGTCGTGGTGGTGGTAGATGTACTCGGGGACGAAGGGCTCGATCTCCTCCCCGGGCACGTCGGCAAGGAGGGTGTTGCATTCGATGCAGCGCGTCATGTACGCGGCGGAATCCATGTATTCCTCTACCATCCCTTTTATCTCCAGAAGCTGGTCACCGGGGTTGTTGGCATGGATGACCACCGTGTGGGGGCGGGCCGTTCGATCCTGCCTCTTTGTGAGGTGAACGCAAGCGGCGGATGGTGCGGGGAAAGACGCCGGGTCGTCTCCCCGGCGGACAGAAGGGGCGTCGAAGCCCAGGATCCTCAAGTACCGGGCAAGCTTTCCCAGCATGACGTCGCAGACGAATATCATCTCGTGACGAGAGCGCGGGCCGTCTCGGCGGCCCTTGCCATGATCTCCTCTTCGCCGGGAACGACACGTCTCTCCATGAGGACCTCTCCCATGCAGATGACGGTGTCGACGGCGGAACCGTTCGCGGCGTAGACCATATCGGAATAGATGTCGAAGTTGGGGACGAACTCGGGCCGTGCGAGGTCGATGAGGATGATGTCGGGACTCAATCCCTCCCTGATCGACCACTCGCCGAGACGGAAAATGTCCGCGGCGGTGCGCGTCGCCATGTCGAAGGTCTGCCGTGCCGGCAGCATAGTCGGGTCGGACGTGTGAAACTTCGCGAGAAGGGAGGCGAACTTCATCGTTTCCAGGATGTCGAGGTGATTGTTCGAGGCGCACCCGTCTGTCCCGAAACAGTAGGGTATTCCGGCCTCACCGATGAGACGGTGAGGAAAGACGCGTCCTACGGCAAGCTTGAGATTGGAGACGGGCATGTGGACAAGCCGGACGCCCCGCTCGCTGAGGATGCGGACGTCGGCTTCATCGAGGGCGCAGCCGTGGCAGCCGATGTAGCGCTCGGAAAGAAGACCGATGGAGTCAAGGAACTCCACGGGGGACATTCCATACTTCTCCTGCGAGAAATGTGTCTCGTCGGCGGTCTCCGCGAGGTGCATGTGGATGAGGATGTCCTTATCGATGGAGAAGTCGCGAGCCCATTCAAGGCTTGTCCTCGATACCGTGTAGAGTGCGTGGGGGCCGAGGGTGAAGGTCACGTAGGGCTCGTACTCTTTCGAGAGTGCGTAGAGGTCGCGGTTGAGCGCTATCTGCTCACGGGCCTTGCCCTCTTCGAACATATCGATGAAGACGGCGTTGATGAAGCCCCGCACCTTCATGTCGGCGGCGGCCCGGGCGGTTGCCTCCCAGTGCCAGTACATGTCGTTGAAGGCGGTGACGCCGTTCTTTATCATCTCCAGGCACGCAAGCCTGGACCCCCAGTACACGTCCTCCTGGGTCAGTTTCGATTCGAGGGCCCATATCTTGTCTTCGAGCCAGGATTTCAGGGGCATGTCGTCGGCGTAACCCCTGAAGAGGGTCATGGCGGCGTGGGTGTGTCCGTTTATGAGAGAGGGCAGGGCGGCCCTGCCCGTGCCGTCTATGGTCTTGTCGGCGGTGCGGGTGCATGACGGCGAGATCTCGAGTATGACGCCGTTGTCGATGAAGATGTCCCTGACGGCGCCGTCGAGGAGGACGCCCTTGACAAGTATCGTCACGGGAGGCCCCGCGTGATGAGGGTGGTAAGGACGCTTTCGATGGTCGAGAGGTTCCGCGACACGTTCGCCCGGATCTCGTCCATCGTCAGGGGCACCTCGACTATGCCGTGGCAATAATTGTCGATGGAGCAGATGCTGGCGTAGGACAGGTCCATCTCCATGGCGAGGGTCGCCTCGGAGGCGAGAGTCATCCCGACGATATCCCCGTAACCCTTGAGTATGTTGATCTCGGCCCGCGTCTCCAGCCTCGGCCCGATGGTCTGAACGTAGGTGCCCCCCATCCGCACCGCCATGGTGTGTTCCCTGCACGTCACGAACACGTCGTGGGCAAAGTTCCCGTCCATCACGGGTATCATGAAACGCATCTCATCGTCGAAGAAGGTCTCGATGTGCCAGGGGGAGACGAAGTCGTCGGGGACGAGGAGGGTGCCGGGCTCAAGGGAGAATTTGAGACTCCCCACGGAGTTGACCGCCACTATTTTCAGCACCCCCAGTTCCTTGAGTGCCGCGATGTTCGCCCGGTGCCGTATCCTGTGAGGGGGCAGAGGGGGGTCGCCGTGTCTCTGAAGAAAAACGACGCCGTCCCCCTTCTTCACGGTGACGATGCCGAAAGGGGTCTTAACGGTTTCCTCGGGCCATCCGGAGAAGATCCGGCCCTCGAGCAGTGATGTTCCTCCAAGTATCGCGAACATGGTTTCCAGATATTCTTGTACAGGGAATGGGACCTCGAGTCAATAGAATTGTTGGGAGCAGCCCCGGCCTACCATGTCAGGGTAATGACAGGTCCGTCGCTGTATCCGCCGCTGGAAATCGGTTGAAGGTCCCGTATCCTGCCGTAGACGGGAACATAGACCTCTTGATTCGCGCTCACCGCGACCGTCACCGTCGCTCCGGTTGTGCCGTTACCCCATAGATGCCTGCGCGCCGGGTCCGTGTAAAGGTTATACTCCAGGGGATTCGCTCCTGTCATTGTCATCGTTCTGTTGTCTGTATCCCCCGATGCACCGGGGCCAATGGCAATGGTCACCGTTGCGGCTGTATCGCATGTCACGGTGATCCATCCGTCCATATACGTATCGCCTGCATTGAAAGCATTGTATTCGGGGCAGTTGATGCCGGCCCCGAGCACGCTGCAACCGCCGGTGCCCTTAGCATCCGCGGCGAGGGGAAGCGACAGAAGGCACAGTGCAAGGACGAGCCGCAAGGGCCTCGCTGACACCATCATCGGGTCAATGAGCATCTTCAGCAATTATACCTCCCAGGTCTACGGTCATGCCGTCGGAGGGTGGAATGACCAGGGTAAAGGAATACGTCCGGCGGGCGTCGCGGAGCGCTCCGGTGTATCGGCCGGCGGGAATGTTCTCGAGATAGAACTCGCCTTTCCTGCCGGTGATGAAAGAGATCTCTCTTCCATTCAGCCTGAATACGGCGTGCGCGAGGGCCACGGGGACGGACTTCCCTCCCGGTCTTGTTTCCATCCGGCCGATGAGTGCCCGGGTTTTCACGGCGTCGAAGGTCAGGAATGTGCCGCTTCTGAATGGGGGCGAGACATATCTTCCCACCCTTTCCAGGGAGTACTCCACCGGTATGTCCCTGTCGTCGATAGAGACATAGTTGTCTGCGTAGGAAACCATGTTTGGTATAAAGAGCCGGCCGGAACGGTCGGTGCGACCTAACAGCTGGTTGTTGTGATACACCCCGACACCCTCGATGTCCCCAACCTTGACCATGCCGTAACTGTCGCTCACGGGGCGTCCGAAGGACAGTGTTCTCCCCACGTAAGCAATGCTCCCCGAGGCGTTGACCGCCATTGACTGGCGGGAATTCGCAGACCCCGTGCCGTAGTCTCCGCGGAATTCAGCGCTGTAGGTCCCGTATGTCCCGTTATACTGGACATAGGGATTGATGAAAGAGGATTCGCTTCCCGACGTGCCCGTCCGTGATGCCGATACCCTGTAGCCGTAGCCTTCACCCGCAGGGGTACTCTTCTGCACCTGCACGGTCTGGTAGTCGCTGCTGCCGCCTTTTTGCAGACTGGCCGAGAGGGTGATATCCTTCCCGGGGTGAAAGGTGAGGCCGAGATCGAAGCGGGTGTCGGAGCAGTCGTTCTTCGTGTGCGTCACTGAAAAATGGACGTTCGCATCCCGCGTGATGCCTCGTGAGTATTGGAGGGTGTACCTCTCGCTGTTCGTGGCGGTGTACCTGCTGATGGCCGCGAAGTCGAAGGAGATCGAACCAAGCCGGGGCGTGCCGTATCCAATACCAGCGCCCAGTTCCGACCGTGTTCTGTCGTCCGTGGTCTGCGTTGAGATCGTCGTGTAATCCCTGGTGTACCCGTTGTAAAGGAGTCTGAGGCTCGCGTTGCGCGGCTGATAGGTATAGCTGAGGGAAGCTGCGTAGCCGGCCCGTTTCCCTCGTGAGAGGCTCACACCCGCGCCCAGGCCAAGGGTCCCGTATCGTCTGATAAGGCAGGACATTCTGGGGCCTACGTTGACGTGATCGCTCAACCCTTCACCTCTTGTGCCGATGGTGAAAGAGTCGGTCAGGCCGTAGTTGTGGAAGAAAGACGCGGCGAACCTTCCGTAATCGTTGCTCTCAGTTCCGTAGTTCCTCCTCAGGAAGCCGGCGTTGTAGCTGAACTCATGAAGGCCGCCGCGCAATATCGTGTCCGCGGAGTAAAAGGGATAGTGAACCGTCTCTTCCCTGCCGAAGGCGTCCCTGACCGTGATCGTGAGATCGTGGACCCCGTTGAATGAAAGTATGTTTCTGAGGTCGAAGGGGCCCGGACCTACCTTTTGCGATCGGACCTGTGCGCCATCCATGGAAACCCTGATCTCCGAGGGCAACGTCGCGAATCCCGTGTAATCCACCATCGGTTGCTCTATGAAATAGGGATCGATACTGAAGTTTCGGGAGAAGCTGACGCCTCCCATGTTTACGGCGCTGCCGAGGTAACCGGAGGTTGCAGAGAGGTCGCCGAATGCGGTGCGATTGAGATCGAGCCGTGATTCATGGGTCATGTTTGTCGATAGCCGGACGAACCTTTCATCGTCATCGTTCCTGGTGTAGTTTGAGTCACCGAGGAAGAGGATGTCGCCCACGCGCATACCGACCTGAGTCGTCCCTGTAAAAGACCTGTAGCCGACAGGCTGCCGACCGGCATAGTACAGACCGTAATTGAGAAAGGCCCCGGTGTCTCTCGGGTAATAGACGTCGGGCCTTCTAGCCGGCCTGAGGTCGATGGAGCTTCTCCTCAACAGATGGGGCGCAGCCGTGATATGCAGTGATATCGTCTCGTCGTTGAAGGAGAACGTCACCTCCTTCATTGATCTCAGTGATATGAACGTTTTCCCTTCTATTCGCGACGTCGTTCCTGAGGGATCCTCAAAGCCAATGGTGACAAGGTCTTCCTTATCCATGAGGGAGTCCCCGTCCTGCGTAAGATAGACAAAAAAGTCGCCCTTCTTCTCCGTGTTGAGGACCACCTCCAGGACAACGTGCTCCCGGCCCCGGCATTCCGAGGGGGTCGCGAAGATGAAAGTGAGCATGAGGACAACCAGTAAAGCGCCCGCGCGAAGCCGGAACAGGATCATTTGGCGGGCGGTCCACACATGCCCCCTGTCACCTCCACCACATTTTCAGAGGAACTCCTCGCCGTCGTGACAACCGCACGGAGCCTTGCAAGCCTGGTGCAGATCGCCTGTGGAATATCCGCCCTGTAGATCTTGGATGAGCCGCTCAGGATGTACCAGCCGTTGAGACTCTTCGAGAATATTTCTTTCCCCCGGGAATCCTGGCCGATCATGCTTATGGATTCGATGGTCGTGTGGGCGTTGTCGTTGTTGAGGGCGTTGACGAGGACCTTCCCTTTTTCAACCGCCAAAGAGATGCTGAGCGCCTCCCGGGAATCCTGATGGGGACTGAGGAACACGGGTATCCCCACTTTGAACACAAGATCGATTCCCGAGCGCGGCTGCCTCGGGTCTTCGACGGGCAACTCCTCCACGAAGACCCTGTAGGTGCGTTCCCGCGGCGCGGGACCGGATGTTGTTCCCAGGCGCACAAGCCTCTGTTCGCCCTCCCTGACCTTGAATATCCTCGGGAAGATCACGATTTCCGAGGTATTCTCGTAGATATCTCTGCCGTCCGCGTCCTGTGACCATTTGTATGCTGCCACCTGAAGGGATAGGTCGGCCGCGCTCTTATTCCTGATGACCAACTTCTGCGCCTTCGTGTTCCTGTCGAAGAATACCCTTGTGGGTTGCACGCTGAAGCTTTGCGCGCAGGCCGGGACACAGGAAAACAGGACGATGGCGATAAGCGGGATGATAGGCAGAACTGGACGATGCCCGGTCTTCTCAACCGGCCATGCCAGGGTGTCTGTCTTCGACATGTTTTCCTAGTAGAGCAGTGTGACCGTCAGGGTCTTTCTGTAGGACCCTGCCTTCAGGGACTGACCATCTCCCGCCGATATCTTCCCGTTGATCGTGAAGGGGATCTCTGCGTTTGACTCGGCCTGCAGTTCTGCGGCGGTCGACTCCGATTCGGGAAAGACCGTTGAGTAGTCGTCCTTGTAGAGCTGGAATGCGAGCTTGTTGGTCTCGTCCGTGCCGTCGAGTAACATCTGTCGCTCGCCTTCTATGAAGAGTCTGTATTTTGTACCTGTTACACACCTGTAACTCCACGACGCCTGAGCTGTGGTTTCGGTGTTGCTTAGCGGGTCGTGCGGGCCGAATGTGAGGTTGGTACCCTGTGTCAGAAACTCACAGCTTGCGGAACACGTGGCGGATACCTCCAGATTCCCGGTCTTTGATGCGGCCATGGCGTCCACGCAGAACCCCGCCGCGGCAACGAGCAGCGCGAGACAGAACAACCCGAAAAGACTGACAATACGTTTCATTGCATCCTCCTCGCTGTTGATTTGTCTGTATTTATGAACGGAAACAGGGTCGAAGGGCTGGTTGACGTGCCCAATCAGACGTGAAAAGTGACGAATCGTTGGGATGTGGGGGGGGTTCGAACGGTCTAGGCGAGCAGTTCCGTGAACTCCTGTTCCGTGAGTATCGTGAGGCCGAGCTGCCTCGCCTTGTCGAGCTTGGAGCCGGCCTCTTCGCCGGCGACTACATAGCTGACCTTCTTGCTCACTGACGAGGCGGTCCTCGCGCCGAGTTCCTCGACCTTTGCCCTGGCCTCGTCGCGGGACATGGTCGAAAGGGAGCCGGTAAAGACAAAGGTGAGACCGGCGAGCTTCTTCGTGCCGCCCCGTTCGTACTCGAGCTCGACGCCGGCGTCGAGGATCCTCTTGATGGTTTCGCGGTTCTTCTCGTCGCGGAAGAAGGCGGTGATGCTGCCCGCCGCCTCGGGGCCGATCTCGGGTATGGCGAGCAGCATGGGCGTGTCCGCGGCCATAAGCCTTTCAATGGAGTCGAAGCGCTCCGCCAGGAGGTCCGCGGCGTGCTCTCCCACCTGCCGGATGCCCAGCGCGTGGATGAAGCGGGCGAAAGGTCTGTGTTTCGATGCCTCGATGGCGTCGATGATGTTCCCGGCGGACTTGTCGGCCATGCGCTCGAGGCCGGCGAGGGTTTCCTTCCTTATATAATAGAGGTCGGCCACGTCGCGGATGATCTCCTTGTCGACGAGCTGCTCCACAAGCTTCGTCCCCAGGCCGTCGATGTCCATGGCACGCTTGGAGGCGAAGTGCTCGATGCTTCCCTTGATCTGGGCGGGACAGCTTATGTTGACGCAGCGACGTATGGCCTCGCCGGGGGGCCTGACGACCGCCTCGCCGCAGACGGGGCACGTATCCGGCATTTTGAAGGGTTCGGCCCGTCCCGGCCGTGCGGCGTCGAGGACCCGGACAACCTCGGGGATGACGTCCCCCGCACGGGTCACGATAACCCTGTCCCCGACCCTCACATCCTTTCGGGCGATCTCGTCCTCGTTATGCAGGGTGGCCCGGGAGACCTCCACCCCGCCCACGGTGACTGGCTTGAGGGCGGCGACGGGGGTGAGGGCGCCCGTCCGCCCGACGCTGACGAGTATGTCCTCGACCGTCGTCTCCTCTTCGATCGCCTCGAACTTGAACGCGATCGCCCAGCGAGGGGAGCGCGAGACGGTTCCAAGGGCTGCCTGCTGGTCGATGCGGTTCACCTTGATGACGGTGCCGTCTATCTCGTAGGGGATCTCCTCCCGCATGGACCTGACGCGGTTATAGTGTTCGACAACCTCTTCGATGCTGCGGCAGAGCCGGGTGTTGTCGTTGACCCTGAAGCCCCACGCCTTAAGGCAGCCGAGGAATTCCATGTGGGTGGAGAAGGGGGCGCCGGTGATGCTGCCCGGCGCGTAACAGAATATGTTGAGCTTCCTCGCCGCGGTGATCCTGGAGTCGAGCTGGCGAATGGAACCCGCCGCAGCGTTCCGCGGATTGGCGAAGAGGGGCTCTCCCGTCAGTTCCCGCTCCGAGTTGAGGGCAAGGAACTCCTTTTTCCCCATGTAGACCTCACCGCGGACCTCGAGGCGCTCGGGCGGGGGCGCGTCCCCCTCGGTCCGCAGGCGAAGCGGGATGGCCCTGATCGTCCGCAGGTTTTGCGTCACATCCTCCCCCACGTACCCGTCACCCCGCGTGGAGCCGAGCGTGAAGACGCCGTCGATGTAGACGAGTTCCACGGCCAGCCCGTCTATCTTGACCTCCATGACGTATTCGACGTCTCTCGTCCCGAGGAGCTTCGCGACGCGCCTGTGAAAGTCCCTGACCTCCTCCTCGTCCATGGCGTTCTGGAGGCTCAGCATGGGGATGGAGTGCGGGACCGAAGTGAAAGCGTCGAGTGGCCGCGACCCCACCCGCTGCGTCGGTGATGCGGGATCGGCAAACTCCGGGTGCTCCGTCTCAAGGCGCGTAAGCTCGCGCATGAGGTCGTCGTACTCCCTGTCTGTCACCACGGGATCGTCGAGGACATAGTAACGGTGGTTGTGGTATTCCAGTTCCTTCCTGAGATGCCCGATCCTTGTTTCAACATCCTCTCTGTTCATCGTCTCTTCCTGGTATGTCCGGAACCCGTCCGGGGCGCATATGGATGATGTGTGTATCATATCGCAGGTGTGATTTTCGAGTCCACACATTTGGACGTCCGGGAGCATGATGGTCCCCGGGGCGAACGGTATCCGAAAGCGCCATCACGTACAGGCCCTGATTGTGAAATTTGTCTTGACAAATCACGGCGTATGGCTGTAATTTGGTTGTACTTTTTGAGCTGGAATTTGCCGAATCCAACCGAATGAGGTTCATACGTGATCAAGTCACTGAAACTGAGATTTATTCTCGTCGCAGTTTTTCTCGTCGTGTCCGTCGTCTTTTGCCTGCCCAATGTCGTGGAACTGGGGGGTATCTGGAAGAAATACCTTCCCAGCGATAAGATCCACCTTGGACTCGACCTCAAAGGCGGCATGCACCTGCTCCTCGAACTCGATACGTCGAAGCTCATGGACAACATAGTCGACCGGCGGGTGAACGCCCTCAAGGATGCCATGATCTCGGACGGTGTGAGGTTTCTGGGGATAGACAAGAAGGGACACGACATCAACGTTTCCATTCGACCCGACCAGAAAGAGAAGCTCTTCAACGTTGTGGGAAACAAGTTTCCGGACCTTAAGGCCGGTGCTGCCAGACCGGAGGGTGATCTTCTGAGCATCGAGTTCGTTCTTCCCGAGAAGGAGCTTGCATCGATAAAGGAGAACGCCGTTAACCAGGCCCTGGAAACGATACGCAACAGGATAGATCAGTTCGGCGTTTCCGAGCCGGTCATCGTGAAGCAGGGAGAGAACCAGCTGCTGGTACAGCTTCCGGGCGTGAAGGATCCCGAAAGGGCGCTCGAGCTCATAGGCAGAACAGCGCAACTGGAGTTCAAGCTTGTCGATGAAGAAACCATGGCACGTGGGGGAGAGACAGGGGCCATTCCCGCGGGGAGCGAGGTTCTCAAGATAAGGTCCAGGAACAGGGAAACGGGAATTGACACGACCGCTCCCATCGTGCTGAAGAAGCAGGCCGTCCTGACAGGCGAGCTGCTTACGGATGCACGGGTTCATGTGGGCGGCAGGGACATCGGCAGTGAGATATCGGTGGGTCTCGAGTTCAACAGCGAAGGGGCGAGGATCTTCGACAGGGTGACGGCGGAGAACGTGGGCAAGAGGCTTGCCATAGTCCTCGACAACACTGTGTATTCGGCACCGCAGATACGCGAGAGGATATCGGGCGGCAAGGCTTCCATTACGGGCGGCTTTACAACGAACGAGGCGAAGGACCTTGCGATAGTCCTCCGGGCTGGCGCCCTTCCGGCTCCGGTGCGAGTGGTCCAGAACATTACCATCGGGCCGACACTCGGTCAGGATTCGATCAACGCGGGCGTTCTTGCCTGTTTACTTGCATCTATTTTCGTCGTGGTCTTCATGGTCGTCTATTACCGGTATTCGGGCATCATCGCCAATGTAGCGCTTGCCCTCAACCTCATATATCTTCTGGGCGTCTTCAGCGCCTTCAAAGCCACGATGACCCTCCCCGGCATAGCGGGTATCGCGCTCACCATCGGCATGGGCGTTGATTCCAACGTCCTTATCTTCGAAAGGATACGCGAAGAGCTGCGACTGGGAAAGACGGTCAGGGCGGCCGTGGACGGAGGTTACACCAAGGCGTGGGTGGCGATATTCGATTCCCACATCACCACGCTGATCACGGCGGCTGTTCTTTTCATATTCGGAACAGGGCCGATCAAGGGTTTCGCAATAACCCTGATCTTCGGCATGATCATAAATCTTTTCACCGCGGTGTTCGGATCGAAGACCATCTTTGACTGGATACTGGTGAGATTCAAACCCAGAACACTGAGTATATAAGGCGGCGGCCATGATGGAGCTCATTAAGGATACGAAAATAGATTTCATCTCGTTGAGGAAGAAGGCATTTGTCTTGTCCGGGATACTCGTTGCCCTGGGGGTGTTCTCTTTCATCATGATCTCTCTGGGCAAGGCCAACCTGAGCATTGACTTCACGGGCGGTACGAACGTGCAGGTCAGGTTCGCCGAGAAGGTGGACATCGGTGACCTGAGGTCGGCCCTGACGAGCGGGGGTATCAGCGATGTACAGATCCAGGAGGTCAGCGGCACGCGGGACTTCTTCATCAAGACGAAGCTTTCCGATACGGAAAAGGAATCTCTCGCGACGAAGATAACATCCATCCTTTCGACTCAGCTCAAGGGGGCGAAGTTCGAGGTTCTCGGGAGCAATATGGTGGGTCCCGGCGTGGGCCAGTCGCTGAAGAGATACGCCATTATCGCCATTGTCCTCGCCCTGCTCGGGATCATCATATATATAGCCTGGAGGTTTACCTTCCTCTCGGGCATCGCGGCCACCATCGCCACGTTCCACGATGTTCTCGTTATAGCGGGAGTCTTTTACTTCCTCAACAAGGAGTTTAACCTCCTCATTATCACGGCGCTTTTGACGATAGCGGGATACTCTCTCCAGGATACGGTTGTCGTATTCGACCGCATAAGGGAGAACTCGGGCAAGATGAAATCCCGGGATGATTTCGGCAATGTCATAAACGCGAGCATCAACGAGGTCCTTTCCAGGACGATCGTCACCGGCATCACCACCCTCATCAGTCTTGCCGCCATTATGATCTTCGGCGGAGAGGTGCTCTTCGATTTTGCCTTCGCTCTTTTTCTTGGCCTTATCGTGGGCACATACTCGTCGATCTTCGTGGCGAGCCCGATTCTCTATGTATGGCGCCGAAAACTCCATTAAGGGTACCCTTGCCGTCGGGACACCCGGGACAGATGTAATGCGGACAGCCTGCCGTAAGTACGTCCGGACGGGGGAGATTGCGTGAAGGCAAGGTTGGAAGAAGTCCTGAAGGAGAAGGAAAGGGAACTCAAGCTTTATCGAAGGTTCCTCGACCTCAGGAGCTATTGCGACAAGAAGGTCTTCCCGCTGATCGACGCCCCTATCGCGGCGCACGTGGAGACCCTGAAGGGCATCATAGAGAAGCTTATTCCCGATCCCAAGGACCGTACCGAAGAGATGTTCTCAGGCGAGATCTTTGCCCTGCTCGGCACGATCTACCTCCACGACCTTTCTTTGATGAGGGAATTCGACTGGCCCCTCAACGGTGACATACTCAATGCCCGGGACATGGATGTGAAGGGCGTTTTTATGAACTATGAGATAGCGCGGCGTCTTGATATCCCGGAAGGGGCTGTCGAAGCCATCAATGCCCTGAGCTACGCTCATCTTGTCAAGAAGGTTCCCCTCGAGACGGAGATAACGGACAATGCCTCCAAGGCCATAATACGGAACATGAAGGTCTTCGAGTACCTATTCAACTTTGCCCATCTCCTGGTGGATGTCTTCTTCACCGACCTCGCCCACAACCGCTTGAAGCGGTACGGCGACCATGAGCTGGCTCTAAGGCCCGGTGAGGCCGTGCTCGATGTCGACAGTCGGGAGGGTATCATCTCCATCCAGTACAACAGCAGGGTCCCTTACGAAACGCACATGCTCGAGAGTGTCAAGCGGTATGTGGAAAGCATGTTCGTAAGGTTCAAGAACCACGTGAACGGGAAGCTCGGGTTTCAGTACCGGGAGATCGTGTGGATCATTACGAGCAATTTCTACTATGAGCGTGACGTATTCAGAATACCGAAGGTCTCGCCTTACTTTGAGTTCGAGGGTGTGCCCGTGCAGCGGTGGGATGAGGCATCGGTTGTCCTCGACAGGCTTTTTAACGAGCGTTCCGTGGTCGTGGCCGGCGAGGTTTCTGCGGGTAAGACCACCCTGCTCACATACTTCGTTCTGCCGCAGCTCACGACCGTCCACGAAAACGTCTATTACTGCGAGCTCTGGTCGCAGCCGACAAAGGAACTGCGCGATGTGATAGGGAAGCGTCACAAGATCCCGCGCGTTGATGATCTTGACATAACCTCACTGTGCAAAACGCTCCTCAAGATGGGTCCGTGCTTCTTCATTATCGACGGTCTTGAGAGGATCGTGTTCATGGAGCAGTGGGAACGGGAGAAACTGGTACGTTTCGTGGAGTTCATGCTCGGGGAGCCGGGGGCCTATTTCGTGCTGTGCGGTGAGAAGGAAACATTCTTCGACTGGTACCGCGTGTTCCAGGGTATGCAGATAGCCTCTCTCTATGAGTTGAAGGCATTCGAGCGGGCATCCTACGGGCGCACGCCGGGAAACCCAAGGAGGATATCAGGAGATGCGCACGGCCTTCCTCTCGGTGAAGGCTTCCCGAAGGGTCCGGCCGAGACGGATGCCTTCGTGCGGGAGGCCCTCCAGGGAATCAACGATGACGGCGACCTGGCCCTTGTTCTGTCCGTGTTTGTCGATGCCGCCGGTCCTGTCATGAAGAGGTACGACGTTGACGACATTCACAACGAGACCGCAATTCCCCACGAAAGGATCATGCCCCTGGTATCGTCCTTAGGCGAGCGCGGGATTCTTCGGGAGACCGAATACCAGGGAAGCCCCTATTTTGCGCTTGCCAACAGGGTTCTCAGGGAACCGCTCTGGCGCGCGCTCGATCTTGGGCAATTTGAAGAGAAGAAGATGCTCCGTACCATCCTGGGTAATCTCATAGTCAACGAGACCTTTCTCGATGACGAGACCCTGGGCCTTGCTGAAAGATGGCAGAATCAGCTCGTGATGTCGAAGGAGGAAATGGGTATCACTCTGGCAAGCCTTATCGCGCGCGGGAGGGATTGGAGGGGTCTCTTTGAGACCGCGAACAGGTCCGAACGCGGCATAGACATCCAACCCATCCTGAAGCTTCTCTACAGTGAGGACGTGGAGAAGAGAAGGAATGCTATCAGCCTTCTCGTGGAAATCAACGACAAGGACATGATCAACCCCCTGCTCCTGCACCTCAAGGAGGAGGACGTCCTGGAGATCAAGAACCTCGTCATCCAGGGCATCGGTCAGACGGGCAAGAAGAGGGCCATCATAGCCATCATGAACACCCTGAAAGAGATAGGAGACAGGGGCCTTAAGCTCCGCGCCCTGGATTTCCTCCAATCCCTCTTCGGCGACAACTCCAGCAGCATCCTCACCGAGATCAAAGAGATCGAAGAAGACCCGGTCATAACGAAAAGGATCGACGAACTGCTCAGAGCATAGAAGACCGTGGCAGCCGCTTGAACCGCTTGAACCGCTTGAACGTCAAGAACCGAAAACAGGGATGCCGACACGGTCCGTTCTACGGATGACAACCGGGAGTCAGACGGTACCCGTTGGCTCCCGTCTTTTGCTTTTAACGTTCGAGCGGCTCAAGCGGCTGCTAGCCGTTCAAGCGGTTATTTTCTCTTTTCCGCGCATGTACGGTCTTAAAGCCTCGGGGATGGTTATTGTGCCGTCTGCGTTCTGGTAGTTTTCCATGACGGCCATGACCGTCCTGCCTATGGCGAGGCCGGAGCCGTTCAGGGTATGGACGAGCTCCGTCTTCCCTCCCTGCCTGCGGAAGCGGATCTTCGCCCTGCGAGCCTGGAAGTCGGTGAAGCAACTGCATGAGGATATCTCGCGGTATATGTCCTGGCCGGGGAGCCAGACCTCGATGTCGTAGGTTTTGGCCGAGGAAAACCCGAGGTCCCCTGTGCAAAGTGCGCTGACGCGGTAATGGATGTTGAGTTTCCTGAGGACGTCCTCAGCATCGAGCAGCAGGCCCTCCAGCTCATCGAAGGAGTTGTCGGGGTGGGCGAACTTGACGAGTTCCACCTTGTTGAACTGGTGCTGGCGCGTAAGCCCCCGGGTATCCTTCCCGTGGGCCCCGGCCTCCTTGCGGAAGCAAGGGGTGTATGAGACGTACTTGATCGGGAGTTCCTCTTCCTTGAGGATCTCGTCGGCGTGGATATTTGTTACCGGTACCTCGGCCGTGGGGATGAGGAAGTAGTCCACCCCCTCCAGGTGGAAGAGCTCTTCCTCAAATTTCGGCAGCTGGCCCGTGCCCGTCATGGAGGTGCGGTTGACCATGAAGGGCGGCAGCACCTCGGTATATCCGTGCTCCCCGACATGGAGGTCGAGCATGAAATTGATGAGGGCCCTCTCGAGGAGCGCGCCCGACGCCTTGTAGAGGGTGAAGCGCGACCCGGTGATTTTCGCGGCACGCTTGAAATCGAGGATGTCGAGACCCTCGCCAAGGTCCCAGTGGGCCTTTGGTTCGAAATCGAAAGAGGGTTTTTCACCCCAGGTCCTGACGACCCTGTTGTCCTCATCGGTCGTCCCGACGGGAACGGATGCGTCGGGCATGTTGGGGATGACAAGGAGGAGTTGTTCCCATTCCTCTTCAATGGCCTTGAGGTTTTGCCCCGTCTCCTCGATGCTCCTGCCCAGGGAGCGCTGGTACTCTATCTTATCGGAGGCGTCGGCACCGGACTTCCTCAGTTTCGCTATCTCGTTGGAGAGGGTATTTTTCTCGTTCTTCAACTTCTCCGTTTCCTGGATAAGCCTGCGGCGCTCACCGTCCAGCTCGACAAGCCTGCCGGTATCGAAGGAAGCCTGCCTCTTCGTCAGTGCGTCACTGACGGCCTCTATGTTTTCGCGGATCATCTTCGGGTCGATCATCTAATCCTCCAGCATGTGAGAGTTGAACTCCAGCGGTCTATAGGTGTAGACCGTCCCGCCTATCGTGAAGAAGGCCTGGCCTGCGGCGAGGAGCTGAACATTCTTCGCCTTCGTGAAGTTCGCAAGAAAGGAATTTACGATGGCATAGACCGTCTGTATCTCTGTCAGGGGATCGAGTTTCAGAAGGGCTATGTCGGGCGTAAAATTGAGTATCAGTGTTCCGTCTGTATCGGCGGCAAAATCGGTGAGGGAGAGGGCGTCGGGAAGGGCCTTGCCGGTCCTGAGGGCCGTTATGATGGCGTCGGCCTTTTCCCGGTCCGTGAGCGTGTTCTTGACGGGAACGCTTTTCATGCTCAGCTTCGCCGGTGGCGAGGGATAGTAGACCTTGAGCTCGTTCACCTCTGCGACGACCACCATCTTAGGGGGTCTCGCCAGCCTGGCATAGCGGTAAGCGAAGAAGCCCGCCGCCGCGACGGCGAGGACCACGAGGACAACGATGTAGGGAGTGCGGATGAGCCTCCTGCGAACGGGGGGTCTTCTCCCGATATAGATATCCTGCCTCTTGCCTCTCATTGCATTTCTCTCTCGAACTCCTCAATGAGGTCCCTCGATTTCATGACGCGGAAAATGGGGTACAGGACGTTCTTGCGGTAAGCGTCCAGGAAACTCTCGTGAATCTCCTTCTTGAAAGCGGCGCTCATATCCTCGAGGATGATGGTGGCGAAGTCGTTGCATATGGCATCGAAAGCGGTGGCGAGCACGCAGAAATGGGTGTTTATCCCACCCACCGCCACGGTGTCGACGCCGAGGGTCCGAAGCGTCTGATCGAGGTCGGTCTTAAAGAAGGCGCTGAACCGCCGTTTGTCGAGGATGATGTCCGACGCCTGAGGTTCCAGCTCGGAAAGTGGTTTTGTCCCTTCCGTGCCCCGAATGGCGTGGGGTTTCATGCGGCCGCCGAAAATGAAGTCCTTTTCCAGAAAGCTGTCGCAGGCAAAGACGACGGGGATATCAAGCCCCCGGGCGGTCTTGAGGAAGTCCCGGACAACGGGGACGATCTTCTCTTCCTCCTTGATGCCCGTCAACGGTTTTGTGTAGTTGCCTTCCAGCATGTCAACGATGATTATGGCCGGTTTCATGGTCTGTCCTTTCGCGGGTTCCTGAGAAAGAGGTTGACGAAATTGTCACGCATCAGAGGGGCCAGTTCAGTGGGTCCTACGCCGCGCTCCTTCGCCATGGCCTCGATGGTTATCTTCACGTGGGAGGGGATGTTCCGTTTTCCCCGGTGCGGCACGGGAGAGAGGAAGGGCGCGTCCGTCTCCGCAAGGAGCCGGTCGACCGGAACGAACCGCACCACGTCCCTCAGGCCTCCGGCGGTCTTGTACGTGACCGTTCCCGGAAAGGATATGAAGAAGCCCATGTCAAGGAATTCACGGGCCGCCGCCACGTCGTAGGAATAGCAGTGGATCACCCCGTATCCCGAAGGATACTCGCTCCTCAGGATGTCGATGGTTTCCTGTTTCGCCTCCCGTGAGTGGACGATGATGGGCAATCCCAGTTCCTGCGCCAGACCGATCTGCCTGACGAAGACCTTCTCCTGGACTTTGCGGGGCGAGTGGTTCTTGAAGAAGTCAAGGCCTACCTCCCCGTAACCGACGATCCTGGGATGTCGCGCCGCCTCGCGGACGACCCCCTCAACCCTCTCGTCGAAATCCTTCGCATTGTGAGGATGGATGCCAACGGCCCCGTAAACGAAAGGATACCGTTCAACAAGCCCCCGCACCTTTTCAAAATAGGATTCATCCGTCCCGACCGTGAGGACATACTCAAGCCCCTCGTCGACGCAGTTCCTGACGACAGCTTCCAGGTCCCTGTCAAAATCCTCCATCTCAAGATGGCAGTGGGAATCAACGAACATTTCTGTTTATAACATGAAGACCCTTCAAGGTTCAATGTTCCACGTGCGCACCTGTCCAAAATAGATCTGCGGCCACGATATTGACAGCACCGGGAGAGATCGGGTTACTATGTTGATAGTCGTGCAGACAACAGGAGGTCGCCATGGATAGGGAAGACGCTGACGCTCAGGATGTGAAGCTTCTGTCGGGAGAGGATGTCCGGACGGGCCTCGATGCCGACACCATGAGGCGCGCGATACTGGAGAACCTCAATTTCATCCAGGCCCGCGTTCCGCTGCTCGCTACGAGGAACGACTGGTACATGGCCCTGGCGTACACGGTGCGGGACAGGATGCTGGAGAACTGGGTCCGTTCCACGGAAGGGTTGCGCCGCACCGCGCGAGCGGTTGCCTATCTCTCGGCGGAGTTTCTCATGGGACCCCACCTGGGCAACGCCATGGTCAACCTGGGGATTTGGGAACAGACGGCGGAGGCGGTGGCCGCGCTCGGTCTCGACCTTGACCAACTTCTCGCGCAGGAAGCCGAGCCCGGCCTCGGCAACGGAGGTTTGGGAAGGCTTGCCGCCTGTTTTCTGGACTCCCTGGCAACACAGGAGATACACGCGCTCGGCTACGGGATACGGTACGAATTCGGCATATTCGACCAGGAGATCGTCGACGGCTGGCAGCGCGAGATTACGGACAAGTGGCTCGCCCTCGGCAACCCCTGGGAGATTGCCAGGCCCGAGATCGCTTACTACGTGCAGTTCGGGGGGAGTACCGAATATTACTACGACGAGGACGGGTGTTACCGCGTCCGCTGGGTTCCCGAGAGGGTCGTGAAGGGCATGGCCTACGACACCCCCGTTCCCGGGTATCACGTGGGGATAGTCAACATCCTTCGCCTGTGGAAGTCGGAGGCCTGTGAGTCCTTTGATTTTCAAGCGTTTAACATGGGAGATTATGATGGGGCCGTGGAGGAGAAGATCGCCTCCGAGATGATCTCGAAGGTCCTCTACCCCAACGATGAGCCTGCCGGGGGCAAGAGGTTGAGACTGGCCCAGCAGAATTTCTTCGTTTCCTGTTCCCTGCAGGATATGATCCGCATCCATGCCTTCGTGGGGGGAAGGCCCGAAACGCTCCACGAGAGGTTTGCCGTCCAGCTCAACGATACCCATCCATCCATCGCGGTCGCGGAACTCATGAGACTGCTCGTCGACCAGTACCGGGTTGATTGGGATACGGCGTGGGACGCAACGAGGAAGACCTTTTCCTATACGAACCACACGCTCCTGCCGGAAGCGCTCGAGAAGTGGCCTGTGACGCTGTTCCGGAGCCTTCTTCCCCGGCACCTCGAGATCATATACGAGATCAACAGGCGGTTTCTCATCGAAGTCAGGGCGGCCTGTCCGGGCGATGAGGAGCGGGTGCGACGCATGTCGCTCATCGATGAGACGGGGGACAGGTACGTGCGCATGGCGCACCTGGCTACCGTGGGAAGCCATACGGTGAACGGCGTGGCGGCGCTCCATACTGAGCTCCTGAAGGAAACGGTGATGCGGGATTTTCATGAGCTTACCCCGGAGAAGTTCCGCAATGTCACCAACGGGGTGACGCCCCGTCGATGGATGGTACTGTCGAACTCCGCCATGTCGAAGCTCATCACGGATGCCATCGGCGACGGGTGGGTCTGCGATTGCCAGAACAGTATCCGCGGCCTTCAGCCTTTCGCCGACGACGCCGGGTTCCGGGAGGCCTGGTCGGAGGCGAAGCGCGGGAACAAGGGCGTCCTGGCACGGCTCATCAGGGAACGGACGGGCGTCGTCGTGGACCCGGAGAGTATGTTCGATATCCAGGTCAAGCGGATCCACGAGTACAAGCGGCAGCATCTCAACGCGCTCCACGTTGTCTCACATTATCTCAGGCTCAAGAGGGACCCCGGAGCCGATGTCCCCGCCCGCACCGTCATCTTCGGCGGCAAGGCGGCACCGGGCTATTTCATGGCAAAACTCATCATCAAGCTCATCACCTCCATCGCGGAGGTGGTCAACGGCGATCCCGATACGCGCGAGAAGCTCAAGGTGGTGTTCCTTCCCGATTTCAACGTCAAACTCGGCCAGCGGATATACCCCGCGGCGGACCTGTCGGAGCAGATCTCGACAGCCGGCAAGGAGGCATCGGGCACGGGAAACATGAAGTTCTCCATGAACGGCGCCCTGACCATCGGGACCCTCGATGGTGCAAATGTCGAGATACGCGAGGAGGTGGGGGCTGAGAACTTCTTCCTCTTCGGCCTCGATGCGAAGGAGGTCTTCGAGCTGAAGTCGCGGGGATACCGTCCCCGGGAATACTACGAGAAGGACGAAAGGCTCAAAGAGGCCCTTGACGCCATCTCCTCCGGCCGTTTCTCCCGGGGGGAGGGCAGTCTCTTCCGGCCTCTCGTCGACGCGCTCCTCGACCATGATGAGTACCTGCTTCTCGCGGATTATCGGGACTATATGGATTGTCAGGAGGAGGTCAACAGGGTCTACCTCGATGCCGATCGATGGGTTCGGATGTCGATCCTGAATGTGGCGAGAACGGGAAGGTTCTCCTCCGACCGTTCCATCCTCGAGTACGCGGAGGGGATCTGGAAGGTTGGCCCGGCGGGGTAGCTGCCGGCGGCCCCGTCACCTGGCTGCGAAAGGGCTGGTGCGGTACCAGGTGAGGACGGCATTGAACTTGCGCAGATAGATCTGTGTCTCGGCGGGTACAGCGGATGCCCAGCTGTCCCCATACCGTTCCATGCTCTTCCTGGTCCTGCCAGGGCCGCAGTTGTAGGCTGAGGCCAGAAACCGGCCTGTTGCCGCCGGGTCATCGAGGAGCCGGCTCCTGCGCGCATCGCTGAGCACGTTCATATCGGCGTCGAAAAGAAGGAAGGACGCCTTCGCGGCGTTCTCGTGGTCGGCCATCCCCTGAGCGAAGTCGCGTATGAGGCCCGCCTGCGGGTAGAGGTTCTGGATCCTCTTGTAGGTCCCCGGTATGAACTGGAAAAGACCCACCGCCCCCGCCTTCGACTTTGAGTAGCGGTAGGCATTGTGCCTGTTCGTTCCCAGTATGACGAGCGTCTCGTTGATGAGCGTCTCCGGCGTGTACCGCCCGTTCGTGAACCTCCCGGGGTCGATATGCTCTATGATTGCGAGTACCACGGAAATCTCGTTGTCAATGAAACTGCTGCAGGAACGGGGCTTCACCCCTCTGGCGATGAGGTCGCTCCTGGCGCTGTCGATAACGCCCTGAAGGTACTCCAACCCTGCCTTTCGTACGGAGGGGATATCGAGACCCGCTGAATAGGGTGTGTACACCACTTCCCTGAACGTCGCCCCGTGACGGACGGGCCTCTTGAGGGCAAGCACGACGTGGTGCTCGGGAGAGGTAATGGTGAATTTCGTGTTGACCCCGTTGGCCTTGCCCGGCTCGATGACGACCCGGTCGGTACGGCCGCCGAGCCTGGGATGGACCCTGATGACCTGTATCTCTCTGGTCTTGACGTTCTCGATGGCCAGAAGGATGGTGAAGGAACCCAGTTCGGGCTTTCCGTAGGTCACCACCTCTTTCCATTTCTTCTCTTTCTTTCCCTTCCTGCCTGTCTTCACCCTCTTTACCGTCTTCGGCCTGACGACGGTGAACCCGCAGGTCATCTTGTCGAGGCGCGCCCTTGCGCGGGCGATGTCCTCGAAGATGTCGAAGTCTATGACGTCACGCGCTCCCGAAGGCGATTCGAACTCGATGGATTCCTCAAGATCTGTCTCTCCATCGTCATAGCTGTCCGCCGTTTCGGCAAAAGAAGGGAGGGGAAGGAGGAAAGGGGCGAGGACGAGAAGGCAGGAGAGGACGAATACGAGGATGCTGCCGTGAAGGTTCTTGAGGATACTCTTCATTAAGGGTCCTTAACTTATGCGCCTTAAGTCGGCGCGCCCGTGAATCTGTCCCGGTGATACGCGACCTCCCCGGTGTCGGCCGTCAGGCTCCGGACTGGCGGGAAGTGCAAGCCTAATCGTAGCATATCCTGCTCCGGGGTACAAAGGGATTGAAGAAGGATCGGAAGGCTACTTGCGCTTTTCGGTTTAAGCGATCAGGCACATCGTTCGATTAACTCAATAGAGGATGTGGCCCAAGGATCTCGGTGGAAGGGCGCGAGACTCGTTCAAGGACCATTCTTGATCAACCGCAGAGGCACGAGACCATGGAGACAGCGCTTCCTGAAATGATAGACTCGAAATTCACGAACAACACAAGGAGGGATTGCAGATGAGTTTCAAGAACATGAAGATCGGCATGCGGCTCGGGATAGGATTCGGTATTATGATGATTTTACTTGCGGTACTCACGTTCATGGGTATAAGGAGCATGCATTCCATAAACGCAAGCATGGAAACGATCGTTAAGGAAGGCAACGTGAAGATCAAGTGCGCCCGCGATGCCATGAAGGCGATCGACCAGACCGCCGAGGGAATCCTGCTGACGGCCTCCATGAATGACGCCGGTATCCGGTCGGCGGCAAAGAAGGACATCGATGAAGGACGCAAGTCCTACAGGGAGAACGTGGAGCTCCTCGAAAAGATAGACACGTCGCAGAAGGGGAAGGAACTCATAGAGAAGGCCAAGACCGAGATAAGAGTGGCGGCGGAGGTGAACAACAAGACCCTTCAACTGGCCGGGGCGAACAAGTTTCAGGAGGCCGTGCAGTCATACGTTCAGGGACGTCCCATAACCGAAAGGGTGAAGGACTCCTTTGTGGAGCTTGCAAAGTACCAGGAAGAGCAGGAAATGGCACGGTACGACGAGGCAGCGGCAACCTATAAGTCGACAAGGACCCTGCTCTTTGTCATAGGTCTTGTGGCGGTCGGGCTCGGTATCGCGGTGGCCTACTTCATGACGAGGAGCATTACCAAACCCCTCGGTGAAGCGGTGCACATCTCTGACGCCCTCGCGAAGGGCGACCTGACAATGAAGGTGGAGGTGACCTCCGCGGACGAGACGGGTCAATTGCTTACGACCATGAAGAACATGGTGGAGAAGCTCCGTGAGGTCGTCGAGGGTGTCAGCTCCGCATCGGACAACGTGGCGGCGGCAAGCCAGCAGATGAGCTCCGGCTCCCAGCAGGTCTCCGAAGGGGCAACCGTCCAGGCGGCATCGGCGGAAGAGGTCTCCTCCTCCATGGAAGAGATGTCCTCCAACATCAAACAGAACGCCGACAACGCCCAGCAGACGGAGAAGATAGCCCTGAAGGCGGCAACGGACGCGAAGGAGGGCGGACAGGCGGTGACGGAGACGGTATCGGCCATGAAGGACATAGCGATGAAGATATCCA